>Ga0136639_10000336_pt1 | contig 15286 bp, 14 predicted proteins | sample AntDrymUQ8592106_2_FD_113739 | JGI IMG/M metagenome (GOLD analysis project Ga0136639, IMG submission 113739) | Polar desert sand microbial communities from Dry Valleys, Antarctica - metaG UQ859 (21.06) | ecosystem: Environmental > Terrestrial > Soil > Desert | place: Antarctica: Dry Valley...
ATCACTGATCGTCCCGGACGTGTAACGCTCCCGTGCCCGCCTGATGGCTTTCATGCGTGTGTGGACCGCGATCCATGAATCGGTGGGAGCCTGCCGATCTGTTTCTTTCGCTTGGGGATTTGATCGATGTAACTCGCCCTTAAGGCGAGCATTCATACAATTTGTCCAGATGACGGCGATATAAAATACTCATTATTGAGGACGAGCTTTTCCTTAATAACTGGTTGATAACGCGTCGAGTGAAACGGTTAGAGTTGCAGACAATGTATGAAGCGCCGATGCCCGGAGCCCTGCAGATGTCGCCCGCGGATCTTGCGATCGTTTGCATTGAGTCCTGGCCACAGGCCACGCTCTTCCTCGATGCAGCAGAGCCCACCGTTTTCTGGATGAATGCCACTGCCGAGAAATGTTTGCGGGAGCGTGGAGCAACGCTCGCTGGACGCCGGATCCAGCTGGCCCAGAGGGATCGGCAGAAGGCTTTCGAGGATTTCCTTTCGAAGACGACGTCGGAGGTTTCCTCCTGGGTGCTCGACCTGTCCGGAGACGGGCGGGCCCTCGTGTTTCGCTGCCGCACGATCGGTGAGACAGGGTTCCGCCTGCTGACGATCTTTCATCCCGAGAACCCCCCGACCTCGGTGCCGGATGTCGGGGCCCTGTTCGGGTTGACGCCTTCCGAGACCCGCATTCTCGAAGGCATTGTCGACGGCCGGCGTGCTGACGATCTGGCCGAGTCACTCGGTGTCAGTATCGAGACCGTCCGGACCCATATCCGCCGGTTCTACAACAAGCTGGGCGTCAACAGTCGCGAGCAGATGATTGCCAAGGTCAGCGCCTACCGCGTTCCCTGATCCCGGTGTCTTGCCCTTTGACGAGCGCTAGATGCCGGTGGATATGGAAAGCTCGGCCCTGAGAATGAAACGGTTTTTATGGTCGAAGACTTCGGCCACCGAACAGTCCCCTGGCTTGGGACAGGTTTCGACGGCGGCTTCCGACACACAGGCGACGGCGCTGCTGGCGATCGTGTCCGGTGTCGCCGTCACGCCCACGCTGTCAATCCAGCGCTGGCCGTTCTTGACGATATCGATGCGATAGACGCTGGTAACGTTGTCAGGCACCTGATCTGTCCGATCGAACTCCGGGTCCGCGATATGGAACCCGGAAGCTTTGCAGTCAATGAACGCAGATATCTAACGTCGCATTTGTCTTGATTGTGATCTGGGCCGGACTCGCCAAGGCGACTCCGGGTCCTTGCCCCGCAGGATCAGGGAGAATCTCCGGGCGGTGTGCCGCGATGATCTTGAGCCTTGACTCCGGACACCTGGAGGGAGGCATATAGGAGAACATAACAGGAACAAATAGTGCCTTCGACCTATCAGATCGCGCAGTTGAAGACTCGCCTGGCCAGCCTCTCCCGTCACGAGACGGGGGGTGAGCCAGAGAGGTTTCTGCTCGGGATCGACCGTGTCGATGCGTATCTGGACCCCGGACCTTGCCTCTTTTGCCTGCACGACATTCATGCCCGGACCGCTGCCGATGCCGTGGCCGCCAATGCCTTTGCGCTGGGAATGGCGACGTGCGCGACGCGAGAGCGACCCATGGTCTGGGTCTTCCAGAACCTGGCCGGGCAGGAGGCCGGGGGGCTGAACGGGTCGGGTCTGCACGAATGGGGTGTCTCGCCGGAGAATGTGCTGATCGTACGGGTCCGCGATGCCACGGCCATGCTGGCGGCCGGCGAGGAGGCTTTGAAGAGCGGGGCCGTTGGCTCGGTGCTGATGAGTGGCTGGGGCGAGGCCAAAGCCATGAGCCTGACGGCCAGTCGACGCCTGGCACTGGCGGCCCGGGCCGGGACCAGCACGGCCTTCGTGGTACGGGCGGCGTCGATGTCGGCCCCCAGCGCGGCAGAGACCCGCTGGTCGGTGGGCTCGGCCCTGTCGACCGGGCTGGAGGCCGGGGTACCGGGGCGACCCGCCTTCGTCGCGGCCCTGACCCGCAGCCGTCAGGGGGCCGCACCGGCCGAGTGGACGCTGGAGTGGGATCGTGAGCGCCGCGCCTTCTGCGAGCCCGCGCCGCTATCTGGCCGTCGACTTCCCGTTCCTGTCCCCGGATCGGCTGCGGCGCGAGGCCTTGCGACAGGGCTGCAGCGAACCGGATGAGGATGCGGTCGTGCTGGTCGAGAAGGTCCGGGGGGCCTTGCGGCTCGCGGCTCTGAACCCGGCGGCCTGTGCCCTGGGCCTGACACGCGGCATGACCCTGGCCGACGCCCAGGCCCAGACCCCCGCCCTGCGCGTGGTCGTGCATCAGCCGGATGCCGATGCCGCCCTGCTGCGACAGGTGCTGGAGGATTTTGGCCGGTTTACCCCGATGGCGGCCCTGGACGGGGAGACCGGCCTGATCCTGGATGTCACCGGCTGCACCCATCTGTTCGGCGACGAGGCGGGGCTGGTCCGGGCGGTGGAACGGCGCGCAGGTCGCATCGGTTTGGCCGTTCGTACCGCCCTGGCGGGAACGCCCCAGTCCGCACGGGCCCTGGCGCGGTTCGGGCGTTCCGGGAAGGTGTATCGACCCGGTCAGGATCGAGACGCGGTGCGGGTCCTCCCGATCTCGGCCCTGGAACTGGGTGAAAAGGATCAGCAGGCCCTGACGCGGGCTGGTCTGCGGACACTGGGGGATCTGGAAGATCGTCCGACGGCGGCCTTGGCCGCCCGGTTCGGCAGCGACCTGCCTGTGCGGCTGGGACGCATCCTGGGGCGGGACGATGTGCGGATCACCCCGCTGCGCCCCCGGGCACCCTGCGTCGTCGATCGTATCCTGTTCGAGCCCATCACCGAGACGACGGACGTCGAGGCCGTGATTGGCGACCTGCTGGTCGAGGCCGGGGTGTGGCTGGAGCAGCGAAGTCTGGGCGGGCGAGCCTTCGAGGTAGCCTTCTTCCGTCTGGACGGGGCAACCCGGCGGATCACGGTCCGGACCGGCCGGGCGACACGGGACGCATCCGGCGTGATGCGGCTGTTTCGCGAGCGTCTGGCTGCCCTGTCCAGTCCGCTCGACCCCGGGTTCGGGTTTGACCAGTTGCGGCTGTCGGTTCCTGTCACCCAGACCCTGATGGCGGCCCAGCCCGGCTTCGAGGCCCCGTCCACGGCCTCGCGCGATCTTGACGGCCTGATCGACCGCCTCACCGCCCGTCTGGGCCCCGAGGCCGTGAGCCGGTTCGAACCAGTGGAATCGCATCTGCCTGAACGGGCCGCGCGTCTGGTCTGGGCCGGGCGGCGCGAGAGTGGCACGCCCTGGCCTGCGCGCGACCCGGAATCCCCGCCGCTCCGGCCGTTCCAGATGTTCGATCCGCCCCAGCCGATCGAGACCGTATCGCTGGCTCCCGATGGCCCGCCCGCCCGGTTCCGCTGGCGGCGGGTGACCCACGACGTCGCACGTGCCGAGGGGCCGGAGCGGATCGGCGGGGAATGGTGGCGACGCCCCAATCATCGCACCCGCGACTATTACCGGGTCGAGGACCGGGACGGTCGCCGCTTCTGGCTGTTCCGGGCGGGCTTCTATGGCGATGACCCCGAACCGCGCTGGTACATCCACGGCCTGTTCGCATGACAGGGTCCAGTGATGCACCGGCCTATGCGGAACTGGCGGTCGCCAGCAATTTCTCCTTCCTGCGCGGGGCCTCCCATCCCAAGTCGCTGATCCTGAGCGCGATCCTGCGCGGCCACAGCGGCATGGGTCTGGCGGATCGCAATACGGTGGCAGGTGTCGTGCGGGCCTGGACCGCGTTGAACACCCTGAGGGAGGAGGGGCTCTCGCCGCCGGAAAAGCTGCGCGACGGTGGCTCGCCCGGTGAGACCGTCTTCGTCGAGGATCCGATGAACGACCCGGCCCTGTCGGAGCTTGTCATGGCGCGGGCGCAGGCCTTCCGTCTGGCCACCGGAGCCCGTCTGGCCTTCAACGACGGTACGCCGGACATCGTCGCCTATCCTGAAAACCGTGCGGGATGGGGGCGATTGACCCGGCTGCTGACCCTGGGCAACCGGCGCGCCGTGAAGGGGCAGTGCGAGATCGGCCTGGCGGACCTGCTCGCCGATCCGGAGGACCTGCTGCTGATCGTCATGCCCGAACGGCGGCTGGAGGGTCTGGAACCCCTGTTGTCCCGTATGGATCAGGCCGTGCCCGGATCGGTCTGGGTGTCAGCGGCAATGCTTCGCCAGGGCGACGACCGCCGGCGACTGGCGCGGCTGAAGTCGATCGCTGCCGCCGCAGACGTGCCCCTGCTGGCGGTCAATGACGTCCTGTATCACGACCCGTCCGAGCGCGATCTGCAGGACGTCCTGACCTGTATCCGCGAGGGGGTGACGATCGAGGCGGCGGGGCGTCGGCTTCTGGCCAATGCCGAGCGGTATCTGAAACCGCCCCTCGAGATGGCCCGCCTGTTCACCGATGCCCCCGAGGCCCTGGACCAGACCCAGGTCCTGCTGGACCGGGTCGGTTTCGATCTGAAGGACCTGACCTACAACTATCCGCAGGAGCCGACGCCGCCCGGCTGGTCATCCCAGGCCTGGCTTGAGGACCTGACCTGGCAGCATGCCCGGATGCGCTATCCCGACGACGTGCCGGCCCGGGTCGAGGTCTTGCTGCACAAGGAACTGGCCTTCATCCAGACCCAGAATTTCGCGCCCTATTTCCTGACCATCCACGACATCGTGCGGGTGGCAAATGCCAAGGGCATCCTGTGCCAGGGGCGGGGATCGGCAGCCAATTCGGCGGTCTGCTATGTGCTGGGCATCACCTGTGTGGATCCTGCCGAGAACGACCTCCTGTTCGAGCGTTTCCTGTCCGACCACCGGGGCGAGCCGCCCGACATCGACGTGGATTTCGAGCATGAGCGGCGCGAGGAGATCATCCAGCACATCTACGAACGCTATGGCCGCCACCGGGCGGGCATTGCCGCCACTGTCATCCGCTATCGCCCCAAGAGCGCCATCCGCGAGGTCGGCAAGGTTCTGGGCCTGACCGAGGACGTGACGGCCCGTCTGGCCGCCAGTCAGTGGGGCAGCTGGGGATCCGACATCGGCGATCGCCATGTCGAGCAGGCGGGCCTCGATCCTGCCAATCCGATGATCGGCCGCGCCGTCGCCATGGCCACACGTCTGCTGGGTTTTCCGCGCCACCTGTCCCAGCATGTCGGCGGCTTCATCCTGACCCAGGACCGGCTGGACGAACTGGTCCCGATCGGCAATGCGGCCATGCCGGACCGGACCTTCATCGAATGGGACAAGGACGACATCGACGACCTCCGGCTGATGAAGGTCGATGTGCTGGCGCTGGGCATGCTGACCTGTATCCGCAAGGCGCTGGACCTGATGCGGGATCACGAGGACGCCCCCTACGAACTCCACACCGTCCCGACCGAACAGTCCGACGTCTATGACATGCTGTGCCGGGGCGACTCGATCGGCGTGTTCCAGGTCGAGAGCCGGGCCCAGATCAACATGCTGCCCCGACTGAAGCCCCGCACCTTCTATGATCTGGTCATCCAGGTCGCCATCGTGCGGCCGGGCCCGATCCAGGGCGACATGGTGCACCCCTATCTGCGCCGCCGGGCGGGGCTGGAGCAGCCGGACTATTCGAAGCCCGGCCCCGGCTTCAACCAGAACGAACTGCGCGAGGTGCTGCACAAGACCCTGGGCGTGCCCCTGTTTCAGGAACAGGCGATGAAGGTCGCCATGGTCGCGGCCGAGTTCTCGTCAAAGGAGGCCAATGGCCTGCGCAAGGCGATGGGCACTTTCCGCGGTGACGGCACCCTGTGGAAATACGAGGGGCGGATGGTCAACCGCATGGTCGAGCGCGGCTATGCCCCCGAGTTTGCCCAGCGCTGTTTCGACCAGATCAAGGGGTTCGGCTCCTACGGCTTTCCCGAGAGCCACGCGGCCAGTTTCGGCAAGCTGGTCTACATCTCGTCCTTCATCAAATGCCGCTACCCGGCCGCCTTCGCCTGCGCCCTGCTGAACGCCCAGCCCATGGGCTTCTATGCCCCTGCCCAGATCGTGCGCGACGCCCAGGAGCACGGGGTCGAGATCCGGCCGATCGATGTGAACCTCAGCGACTGGGACAACAGGCTGGAGGGCAGGCCGGGGTCGCTGGCGCTGAGGCTGGGATTTCGCCAGATCGACGGCTTCCGCGAGGCCTGGGCCCGGGCGCTGATGGTGGCTCGCAATCCGTCCTTTGCCGGGGTCGAGGCCCTGGCCCGTCGCGCCAGCCTGCCGGGGGCGGCCATGCGCAAGCTGGCCGATGCCGATGCCTTCCGGTCCATCGGTCTTGATCGTCGCGAGGCCCTGTGGGCTGTCCGGCGCCTGCCCGACGACGCGCCCCTGCCGCTGTTTGCCGCCGCCGACGCCCGAGAACTGGGCGAGGAGGAAGATGCACATCTGCCCCAGATGCGGCTGGGCGAGCATGTCGCGGCGGATTACCAGACCACCCGGCTGTCGCTGAAGGCCCATCCGATGGCGATCCTGCGTCCGGTGTTCGCAGGCGAGGGGATGCTGACCTGTTCGGAACTCGAGACGAAACGCAGCGGCACAAAAGTCCGCACGGCGGGCGTCGTCCTGGTCCGCCAGCGGCCGGGCAAGGGCAATGCCATCTTCATCACCCTGGAGGACGAGACCGGCGTGACCAATCTGGTCCTCTGGGCCCGGATGTTTGAGGAATACCGCCGCGTCGTCATGGCGGCCCGGCTGATGGGCGTGGAGGGGGTGGTCGAGAAGAGCCCCGAGGGCGTCGTCCACCTGATGGCGCATCGGGTCTTTGATCGCTCGGACGAACTGGACCGGCTGTCCGACGGCCACCGGCCCGAGATCACGCTCAGTCGTGCCGACGAGATCCTGCGACCCCAGCCGTCCCGGCACCCGACCCATGCCCATCCTCGCAATGCGCGGATACTGCCCGGCTCTCGCGACTTTCATTGATCGCGCGAACAGCAATCGGACGGTCAGGCCGACGATTTTCGGCGGATTACACCGAAATGATTATTTGTGCAGTTGCGAACAAGCAATGCTGCAGCGCAATATCCATATGCGGCCTGTCAGCCACGTGGAGAGACATAGATCATGACCAGCCTTGGGCAGACCGTCGCCGCCCTGACCCGCCGTCGCCGCGAGAGCGCACGCTCGGCCAACACGCGGAACACGCGGATGACCTCCGTCGGGGCGGCTCCAAACCCGGGTGGCCTGAAGATGCTGCTCCATGTTCCGAACAGCACAGGGCCCGGTGCGCCCCTTGTGGTCGTGCTCCATGGCTGCACCCAGACCGGGGAGGCCTATGCCGAGGGCGCAGGCTGGCTGAGCCTGGCGGATCAGTTCGGCTTTGTCGTGCTGTGCCCCGAACAGGCAACGGGCAACAATCCCAACCGCTGCTTCAACTGGTTTCAGGCCGAAGACACGGCCCGGGACCGTGGCGAGGTAGCCTCGATCGCGGCCATGACGCGACAGGTCATCGCCGACCATGGCATCGATCCCACCCGGGTCTTTGTGACCGGACTGTCTGCGGGCGGGGCCATGACAGCCGCCCTCCTGGCCAGCTATCCGGACCTGTTCGCAGGCGGAGCCATCATTGCAGGCCTTCCCTTCGGGGCTGCCAACACCCTGTCCGAAGCCATGGGCGCAATGATGCAGCCGCAGGCCCGGAGCCATTCGGTCTGGGGCGACAAGGTCCGCCACGCCTCGGCGCACACGGGGCCCTGGCCGTCGGTCTCTGTCTGGCACGGGGATGCGGACATGACCGTAAGGCCGGCGTCGGCCGACGCCCTGGTCCAGCAATGGACGGACGTCCACGGCCTGACCGGGGCACCGCAAAGGGCGCGCACGCCGGACGGACGTGTGTTCGACGTCTGGCTTTCGCCGACGGGCCAGTCACTTGTCGAAAATCACCGCATCCCCGGCCTTCCGCACGGCACCCCGATCAAGACCGCAGGAGAGGACAGCGTGGGGACGTCAGGCCCCTTCCTGATCGACATCGGCATTTCGTCCAGCCGCGAGATCGCCCTGGGCTGGGGCATTGCGGATGGAGTTGCGGCATCCGTGTCCGAGGCCGCGCCGCGTGAACAGACCCCGGAACCTCCCCGGACGGTGCCGCGGCATCCGTCAGCTAAGGCACCGACCCAACCCCGACCGTTCAGCAACGATGGGGTCACTTCCGTGATCGAGAATGCTCTCAAGGCTGCCGGGCTGATGCGGTAACCCGGGCCGGAGGGCTCAGGCGTTCATGCGGATTTCGTCAGCGTGTGCCGGATAGGGTGCCGCGGCCTCCCAGTCGACGGGCGCGCCGCTCAGGGTGCTGGCAAAGCCATGGTTGACGTCGCGGTGGTGCGCTTCGTCGGCCCTGACCTTCAGCACGACATCGCGCAGCGTCGCGTCGGCGGGCAGTTTCCAGTAGTGGATTGCGATGGCCGGTGCCGGTACGTTCGGTGATCTGCCTTCGTCGATCTCCTTGAGATACAACGTATAACTGACGACGGCCTCCTCCTCGAAATAGCCGACCAGGCGATGCGCTGTCCGTGCAGAGACCAGGTAGAGGATGAAGAAGATGATGTAGAAGATGGCCTGGGCCAACTGAACCACCAGCCGTTCGAAATAGGTCGGCTTGGCCACCTCGATGAAGGTCATCAGGTGCATGCGTTCATTCTCCGCCTCCTCCATCAGGGTGCGGATCCAGCCTTCGTCGTCCTTCATGCGGCGAAGACAGGTCAGGTGCTGGATCGTCGCCCCGACCATGCCGGGCACGGCGGCCACGGTTTCCAGAACGATGGCGCGGTGTCCGTAGCGTTTGGCGAAGAAGGTATCGGCCAGGACACGCAGGAGCTTGGTAAAGGCCAGGGCGAACCGATCCGAAAACCCGTGCGGGGCATGATGGATGACCGGCTGTGCGTCGCGCTCCTCGTCGAGGCCTTGCTGATCTGGAGTGAGGATGGCGTTTGCCATTATGTTACTCGTCTACGGGGTTGATCGGACGCTGAAGCGCAATCCGAATGCATGGGAACATAATGGCCGGGGCCGGAGAGGGTCCGGCTCCTGGTCTCACGTTATCTCGTGCACAAAGGCGCGCCATATAGGTTCATATCATGTCGGGCCGGTTAGAGCGCCAAGGAGGCAGGCCGCTTTAACGTCGCATCTGATCGAGGCGGATGGACATGGTCGACAGCGTCTCCCGTCTGTTCACAGACGGAAAAGTACGCGTTGGCGCTCTGGCTCTTGTCAGATCTGGTGACGCAGATGACCTGGGGACGGAAACGCACCACAGCCTGGGACCGGGATGTCGGGCAATAGACGCTGAAGTCTGGCCAGCGTGCGGACATGACGGCGCTCAGTGCCCGGATGTCATCGGCGTCGGAGACCTCATGGGCATGGCCTGACATCACGAGGCCAGACGGTCCGTCAGTCATTCCATCAGAATGGATCGCCAATGAAATCCGTGAGTCAGTCGCAAGGTTGGCCAGCTTCTGGCTCTCGCGTGCGGTCACGAAATACAGGTCCAGCCCATCGTTGACATAGCCCATGGTCGTGACCTGGGGCCAGCCGTCTGGCCGGTTGACGCCGATCGACATGAGGCGCTCGCGATCGAGAAAACTGACGACCTCTGTGACAGCCCGACTGTTGATCGGAGGATAGGCTGGCGCGTGCTTGTCCGTGTGCATCTGGTGGTCTCCCGTTGCGGACCCTGACCCCGTGGTCCGCCTGTCGCCTTGATCTCGCTCAAACCCGCCGACTTGAATCTGGACACGACGCTGCCGGAAACGCTCACGCACCGGGAAGTTGGCGGGACGTCCTCTCCCGGGAGCCCCGGGTCCCGCCATCCTGAATGGATTCGAGATAGGCAATGAGGGCGCGGTTATCGTCCGGCGTCAGGATGAACTCGGGCATGTCCGGATGTGCGGTGACGATGCCTTCGCCAAAGGCCTCGGAGAGCTGGGCAACGGGATAGCGTTTGCCGATGTCCCGGAACGGTGGGGCGACTGCATGCTGACCGTCTCCTGTAGCGCCAATGGCATGGCAGGACGCGCAGTTCGCCGCCGCATAAGCTGCTCCGCGAGCGATAAGCGCTGAGTTGGTGGCGCTTTCGAACGGATCCGACGGACGTGCAGGCACCGACACACAGGCGGCCAGCAGCAGGAATACACAGGGCAGGAACAGCGGTTTCATGGATCGAACTCCCATCGAAGAGCCGTCCACTCTGCACGTTCGTTCGCGCCGTGTCCTTGATCACGATCAATGCATGGTCGTTGCCATGGGCGCTAGGTGGCTGAAACCGGAGCTGACACCATGACCTATGCAAGCCTGATGGTTTACGTTGATGAGGGTCCCGAGAGCGAGGCGCGGGTAAGGCTCGCCTGCGATCTGGCGAAGCGCTTTGACGCCCGCGTGATCGGCATTTCGGTCAGCTTCCCGGACGCTCCGCAGGTCGATCCCTTTGCCGGCGGAGCCATGCTTGGCGAGATGCTGGGCCTGTTCCGCGACGCGGCCGAAGCGGACGTGAGAAATGCGGAATCCCTGTTCTGGGCCGCCGCCGGACCTCATGAGGAGCGCTGTGAGTGGCGCGGCAGGGTCGGCTTTCCCTCGGATGTCGTTGGCGAGGAGATCCGGGCTGCCGACCTGCTGATCCTGGGGCGGCTGGCACCCGCGCGGGGAACGCACCGGTCGATCGATCCCGGCGATGCCATCATGGCACTGGGACGTCCGGTCCTGATCGTGCCTCCGCTTCCAGCCCGGTCCCCCCAGGGCACGGTTGCCGTGGTGGCCTGGAAGGATTGCCGCGAGGCCCAGCGGGCCGTGGCCTGTGCCCTGCCGATGCTCAAGGCATCAACCCTGACCCATGTCATCGAGATCTGCGGCCCGGACGGCATGGAAGAGGCCCGTGGGCGGACGCACGACGTCGCCGGCTACCTGGAACGTCACGGGATCACGGCCAGTGCACGCGTGCTCCAGGGCGACGGTGGACCTCGCTCAGCACAGATCCTGAAATTCGCCGGGGACCAGCAGGCAGGTCTGGTGGTTGCAGGCGGCTATGGCCATGCGCGGTTGCGCGAATGGGTGCTGGGCGGGGTGACCCACGGAATGCTCGGGACATCCCCCGTCTGTCTCTTGCTGAGCCACTGACGGTTCGTGCGGTCTGGGCAGTCCCCGCCCGTCAGACCGCATCCAGGTCCGGCGGGTGCCGGTCAGGTCCCATCCGCGCCGCCATGATGGCCAGGACGCCGGCGACCCCCGCTGCGATCCATAGCCCGCCGACACCCATCCGTGCGTAGGTCATGGCCCCGGCCAGTCCGCCGGCGGCCAGACCCATCCACAGCAGCAGATAGGGCACCCAGCCGAACCGGTCCCCGCCCAGCAGGGCGGCGGTGATCCTCTGCCCCAGCTTGACCAGTGTGCCGGTCATATAGGTCAGGCCGATGCGAACCTCGCCGTCGATCTCGAACACGGCATTCTCCGCCCCCATGGCCAGGGCCATGGCGATCGCCGCCAGCCAGGGCCTGTCAAAGGCGCTCAGGGCTGCCGCAGCGGCGAGCAGCAGAGCGACCATGATCAGCACGGCCGGCTGGCGGCGCGCCAGGAAGATCTGCCCGGTCATCGACCCGATGACGACCCCGGCCACGAAAGTCAGCAGCAGGCCACCGGCAAGCGCCGCGTCGGATGATCCCTCCGCGAGACTGACCCCCAGACGCGTCGTGTTTCCGCTCATGAAGGACACGAAGAAGCCCCCCAGATGGATGTAGGCCATCGCGTCGACGAAGCCTGCGAGGCCTGAAAGACAGGTCGCGAGCGCCCTCGCGCGGGCGGTGTAGAGCTTCATCGGCCCCCCATGCCCCCTGCGTCATGCGCCGCGTCGGGTCATTGGCAATGGGCCTAGCAGACCTGAGGAACCGTGGCGAACGCTGGACTTGGGAGACCGCGGTCCGGTCTAGCGGAACGGAGGCTCGTCGAAGGCGCGCAGCTTTCGGGAATGCAGGCTGGCCCCCTCTTTCCGCAACAGGTCGATCGCCTGGATACCGATCTGCAGATGTTCGGAAATCGACCCCTCGTAGAAGCGATTGGCCTGACCCGGCAGCTTGATCTCTCCATGCAGTGGCTTGTCGGAAACGCAGAGCAGGGTCCCGTAGGGTACCCGGAAACGATAGCCCTGGGCGGCGATCGTGGCCGATTCCATGTCGATGGCGACGGCACGGCTCTGGTTGAACCGGAGTGCCGACTTGGAATAGCGCAGCTCCCAGTTCCGGTCGTCGGTGGTGACGACGGTGCCCGTCCGCAGCCGACGCTTAATGGCTTCGCCGGGCATGTCACTGACCGACTTGGCGGCGTCATAGAGGGCGCGCTGGACTTCGGCGATGCTCGGGATCGGGATGTCCGGCGGCAGGACCGCGTCCAGCACATGGTCATCCCTCAGATAGGCGTGGGCCAGGACGTAGTCGCCAATGGTCTGCGAGGGACGCAGCCCGCCGCAGTGTCCGATCATCATCCAGGCATGGGGACGCGTTACCGCCAGGTGGTCGCAGATGGTCTTGGCGTTCGACGGTCCGACCCCGATATTGACCAGGGTGATGCCCTGCGACCCCGGCGCCGTCAGATGGTAGGCGGGCATCTGATGCTTCTTCCAGGCAGCATCCATGACGGCCGTTTCCGGGTCGGGCGTGTCGCGCGTGATGACCACGCCCCCTGCACACGACAGGGTGTCGTAGATGCTGTTCGGATCGCGCAGCTGCTCGCAGGCCCAGCGGACGAATTCGTCCACATAGCGGTTGTAGTTGGTGAACAGGATGTAGGACTGCACGTCCTCGACCGGTGTGCCGGTGTAGTGCCTCAGACGGGCCAGCGAGAAGTCCGTCCGCAGTCCGTCGAACTGGGACAGCGGGAAGTCCTCGGCCAGATCGAACAGTCCGTCGCTGATCTCGTCGCCGATGTGGGCCAGGTCGGTGGTCGGGAAATGGCGGGCGATTGCGGCTGTCATCGACCGGTCCAGCACGACGTCGGACCCGTCCATCACATAGGGAAACGGAATTTCCTGCTGCGAGGGGCCGACCTCGAACACGGCCCCCTCATAGTCCGCTTCCAGCAGGCTGAGCTGGTCCAGCAGATAGGGGCGGAACAGGTCGGGGCGGGTAATGGTGGTGGCATAGATGCCGGGGCGGGACATCCGCGCGTAGGCCCGGGTCGCAAGATCGACGGGTCGGTCACCGAACCAGCTGACCTTCAGCTCTGGATAGGCAAAAAGCCCGGCGGCCCGTGCCGCCGGATCAGCGCGTTCGCCAGTCTCGACGAAATGGCGCACGGCCTGACGCAGGTTGGCGACGGATTGGCTGTAGAGGGTTTCGAGGCGGTCTAGGACCGCATGCGCCTTCATCGGCGTGATGTTCATGTCTGTCATGGCCTCCCCTAGCGGAGAAGCGTGGCCTTGGCGAGGCTGTCTGTGCAGCCCTAGGCGAGTTCGCGCTGCAGGAACCGCGTGACGTCGTCCAGGACCGGAGCCTTCTTGCGGAACAGGGGCGAAAAGGTCGCGATCAGATCCTCATGGCTCAGGTCTGGATACAGCTTCATCTCGGACTTCCCGCCAACCGCCTCCATGCGGGCATTCAGCAGGATGGTGTCGTCGTCATGGACGGTCACATCGGCGGTCCCGTGCCCGAGCCACAGCGGCGGGGCGTCGGCGCGGGCGAAGGTGATCGGCTGGGTCAGCGTCGGATCCGCCGCGCGTCCGAACGCATTCCTGGAGGCTGCTACATCGAAGGGCAGGAACTCATAGGGCCCTGCCAGACCTGCAGCAGCCTTGATCAGGGAAGGCTGGCCGACCGCAGCCATATAGCGACGATCCAGTGCGATCATCAGCGCCAGATGGGCTCCGGCCGAATGACCGATGACCCCCAGCCGCCCGGCGTCTCCGCCATACTGGCCAGCGACTTCTGCAACGCGGGCCGATGCAGAGGCGGCATCCTCGATGAAAACCGGGAAATGGACGTCCGGCACCAGGCGGTAGTCGGGCACGGCGACGACGAACCCGCGGGCCGCCAGCGCCTGTGCTGCCCAGCCATAGACCTCGCGCGAGCCGCTGTCCCAGCCGCCGCCATAGAAGAAGACCAGGGTCGGCAGGGAGGCGTTCACGGGTCGGGTCGGTGCAAAGATATCGAATTTCTGGCGCGGGTCGGAGCCATAGGTCAGGTCCCGCGCGACCCGGCGCACGCCGCTGTCGCGCGGGCCCAGGGTGTTCAGGACGGCCAGCGGGCTGCACGCTGCCAGAACGGCACCGAGGGCGGGGGCTAATATGCCTCTGCGGGTCATGGGGTCTCGCGTCAGGAAGAAGGTATGGGCCTAGATACGCATGAGATCGCCTTAAGCCTCAATGCCGCGTCCTAATCGCGCAGCAACTCGTTCACGGCCGTCTTGGCGCGCGTCTGGGCATCCACCCGCTTGACGATGACAGCGCAGTACAGCGACGGGCCGCCGTTGGGGTCGGGCAGGGCTCCGGGGACCACGACCGAATAGGCCGGGATCTCGCCCCTTGTGACCTCGCCGGTCGCCCGGTCCACGATCTTGGTCGTGGCAGAGATATAGACCCCCATCGACAGGACGGCCCCCTGACGCACGATCACGCCCTCGACCACCTCGGAGCGGGCTCCGATGAAGCAGTCATCCTCGATGATCGTCGGATTGGCCTGCAGGGGCTCCAGCACCCCGCCGATGCCCACGCCACCCGACAGGTGCACGTTCTTGCCGATCTGGGCACAGGAGCCGACCGTGGCCCAGCCATCGACCATCGAACCGTCATCGACATAGGCCCCGATGTTCACGAAGCTGGGCATCAGGACGACGTTTCGGCCGATGAAGGCGCCCTGGCGGACGATACATCCCGGGACAGCGCGGAAGCCGGCGTCCTTGAAATCCTGGCCGGTCCAGTCGCCGAATTTGTTGGGCACCTTATCGTACCAGGGCCCGACGCCCGGTGCGGTGCTGTTCAGGCCGCGATCGCCCGCGCGCATGATGATGTTGTCGTTCAGCCGGAAGGACAGCAGCACGGCCTTCTTGAGCCACTGATGCGTGGTCCAGACTCCGTCGTCGGCACGCGAGGCGACGCGCGCCTGACCCGAGTCGAGCAAGGACAGGGCTGTCTCGACGGCCTTGCGGATTTCGCCCTGGGTGGCGGGCGACAGGTCGGCGCGCGCCTCCCATCCGGCCTCGATGATGGCGGCGAGATCGGTGTGGTCGGTCATGCGGCGTCCTTCAGCGAAAGGGGAGACAGGAAATCCATCAGA
>Ga0136639_10000337_pt1 | contig 15284 bp, 13 predicted proteins | sample AntDrymUQ8592106_2_FD_113739 | JGI IMG/M metagenome (GOLD analysis project Ga0136639, IMG submission 113739) | Polar desert sand microbial communities from Dry Valleys, Antarctica - metaG UQ859 (21.06) | ecosystem: Environmental > Terrestrial > Soil > Desert | place: Antarctica: Dry Valley...
CACCGGGCACGCCACCGGGCACGCCACCGAGCCGCACGTCGAGCTGGTCCACTGCGTCGTCGAGGACGCCGTCGCGACGATCACGCTCGACTCCCCGCACAACCGCAACGCGCTGTCTCGCCAGCTCGTGAGCGAGCTGTTCGGACACCTGCGGGCAAGTGCCGAGGACGACGCGGTCGCCGTCGTCGTGATCCGCTCCTCGGGACGGGTCTTCTGCTCCGGCGCCGACCTCTCGGAGGCTTCCGAGGGTGGGATGGAGGAGGGTGCCCGGGTGCTGGTGGAGATGCAGCGCCTGATCGTGGCGCACCCCAAGCCGGTCGTGGCGGCGCTCCACGGACCGGTGCGCGCCGGGGGCATCGGGATCATCGCTGCCTCCGACATCGTGGTCGCCGCGGACGAGGCGACGTTCGCCCTCACCGAGGTCAAGCTCGGCCTCGCTCCTGCGGTCATCTCACTGACCGTGCTGCCGCGCATGACGTCGCGTGCTGCCGCGCTGACCTGCCTGACCGGCGAGCCGTTCACCGCAGCCGACGCGGTCTCGATGGGCCTGGTGACCCGCGCGGTCCCGGCCGACGCGGTCGACGACGCGGTCGCAGCGGTGGTGGCCTCCTTGGCATCGGGGGCTCCCCAGGGCCTGCGAGAGACCAAGGCCCTGCTGGCCCGAGACCTGTTGGCCCGCATTGACGAGCAGGGCGAGGACATGGCCCGGCTCAGCGCCCGCCTGTTCGGGAGTGACGAGGCCCGCGAGGCGATGGCGGCCTTCCTGAACCGCAAGAACTGATCGAGATCCGTCCGCAGGGCGTCGACGGTGACGCCGGTCACGCTGTTACCGAGCCGTGGCAACGGCGTGGGTGCCACGTGGTGGTCGGCTCCGTAGCGTTGTCCTCGTCGGCAGGCCCGGGGGGGACCAGCCGGCACCGGGGGGACACGGAAGCCCCGCACAGGACGCATCGGGGGATGCGCCGGTGCGGGGCATCCGCCATTTCCGGCCCCGACGTTCGTGGCCTTCGAGCCGCGGCGTTATAGGCTGGCGAACTTGCTCGGCGCAGGACTCCCACCGGGAGCTGGCGCCGGGCGACGTGATCGTCAGGGCTGAGGGGAAGCGCGTTGTCTGAGGAGCTGGTCGAGCGTGAGGTCGCTCGCGAGCAGGAGTTCGTGGACCGGGTCTACGTCCAGCTCAACGACTCGGCGTCCGCTGCCCGACGGTTGGCCCTGGAGGGCCACGACCGCGGCAAGCTCGGCCACGAGGGGGGTCTCGTCGAGCGCGACGCGATGGTCTTCCAGGCCGCCAAGCGCATCGCCCAGCTCGACGCCGCCCACGAGGGCCTGGTCTTCGGTCGGCTCGACCTGCAGGCCGAGATCGACACCGCCCCGCGCTACATCGGCCGCATCGGCCTGCGAGACGCCGAGCGCGACTCCCTGCTCATCGACTGGCGCGCGCCGGCTGCCGCGGTCTTCTACCAGGCGACGGCGGCCGAGCCGCACCACGTCGTACGACGACGCGTGCTGCGCGCGACCGGCCCCCGAGTCGTCGGGGTCGAGGACGAGCTGCTGGACGCCGAGGCGCACGCGGCGCTCGAGGCGGAGGGCGTCGAGCTCCCCATCGTCGGCGAGGGTGCCCTGATGGCCCAGCTGTCGCGCGCGCGTGATCGCTCCATGCACTCGATCGTCGCGACCATCCAGGCCGAGCAGGACAAGGCCATCCGCGCACCCAGCAAGGGCGTGACCTCGATCTCCGGCGGCCCCGGCACGGGCAAGACCGTGGTGGCGCTGCACCGCGCGGCCTACCTGCTCTACAACGAGCGCCGTCGCTACGAGGCCGGCGGCGTGCTGATCATCGGCCCCAGCGGCGTCTTCATGCGCTACATCGAGCGGGTCCTGCCCAGCCTCGGGGAGACCGCCGTTGCCCTACGCTCGCTCGGCGAGGTCGTCGACGGCGTCAAGGCCAGCCGCCACGACGAGTCGGCCGTCGCCGACGTCAAGGGCTCGGAGCGGATGGCCGAGGTCGTCCGTCGCACCGCGCGCCAGCAGGCGCCGGGCAGCCCCGCGGACTTCCGCGTGTTCTGGCGCGACGACACGATCGTGCTCGACCGCGGTGCGCTCGGCCGCGTGCGCCGCAACCTGATGGCGCAGGGTCGGCGCAACCGCCAGCTGCCCCGGGTGGCACCCACCCTCCTCGACGCCATGTGGCGCCAGGTCCGGGGTGAGCGCGGGCGAGAGCGAGGCCGCGAGGCGTTCGACGAGGACATGCTGTCCCACCGCGAGTTCATCGACTTCGCCGTGGCCTGGTGGCCACCGCTGGCGGCGCCCGACGTGCTCGGCTGGCTGCGTGACCCCGAGTTCCTGGCCCGGGTCGGCGACGGCGTCATCACCGCCGAGGAGCAGCGCCTGCTCACCAAGTCATGGCGCGGTGACGGCTCACTCTCGGTCGAGGACGTGCCGCTGCTCGACGAGCTGCGCTACGACCTCGGCGACGTGCCCGCCAAGGTCGAGGACGACCGCGACGACCCGATGGCGCTCATCGACGGCGCCGTGGACCTCGAGGAGCTCACCACGGCCTCCGACCGGGAGTACGCCCCCTCCGGCCGCGCCTGGGCCCCCCCGACCTACCGCATCGAGGACGACCCCTTCGCGCACATCCTCATCGACGAGGCGCAGGACCTCACCCCGATGCAGTGGCGCATGGTCGGCCGTCGCGGCCGCACCGCCTCCTGGACGATCGTCGGCGACCCGGCGCAGTCGTCCTGGCCGGTGCCCGAGGAGTCACGCACCGCGAGGGCGGCGGCCCTCGAGGGCAAGGCGCTGCACGAGTTCCACCTCTCGACCAACTACCGCAACTCCTCCGAGATCTACGAGTACGCCGCGGCCTACGCCGAGCGCGTCGGACTCGACGCCGACCTGCCCACCGCGGTGCGCTCGACCGGCATCGAGCCCCGGGCGATCACCGGGGTCACCGACCTCGAGGCGGCCACCCGCGCTGCCGTCGTCGAGATCGCCGGTGAGGTCAGCGGGACCGTCGGGCTCGTCGTACCGGTCGCCCGGCGCTCCGAGGTCAACGCGTGGTTGGCCTCCTGGCCCGAGCTCGCCGATGATGCCCCCCACGCCCGCGACGCCATCGACTCCTCGGTGCCGCCCTCGGGCGTCGACCGGGTCGTCGTGCTCACCGGCCTCGACACCAAGGGCCTGGAGTTCGACGGGATCGCGGTCGTGCGGCCCCAGGAGATCGAGGACGAGTCGGCCACCGGTCGCGCCACGCTCTACGTCGTGCTGACCCGCGCCACGCAGCTGCTGACCACCGTGTCCTGAGCCCCGTGTCCTGAGCTCCGTGTCCTGAGCTCCGTGTCCTGAGCCCCGTGACCCGCGCCGGCAGCCCCAGGGCGTGGCTCACCAGGAGCGCTGACGAGGTGGCCGAGAGCTCGTCGCCGAGCAGGGGTGCGAAAGGGGCCAGCGCGATGCCCGCCTCGCCGTCAACGGCCCTGGACGAGGTGTGCGACCTGGCCCTTGGTGGCCAGGAGTTGCTCCAGCTCGCGCCGGTCCAGACGGGTGGGTGGCACCCAGGGCGCGGGACGGCGTCGGTCGTGGATGCAGCCGCAACTAGGCTGCGCCCATGTCTGAGACGACCTCTGCCGCCCGGGACGCCATCGCCGCGCTCCAGGAGCACGAGGCCTGGGCGATCATCCGCCGCTCGACGCGCGCCGGCGACCGCGACACCGTCGGCCTGGTCGGGGGGCGGCGCAGCGTGGTCGAGTCGCTGCTCGACGTACCTCTTGAGGAGGGCGTGCCCGAGGAGGGCCACATCGCCGACCGGCTGGTCGCCGTGCCGTTCCGTCAGGTCGCCGAACGCGGCTTCGAGGCCCACGACGACGGCACCCCGCTGGTGGTCGTCGACGTCGAGACCGAGCTGGAGTTCTCCGTTGCGGAGATCGTCGGGGCCATCGACGCCGTGCCGGTCGAGTTCACCGATCGCGGTGGCTTCGACACCGACGACGAGCGCTACGCCGACCTCGTCAAGGCCATCATCGAGGACGAGATCGGCCAGGGCGAGGGCGCCAACCTGGTGATCGGGCGGCACTACCGCGCCCAGGTCGCCGACTGGAGCGCCGCCACCGCCCTGACCGTGCTGAAGCGGCTCCTCGAGAGCGAGCGCGGTGCCTACTGGACCTACCTGTTCTTCACCGGCGACCGCTACCTGGTCGGTGCCAGCCCGGAGCGGCACGTCACCATCCATGGCGGTGACGTGCGGATGAACCCGATCAGCGGGACCTTCCGCATCCCCGGCTCCGGCGACTCAGCCGGGACGGCCAAGGCGCAGCTCCTGGACTTCCTCGACGACGAGAAGGAGATCTACGAGCTCTTCATGGTCGTCGACGAGGAGTTGAAGATGATGTGCGACATCTGCCACGAGGGTGGTCAGGTGCTCGGGCCCTTCCTCAAGCCGATGACGCACCTGGTCCACACCGAGTACCTCCTCGCGGGACGCACCGACCGCGACGTGCGCGAGGTGCTGCGCGACACGATGTACGCCGCGACGGTCACGGGCAGTCCGGTGGAGAACGCGTGCCGGCTGATCAAGCAGTACGAGACCGAGGGCCGTGGCTACTACGGCGCCGCGCTCGCCATCCTCGGCCGCGACCCCGAGGGCGGGCCGGTCGTCGACAGCCCCATCGTCATCCGCTCCGCCGACGTCTCCCTGGACGGGAGCCTCAAGGTGACCGCCGGTGCCACGCTCGTGCGTGACTCAGACCCGGCCTACGAGGTGGCCGAGACACACGCCAAGGCGGCCGGCATCCTGCGCGCCTTCGGCCTGGTGCCTGCCGCGCCCGTGCCCGACGTCAAGATCGCCGAGCTCGTCAACGACGAGGACGTGCTGCTCGCCCTCAACAAGCGCAACCGTCGCCTGAGCTCGTTCTGGCTCACCGACCAGGCCGGCTCACCGCCGGACCGTCGACTGGCCGGCAGGAGCGTGGTGATCCTCGACGGCGAGGACGACTTCGTCAACATGCTGCGTCACGTGCTCGGGGTGCTCGGCCTGACCAGCACGGTGGTGCGTCACGAGGACTACGTCGCGGGCTGCCTCGACGGCCACGACCTGGTCATCGTGGGGCCCGGGCCTGGTGACCCGCGCGACGGTGACGACCCCAAGATCGCCCGCATGCGCGCTGCCGTGGGCGAGCTGCTGGAGCAGGAGCAGCCGTTCCTCGCGGTCTGTCTGGGCCACCAGACGCTGTGCCACCAGCTCGGGATCCCCCTGGTCTACAAGGACATCGTCTTCCAGGGCACCCAGTCGCCGGTCGTCGTCAACGGCCGCACCGAGCGGGTCGGCTTCTACAACACCTTCGTGGGTCGGGTCGACCGAGACGGGGGCCCGCTACCCGAGGGCGTCACGGTCGACGCCGACGAGGCGACCGGCGACATCAACGTCGTGAGCGGTCCGCACTTCCGCGGCATCCAGTTCCACGCCGAGTCGATCCTGACCGAGCGCGGCTACGACGTGCTCCACGAGCTCGTGGTCGACCTGCTGCTCGGTGGGCCCGACCACGGCTAGGACCGGGGTGCCGGACGTCGTGGTGGTCGACCACCACGACTCCTACACCTACAACCTGGTGCACCTGGTCGCTGGCGTGACCGGGGTCCTGCCCCGGGTGGTCCAGCACGACGAGGTCGACGCCGCGACCGTGCTCGCCCACTCCCACGTGGTCCTCTCGCCCGGTCCCGGGCGCCCGGACGTGGAGGCCGACTTCGCGGTGGGCCGCGAGGTGCTGCTGGCAGCGACCCGCCCCGTGCTCGGTGTCTGCCTGGGGATGCAGGGCCTCGTGGCGTCGTACGGCGGCCGCGTCGAGCGGGTGCCCCCCGGGCACGGCGTGATGGCCCGGGTCGACCACGACGGGTCGGGCGTCTTCGCGGGCGTGCCCGAGGGTTTCCGGGCCGTGCGCTACCACTCGCTGGCGGCGGTCGGGCTACCGTCGTGCCTGCGGGTGAGTGCCGTCGACGCCCTGACCGGCCTGACGATGGCCGTCGAGCACCGCGACCTGCCGCTGGTGGGGGTGCAGTTCCATCCCGAGTCGGTGCTCTCCGAGCACGGAGCGCTGCTCGTGGCCAACTTCCTGGGGCTCTCGTGACCAGCGGCGACCCGGTCGCGTTCTTCCGCGAGGTCGCGGCGGCGCACGCGCGCTGCTTCTGGCTGGACGGCGGCGGTGCCCGTGAGTGGTCGGGCCGCCGCTCGCTCATCGGGTGGCTCGAGCCCGACGACGTCTCGCTGTCCTACGACGCCTCGACGCGCACGGTGACCCGGCACGAGGGCGGTCGGTCGACCGTGGTCGGCGACGACGTCTTCGCGGTGCTGGCGGCCGAGCTGGCCGCCGGCGGCCCTCGCGACCAGTGGTTCGGCTACCTCGGCTACGCCGCCCGCCCCGACCTCCCGGCGACGACCGGCCGCCCCGGAGCGCTCCCCGACGCGGTCTGGATGCGACCGCGCCACGTGCGCCTCTTCGAGCACCCGGTGGCGGCCGCGGCTGGTGTGGGTCGTGTGCCGGAGCCCGCGCCCGAGAGCGGCGGCCGGCACACGACCCGACCACCGCGCGAGCCACCCGCCCCACCCCCCGCCTACGCGGCCGCCTTCGCGCGCGTCCAGGAGGAGCTGCACGCCGGCAACTCCTACGAGGTCAACCTGACCTACCGGATCGAGACGCTCAGCGACCTCGACCCCGTGACCGCCTACCTGCGGCTGCGCGAGCTCAACCCCGCGCCGTACGCCGGGTTCCTCCAGCACGACGTCGTCGACGCCCGCGCCTGGCTGCTGAGCTCCTCACCCGAGCGCTACGCGCTCGTCACGGCAGACCGGATGCTCGAGACCAAGCCGATCAAGGGCACCACCGCACGCGGTGCCACGCCCCAGGAGGACGAGCGTCAGCGCCACCTGCTCGCGACCGACCCGCGCTTCCTCTCGGAGAACCTGATGATCGTCGACCTGCTGCGCAACGACCTCGCGATGGTGTGCGAGCCGGGGAGCGTCGTGGTGCCCGAGCTGATGGCGGTCGAGTCCTACGAGACCGTGCACCAGCTGGTCTCGACCGTGCGCGGACGACTGGCCGACGGCGTGAGCACCCTCGACGCACTGCGATCCCTGTTCCCCGCCGGGTCGATGACCGGGGCACCCAAGCTGCGCACCATGCAGATCATCGGGGCCGTCGAGGACTCTCCGCGAGGGGCCTATTCCGGCGCCTTCGGCTGGGTCTGCGCCGACGGCCGTGCTGATCTCGGGGTGGTCATCCGGTCGCTGATGACCACCGGGGAGGGTCGCTACGAGCTCGGCACCGGTGGTGGCATCACCGTGCAGTCAGACCTCGGGCTCGAGCACGAGGAGTCCCGAGTCAAGGCCGAGCGGCTGCACGCCGTCTTCGACCAGGTTCGCTGGTCGGCTGACGAGGGCTAGCCGCCGAGCGCGGAGTCCGCGGCGTGGGCGGACAGGTCGCTCATGACCTGGCGTACGGCGCGCACGCCCACCGCCCGCTCGAAGGGCGCCGGGTCGACGAGGTTGACGACCTGGATCAGGTCCGCGTTCTGCACGAAGCCGGTGACCAGCAGCGAGTCGTCCTGGGTGTTGACGACCATCCGGGCGTCGTCGGCCAGGGCGATCGTGGGGTTGGTGACGGTGCCGTCCAGGGCGCCCATCGTGTCCCAGGCCTCGTCGAGCCCGGCCGGGAACAGCACGTAGTTGGCGTCGATCGCCGCCCCGCCCTCCTCGGCGGGGGCGAACGCGCATCGAGGTGCAGCCGGGCGCCCGGCGTCCATCGTCACCTCGGCCCCGAGCGCGGCGCCGACGCCCTCGACGCTCAGGCCGTCGCAGGGATTCCACAGCGGCGTGGTCGGTACGGCGGCCGCGGGGTCGGTCGCCGGTGCGTCGCCGCCGCACGCCGTCAGCGTCACCGCGAGGGCGACCACGCCGAGCAGCGCGCCGGGCCAGCGCAGGGGTCGGCGCAGGTGTCGGCGCAGGGGTAGACGGGACTCAACCACGGACGACCTCCCGCACGGCCGGTGTCGGGGTGCCCGGCAGCCACAGCGAGAGCCGGGCACCACCTGATGTCGAGGCGGTCGCGGTCACCGTGCCGGAGTGGCGGGCAGCGACCTGGCGCACGATCGAGAGCCCCAGGCCCGAGCCCGGCATGGTGCGCGACTCGTCGGAGCGCCAGAAGCGGTCGAAGACGTGGGGCCGGTCGGCCTCGGCGATGCCGGGGCCCTCGTCGTCGACGGTGAGCAGACCCTCCTGCAGCCGCACCCGGACGGTGCCGTCGGTGGGGCTCCACTTGGCCGCGTTGTCCAACAGGTTGGTCACCGCTCGCTCGAGAGCGTTGGCCTCGCCCTCGACCCACCACGGCTCAGCACCGATGTCGAAGGTGACCGCCGGGGCGCGCAGCCGGACGCGCGTGATCGCATGGTCGATGATCTCAGTGAGGTCGACCGTCTCGACCACCGGCGCGAGCGGCTCGTCGCGGGAGAGCTCCATCAGGTCGCCGATCAAGGTGGTCAGCTCCTCGATCTGGGCACGGATGTCCTCGAGCAGCTCGGCGCGCGCCTCGGGAGGCAGCTCGGGTCCGCCGGGCTCCGAGGCCTGGGTGAGCAGGTCGACATTGGTGCGCAGCGAGGTGAGCGGCGTACGCAGCTCGTGCCCCGCATCAGCCACGAGCTGGCGCTGCCGGTCGCGTGAGGCCGACAGGGCGGTGAGCATCGCGTTGAACGCCGAGGCGAGACGAGCGATCTCGTCGTCGCCCTCCACCCGCAGCGGGGTGAGGTCCTCGGTGCGGGCGATGTGCTCGACCGAGCTGGTCAGCCGTCGCACGGGGCGCAGGCCGTTGCGGGCCACGCCGAAGCCCGCGGCCCCGGCGGCCGCGACGCCGAGCAGGCCGAAGATCGTCATCACGATCCCGAGCTTGGCGAGCACGCGCTGCTGGCCGTCGAGCGACTGCGCGATCACCAGGGCCTGCCCGTCGCCGTAGGGCACGGTGACCACGCGGTAGGCGACCGGCCCACCCAGGACCGTGCGGATGCTGGAGTCGGTGTCGCCCTGCGCCACGTCGAGCTCGGCGTCCCCGAGGACGGGAGGGTCCTCGAGCTGCTCAGGGCGGTAGACCGTGCCGTCCTCGTAGACCAGTGCGATGCGTAGGTCGGTCGCCACCAGCGCCCACGCCGGCACCTGGTCACCGGTGCGCTGGTTGAGGATCGTGGGGGCCTTCGTGGTCTGGTAGGCCCGCTCGAAGAGCGTGTCGTCGAGCGTCGACTGCAGCTGCATGCGCACCGTCACGTAGGCGCCGGCGGCGAGGAAGGCCACCGTCAGGCCCACGGCCATCGTCGTCAGGATCGTGACGCGGCTGGCGAGCGAGCGGCGGTAGCGCCACCGCCCCGAATCGGCCGGGTTCATGACTCCTTCAGGACGTAGCCCACACCCCGCACGGTGTGGATCAGCCGCGTCTCGCCCTCGGCCTCGGTCTTGCGTCGCAGGTAGCCGACGTAGACCTCCAGCGAGTTGGCAGTCGTGGGGAAGTCGTAGCCCCACACCTCCTCGAGGATGAAGGAGCGCTCCAGCACCCGGCGCGGGCGCCGGAGGAACATCTCGAGCAGGGTGAACTCGGTCCGGGTCAGCTCGATGAGGCGGGTGGCCCGGATGATCTCGCGGGTCGCGACGTTCATCGACAGGTCGGAGAAGCTCAGCGTCTCCTCGGGGGCGTCCTCGGCAGGCACGACCCGACGCAGCAGCGCGCGGAGCCGGGCGAGCAGCTCCTGCAGCGCGAAGGGCTTGGTGAGGTAGTCGTCCGCACCGGCGTCGAGGCCCTCGACCCGGTCGCCGACGGCGTCACGAGCGGTGAGCACCAGGATCGGTACGTCGTTGCCGGCCGTGCGCAGGGCACGGGTGGTCTCGATGCCGTCGAGCCGCGGCATCATCACGTCCATCACGACCACGTCGGGATCCAGGGTGCCGATGCCGGCCAGTGCCTCGGCGCCGTCGGAAGCGAGGTGCACCTCGTAGCCGTTGAACTCCAACGAACGACGCAGCGAGTCACGCACGGCCCTGTCGTCGTCGACGACGAGGACACGGGGTTTCACGGCACTGGTGGGCACAGGCCAACTGTGCCAGGAAGCCCTGAGCGTGCGCTGAGAGCGTGGAATGACTCGCTGCGCTCGCCATTCCATTGGGAGTACTCGCTTCGCTCGCACTCCCGGTTCGTTCGTACTTACGGTTTGCTCGTACTCCCGCTTCGCTCGTACTCCCGGCTTTCGGGGTTGGTGTGGTCGCGGTGGGGTCAGACGTAGCGGGCGGCGGTGGTGGCGGCGCGGGCGCCGTAGCCGCCGCCGAAGTGGCAGGCGTGGACGAGGAGGGGGAAGACCTGGTGGACGCCGACGCGGTCCTCCCAGCCGGCGGCGAGCGGCGTGGCCTCGTCGTAGGCGTCCAGGACGCGCGGCAGGTGCGGCAGGCCGAACAGCGCGAGCATCGCCAGGTCGACCTCGCGGTGACCGGCGTAGACCGCCGGGTCGATCACCCACACGTGACCGTCGTGGCCCCACAACACGTTGCCGTTCCACAGGTCGCCGTGCAGCCGGGCGGGTGGCTCCTCGGGCACCAGGTCGGCCAGGCGAGCCACGAGCGACTCCACGACCACCGCCTGCTCCTCGGTGATCGCGTCACGGTCACGGGCCAGCTTGAGGTAGGGCAGCACCCTGCGCACGGCGTAGAACTCCGCCCACGTCGCGGCGGTGCGGTTGGGCAGCGGCAACCGTCCGATGAAGCCGTCGGCGTCCGCGCCATAGGCCGCAGCGCCGGCCGCGTGCGTCACCGACAGGGCCCTGCCGAAAGCCGCCGCGGACTCGACGCCGTTCTTGCCCGGCTCGACCCACCGCAGGATCAGGCACTCAGGGTCCACGGCGAGGACCTCGGGGGCGTGCACGCCACCCGCGTCGGTCGTGGAGGCCAGCCAGGCCAGACCGGCAGCCTCGCTCTCGAAGAAGCCCTCGGGGGAGTGCGCCAGGGTCTTGACGATCGCGGTCGTGCCGTCGGAGAGGCGCAGCTTGGTGGCGGTGGAGACATCGCCGCCGGCGACCGGTGCCGTGGCCACGACCGACGACCCGAGGAGCTCTTCGGCGCGGCGGGCGACCCACGGCTGACGGGTCACGGCCGCTCGCTCCCGGCTGCCTCGGAGGCCGGGTGCTGGGCCAGCTCGTGCTCGAGGGCGGCCACGATCGCGGCGGTGGTGCGTTCGACCATGGCCAGGACCTCCTCGAAGCCGCTGTCCCCACCGTAGTACGGATCGGGCACCTCCCCCCCGGTGTCGACCGGGTCGAAGGAACCGAAGAGCAGCGCCCGCCCCTCGGCCGAGGTCGCCGAGCCGATGTCGGCCAGGTTGCTCCGGTCCATGGCGAGCAGCACGTCGAAGCGCCCGGCCCACGAGTCGTCGAGCTGCCGGGCGCGGTGCCGCGAAGCGTCGTAGCCGGCCTTCGTCAGCGTGGCTGCCGCGCGCTGGTCCATCGTGCGCCCGACGTGCCACTCCGCGGTGCCGCAGCTCGCGACCGTGACCCGGTCAGCCAGGCCGGCAGCAGCGACGCGTGCGGACAGCACGACGTCGGCCATCGGGGAGCGGCAGATGTTGCCCAGGCACACCAGCGCCACGGCATAGCGACCCGGAGTGCGAGCCGCGGGCAGGGACGGGGTCATCGCTGTGGCTCCGGGCCGATGACCGAGTCGACGATCCACGTCGTCACGGTGATCACGATGGCACCGCCGAAGGCCGGCCAGAAGCCGCTGACGTCGAAGCCGATGTCGAGCTTCTCGGCCAGCCAACCGGTGAGCAGTAGCAGCGCGGCGTTGATGACGACCAGGAAGAGGCCGAGCGTGATGATCACGAAGGGGAAGCTCAGGATCGTCAGCACCGGCTTCACGAACGAGGTGACCACGCCCAGGATGAGCGAGACCAGGATCAGCGGCAGCAGCTTCTCCTGCAGCTCGGCGGTGCCGGAGGAGGCCCCGGTGAAGCGGATCCCGTCGATCAGCCAGGCGGCGGTCGCGAGGGCGATCGCGGTGGTCAGGAGCCAGGTCAGGAAGCGCACGGGGCCAGTCTGTCAGCCCTGAGGGCCACTCAGGACAGTCCGAGCGCCTCGATGATCTCGTCGGCCGCGTCGAGGAGGTGTTGCTCGAGGAAGGCCGAGGCGCGCTCGACCTCGCCGTCCTCGAGCAGCTGGACCAGCGCAGCGTGGGTGTCGGCCTCGTCGTGGGCGTTGCGCCGGATCCGCTCCACCTGGGCCAGCGCCAGCTTGAGCTGGACGACCAGGTCGTCTGCCATCGCGACCAGCCGCGGGCTGCCGGTGAGCCCCACCAGGGAGACGTGGAAGGCGAGGTGACGCTCGTTGAGCTCCTGGTAGGAGCCGCCCTCGCGCACGGCCGAGGTGTACGCCAGGAGGGTCGAGCGGACGGCCTGCCGATGCCTCTCGTCGGCCTCGCGCCACCGGCGTACGCCGGCTCCCTCGAGCACCCAGCGCGCCGCGCAGACGTCGCGCACCGAGGCCGCCTCGGGCGCCGACACGCTGACGCCGCGGTGCGGCTCCCGGGTGGCCAGGCCCTCGGCGACCAGCACGGTGAGCGCCTCGCGCACCGTCGGCCGGGACACCCGTAGCGACGCGGCCAGGGCGACCTCGCGCAGCGGGGTGCCCGACTCCAGCTCACCGTCGAAGATCGCCCGGCGCAGCTCGTCGGCCGCGCGGTCGACCGTGGAGGAGTGCTCCAGGTGGAGGGTCGCGAACGGCTCGGGCATGGCCCCAGTCTGGCCCACATCAACATGGTGGTGGCGCAGTCTTGCCTGGAGCGCGTTTTGCCCCCACACTCTTCTCTTGTCAGATTGTCAGACAATCAGGACCGGGGTGAACCATCGTGACCGAGACCGCCGCTGCCATGTCCCCTGCCCCCACTGCCGCGACCGACGGCGTGACCGACGGCGTGACCGACGCCGTGACCGGCACCCTGGCCTGGGGTCGCCACTACGTCGCCGTGGAGCCGACCCACTTCCGCGTGGACTACGTGATCAACCCGTTCATGGACCCCGCGGTCCAGCCCGACCGCGGGGTCGCGCTGGAGCAGTGGCACGCGATGGTCGCCACGCTGCGCGACCTCGGCGCGCGCGTCGACGTCCTGCCGCAGCGCGAGGACGCTCCGGACATGGTCTACGCGATGAACCTGGGTCTGGGCCTGGTCCGCCCCGAGGGGCTGCGCTCAGGTCGCCACGTGGTGATGAGCCACATGCGCTACCCCCAGCGCCGCATGGAGACCGGCTCCGCTCAGGCCTGGTTCGCCGACCAGGGCTACGCGACGTCCTACGTCGGCAGTGAGGGCGTCGGCGCGCACCTCGAGGCGGGCGACGCCTTCGCGTTCGGAGACGCGCTGGTCGTGGGCTACGGCCCGCGCACCGAGGAGCTCGCCCTCAAGCACCTCGCCAGCGACCTGGGCGTCCGGGTGCGCGGCCTGCGCATCACGCACCCGGGGATGTATCACCTCGACCTCGCCTTCTGCCCGCTCGACGAGCGCCGCGCGATCGTGTGTCCGGCCGCCCTCGACGCTGCCTCGGCGCGCACGCTGATGGAGCTCGTGCCGGAGCCGCTGGTCCTCACCGAGGCCGAGGCCCTGACGAGCTTCGCGGCCAACTCCGTGGTCGTCGAGCGCACGGTCGTGATGCCGGCGTGCCCGCCACGGGTGCGTGCCCAGCTCGAGGCCTGGGGCTTCGAGGTCGTGGTCCTGGACGTGTCGGAGTTCCACAAGGGCGGCGGCTCGATCCGGTGCCTGACCAACCCGGTCGACATCACCATCGGTCGCGACCTGCCTGCGCTCGAGCGCGGCGAGGTCGTGCTCCCGCCGGTCTGAACTGCGGGCCCGGAGTCGGCCTGACGGGCTCAGTCGTGGGCCAGGTCGCACCCGGTCTCGAGCCGGTACGTCGTCCGGGTGGTCCCCTCGTCGGGCGCCGAGACCCGGATCTTGGCGCGACGGTAGGTGCGCGTGCCGTTGTCGCAGGTCTCCAGACCCGCCAGGACGATGATCGCCCGACGCCGATCGGGAGCGGCGCACGAGGCGCAGTCGCTGACGTAGACACCACGTCCGACGGTCTTGGCGGTGCCCCACCTGCGCCAGGTGAGGTCGTCGACGTAGGGCGAGGAGCTGAAGGCCGTGAAGACCCGTGCGGGCCGGACCTCGGGCGAGCCGAGGTTGTAGTAGACGACGTGACCGGCCCGCGCCGAGTCCGGGGCCGGGGCATCGGCAGCAACCGCCGTCGCGGGCAGGGATCCGGCCGTTCCTGCGACGGTGAGGAGGGCGGCGGCGGCTGCGCGACGAAGGCTCATGGGCGGACCGTCGGCCGGGAACCGCATGCCCCGTGGGGTTTGATGCGCGACGGGTGAGGTGGTTCAGACCGGGGTGGGTGCCCAGTTGCCGTGGAAGCCGGCGGGCACGCGTACGGGCAGGTGGACCGCCGCGACGTCCTCGAGGGTCTCGGCGTCGAGCAGCACCAGGTCGCTGAGGCCGCTCGCCCGGTCGTGGACGTAGCCCATGACGACCCCGCTGTCCTCGGCCGCGTCGTCGGCGTGCGGGACGAAGCAGAACTCGCCGACCTCCTTGCCGACACCTAGCGATCGCGCCAGGGTGGTACCGCTCACCACGTCGTGCTTGAGCACGCTGTCGCCGGGGGTCGGCCCGTCGAGACCGACCGACCAGCCGAACCGGTGGCGCCGACCGGTCAGCCGTTCGTCGTACCTCGGGAACTCCTGGGCGTGCTCGTCGTAGCGGTGCTCGCGGACCTTGCCGGCGACCGTGTCGAGGGTGAAGCGGACCAGCGAGGAGAGGCCTTCATAGGGGCCGGTGAACTCGGTGGCGAACATCCGCTCGTGACGCACCACGTCGATGACGACCTCGTCGCCGTCCTCGTAGGCGTTGAGGGTGTGGAAGACGTAGCAGGGATCGATCTCGAACCACTGCACGTCGCCGCCGACTCCCTCGCGGGGCAGCAGCCCGATGCGCGCCGGATAGTCCTCGTCCCACGAGTAGGGGAGCTGGCTCGGCGCACCGTTGCCGCGCGCCATCGCGCCGACCAGGGCGTCGGGCAGCGGGTGGTGGCCGATGACCCGGTTGAGGGCGAGACGGGCCGGCAGTCGCAGCGGCCGCGGCATCGAGCCCGCGACCATGTCGATATCGAAGGTGACGGGCAGGTCGTAGATCACGACGTAGTGCTCGGTCAGCGCGAAGTCATGCATCATCGGGCTGC
>Ga0136639_10000338_pt1 | contig 15273 bp, 14 predicted proteins | sample AntDrymUQ8592106_2_FD_113739 | JGI IMG/M metagenome (GOLD analysis project Ga0136639, IMG submission 113739) | Polar desert sand microbial communities from Dry Valleys, Antarctica - metaG UQ859 (21.06) | ecosystem: Environmental > Terrestrial > Soil > Desert | place: Antarctica: Dry Valley...
CGCGCCGACGGGCGCCTTGCAGATGCCACCCCAGAACGCCTTCGCCCAGTCCCTGTGGCCACGGTCGTTGGGGTGGAAGAAGTCGGCCGCGAACTGCGTGGACCACCGCCGACCACCCCGTGGGAGGGCTGTGCTGGCCTCGACCGGTTCACGTGACCTGGACGGCTCTGACGGTTCTGCCATCTCAGACGGTCTTGGCAACGGTGAGGAGCACGGCGGAGTCCTCCACCGCTTCGAGGCTGTGCCGGGCATCGGGGACGATGAGAAGGTCACCGGGGGATCCCTCCCAGCTGTCGTCTCCGCAGCGGAGGTTCACCCGGCCGTGCAGCACGTGCACGGTGGCCTCACCGGGGTTGTCGTGGTCGTCCAGCTTCCGGCCGGCAGCCAGCGCGATCATGGTCTGGCGCAGCACGTGCTCGTGGCCGCCGTACACGGTGTGAGCGCTGCGACCGCTGGAGGCCTCGAGGGCGATCTTGAGCTGCTGGCGGACGAGGGCGGTCAACGACGACTTGTTCATGGTGCACCTCTCGGTTCGGTTACTTCGTCACGGTGGCTGTCGACCGTGGTCGGCTCGGTGAGCCGGTCGGTGATGCGGTCCCAGGCGGGGCCGTCCAGCGCGGTGGCTGCAGCGGGGAACACCCCGTTGTCCTCACGTTCGATGTGGGCGTCCAGCAGGTGCAGGAGTGCGTCGAGGCCGGTGAGGTCGCCGCTGCGTAGCTCGGCCACGGCGGCGTCGAGGGTGATGTGCTCACCGCAGAGGCGGTCGATGTGGGGGGTGAACTCGGGGTCGTCCCGCAGTTCGCGGAACAGGCCGCGCTCCTCGGCCTCGACGTGCGGGTCGAGCAGCCCGGCCAGGGCGGCCACGCAGCCGGCGACATCGTCGGGCCCGCCGGTGGCGGCCGCGCGCCGCAGGTCACCGGCCGCGTTCCGGATGGCCTCGTGCTCTGTCATCAGCCGGCCGATCATGGTGATGTCCTCGCAACCGCAGTAACTGCACACCTCAACGACGCCGCTGGGGCAGGGTCACCCGGGAGGCTTGGATGAGCGGCGGTGCGTGCACGGGGCGCCTTTCAGTAGCTGCGGCTAGGGGGCTACCTAGCAATGATCCGCCCGCGGGCGTCCCGTCGCCCGGGCCCTTGGTCCTGTCAGCGTAGGGTGCCGACCTGCTCCCATCCCGGCCGCTGGGCGCGGGAGCCCTGCCGGTCGTGTGCGTGCTCTGGCCGTTCCCCCGCCTCGTGCACATGTTCAGCGCACCCGTCAGCTACCTGTGGCGGCCCTACGTCGTGTACCGCAGCCGGGCAGACCGACACGCCTTCCCGGTAGTCGTAGTCGCCGTGCAGCTTCGCGATGACGGTATTGCCGAGGCCCAAGGTGATCACCAGGCCGAGGGCGAAACAACATTACGGTCGCGAGGGTGAGCACTCGGCCCGAGGTCCTGCCCATGAGCGCGCCCCCGTCCGGCCGTCGTGCTTTGACCGCATCGCCGGGTCCGGGGCAACACCTGGCCGTGTTCGACCTTTCGGACCGTAGGGGGCGGCGGGGTACGGGGCAAGCGCCCGCGTTGAGGACCCGGTGGGGCCAGCGTGCCGTACCCATGCGCACCCTCTGAGGTCTTGTTCGCTTGGGTGCTGCTCGAAGGGGCCAGTCCCATTCGCAGCATGCATCGCCTGGCCCTGGACTGCCGGGCCTGTGGTCACGGCTGCCCGCCCCGGTCTCGACACCTTCGTTATCACTCGGCGTGGCAACCGCGCGGCTGTCGAGGGGCGCCTCGACCTTGTGCCGCCGGCTACGGCGGGCCTACGTTCATTACGTGGCGGTGACAACCCCGGCACGGCGGCGAGCGGTCGCAACGGGGTCGACCGCAGAGCTCAAAGCCGCGATGGCGGTGTCCGGCCTGATCATGGTGCTCTACCTGCTGGCGCACATGTACGGCAACCTCAAGGTCTTCTCCGGTCGGGCCGCCTTCGACGGTTACGCGCAGCACCTGCGGACGCTGGGAGAGCCGCTCCTGCCCTCCTCCGGTGCGCTGTGGGTCGTCCGGGTGGTGCTGCTGGCGAGCGTGCTGATCCACGTCGTCGTGGCGGTCACACTGTGGCGGCGGGCCCGGGCGGCGACTGGTGGTCGCGGCGGTCGGCGCTACGAGAGCACGAAAGCTCGGCGCGGGGTGCAGCGGACGTACGCGTCGTTCACGCTGCGGTGGGGCGGGGTGATCATCGCCTTGTTCATCGTCTACCACCTGCTGCACCTCACCACGAACACGATCCACCCCGGGGGTGCGTCCACCAGCCCGTACACCCGGGTCGTGAACGGGTTCCAGGTGTGGTGGGTCACCCTCGGCTACACGGTCGCGCTGCTGGCGGTCGGGTTCCACCTGCGGCACGGGTTCTGGAGCGCGTTCGCTGATCTCGGCGCGAACACCGGCGTGGCGCGCCGCCGCCAGCTGAACGTGGCCGCCACCGTGCTCGCCCTGGTGATCACGGTCGGGTTCTTGGCGCCCCCGTTCGCCATCCTCGTCGGCTGGGTCGACCGGTGACCGGTGGATGCGGCGGCCGCTACAGCGTCGGGGAACCGATCGCCGATGCGAAGGCGCCGGCGGGGCCGATCGAGGCGCGGTGGGACGCGCGACGCTTCGGCGTCAGGCTGGTCAGCCCGGCGAATCGTCGCAAGCTGTCGGTGATCATCATCGGTACCGGGCTGGCGGGCGCTTCGGCGGCGGCGACGCTGGGTGAGGCCGGCTATCACGTCAGGAGCTTCTGCTACCAGGACAGCCCCCGGCGGGCGCACAGCATCGCGGCCCAGGGCGGGATCAATGCCGCGAAGGACTACCGGAACGACAACGACAGCGTCCATCGGCTGTTCTACGACACGGTCAAGGGCGGGGACTTCCGCTCCCGCGAGTCGAACGTGTACCGCCTCGCCCAGGTCAGCGGGGCGATCATCGACCAGTGCGTCGCCCAGGGCGTGCCGTTCGCTCGCGAGTACGGCGGCCTGCTCGACAACCGCTCCTTCGGCGGGGTGCAGGTCTCGCGGACGTTCTACGCCCGCGGTCAGACCGGCCAGCAGCTGCTGCTCGGTGCCTACCAGGCGCTGGAGCGACAGGTGGCCGCCGGGACCGTGCAGGTGTACTCCCGGCACGAGATGCTGGACCTGGTCGTCGTGGACGGCAGGGCCCGCGGCGTGGTGGTGAGAGACCTGCGCACCGGCGAGATCGAGACCCACGTCGCCGACGCCGTGGTGCTCGCCTCCGGCGGTTACGGGAACGTGTTCTTCCTCTCGACCAACGCGATGGGGTGCAACGTGACCGCCACCTGGCGTGCCCACCGCAGGGGTGCGCTGTTCGCGAACCCGTGCTTCACGCAGATCCACCCGACCTGCATCCCGGTCAGCGGTCCGCACCAGTCGAAGCTGACGCTGATGAGCGAGTCGCTGCGCAACGACGGGCGGATCTGGGTGCCCGCCAGAGCCGGCGACGACCGTGACCCGCGGGCGATCCCCGAGGCTGAACGGGACTACTACCTGGAGCGGGGCTACCCCTCCTTCGGCAACCTCGTCCCGCGCGACGTCGCGTCGCGGGCGGCGAAGAAGGTGTGCGGCGAGGGTCGCGGCGTCGGCCCCACCGGGCTCGGTGTCTACCTGGACTTCGCCGCCGCGATCCAGCGGCTGGGGCGCCCGACGATCGCGGACAGGTACGGCAACTTGTTCGAGATGTACGAGCAGATCACCGGTGAGGACCCGTACCAGGTCCCGATGCGGATCTACCCCGCCGCGCACTACACGATGGGTGGGCTGTGGGTCGACTACGACCTCCAGGCCACGATCCCGGGACTGTTCGTGATCGGTGAGGCCAACTTCTCCGACCACGGCGCGAACCGGCTCGGCGCTAGTGCGCTGATGCAGGGCCTCGCGGACGGCTACTTCGTGCTGCCGGCGACGATCAGCGACTACCTGGCGGCCGGGCCGTTCTCACCGGTCGAGGCGACACATCCTGCCGTCCAGGAGACCGAAGCCGCGGTGCGCACCAGGATCGACACCCTGCTCTCGGTCAACGGCACCCGGACCGTGGACTCCTTCCACAAGGAGCTCGGCAGCATCGTCTGGGACCACTGCGGGATGGAGCGCACCGCGGAGGGCCTCGAGAAGGCCATCGCGATGGTGCGGGAGCTCAAGGCGGAGTACTGGCGCAGCGTCAAGGTGAGCGGCGAGGACGGGGAGCTCAACCAGACGCTGGAACGAGCCGGCCGGGTGGCGGACTTCTTCGAGCTCGCCGAGCTGATGTGCATCGACGCGCTGCACCGCGAGGAGTCGTGCGGCTGCCACTTCCGGGTCGAGAGCCAGACCGGCGACGGCGAGGCGATGCGCGATGACTCCCGCTTCGACTACGTCGCCGCCTGGGCCTTCACCGCCGAGGGCGGCCCGCCGGTGCTCCACAGGGAAGGGCTCACGTTCGAGCACGTCACACCGACCCAGAGGAGCTACACGTGAACATCACGCTTCGGGTGTGGCGCCAGGCCGACGTCCACGAGGCGGGCGCGATGGTCACCTACGACGTCGCCGACGTCTCACCGGACATGTCGTTCCTGGAGGCGCTCGACGTGCTCAACGAACGGCTCACCCTGACCGGGGAGGACCCGATCGCCTTCGACCACGACTGCCGGGAGGGCATCTGTGGCGCCTGCGGTGTGGTGATCAACGGTGTCGCGCACGGCCCGCAGGCCTCTACCACCACGTGCCAGCTGTACCTGCGCAGCTTCTCCGAGGGGGATGTGGTCGACGTCGAGCCGTGGCGGGCGAAGCCCTTCCCGGTGATCAAGGACCTCGTCGTCGACCGTGGGGCCTTGGACCGGATCATCGCCGCCGGCGGTTTCGTCAGCGCACCGACCGGCGCTGCTCCCGAGGCGAACGCCGTGCTCGTGCCGAAGGAGCAGGCCGACCACGGCTTCGACGCCGCAGCCTGCATCGGCTGCGGCGCGTGCGTGGCCGCCTGCCCCAACGGATCGGCGATGCTCTTCGCCGGCGCCAAGGTCACCCACCTCGGGATGCTGCCGCAGGGCCAGCCGGAGCGGGCCTCACGGGCGCTGGCGATGATCGCGCAGCACGATGATGAAGGTTTCGGTGCCTGCACCCAGATCGGCGAGTGCACCGCCGTGTGCCCCAAGGACATCCAGCTGGACGTAATCTCCCGCTTCGACCGGGACGTGCTCTCAGCCCGCATCCGCGGCGCGGGCTGAGAGCGCTCGGTCAGGCCGTCTGCCGGTCTGCAGTCAGCACCGAGACCCCGTGCACGAGCATCCCGATGGCCATCTTGACCCCATCTTCGGATCTTCTCGTACGGTGCTCTCGTCGTGACGGTGACCTCACCTGCGTAGCGGGACGCCACCGCCGCCTGCGGCGCCCTGCTCATCGTGTTTCGAGCTCGCGAGTCGGCGGCGCCGCCGCGGGCGACCTGCGTGCCGGGATTCGATCGCGCGGCTGCCGCGCTCGACTCGACGCTGGACGCCGAGCGGGGCCCGGTGGCCGAGTGGCAGTTCCAGTTTCGCGGCACCGCGCCCTGACGGCTGGTGAGGGTCAGTACCTCCGGAGGTTGGCCAGCCAGATGCTGCTCGAGTGACACTCGAGTCGCCGGACGAGGACCCTCCGCGGCGCCGGCACTTGCCGTGGTCGTGGTGTGCACATCTGGGCTTGGCGGGTGTCTCTACGTCGTCACAGTTCGTATGATGCCTACGTAGGTTGATGCCTACGTAGGTCCGCACCTTCCTCCCACTGAGGGGCAATCATGAGTGATACCTCGTCCGAGGATGGGGTCGCGCAACCGGGTTTGTGGCTGATCATCTTCGGTTGCCTCATCATGCTCCTGGCACCATTGACCGGGTTCCTCGGTGGAACGATGTTCGGTTCGGTCGGCGGCGAGCTGGACATCAACGCCCTGACCTGGTGGCTTGTTGCAGGCTTGGGTGTAGGTGGGGTCGGCGTGCTCGTCACCGCGTTGGGGGTCATGCGCTGGGTGCGAGCGAGCCGACAGCGTCACGCCGGGGCCTGACCGGTTGGGATCACCCTTGGGCGGTAGGTGGCGTGGTAGGAGGTGACGGCTCGTGAGGTGCTGGCCGATCAGCTGGAGACACGGGGCCAGCAGTGTCCTGGGTCGAGTCGGCCGGTGGTCGCAGCGCAGACATGAAGGGTCCGATGATGTCCATGGGCAGCGGGAAGACCACGGTCGAGTTGTGGTCCGCGCCGAGCTCCAGCAGGGTCTGGAGGTAGCGCAGCTGTAGCGAGGCTGGGCTGCGGGAGAGGGTGTCGGCGGCCTGCCTCAGCTCTTCGGAGGCCTGAAGCTCACCGTGGGCGTTGATGATCTTGGCCCGGCGTTCCCGCTCGGCCTCTGCCTCTCGAGCCATCGCCCGTTGCATCGATTCGGGGATCTCGACGTCTTTGATCTCCACGACCCGCACTTCCACACCCCAGAGTTCGGTCTGTGCGTCGATGGTGGCCCGTAGGTCCCTGTTGAGGTCGTCACGGTGGGCCAGAAGTGTGTCCAGGTCTACCCGTCCGACGACTGAGCGCAGGCTGGTCTGCGCAATCTGTGAGGTGGCTACTGCATGGTTCTCCACCTCCATGACCGACTTGACGGGGTCGACGACCCGGAACAGCACGACGGCGTTGACTCGGGCTGGCACGTTGTCCTTCGTGATGACCTCTTGCGGTGGGATGGTCAGGGTCACCACACGCAAGTCCACCTTGATCAGCCTGTCGAATCCGGTGAACAGCACCCGGACTCCGGGGGTCAGCAATGGACGCAGCCGTCCGAGTCGGAAAGCGACGCCTCGTTCGTACTCACGCAGGACCCGTATCGAGGACACCACCAGCACGAGGATGAGGACAAGGATGAGGATGACAACGGTGGTACCTGTGGTCATGAGCGGTTGATCCTGCTCCATCCTGGTTTACGCGTCTGCCCGGGGGTGGGTGTGTCGACCCCCCACCACCGGGTGGCAAAGCGGTCACGCTCCTCGGTACGGATCGGCTCCGCCGCGGTGCTGGCCGGCCCATCCAAGGGCTGGGCGGGCACATGGTCGGGAAACCCGGCGGGGGCATTACGCAGGTGGGACCACAAAGGCCAACTGCCTAACCCCACCAGTGTCGCGGTAGCACCCAGGACCAGGTTCTCCAGCGTAGAGCGGCCGACCATGGTCAGCAACGGCAGCAGAAGGGCCAGCACTGTCAGCGTACAGGCCATGCCACGGTGGAACCGTCCTGATTCTGAGTGCGGCCACGGGTCGATGTTGCGGGCCACCTCTCGTCCGTTGTCGGAGGTCGTGCAGGTGGTCTTGACCGGGCAGGAGTTGCATACCGTGGGGCTAGCCCGGTAGCGCGTCACCCGGTTTTCCGGGTCGAATGATTGTGGCCACAGCCATTGGTCCTGCGGGCACATCCAAGCGTCGTGTCCCTCGTGGTAGGTGAAGGACCCTGTGCTCCAGTCGCTGGTGTGCCGTGCGGCCCGCTTGGCCATCACGTCCAAGCCGTACGCCGCCAACAGCAGGAACGCCGCGTAACCGCAGGTGGCCCATACGAGGACGCCGACCTGGCTCATCGTCCCACCTCAGATATCATTCTCGGGTTCGGACGGGGGTCGTTGTGAACGGTAGGCCGATCGTTGATCGGTGTCCGTTGCCGTCGCTGCGTCCTGTCGGTCGGCCGCACCGGCCCGCGCGTCGGAGGCGTACCGCGCCGCCGGCGCCTGTGTGGTGGCGCTGGTCGCCGCGGGCTTCAATTCCGTGAAGAGAGCCTCTACCGGCACCTCGAGCGTGGTCGCGCTCCTCGTGTACCGGACACCGAGCCAGGTGATCCACAGGAACGGCAGCACGCCGGCGATGAAGATGACGTCCCCGGGCAGCCGCAGCCATTCCAGGGTGGCGTTGCCGGACTGGGTGATGAAGGCCAGGCTGCGCGCTTCGTAGTAGCCTTCGTTGACCGAGTGATAGATCTGGACGATGCCCAGGGGTAGCAGGGTCACGAACATCATCCAGGCGAGCCCAATGTTCAGTGCCCAGAACGAGAGCTTGGCGAACCGGTCCGGCCAGCGATCTGGGGGGATGAGGTAGCGCAGCGCGAACAACGCCAGCCCGACGCTCATCATCCCGTAGACGCCCATCATCGCGCCGTGCGCATGGTTGGACGTCAGGGCGGTGCCGATCTGGTAGTAGGAGACGATCGGCAAGTTGATCAAGAACCCGAACACGCCGGCTCCGAGGAAGTTCCAGAATCCGACCGCGACCAAGAACATCACTGCCCACCGGTGCGGGAACGGGGCACCCTTGGTGGACTCCTGACGGGCCCCCAGCTGCAGGAAGCTCCAGGCCTCGATGGTCAAGAACGTCAGAGGGATGACCTCCAATGCGGAGAAGAACGCCCCCAGGGCCATGTGCTCCACCGGTGTGCCGGAGAAGTACAGGTGGTGCATGGTGCCGATGACGCCACCGGCGGAGTACAGGATGACGTCCAGCAGGATGACGCCGATGGCGATTTTCTCGCGGACGACACCCAACATCACGAAGATGTAGGCGACCATCACCGTGGTGAACAGCTCCAGGAAGTCCTCGACCCACATGTGCACGACCCAGAACCGCCAGAACTCGGCGACGGTCAGGTGGGTGTCGGTGCCGGCCAGCTGCCCGACGGCATAGAACGCAGGGATCATCAGACCCGAGTAGAAGAACAGCCACGGCATGTTCGTCCGGGCCTCGGTCTTCAACCGGGCCCGGATGCCGCGGTAGATGATGGCGATCCACAAGAAGAGGCCGATGACCAGGACCGTCTGCCACACACGGGGCAGATCCAGGTACTCCCACTGCTGATCAAACAGTGGGGAGCCCGCCGCCCAGCTCACCCCGTGGATGGACAGCGCCGTCCCGACCAGCGTGCCGGCCACCACGACAGCCAGAGCGCCGAGGAGACCATAGGCCAACCAGTTTTGGCGGCGCGGCTCCCGCCCGGAGATGAGAGGGGACAAAAAGATCCCGGCGGCCAGGAACGCTGTGACTGTCCAGAACAACGACAGCTGAACGTGCCAGGTACGGGCAAGGTTGAAGGGAAGGATCCGGGCCAGGTCGAAGCCGAAGAAACTCGCCAGGTCGGCGCGGTAGTGCTCCGCAGCCGCCCCCATCAACACCTGTAACAGGAACAGGAGCGCCACCACCAAGAAGAACCAGGCTGTGGCCCGTTGGGCGGGAGTCACTTCGACGTCGCCGGGCTGGCGAAAAGAGATACCTGGGGCGTCGTTGCTCTGCCAGCCGATGCTCTTGCTCCACCGACCGTAGACGGCGAACAACGCACCGGTGCCGACAAGCAGCGCCACCAGGGACAGCACGCTCCAAATCAGGATATCGGCAGTGGGCGTGTTGTCGACCAGCGACTCAGGTGGCCAGTTATTGGTGTAGGAGTACGGCAAGCCGGGTCGTTCAGCCGCGGCCGCCCAGGCCGTCCAGGCGAAGAAGGCGGTGAGCTGGCGGATCTCTTCGGGGTCGGTGATCGCGTTGGGCACAAGCCCGTACTGGGTGGTCGGTGAGCCGAAGAAGTCGGCGTAGTGCTCCTCCACCACACCGAACGCCATCACCTGCCGGTCGGTCCAGACCAGGACGCCGCTCTCCTCGTCGTACCGGTTCGTCCGGTACTCCTCTACCAGAGCGCCCTGCGGGTCCTGCACCCCTGACTGCTCTAGATCGCTGAGGGCAACCGTCGCTGATCGGCGAAGGTAGTCCGCCGTCCAGTCCGGGCCCAGGTAGCCACCGTGGCCCATCACCGACCCGTACTGCATCAAACCCCGGCGCAGGAAGAGCTGCTGCCCCGTGGTGATGTCCTCCCCGGTGAACACCACCTCACCGCTGGAGCTGATCACCTGCTCGGGTTGTGGCATCGAGTGGGTGTAGGTGCGGTAGGCCAGCAGGCCCATCACGAAGAACCCGAAGATCATCACGAGCGCCACGGCCTGCACCCACGTGTTGGACACCAGACTCGGCGTCCGTCCACCCTGAGCTTCCCGGGCAGCAGCCTGAACCATGCCAACCTCCACTGCGAGACGAGACCCGCCATAAAGGCTCGTAACGAGCATCGACTGAACTCTGCCACCAAAACCCGGAGCTCACCAGGGCTCCGACGAAATCGTCACATGATGTTGTGGGTGAGGAGTGGTTGCAGCAACCCGATCGCCGACGTACTCCAGCGCCAGCGCGAGCAGTACGGCGTCCATGCAGCCGCCGGGCGGTCACCCGAGCGGGTCGGCGAGATCGTGGACGCGGACGTCGACGGTGGGTGCGGGGCTCTCGGTCAGCCGGACCATCGTGCAGATCTGCTCGTAACGTGGCTGCCCGCGCGGCGCGGGTGTCGCTCGCTCGCTGGACTCCACTGGCGTCGAGGTCGCCTACCTGCCCGGCACCTCGCGTCAACGATGCTTCGTCGTCGCCTGTGCTGTCCCGGGGCATGACCGGCGCTCCGACACACTCCCAATCGGAGTTGGCGCGGGCTCGGTTGCGCTGTCGGCCTGCCACAAGTCCGGGCCGAACACCTCGTACTGGATGTCGTGCGCCATCACGCCGCGCTCCAGCAGCGCGGTCCGGACGGCTTTCATGAACGGCAGCGGACCGCACAGGTAGAAGATCGCTGTCTCGGGCAGTGACACCGCGTCCACCTCGAGGAGGCCAGCGTGTACACCGTCGACCCGCAAGGTGCTCTCGGCGCCATTCTCGTACCACACGTGCACCGAGGCGTTCGGTAGCGCCCGGACGTCTGAGATGACCTGCCGCCGCAGAGCGAAGGCCCCCTCGTCGACGTCCGCATGCAGCAGCAAGATCGGCAGGGATGAGCCGGCCGTGACCAGGTGGGACAGCATTCCCGCCATCGGGCTGATGCCCATTCCGGCGCTGACGAACACCAGCGGTCGGCCGGCGTCGTCAAGGACGACGTTGCCGAACGGCACTGACATGGTGATGGTGTCTCCCACGCCTACAGAGTCGTGCAACAGGGTCGACACCTCGCCGTCCGGCAGGCCCGCGTCATGCACGCGCTTGACCGCGAACTGACGGTGCTCGCCGTCGTCAGCGCGGGTGAGGCTGTACTGGCGAGGCTGATGCAGGCCGTCCGACATGAGCATCTTGACGGAGACGTACTGACCGGGCAGGGACGTCTTTACCAGACGGTCGTCCTTGCGGCGAACGAGAAAGGTCACCACGTCGTCGGTCTCCCGCCGCTTCTCCACCACCTCCCAGTCCCGCCACACCGTCTCTGGACGTACTCCCCGGGCGCTGTAAAGACCCCGCTCCTGACTGGTCAACAGCTCCGCCATCAGCCAGTACACCTCCTCCCAACCCGCGGCGACCTCCGGGGTCACGGCGTCGCCGAGAACGTCCGCGATCGCCCAGAACAGGTGGTCATGGACAACCTGGTACTGGTCAGGGCGGAGTCCGAGCGACGCGTGCTTGTGCGATATCCGCATCAACAGCTGCTCCGGCAGCTGATCCTGTAAGGCCGCTGTCGCGAATGCGGCCACTGAGCCTGCAAGCGCTACCTGTTGGGCGCCCTGAGCCTGATTGCCACGGTTGAACAATCCGTCCATCAAGTCCGGCTGAGCCGTGAACATGTGAGCGTAGAAGCGGCGGGCGATCTCTTCAATGTTGTCGGACACGGCCGGCAAGGTCGCCCGAACGACGACACGAGTGTGCTCGGAGAGCAACTATTCCTCCTGGTTGGATGCGGCGGGACAGGGCAGCTTCGGTGACAGAGGAGCCGGGTCACGACACCGGGGCCGGCCGTCGACAAGTCGGCGATCGACGCAAGCCCGCCGTGACGGTCTTCCTAACGACCGGCGAGGCCGAACCGCCCCTGCGCACGACGCTAAGCGCTTCGTGGGGGACCTCGCAGGGGACGAAGGTCCTGGCTTTTCGAGCGCTCTGCGCGGTCCCATGGATATGCAGCGCCGTGCCATCGGGGCCCTCCCACCCGTGGCGTCCCCGGGGGTGAGTCCCCGGTGTTGGTGAAGTTCGGGTTCGTGATCTTGGTGGCCCGCGGCTGGGGTCTGCTGCACGAATAGGTGACAGCGGCATTGACATCAGGTGGCTGTCGGTGGGCGTCGAGCGACCCGGGGGCGATCCCAGTGCGTCCCGTCGGGGGAGACGGCGGCTCCTCCGTCGCGCACGGCCACGGTGAGCTCGTCGACGAGCCCGGCGCCCCGGGCGAGACGCGGACGCCGTCCGGAAAGGCTCTTCAGACGGTCAGAACTCAGGCACCCCTCAGGCACGCGCACCCACATTGGCCCTTAGAAACCGACGACAGCCCTTGACAGCCGGACGCCGTCGCACGGCTCTCAACACCGTCTTCCTCCGTCGTCGACACGCGTGTGCGACGTCCCTGCAGGTCAGAGCCGTTCTTGCAGGTCGGGGGCCGTCTACTCCGGTCAGCGGAGGGCGTGGGATTCGAACCCACGAGACGGGTGGTGACCAGGTGGTGACCCGCCCAACAGTTTTCACGACCGTTGGGCGTACCGGCCCTGACCAGCGCGTTCCCTTCATCTCCCGCGGGCCTGGGGACCGCTCAGGCACGGCGTCAGGAACCCGCGCCCCGCGAGGCAGTCATGGCCCGCGCAGCACCCACAGCCGACAACGGCCGCCGGCAGTCGGTGACCGCCGGACACACCGCCACGCTCCCTGGGGAGGGAGCCACTGACGAACGACCCCGGCTGCCGTGCCACGCGAGCATGGTCCCGACGCATTGGTGCAGCACCGGTCGCGATGATCGACCGCTTCACGCCCGCCAGCCGATCGTCAGTCGGCGATCAGTCGGCGATGGGGCGGCGATGGGGCGGGAGGTGGCTGGGGAGCCCGGAGCGGGACTGCACCCGGTCATGCTCAGCCGCGGTAGGCGTCGCGCCGGTGGGCGACGTCCAGCACGGTCACAGTGCGCGGCTGCTCATCGATCCGGTAGACGACACGGTAGGTGCCGCGGCGGGCGCTGTGGCGGTCGTCCAACGGTGCCCGCAGTGGCTTGCCGACCCGGTGGGGGTTGTCCAGCAGGGGGCCGACGATGAACTCATAGGCGGCGAAGGCCGCCGCCTCAGGCAAGACGTCCCTCAGCTGCCGTCGGGCGGTCGGGGTGATCACCAGGGTGAAGCGGTCGTCCTGGGAGGACGGGCTCACGAGCCAGCTGGGTCCCGACGGCCGCGCATAGCCGTGGCCAGGTCGTTCTCGGACTCTCCGAGACCTGCCGCGAGCTCGGCCTCGGAAACGGCCAGGCGGGCGACGGCGTCGCCGTCGGACAGTACGGCGAGCGTTTCTTCCAGAGCCTCGAGGTCTGCGGGGGCGATGAGCACGGCCGAGGGGGTGCCGTGGACGGTGACGAGCACTCGTTCGTGCTGGGTGCCGACGCGGTTGACGACCTCGGACAGGTGCGCCTTGGCCTCAGCGAGGGACATGGACGACGACACCCACGGCATGGTCATAAGTGTGACCACCACGCGGCGTCATGTCCAGTGTCACCCGTCGATCGGTGACCGTCGCGGGGGCAGGATGTGGCCGATGGATGACGACCACGGCGCCTCACCTCCGTCGGTCCTAAGGGCACGGGGTCATCGACCCTCTGCGTCTTTCGCACCACCACCCCAGTGGACGGGCGATGTCCACCGCCCTGGTCGTCGTCCTGCGGGCGGCCCGCGGTCAGCTCGACGTGCTCGTCGACAGGCCTGCGGACGCCGGCGACAGCGTGAGCACGTCCGCGGTGGACGGTGAGGCTCTGTTCGTGAACCTGCCCCTGCACGGTATCGACGGCGACCTGTGCGCCGACGTCACCGACGAGCTACCGCCGCGCTGGATGAGCTCTGAGACACCGTGCTCGACGCCCGCCTGCTCGCGTCCTGGTGTTCGGCGACCACCCCGTGCCGGCTACTTGGACAGCACCGGCGCCCGCCGCACGACCGGACGCCCGGCGCAGACCCGCCGCGAGCCTTCCGAGGCTCCCGCTCCCCGTCCCCCGCCCGTACGCTCTGCCCGTGAACAGGAGGCCCCGCGGGGCGGCGGCAGCAGGCGGCGGCACGATGACACCGGGGCACGCGGTGACCCGGGGTGACGCGGTGACCCGGGGTGACGCGGTGACGCGGGCCGGGAGGTCCTGATGCCGGGTGGCCTCGTGGCGCTGCTCGACGACATCGCCGTGCTCGCCAAGCTCGCGGCGGCGTCGGTGGACGACGTGGGGGCGGCGGCGGGCCGTGCCAGCGCGAAGGCTGCCGGCGTGGTCATCGACGACGCAGCCGTCACGCCGCGCTACGTGCATGGCTTCACGCCGAACCGTGAGCTGCCCATCGTCCGGAAGATCGCCGTCGGCTCGCTACGCAACAAGGTCCTCTTCATCCTGCCCGCGGCCCTGCTGCTCAGCCAGCTCGTGCCGTGGCTGCTCACACCGATCCTCATGCTGGGGGGGACGTACCTCGCCTTCGAGGGGGCAGAAAAGATCTATGAGGTCCTGACCGGTCACTCGAAGAAGGAGCAGGCGCTGCCCGTCAGCGCGCAGGGCGAGGAGCAGGAGCGCGCCATGGTGCGCGGCGCCACCCGCACCGACTTCATCCTCTCGGCCGAGATCATGGTCATCGCCCTGAACGAGGTGGCCGACGAGCCGCTGCTGTCGCGCGCGGTCATCCTGCTCGTGGTGGCCGTCGGCATCACGGTGCTCGTCTACGGCGTGGTCGCCCTCATCGTGAAGATGGACGACATCGGCCTGCGCCTGGCCTCGACCCGACACGGGGCGGTGGCCACGTCCGGCCGGCTCCTGGTCAAGGCCATGCCCAAGGTGCTGTCGGTCCTGTCCACGGTCGGGATCGTCGCCATGCTCTGGGTGGGCGGGCACATCCTGCTCGTCGGGGCCGACGAGCTGGGTTGGCACCTGCCCTACGACCTGGTCCACAGAGTCGAGGAGTGGGTGCACGCGGTGCCCGCGGTTGGTGGCGCGCTCGCCTGGCTCGCCAACACCCTCGCCTCGGCGCTGGTCGGCCTCGCGGTCGGGGCGGTGGTCGTCGGGCTCATGCACCTGCGGCCCCGGCGGGCCATGGCTCAGCACGCCTGAGGGGAGGGCCCGCCCCCCAGGGCGCTGGTGCGCCGACGAGGCGCTGGTCACAGCCGGAAGCGGGCCACCGCGCCGCGCAGCTCGACGCCCAGCCGCGCCAGGTCGTCGGCGATGGCGCGCCAGGCGGCCGCCGCGGCCGCCGCGGCCGCCGTGGCCGCCGTGGCCGCCGTGGCCGCCGTGGCC
>Ga0136639_10000339_pt1 | contig 15254 bp, 15 predicted proteins | sample AntDrymUQ8592106_2_FD_113739 | JGI IMG/M metagenome (GOLD analysis project Ga0136639, IMG submission 113739) | Polar desert sand microbial communities from Dry Valleys, Antarctica - metaG UQ859 (21.06) | ecosystem: Environmental > Terrestrial > Soil > Desert | place: Antarctica: Dry Valley...
CGCCGCGCGGCCACGATCTGCCTCTGACCCGCCAACACCGCCGTATCAGCCAGAGCCTCATAGTCGGCGCTCGAGGAACCCAAACGGGCGACGGCATCCATTGCCTGCCTGAGGTCATCCACAAGGTTCGTCATGGTTCAAGAATACCGCAAAGCGCACCTATAGTCGAGAGAATGTCACCTCCTGTGGAGAGTTTCTTCGAAACTTTGTTCACAGGTCCGGAGGGTGCCTCACCGGTCTCAGCAGGCTCGACCACCGGGACGGCGGCCTCAGCCGGGATGGACCCGGGTGAGACCGCCGCCAACCACGACGTGCCAGCGTGATTCAGCGCTCAGCGCCTAGGCGCCGACACGATCCAGGCGCGCTACGCCGATCTTCGAGTCGGCCATTCCGTAGAACACGAACAACTGCCCCTCGATTTCCTCGATCGCGGTGGGGAACACCACGTTCGGCACGATGCCGCTGATCTCGTCGGGCGTCTCCGCCTTGAGCAGCGGTTCAGACGTGCGCTGCAGCACGATAGTCGGGTCGTCCGCGTCGAGAATCATCGCGCCGGCTGAGTAGTTCACCTTCTGCTGCTGAGAGAACGCGCCATTGATGGTTCCGGTGACGCCGTGGTGCATCAGCAACCAGCCTTCCGGCACCCGCCGGGGGGCAGGGCCGCCGCCGATCTTCAGCTCCTCGAACGGGAACTCCGGTCCGGCGAGGAAACGGTGGCCGCTCCAGAAGGTGAGCTTCGTGAGGTCGGCCAGCACATCCGCGACCGGCACGTAGCTGATCCAGATGCTCTGCCTTGTGTCGGTGACTCCGGCGGGAACACGGATGCCCTCACCCGGCTTGACCTCGCCCAGATCCCACATCGGGCGGTGCAACACGGCGAAGCTCTCGACGCCGTCCGGGCCGGCGACCGGCTCCGGGAAGAACACGGTGTCTTTGTTGTGGAACAGGTTCAAGTCCATGTCCAGGGCGTCGTCGAAGGCAAACAGCGCGGGGCCGAGGCGGCGCCACTCTCGCAGGTCAGACGACACCGCAACGGCCGTGCGCGGGCCCAGAGGTCCATAGGCCACGTAGGTCATCACGTGTAGGCCGAGTCGGGGAACGAAGGTGACCCTGGGGTCTTCGACCCCGGCGTTGTTCGCGCCGCGCTCCCAACCGCGGTCCGGCGCGAGAACGACGCCCTCGCGTTCGACGCCCGTGGGGACGCCGTCGGTGATGATCACCTTCGCGAGTCCGACCCGGGAAACATTTCCGGTGGCAACCAGCCGAGGGAGCAGGTACAGCGTTCCGTCGGCAGTGTGTCCGGTGCCGGGGTTCAGCACCCCTTCGGCCTCGAGGTTGTTGCCCTCTTCGGGCGTCATGATGACTCCCATTCGGGTCAGGGTATAGGGGAATTCGGTGGGGTTTGGCATTTCTAACCTTTCACGCCGGAGCCGATATTGTTCGACACGAAGTGCCGTTGGAAGAGGATGAACAGGAGCACAGCAGGGCCGGCCAGAACGCAGGCTCCGGCGAGGACCGCTCCGAATGGGTTCGCCGCGGTGGCCGCGACATTACTCAGGTAGTTGGCAAGGGACACCGCGAGCGGCTGGAGGGACGCCTCCTTGGTGATCAGGAATGGCCAGAGGAATTCGTTCCACGGGCCGATGAAGGTCAACAGCACGACGGTCAGCAGGGCAGGCCGCACCAGAGGCAGGGCGATCCGCCGCAGGATCCGCAGTTCGCCGGCACCGTCGATGCGCGCGGCATCGAACAGCTCCTTCGGAATCTGCAGGAAATACTGCCTGAAGATGATCACGGCCGTCGAGTTGATGGCGAACGGCAGGATCATGCCCACGTAGTTGTCGGCCAGTCCGTAGTCCCTCGCGATCATCACGTAGAGCGGGATCATCAGCAGCTGGAACGGTACGACCTGCACGAGCAGGGCGAGAGCGAAGGTGACCCCCCGACCGCGCCACTGCAGCTGAGCGAGGGCGTACCCCACGAGAACACCGAAGACCACGGTGCAGAGGATGACGCCACCCGTGAAGATCCCCGAGTTGAGCAGCCCCTGCAGCAGGTTGATCCGGCTGTTGATGTCGCCGTAGTTGTCGAGCGTCAGATTGGCGGGGTTAGGGAACGCGCCGGCGACGGTCGGGTCAGGTTCCGCCTGCAGCGAGCCGATGACCATGTAATAGAAGGGGAACAGAAACACGAGCGCCCCGACCGTGAGCACCACGCCCCGCAGGATATTCTGCGCGCGGCTCATGATTCATCACCGCCCGCAAGCTTGCGCTGGACGAACGCGAGGATGAGCACGCCGATCACGAGGATGACGCCGATTGCGGCCGCCGAGTCGGGTGACCCCTGTTCGATTCCGCGCTGGTACATCATCAGCACGGGTGACGAGGATGCCCCGTTCGGGCCGCCACCGCCGGTGAGCAGATACGGCTCCGTGAAGAGGTTGGCGCCGGTAACAGTCGAGAGCAGCAGCACGAGCACGGTCGCCGGGCGCACACCCGGCACGGTCACGGAGAAGAAGCTGCGGATCTTGCCCGCGCCATCCGTTGACGCAGCCTCGTAGAGCTCCTCCGAGACGTTCTGCAGGGCAGCCAGGTAGAGCAGGATGAAGAATCCAAGGCCCTTCCAGGTGACGAAGATCGCGATCGTGGGCATCGCCCAGTTCTCGTTGATCAGCCACGCCGGATCGGGGGCGAGCGGCCCGAGAATCTGGTTCACGAGGCCGTTGCCGCTGAACAGGAAGATCCAGACGCCGACGACCGCCACGCTCGCGGTCACATAGGGCACGTAGTAGGCCACGCGCAGGAACGTACGGAATCGAACGGCCTTGTTCAGGGCGGTGGCAAGCACAAGCGAGAGAACGACCGTCAGCGGCACATTGATCAGCAGGAAGATTCCCACGTTACCGAATGAACGGATGATGGCCGGGTCGGCCAACACTTCCCGAAAATTGTCCAGGCCGACGAAGGGCCGATCCACGTCGACGCCGGGGGCAGCGAAGAAGTAGTCGTGGAACGACATCCAGAAGGCGAAGACCAGCGGGTAGGCGAAGACCGCCAGAACGAAGATGAGGTACGGGGCGCTGAGCAGGAGTCCGAACGGGTTCTTGCCCAGGAGTTGACGTTTTCTACGGGGCTCCCCGCCGGGAGGAGTGGTGCTCCTCCCGGCGACGGTCCGACTCTGTGTTGAAAGGGACATACGTTACGGCTTGGCGATCAGCGCGTTGATCTTCTCAGCGGCGGAGTCGAGGGCGTCGGGGATGTCACCCTCCCCGGTGATGACCGACTTCGTGTACGCGTCGCGGAAGGCCTGCCACGCGGCGACCGAGCTGGAGACGTTGGGAACCTCGACCATGCGGGATGCCTGGTCACCGAACTGCTCGTAGGCCGGGTTGGCCGCGAAGTATTCCGGGTACACCGTCGGGAGGGTCTCGCGGAGAGGCATCTGGCCGGTCAGCTCGAGGAGCTGCCCGTCCTGTTCCTCGCTGGTGGCGAACTTCAGCACGTCCCAGGCGGTGGCCTGGTTCTCGCAGGCCGTGAACATGCCGACGTTCTTCGCGTCGCTGAACGTGTAGGTCTCCTCGACCGGTGTGCCCTCGCTGGTGGGAACGGGAACCGCACCCCAGTTCACGGCATCCTTGTAAACCGATACGGCCCACGGGCCGACGATGGACATGGCGGCCTGGCCATCGGCGAATGAGTCGCCCTGGTACTGCTCCTTGCCGGCAAGACCCTCGGCGTACAGGGTCTTCCAGAACTCCGCGACCTTCGCGCCGTCCTCAGCGTTGAAGGTGGCTTCGCCGTCTTCGATCAGTTGCGTGCCACCGGTCTCCGCGGCGTAGAGCGGGTAGAAGTCAAACCAGCTCTGGAAGAACTGGCTGGTCGGTGCCGGGTAGATGGCATTCGGCGCTGCGCCGCTCTCCACGAGGGTGCGCGAGGTGGCCAGGAATTCGTCGTAGGTCGCAAGCTGCGGGTTCTCGGCGTCGAGTCCGGCGGCCGTGAACATGTCCTTGTTGTAGAAGATCATCACGGGGTTGGACTTCCACGGCATCTGGAAGTACTTTCCGTCGGCCCCCTGGTATTGCGCGGCCGTGTCGCCGCTGCGTTCCTCGATGTAGGCGGCGCCGTCCTCGAAGGAGGAGAGGTCGACGAGACCGCCCTGCTTCTCGAACTGCGGCACCGCTACGGGGGCCGTGTTGAACACGAGGCAGGGGGCGTTGCCGGCCGTGATGGCCGCGCCGATGACTTCCTCGCTGCTCTTGCCGGCCGGGATCTCCTGGGCCTTCACCTTTTCATCCGGGTTCTCGGCGTTCCAGGCCTCCACCATCTGCTTGCCCCAGGCGATCTCGGTCTCGTTGTTCGAGTACCAGATCGTGATCGGCCCGCGATTGGTGGCCGCGTCTCCCGTGCTCCCCCCGGACGCGCATGCGCTCAGTGCCAGGGCCACGGTGGCGGATGCCGCCGTGACGGTGAGAATCCGCCTGGCCATTCCATTGCTGTGCATTCGGTGCTCCATTTCTCAAAACCCGCAGCAGCCTTGCTGCGGTAAGTCTGTGTGTCAGCCGCGTGACGGTGCGGTCGAGCCGCGGATCACGAGCCGGGCCGCCGGGAGATCCACGTCGTCCGCCGAGCCGTTCTCCATCAGGGCCAGCAGTGTGCTCGCCGCCGAACGGCCCCACACCATCGGTGCGGCGCTGACGGTCGTCAGGGGTGGGTAGACGTACCGGCAGAAGTCGATGTCGTCGTAGCCCGTGATCGAGAGGTCGTCGGGAACTCGCACGCCCAACTCGTGCGCCATGCCGAGGCCGGCGATGGCCATCGGGTCGTTGGCGTAGACGATCGCCGTCGGGGGATTTTCCTGGGTCAGGAGGCGCCGGGTGGCGTCAGATCCGGCGGCCACGGAGAAATCAGTCTCGATCGTCTGCCCGTCCGGCAGGCCGGCCTCGCGGAGGGCGGCGGCGAAGGCTGCGCGACGGCGGCTGCCGTGCAGCAGCAACGCGCTGCCCGCGACGTGCGCGATACGGCGGTGGCCGAGGGCGGCGAGGTGGGCGACGGATGCCATCACCCCGGGGGTGTCGTCCACGGTCACCGAGGGAAAGGGGCTGGGCGCGTCGGGGCGTCCGAGCGTGACCGCCGGCAGGCCCAACTCGACCACGAGCGGGATGCGCGGGTCGCCGTGGCGGAGGTCGCTGAGGAAGACCCCGTCGACGCGGCCGTCGGCCACGAGCGAGCGGTAGGTTTTCAGCTCGGTCTCCTCGTCGGGAACGACGCTGAGCACGAGGGCACGACCCTCTGGGGCGAGGATGCTCTCGACGCCCGCGATGAAGGAGGGGAAGAACGGGTCTGAAGCCAGGACATCCGGGTTGCGGGCGATCACGAGGCCGAGCGCATAGGACCGCTGCGTAGAGAGAGACCGGGCTCGGAGCGACGGCTTCCAGCCCAGCTCCTTGGCGACCTGCAGGATTCGCACCCGGGTCTCGGGGGCAACGCCAGGACGGTTATTGAGGGCGAAGGAGACGAGGCCCTTGCTGACGCCGGCCCGCTTCGCCACCACCTCGATGGTGACCTTCGGGGAGTTCGCGTCAGACCTGACGGCGGACTTCGCGGCGGTGCTGGCAGGAATATTCACCGGAGTGTTCACTGGCCCTCCTCATCGTCAGCCGACCCTAGCTGAACCGGTTTAGAAAGGCTATACCGGTTTAGTTACCCCCGTCAAGGTGACGGCGATGATTGGGGACCGGCCGATTGAAGGCGCACCCGGGACGGCCTAGATTGTGCCCAAATGGACTGGTTCGGGGCAGAAGACTACGAGATCGCGCGACAGGTGCTGCAGCGCGGGGTAGCAGCCTGCTATCTGATCGCCTTCGTCTCGGCCGTCAACCAGTTCCCCGCGCTGCTCGGTGACCACGGTCTGCTCCCGGTGGCCCGGTTCGTGGCACACGTGCGGTTCCGCGAGTCGCCCAGCGTCTTCCACGTGTACTACTCCGACCGGATGCTGCGCATCCTTGCCTGGTCCGGCGCCGTCGTTGCGGCCACACTCGTGGTCGGCCTGCCGCAGCTGGGGCCACCCTGGCTGCCGATGGTCGCCTTCCTCCTGCTTTTTGCGGGTTACTTGTCCATCGTCAACGTCGGCCAGACCTTCTACTCCTTCGGCTGGGAGAGCCTGCTACTGGAGGCTGGTTTCGTCGTGGCCTTCCTCGGCTCCGAGCAGGTGGCCCCACCTGTGTTCGTGATCCTGTTCTGTCGCTGGCTGCTCTTCCGGCTGGAATTCGGCGCCGGCCTGATCAAGATCCGCGGCGGTCGGGAATGGCGTGACCTGACCGCCCTCTACTACCACCACGAGACGCAGCCGATGCCGAACCTGCTCAGCTGGTTCGCGCACCACCTTCCGCCGTGGTTCCACCGCGGCGAGGTCATCGGCAACCACTTCGCGCAACTGGTTGTGCCGTTCTTCCTGTTCGCTCCCCAGCCCGTCGCATCCGTCGCGGCGCTGATCGTGATGCTGAGCCAGTTCTGGCTGGTGCTCACCGGCAACTTCGCCTGGCTGAACGTCATCACCATCGTGCTGGCCTTCGCTGCCCTCGACGACGCCACCCTGCGCGTATTGCTGCCGTGGTTCCCTGCCGGGCAGGCGAGACCGGATGCCTCCCTCTGGTTCGTGATCGTGGTGAGCCTGGTCACGGCTCTTCTCGTTGTGCTGAGCTACTGGCCGCTGCGCAACCTGTTCGCGCGCCAGCAGCTGATGAACGCGAGCTTCAACCGGTACCACCTGGTGAACGCCTACGGCGCGTTCGGCACGGTCACCCGTCAGCGCCACGAGGTCGTTGTCGAAGGCAGCGACGCCGCCGACCCGGCCGATGAGACGGGCTGGCGTGCCTATGAGTTCCGCGGCAAGCCCGGCGATCCAGAGCGACGGCCCCGGCAATTCGCGCCCTATCACCTGCGGCTCGACTGGCTGATGTGGTTCCTGGCGCTCGGCGCCCGCGACTCCCGGTGGTTCGAGATGTTCCTGGTCCGCCTCCTCGAGGGTGACCGCGCCACACTCCGGATGCTGCGGGTCAACCCGTTCCCGCAGGCCCCGCCTCGCTACGTGCGCGCCCGGGTCTACCGCTACCGCTTCTCCACCCCGGCCGAGCGCAGCGAGACCGGCGAGTGGTGGGTCCGATCGGAGGTCGGCCTGCTGGTCGCCCCCATCACCCTGGCCTGGAGGTCCCGTGCCTGACGTCAATGTGGTCGGAGCCGGACCGAATGGGCTGGCGGCGGCGGTCATCCTGGCCCGGGCCGGGCTGAGCGTGCAGGTCACCGAGCGAGAGAGCCGACCTGGCGGCGCCCTCCGCACGGAGGAGCTGACGCTGCCCGGGTTCCGGCACGACGTCGGCTCGGCGGTGCATCCGGCCGCCCTGGCCTCTCCGTTCTTCCGAGCCTTCGGTCTTACCGACCGGGTGCCCTTCATCACCCCGGACGTCTCCTACGCGCACCCGCTCTCCGGGGGGCGCGCCGTGCTTGCCTATCGCAGCGTCGACCGAACGGCCGACAGCCTCGGCCGGGACTCCCGTGCCTGGGCGGCGGTGTTCCAGCCCCTACTGAACCGCCTCGACGGGATCGTCGCATTCACCGGCAATCAACTGCTGCGCTGGCCGGACGACCCACGCGCCGCCCTCGACTACGGCACACGCGTGCTCGCCCTCGGCAGCGCGCTTTCGCGCCTGGTGTTCCGCGGCGAGGAGGCCGCGGCGCTCTTCGCCGGGGTAGCCGCCCACACTCCAGGTCGGCAGCCGTCGCTGGTCACGGCCGGCGCCGGGCTGCTGCTCGCCGCCCACGCCCACGCCGGCGGCTGGGCCTACCCGGAGGGTGGTTCGCAGGCCATCGCCGACGCCCTCGTCGCCGATCTGCTCGCGCACGGCGGCACCCTGCGGTTGGGCGTCGAGGTGCGCTCCCCGGCCGACCTGGAGCCGGCCCGGGTCACCCTGCTCGACACCTCTCCGGTGTTCCTCGAGCGGTTCGCGGGGGAGTCCCTGCCGGCCAACTACCGCAGGGCTCTCCGTCGCTACCGCTACGGCAGCGGCGTGGCCAAGGTCGATTTCGCCCTGTCCGGGCCGGTGCCGTGGGCGAATCCGGAGGTGAGACTCGCACCCACGGTGCACCTCGGCGGCAGCCGGGCAGAGGTGCTCGGAGCGGAGCGCGCGGTGGCCAGGGGGCAGGTGGCGCCGCATCCGTTCGTGCTCCTCAACCAGCCCGGCGTTCTCGACCTCACCCGGGCGCCCGGCGAGGCCCAGACCCTCTGGGCCTACACGCATGTTCCGGCGGGCTCCGGCGTCGACCAGACCGAGGCCATCGTGCGGCAGATCGAACGGTTCGCGCCGGGATTCCGTCAGACAGTGCTGGCCAGCACGGCGCGCAGCGCACGGGGGATGGCCCAGCTTGATCCCAACCTCGTCGGCGGGGACATCCTCGGCGGCGCCGTCACGCTGCGACAGCTGGTCAAGCGTCCGGTGCTGTCGCGCACGCCCTGGAAGACCCCGGTGCCGGGGCTCTACCTGTGTTCGGCCTCTACCCCGCCGGGCCCGGCCGTGCACGGAATGAACGGCTGGTACGCCGCCACCCTGGCTCTCCGGGACGAGTTCGGCATCGAGGAGCTGCCGAAACTGTCGCCCGACACCGCGCTCGCCTGAACCCCGCCGCTAATCCTCGTCGCGGTCGTGCGGCAGCACCTCGGGCGCGCGGAGCTTGTCGATCTCCCGACGTTCGCGTTTGGTGGGGCGGCCCGCGCCGCGGTCCCGCATCGGAAGCAGCGCCACCTCCTCGCGCGGGGGCGGCGGGGGAGTCTTGTCGACGAAGCACTCCGCCGCAACCGGTGCGGATACCCGTTTGATCATGATCTTCGACACAACCAGGATGCGGTCGAAACCGCTGATCCGCACCCGCACCTCGTCGCCGATGCGCACGGTCTGCGCGGATTTGGCCCGCTCGCCGTTCACCTTCACGTGGCCGGCCCGGCAGGCGGCCGTGGCCTGGGACCGGGTCTTGAACATCCGTACGGCCCAGGTCCAGCTGTCGACACGGGCGGTGGTCAGAGGTTCCATTCCTCGACTCTACGACCGCGACGGCTAGAACGGTCCGAGCAGCACCCAGGCGATCAGCAGCATGGTCACCAGAAAACCAGTCAGAAAGTTGAGCCAGAGAAAATGCTTCCAGCCCGCATTCGCGGTCTCGGCCCGTTCGTCGATCACCGTCCGAAACGGCCAGGCGGCCAGAATGTAGGGCACGGCGAGCACCGAGGCCAGCAGCCCGGGCCAGCCCGTGAAGAGCATGAGCACCCCAGCCAGAGCCCAGAACGCGATCGCCAGGCGCACTGTGCGGGCGGCGCCGAGTGCGGTGGCGATCGAGGCGATGCCGCCCTCCCGGTCGGGCACGACATCCTGCACGGCGCCGAACGCGTGGCTGGCCATGCCCCAGAGGAAGAAGGCCGCGAGCAGAGCCACCAGGCCGGGTGTGACCACGGCGCCGGCCACCGCGAGCCCGTAGACAGCGGGGCTGACGAAGTGGGTGCTCGAGGTGATCGAGTCCACGATCGGGCGTTCCTTGAACCGCAGGCCGGGAACGGAATACGCGGCGACCGCGAACAGGCTCACCAACAGGATCAGCCACGACGACGGATGCTCCGGGCCGGCCAGCACGAGCATCGCCACGAGCAGAGGCAGCGCCGTCGCGATCCCGGAGACGAGCACCGTGCGGTGCAGGCCTGGGTCGAGCATGGCTCCCTCGACGCCGCCCTTGCGCGGGTTGCGCAGGTCGGATTCGTAGTCAAAGACGTCGTTGATGCCGTACATGAGCAGGTTGTAGGGGATGAGGAAGAACAGGGTTCCCACCACCAGCAGGGCGTCGATCTGCCCGGTCGTCACCACATACGCGGCGGCGAAGGGGAACGCCGTGTTGATCCAGCTCAGCGGCCGCGACGAGAGCAGCACCTGCCGGGTTTTCCAGAGCGGCGGGGTGTGGGTCTCAGTCATTCGGTTTTCTTTCCAGCAGGGCCCAGAGCGCGGGCAGCAGGAGCGCCGCCGCAACGGGATAAGCGAAGTCTTCGATCGGGGCCAGGCCGATCCGCAGCCCGAAGATACGAGATGAATCGTAGTCGACCAGCCCGACCCCGATCATGATGCTGTCGAAAATGGCAGTGAGCACGAGCACGGCCGCCAGGGCGATCCCGGCAGCGGCGATGCGACGCCGGGAGAGCCGGCCGCGACGCACGGCCACGAGAAACACGGCCGCGGCGAGCACGAGGAAGACGGTGTTCAGAAGCAGATAGGTCATCCGTGCCTCTCCTCATCGGCGCCGGCGCCGGCGCGGCCGGCACGGGCGGCCCGGGCGGCGAGCAGGAGGCGAGCCCCCTGCACGGCGTTCATGGTGAGGTAGCAGAGAAAAGTGAGGAAGAAGAACTCTTCAACGGGGAGTTCCGGGGCCAGCTGCAGGCCGGTCATCAGGGTCGTCTCGCCGCGGTAGAAGATGCCCAGGCCGATCCCGAAGAGGTCCCAGACGAGGAAATACGCGAGCCCGGCGCCGAGCACGATGGCTGCCCGGACCGGGTTGCGCCAGAAGAAGAGCCGAAAGCGATGGTCGAGTAGAACCATCGCCCCCAGGCTCACCAGCAGCGTCAGCAGGTACGCGAACGTCACAGTACTTCCCGCACGATTACTGGGCTTCCGGCAAACGTGCCCGTACGGAGTTCGGCAGAGGTTCCGGCAACGGGCCCGTGCTCGTGTCCGAGTTGATGCGCTTCAGCAGGATTTCAGCGCTGATCAGGCACATCGGAAGGCCGATGCCCGGAATGGTGGTGCCGCCGGCGTAGAACAGGCCGCCGACCTTCGCGGAGGCGTTGGAGCCGCGCAGGAACGCGCTCTGCCGCAGGGTGTGTGCCGGGCCGAGGGCCCCGCCGCGCCAGGAGTTCAGGTCGTCGGCGAAGTCGCCGGGTCCCACGGTGCGCCGCACCACGATCCGGTCGGCCAGGTCGGGGATGCCGGCCCAGTCGCTGAGCTGCGTGATGGTGTCGTCAGCGATCTTCTCGATCGCGGGCGAGCCGGCACCGTTGATGCCACCGTGGCCGAGGCCAGGGTCGGCGGGGATCGGCACCAACAGGAACATGTTCGTGAAGCCCTCGGGGGCCACTCCGGGGTCGGTGGCGCTGGGCATGCAGGCGTAGAAGGAGGCCGGTGAGGGCACGCTGGGTTTCTTGCCGAAGATGCGGCCGAAGTTCTCGGCCCAGTCCCTGGTGAAGAAGAGACTGTGGTGTTTCAGCTCGGGCAGGTCACCCGTGATGCCGAGCATCACGAGCACGGCGCCCGGACCGGATACGCGTTTCTGCCACCAGCGCTCCGGGTAGGTCTGCGCGGCTGCCGGCAGCAGCTCGGTCTCCGTGTGGTGCAGATCGGCGGCCGAGACGACGGTGTCGGCTTCGAGGGTGACGATGCTGCCGTCCGCTGTGCGGTAGCTGACGCCGGCGACGGCCGTCGTCGCACCTGGGGTGGTATGGATCGCGGTCACGGTCGCCTCGGTGATCACGGTCACACCCTGGTCCCTGGCGATGTCGGCGATGCTGTCGATGAGCCGGGTGAACCCGCCCTGGGGGTACAGCACGCCGTCGGCCATGTCGAGGTGACTCATCAGGTGGTACATCGACGGGGTCTGGTCGGGGGAGGAGCCGAGGAACACGGCCGGGTAGCCGAGGACCTGGCGCAGCCGGTGGTCCTTCACATAGCCGGCCACAAACTTGTCCAGCGGCTGCAGCAGCAGACGAGCCAGCCGACCGAGCCGCTTCAAGACATCCGGAACCAGCAGAGGTGTGAAGGAGGCGAAGCTCGTGTACAGGAACCGCTTGACGGCCATGTCGTACGTCTCTTTGGCCGAGACGAGGTAGCGGTCGAGGGCCGCGCCCGCACCGGGTTCCAGGCTCTCGAACAGACGGATGTTGTCGGCTCGCTCGGCCGCGATGTCCACCGGCTCCTTCGTGCCCTCGAAGAACACCCGGTAGCCGGGGTCAAGGCGGGTCAGGTCGAGCTGTTCCGCGGAGGACGTGCCGAACAGGCGGTAGAAGTGGTCGAACACCTGCGGCATCAGATACCAGGACGGGCCGGTCTCGAACCGGAAGCCGTCGACGTCCCAGAAGCCGGCCCGGCCGCCGAGGTCGGCGCGCGCCTCCAGCAGCGTGACCTGGTGACCGTCCCTGGCCAACAGCGCGGCGCTGGCCAACCCGGCGATCCCGCCGCCGATGACGACGGTGTGCGAGCCAGGTGCGCTCATCGCTTCCACGCTCCGGGACCAAACGACGCGGCTAGTGCGATCATGATTTTCTCCGGATCCGGCACCCGAACCCGGGCGCTCATCAGTGCACGCGCGGGGGTGACTCGCAGCTTCGCCGACAAGCGGGCGAAGAGGCGATGAGCGGCGGTGACCGCGCGGCGGCTCCCCACCGGAAGCATGGGCAGCACGCGGGCGGCTGCGTCAAGGTCGGCATCCATGTCGTCGAGAAGCTCGTTCTTCTGCTCTTCGGTCATGGTCAATAGGTTCACGCCGGGAAAATAGTTGCGTCCGAGGGCGTCCCGATCGGCGGCAAGGTCGCGCAGGAAGTTGACCTTCTGGAAGGCCGCTCCGAGGCTGCGAGCGCCGGTCTCGAGCACCTGGAGCTCCTCCGTCGTGCGGGGCGTCTCCTGCACGAAACAGCGCAGGCACATCAGCCCGATCACCTCCGCCGAACCGTAGATGTACTCGGCCACGCCTACCGCGTCGAACGGCGACGGGTCAAGATCCCGGCGCATCGAGGTGAAGAAGGGTGCGGTCAGGCTGGTGTCGATCCCGGCTTCCCTGGCGGTCGCCGCGAAGGCGTGCACGACCAGGTTGGTGCTGAACCCAGACCCCATCGCCTGGCTGGTCTCCCGTTCGAGCGCGTCCAAAAGATCGCGCTGGCCGTCTACGCTCACGCCGGCCTGGCTGGCGGCGCCGTCCACGATCTCGTCGGCGACCCGCACCAGGGCATAGATGGTGCGCACCTGGCTGCGCACGCGTGGCTCGAGCAGCCGGGCGGCGAGGCCGAATGAGGTGGAGTAGTGGCCGATCACCGTGGCGGAGCTGGCGCGGGCCGCGGCGTTGTATTTCGCGATGCCGGTGTGGTCGGTGGCACGTTCGCGCTTCATCGGCTGCGATTCACGGCGGTGCCCGCCAGGGTGGTGAGCAGCGCGCGCAGGGGAGCCGGCACGGCGGTCGTGTCGAGTGCCGCCACGGCGCGACGGGCGTGGTCGGTGGCCAGCTCATCCGCTGCCTGCAGGGCCCCGCAGTCACGCAGGAGCGTCCGCGCAGTGTCCGCTTCCGTGTCGGTGAGATCGGCCTTGCCGATGTAGGGGGCGATCTCGGCCCAACGGGGCGTGGTGCCCGCGTGGGCGATCAGGGTGGTTTGCTTGCCCTCCCGCAGATCGGTGAGAACGCTCTTGCCGGTCTTCTCCGGATCGCCGAACACGCCGAGGATATCGTCGGTCAGCTGGAAGGCCACGCCGATCAGGCGGCCATAGGCGCCGAGAGCGTCGATGGCTTCGACGGAACCGCCGGCCAGGATGGCGCCGGCCTGCAGGGGAGCCTCGAACGAGTAGACCGCCGTCTTCTGCTCCAGGATGCAGACAACCTGGGCGACCGTGAGCGGATGTTTGGACGCAGCGTTGGTGACATCCGCCAGTTCCCCAGCGGCGGAGATGAACACGGCGCGGTCGAGGAGGTCGAGCAGGCGGCCGCGCAGTTCGAGCTCGACCGGGAGCATCGCGAGGGCACGGTGCGCCTCGCTGAGCGCCAGGTCACCAGCCAGGATCGCGGCCGTCGCGGCCCACGCCCCTGCCTGGTCGCCGGCACCGTGGGCGAGGGCGCGCTGGGTGAACCGTCCGGCGATGTTGGCCACACCGCGGCGGGCGAGGTCGTGGTCGATCACGTCGTCGTGGATCACGAACGCCGTGTGCAGCAGCTCGAAGCTGACCGCGACCGGGGTGGCCAGGGTGAGGTCGGTGCCGCCGAGGCCGGTGAACGCGGCCAGGACCAGTGCGGGGCGCACGCGTTTGCCGCCGCTGCTGGCGTGCTCGAGAGAGTCCCAGAGGGCGACGTAGTGGTCGCCGTAGTCACTGGCCCGCAGTCGGGCGGCAGCGAAGAATCGCTGCAGTTCCGTTCCTACCCCGAGCGTCTGGATTTCATGCATCGAAGCCGGTCAATTCCACGAGCTGCAGCCCCAGCCAGGGGCTGAAGGCCCACGGGGCATCCCGCACGGAGCGCTGCAGGGCTGCAGGTTCCACCCAGGCGAATTCCATGACCTCGTCGGGGTTCGGCACGGGATCAGCGGTGGTGCGGGCCAGGTAGACGGGGCAGATCTCATTCTCAACGATGCCACTCGAGTCGACGGCGCGGTAGCGGAAGTCAGGCAGGGTCACGGTCAGGTTCCCGATCAATAGCCCCAGCTCGAAGAATGCGCGCCGTTCGATGGCGGCCTGGAAACCCTCGCCCGGGAGTGGATGGCCGCAGAAGGAGTTGGTCCAGACCCCCGGCCAGGTCTTCTTCGACAGGGCGCGTCGGGTGACCAGAACCTCGCCGGCCGAATTGAGCACGTGGCAGGAGAAAGCGAGGTGAAGCGCGGTGTCCGTGTCGTGCACGCCGACTTTGGGCGCCGTGCCGATTTCGCGGCCGGACTCGTCCAGCAGGACCACGAGTTCCTCAAGCACTTCGACCGGCCGCATTAGCCATCCCTTCAGGTGATTCAGCCAAGATACCCGATAAAGTACCTAATCATATTAGCTAAATTCGAGGCTAGCACGGGGCTCTGACTGAACTGGCCAGTGCGTGTGGTTCACGGCCTGTCGGCCCGTATGGACGGCATCCGTCGGCGGCGCGCTTCGTCGGTACGGTCGGTTGCCTGGGCGACTCCATCGAGCGTGGTGAAGAGGCCGATGAGGATGCGACCGCACCTGGAGGTCCCCATGCTGAATTCAGCGCCCGGTCGCACCGTGGAGCCCGAGGTTCGACTACCCGATCTTGATTGTCTTCGCGACGCTCGGCACCCCGTTCGCGTCGATGGCGAATAAGAGGTATTGCCCGGGGATCACCACCCCCGGATCCGAGGGGAGCGCAAGCGAAGCAGTGTTGCCTGTCACGGCGGTGGGTGTGAGCGGGATGCGGCGCTGGTCGGTGTTGACCGAGTGGGTGACCGTGCTCGTCCGGATGAGAGAGAAGGTCGGGGTA
>Ga0136639_10000340_pt1 | contig 15253 bp, 12 predicted proteins | sample AntDrymUQ8592106_2_FD_113739 | JGI IMG/M metagenome (GOLD analysis project Ga0136639, IMG submission 113739) | Polar desert sand microbial communities from Dry Valleys, Antarctica - metaG UQ859 (21.06) | ecosystem: Environmental > Terrestrial > Soil > Desert | place: Antarctica: Dry Valley...
AAAACACGAACGTATTCGACAGGTTGAATGCTTCAGCGCGGAACGGAAGGTTGATGCGTTCGGTGATCTGGGTATTCTTCAACAGCGAGAAATCGAGACCCCGCGTGAAGTCGTTGCGGAGGTTACAGTGGGTGCCGCCCAAGTTGCCAAACGTGTAGTCCTTGGCGACCTTGAACTGCGTCGTATCGAACCACCGGCCGATGGAGCGAACGGGAATGCGGGCGTCGCCGCCGACGGCATCGGTTCGTTGATAGCCGCCGAAGGAGAAGCTGTTGTTGGTGGTTTGGCTGAAGATGAGGGGCTGACGGGAGTTGATGGTGAAGACGCCGTTGGTCTGCCAGCCACCGAGGATGCTGTTGGCCAGACTATTCATTTTCGATCCGAACATTTTGCCTTTGCCGAAGGGCAGTTCAGAGTTGAAGTTGACGACCATGCGGTGAGTCAAATCGTAGGAGCTGAGCTCACGTTCGCACTGGCGGCAGAACCAGTTGCGCATGGTGCCCTGACCATCGTTCCAGATGCCGTCGGAAGAGTCCGCGATGTTCTTAGACCGAGTGTAGCCAACGCCCAAACCGGTGCCGCCACCGAAGCGCCGTTCAAAGCGCGTCTGCATTGAGTGGTAGATGAAGTTGCCCCAGGCGGGAGAACCGGGCGCGACACTGGTGAACTCAGCGTCCTGCGGCCGCGTTGGACGTTCGCCATGCCCAGGACGCTGGCCGGGTCGATCAGGCGAAACAACGAATTGTGAACCAGATCGAGCAGGCGGTTAGCGGGGGTCAGCTGTTCGAGACGAAGCTGGCCCAGGTCGCCCTCAGCGAGTTCGTTGTGGGTGCCTTTGTTTCCGGCATAGGAAACTTCGACGATCATTTCGCTAGTGAGATGCCGTTGGACCGTGAGTTTCCACTGCTGGTTACAAGGCGTCTTCATTTCGGTGGCCCAGGCGGAACTGAGGGCGAAGCCGACGCCGGAAATGGTGCACTAGGACCGGCCGACGAGAAGCACGAAGCCTTGCGGGCACGGAGTCCGGCGGAGATTGGTTGGGTTGACGCCGTCGAGGGTAGAGAGCCAGGGGGTGGCGCTCTAGCACGGAGCGCCGGTCCAGCGGTCGGTGGCGGCGAATTTGGGTACGCCGCAGAAGATCCCATAGCTGGTGCGGGGGGGTAAATTTATGTTCGAGGGAACGAATACCGCGGCGACCGGGGGTCTCGTCTTTCTCGGTGAAGAGAGAGACGCCACGGAGGACCAGGCCGGTCTTGTCGGCAATCGGATTTTTGGCGAAGGGGTCCATGACCGTTTGCTAGTTGTAGCGTTCGATGGTGGAGCCCTCGAGTTCCAAACGGAGGCCGACGTTAATGGTTCGCTTGAAATTGATTTTGTAATCGTCCTGGGCGTAGATCGCATAATAGGGGGCAGATTAGCGGGTTTGACGCGGCGGGTGGCGGCGCCGCTGGTGCCGGTGGCGAGTAGGAACGAAGCCAAGCCGTCGCCGTTACCGGCGACGCGGGGATCGAGCCCCTGGGTCATCGCACGGGTGAAGGAAAAGTTGGCGGGAGAGCTGCCAAACTGGGCAAAGCCGAGGCCAAAGGTGCGCCGCTCCGCGCCGAACTTCGTGCTGTGATTGCCCGAGATCGGTGCAATTCCAGATCGGCCACACCTTCGATGGCGTAGTCGTCCCGCCACTTCTCGGCGGCACGGTCGCCGCCGGCCGCGAAGAGGCGATGCAGCACGGTGAGAAAGATTGCTCGCTCGACGGGAAACTCGAAGCGTCGGCCTGCGAGAAAATCTAACAAGACTTTGTCGATCGAGCGGCCCTGGAAGAGACGTTGGAAGATTAGCGCCGAAAGCTTTTCCGACAGCCGGCCGAGCGATTGGATCCAGGAGTCGAGTTGGCCGCCGGCCAGCAACTCATCGAGACGGCCAAGGCGGTGCAATACGCGCTTCTTAACCTTGCCCTCAACCCACTCGTTTTCCACGAGGAGAACGTGGTCCGGGAGCCGTTGGTTTGTGTGCGAACGAACACGTCGATTCTCCTATGTCACTATCATGGCATCAGGAAGCCGTATCAAAAATGGCAACTCTTACTATCTGCTTCTTTTCGTGTCACTAGGTTTTAACCCAAGATCGAGTTGCCTGGAGTGGAGTTAATCAGTTGCAGCCAATTGGAGGCGCTAACTGTAGAAGATGAGTTTGAACTGGGCTACCGCTGGAAAAACGGTCGCCGAGGCGTGGCCTGAATTTTGTATACACCTATGTCTGGCGTTGAAACGACCATACTAAGGGCGCAACTATGTCAGTTGTTGCTCGGGAGTGGAGGGGGGGGCCAAGGCTAACGGCCGAAGGAGAAGGGCTCGCTTTAGTGAGTGGGCGCGGGGCCGAATTGCGAATCGAAGCCGGTGACCGTAGTGATATATAGCACTCGACCACAGTTCTCGCAGGTCATAAAGGGTTGTGACGCTCGGAGTTCCTGCCACAGTTGCAGGCGAATCTCCATGTGGCAAGCCTGACACCGGGAGTTGACGGCCTCGGCGGCGACGACACCGTTCTTATGCTTGCGACGGAGACGTTCGTAGAGCGAAGCAATCGTCGGCTCCAGGGTCTTCAGGGTCACTTGGCGTTGCTCTTCGAGAGCGGCCATTTCGGCCTTGCCGGCTTTGTGGCGGGTGAGGGCCTGCGTGCGCTCGAGCTCAAACGTCTTCTGCATTTCCAGAAGTCGAAGCTTGGCCGCTTGGACGTCGCCGCGCAGTTGCTCTTCTTCCATCAACAGTTCTAGTTCGCGCTCTTCGGCCTTGACGATCTCCGACTCGGCCCAAGTGATTTCGTGTTCGAAGGCCTGAGACTGAGTCTGAGTTTGCGCCTCATTCAACTGCTTCTTCAGCTTGATGATTTTCGATTTGTGGAGCTCGACACTGCCTTCGAGCTTGCGTCGCTCCGTCTCATCAGCCTTCAGACTGGCCTGAAGCAATTCGAGGTGTTTGCCGTGGGCGGCACCGTCCTTCGTGAGGGCGTCGAGGCGCTTGGGGAGTTCGAGCAGTTCGGCCGTAAGCCGAGCGAGCGACTGGTCGAAATCCTGCAGCCGGATTAGCGCTTGCACTTCAGGTTGCATATCACTTTAGGGTTCATCTTTAGCGGAGTCTAGCACGCAAGCGAGCCAAGGGACGTTCGAGGGCCTCGGCAGCGAGTTCCATCTCCTCTACTTTAAGCAAGCGGCAGGCGAAGTAATATACCGCCAGGCCGACGGGAATCGAGACGGCGAGATCGACCAGATAGCGCTGCTGGCCGGACGGGATTTGCTGGCCAACGAGCCAGGTGGTGGCGGAGACGGCGGCGAACATGACGGCGGCAGCAAGGACGATCTTGCCGACGCTCGTGAGCAGCGCACGGCCATAGATTCCGGTGATGCGCGTCTTCAGGATGGTCAGCAGGATGAGGCTGCCGGTGATGGCGACCGCAGAGGTTGAGAGCGCAAGGCCCGCCAGCCCGAACGCGGTTTGCGAGGTCATCGTCGAGACCACGGCGTAGTTGATACCGATGGACCCGAGGCTGACGAACATCGGCGTGCGGGCGTCCTTCAGGGCATAGAATGCGGGCACGAGAACTTTCAATGCGCTGTAGCCGGCCAAGCCGATGGCGAACCAGCCGAGGGCGAGAGCGGTCTGATGAGTGTCGTTGGCTTTAAATTCGCCCCGCTCAAAGAGCGCCCCAATGATCGACGGGCCGAGGACGAACAGCCCGACCGAAGAAGGGATGGTGAGCAGGAAGACGAGGCCGAGCGAGCGGGAGACCGTGCGGCGGAAATCGTCCATATCGCCGCGCGCCGCACTTCGCGAGATGGCCGGCAGAGTCGCTCCGCCGATGGCAACGCCGAACAGGCCAAGGGGAAGCTGCATGAGACGGAAGGCGTAGCCGAGCCAGCTCATGCCGCCGTTGATCTCCGAGGCGAAGCTCGTATTGACCATCACGTTGATTTGAACGGCCGCGCTGCCGAGGATGGCCGGGCCCATGAGGCGAAGGATTTGGCGAAGCCCGGGGTGGGACCAGTCAATCGCCGGGCGATAGACGAAGCCGCTGCGGACGAGGGCAGGCACCTGGGAACCGAGTTGGATGAAGCCACCGGTGAGAACGCCCCAGGCCATGCCTTCGATGGGCGGGATGCCCAGGTAAGGCCCAGCGACCAAGCCGAGACTAAGGCCGACGGCGAGGGAACCAACGTTGAACAGCGACGAGGAGAGCGCGGGCAGGGCGAATTGGTTGCAGGCATTGAGGATCCCCATCGACTGCGCGGCTAAGGCGACCAGAAGCAGGAAGGGGCACATAATCCGCGTGAGGCGGACGGCGAGTTCGTGCTTGCCTTCAAGTTGGCGGAAGCCGGGGGCGAGCAGGTCCACCATTTGCGGGGCGAAGATCATGCCGGCGAGGCAGAGGAGGCCGACGATGATGATGATGGCTGTAGCGACAAGGTTAGCGAGATGGGCGGCTTCCTCCTTCGATTTTCTGTGCAGCGCGTCGACAAATGTGGGGACGAAGGCGGAGCTGAGTGCACCTTCTGCGAAAAGGTCGCGGGTGAGGTTGGGAATGCGGAAGCCCAGAATGTAGGCGTCGTAGGCGGCAGTGGCGCCGAAATAATGAGCGAGCGCTACTTCGCGGACCAGACCGGTGATGCGGCTGGCGAGAACGGCGATACTGGTGACCCCGGCCGAACGCGCTACCGTCTGGCTGGACGATATCGGACCGGGTATCTCGGTGGCATTACTGCTCACTTACGCTCCGTACTGTTCCAGAAAATGGGCGACCGTGACAATGGCTTTGTAGTAGTTGTCGACGGCAAACTTCTCATTAGGTGAATGGAGGCCATCGTCAGGCAGGCCGAAGCCCATGAGGATGGTGGGGATTCCGAGGTGTTGGGCGAAGTCACCGACGATGGGGATGGAGCCGCCACCGCGGACGAACACGGTTTTGCGGCCGAGCGAATCGGCAAAACAGCGGGCGGCAATGGCCATCGCGGGATGGTCCGGATTGACGAGCAGGCCGGGTCCACCGCTGAGTAGACGAACTTCGATAGAGACTCCTTCCGGGGCATGGGCCGCAGCCCAGTTGCGGAACGAAGCCACGACGGCGTCAGGGTCCTGATCGGGCACCAAGCGCATGGAAACTTTGGCGACGGCTTTGGCGGGGATGACCGTTTTGGCACCGGCACCCGTGAAGCCGCCCGCGATGCCGTGGACTTCGAAGGTGGGGCGGGCCCAGGTCTTCTCGAAGGTGGAACGGCCCGGTTCGCCAGTGAGCGCGGAGGAGCCGACTTCTTTCAAGTACTCGGATTCGTCGTAAGGGAGGCTGGCCCAGCTTTCGAGTTCGGCCGGGGAGGGAGCGGCGACGCTGTCGTAAATGCCGGGGATCTGAATGGTGCCGTGGTCGTCCTTAGCTTTCGCGAGGAGTTGCACGAGACCGTAGACGGCGTTCGGCGCGGCACCGCCGTATAGGCCGGAGTGGAGATCGCGGCTGGGGCCGGAGGCTTCCACTTCCAGGTAAACGAGGCCGCGGAGCCCGACGGTAAGAGTCGGCAGACCGGGGGCGTAAAGGGCGGTATCGGAGACGAGGGCAACGTCGGCTTTAAGTTTTTCCGGATTCTCGGCGACGAACTTAGCGACGGACTTGCCGCCGATCTCTTCTTCGCCTTCGATGAGAAATTTGACGTTGAGGGGAAGGGCACCGCCGAGCTCGCGGAGGGCTTCGATCGCCTTGATGTGGGTGTAGAACTGGCCCTTGTCGTCCGCGGCGCCGCGGGCGTAGATATTGCCATTAGCGAGGACAGGTTCGAAGGGAGGGGAGTGCCAAAGTTCGAGCGGGTCGGGGGGCTGGACGTCGTAGTGGCCGTAGCAGAGCACGGTGGGTTTGCCGGGGGCGGCCAGGCTTTCGGCGTAGACGAGGGGATGGCCGGCGGTGGGGATGATCTCCACATGGGGCAGACCGGCGGCGCGGAGGGCGGCGGCGGTGAACTCGGCGGCACGTTCGATGTCGCCCTTATGCTCCGGCAGCGTGCTGACGCTGGGGATGCGGAGAAAGTCCAGCAGCTCGTTCAAAAGCCGCGCTTGTTGAGCGGATACATATCCGGAAATTGCGTCGTAACCAACCATGGGTAGTCTCTCCATTCTACGATGTAAGAGATGCTCTCCCGTCGAACCCTATTGCAAACAATCGTTGCGGCTCCGTTGGCCGCCGCTGGCCGTGACCTGCGGGCGGATGTCGCGATTATCGGCGCGAGCACCGGCGGGGTGGCGGCTGCGCTGTCCGCGCTGAGGAATGGGATGCGGGTGGTGTTGACGGAGGAGACCGACTGGGTGGGCGGGCAGTTGACGTCGCAACTGGTGCCGCCGGATGAACATCCGTGGGTGGAGAACTTTGGCGGTACCCTGCTTTACCGAACCTATCGGAGCAAGGTTCGGCAGTACTATCGGGACCACTACCCGTTGACGGCGGAGGCGCGGGCGAAGGCTTACTTAAACCCGGGTGATGGGTCCGTTTCGAAGATCACGCATGAGCCGCCGGTGTCGCTGCATGTTCTGGAGGCAATGTTGGCGCCGTGGGCGAGCGCGGGGCAGTTGACCGTGTTGCTGCAGCATCGGCCGGTTAAGGCGGAGACGGCAGGCGACAGGGTACGGGCGGTAACGGTGAAGAGCTTGGTGACGGGCAAGGAGTTGACGCTGACGGCGCCATACTTCATTGACGCGACCGAGTTGGGCGATGTGTTGCCGTTAACGAAGACGGAGTACGTGACGGGGTTTGAATCGCGGAAGCAGACGGGCGAACCGCATGCGCCGGAGGTGGCCCAGCCGCAGAATCATCAGTCGTTTACCGTGTGTTACGCGATTGACTACCGGGACGGCGAAGACCACACGATTGACCGGCCGAAGGATTACGCGTTTTGGCGGGATTATGTGCCGGCGATGAAGCCGGCGTGGTCGGGCAAGTTATTGTCATGGGCGATGTCGGACCCGATTAAGCTGACGCCGCGGGCGGTGACGTTTGATCCGCGAGCGCCGACGGGGAGCCCGGGGCCGTTGAACTTGTGGCTGTATCGGCGGATTGCGAACAAGGCGAATTTCGCTGGGCCTTACAACGATATTTCGCTGATCAACTGGCCGCAGAACGACTATTGGTTGGGGAATTTGCACGATGTACCGGAGGCGGAGGCGGCGAAGCATTTGGCGGGAGGCAAGCAGCTTTCGCTGAGTTTGTTGTATTGGATGCAGACGGAGTGTCCACGCGAGGATGGCAAGCAAGGCTGGAAAGGGCTGCGATTGCGGCACGACTTGGCGGGGACGGAGGATGGGCTGGCGAAGTACCCCTACGTTCGGGAATCGCGGCGGATATTGGCGGAATTTACGGTATTGGAGCAACACGTGGGGACGGACGCAAGGCGACAGGCGGCGGGGCCGACGGCGGAGGCCGAGGAGTTTGCGGATACGGTGGGGATTGGGAGCTATCGGATCGATTTGCACCCGTCGTCGGGGGGCGATAATTATGTCGACGTTAGTTCGTTGCCGTTTCAGATTCCGATGGGGGCGCTGATTCCGCGGCGGGTCGAGAACCTGTTGGCGGGGTGTAAGAACCTTGGGGTTACGCACATTACGAACGGCTGCTATCGGCTGCACCCAGTCGAGTGGGGCATTGGCGAGGCGGCCGGGCAGATTGCTGCCGAGGCGGTGATGACCGGTCAGCCTCCGCGCAAGATTCGCAACGATAAAAAGCTGTTGACAGCGATGCAGGCGAAGATGACCGCGCAGGGTATCGAGTTGGCTTGGCCGAAGACGACGCCCCGCTAGGTTTATCGGAGGAACTGGGTCGCAAACCAGCCAGCGGCGACGAGGAGTAGGCTGGCGGCAACCGGGCGGGCGAAGGCGCGAGGCGCGAGTCGGCAGAGGCCCACTGCGGCGGCCACGGCGACGCTAGAAGCGACTAGCACTCCGTAGTAGACCCCGGACTCCCCCGCGGGAACCCCAAGGCCGAGAAGCATGCCTACCCCGGCGACGGCGAGCCAACGGTAGCCGGCCTCGGGAAGCATGAGGACTTCGAAGGCGAGGTAGCCGACGCCGATGGCGGCGGCGGCTTCGACGAAGCGCGGAGAGGCCGGCAAGGCGAACAGCAACGAGGCGGCTTGGCTGGTGGCCAGCGCGAGGGCGAAGGCCAAGGCCTCGCGTCGGCTGCGGGCGGCGAAGCCGATCGTGAAGAGCAGCAGGAGCCTGGCCCAACCGGAAAAGGCTTGTGCGACGCCGTCGACAGCGGCGGGGATCGGGTCCTGGCCGCCCCCGAAACGGAGGTCGGCGTCGAAGACGGAGCCGGAGAAGACCTGACGGGCGACTTCGCCGTTGCGGCGAGCGGTGAGCACGTGGACGTGGTTGGCGACAAGAGCCTGCGCGAGGCGGCAGATGACGCGCGGGGAGGCAGGGACAGCGGTGAACTTGTAGGTGCAAACCAGTTCCTGACCGTCGGGGACGCAGGCTCGGCTAGCGAGCGTTGCGCCTTGGATCTGGTAGGCGTTGTCGAGAGACTTTTCCCCGGCGGTCAGTTCGTAGGCAGGGACACGGAGGATCAACTGCGCTTCGACGCCGGTGATCTCCATCTGCCCGCTGCTGAGGCTGACCATATGGGCGGATAGCGGCACCGCCAGAAGCCATAGCCACGCTCTCATCGCAGGTGCCGGTAGATGATGCGGATGATCGCCATGGCGGGGACCGAGAGGAAGAGGCCCGGAATGCCGGCCACGGTTTCGCCGACGAGCACGCCGAACAGGACGAGGATAGGATGCAGTTCGACGCCGGAGCCGAGGAGCCAGGGGGATAGAACGTAATCCTGGAAGACGCGATAAACGATGAGGAAGACGATCATCCAGCCCCAATACGGGTAGCCGCTGAAGGTCGCGACGGCGACGCTAAGCACCATACCGGTAAGCGGACCGACAACGGGTACGAATTCGCAGACGGCTGACACGGCAGCGAGGAGGAGGGCGTAGGGGACGAAGGTGGCTTCGAAGTAGATACCGTAGGCGACAAAGGTGGCCGAGACGAGCGAAAGCACAGCGCGCATATACGCGCCAAGGCAGAGGTTGACATCAGCCAGGACCGCATCGACCTTGGCGCGGCGAATTTCGTCGCCGAAGAACTCGCCGACTTGAACCCGCACGGTCGGTGCTTCCAGGAGAAAGAGAAAGCTGAGGATGGGAATGAGGACGAAGTAGAGGAGATTCGTGGCGCCGGAGAGAATGTCGCGCCCGAAGGAGCCGAGGAAGGGGATGACATCTTGAATATGCCCTTCGACAAAGGTGCGGATCTGTTCGCGATACGGTTCCAGGGGCGCAGGCAGGGGTTGGTCGAGAAGGGCCCCACCGGAGTTAACGAGGCCGGGTAATTTGGCGGCCAAGTCCGCCGCCTCCCGCCCGATATGGGAGACGACGAGGAAGAGAGCGGTTCCCGCTCCGCCGAAGAGCAGAACGTAAACGACGCCGAGCTTAACGCCGTAGGGCCACCGAATCGGCAACAACCGGTGGGCGAGGACGACGGCCGGAGCAATGAGATAAGTGAGCAGCAGGGCCAAGACGAAGACAAGCACGGCCCCGCGCGCCAACCATGTGAGCACCACGGCCATCAGAATCAGGAGTACCGTCCAGGTCGCGCGCGCTACCCGAGTATCGAATCCCAGCATGAATCGTTATCCTAACCTCTGTGAGTCCATTCCTCAAAGTTTCTCAAGAAGGCCGGGTTCGCCGGGTGACGCTCGCTCGACCGGAACGGGCGAACGCATTGAATCGAGAACTGTGCCATACGCTCCTTCGAGTGTTCCACGAAGCCGATGAAGACGCGGGTACGTCGTGCCTGCTGCTCGATGCCGAAGGGAAGATTTTCTGTTCGGGGCTGGATCTCGAGGAGGAAGCGGCAATGGACCCGGCGCATGAGCGGTTATTTTCGGTGGGGGCCCGGATTTCAAAGCCAATCGTGGCGGCGGTGAAGGGCCCGGTGTTGGCCGGCGGCATCGGGCTGATCGCAAACTGCCACTGCGTGGTAGCGGCGATGGGATCGAGCTTTGGACTGACCGAGATGCGAATCGGCATGTTCCCTCTGATCCTATTCCGCGCCGTGGCGCAGGCGATCGGCGAGCGGCGGGCGCTGGAGATCGCGCTAACCGGGCGAATTTTTCAGACGGACGAAGCGCTTCGCTTGGGCTTGATTCACGCCGTGGCACCAGAGATGGAACTCGACGATCGGGCGATTGCGATCGCCGAACAGATCGCTGGATTCCCGCCGCAGGCGATTCGCTCCGGGATGATTTTCGCGCATCAACAGAGATCGCTAGACGAAGCGGCGGCGGGCCAAGTGGCGATGCAGCTACGGGCCGAGTTGCTGGAATCGCCAGACTACGCCGAGGGCGTGGCCGCGTTGAAGCAAAAAAGGAGACCGGTATGGCCTTCGCTAAGCTAGTGTGCGTCTTGCTCGCTCTGCCGTTGGCGGCGGAGGAGTTGCGGCTGACCGGACTGAAAGCTCCCGTTGAGGTTCTGCGGGACAAATGGGGAATCCCCCATATCTACGCGCAAAACCAAACGGACTTGTATTTTGCCCAAGGCTACATGGCAGCTCGTGATCGACTTTGGCAGATTGACCTTTGGCGGCGGACTGGCTCCGGCAAGCTGGCCGAGGTGCTGGGTCCGGCGTATGTCGAACGGGACCGGACGGCATTGCTGCTGCGGTTTCGCGGCGACTGGAACGCGGAGTGGGCCTCCTATGCCCCTGACACGTACAAGATTGCCCGTGCCTTTACGAACGGCATCAACGCCTATATCCAGCAGGGCGGAAAGCTAACCCGGGAGTTTCAACAGTTGGGCTATGCGCCCGGCCTGTGGCAGCCAGAAGACGTAGTTTCGAGGGTCGCGGTTTTTTCGATGATGTCAAACGTTCTGCGCGAGGTGGCGCGCGCGCGCGAGCTGGACACTTACGGAGCGGCACTGCTGGGTCAAGTTCGACCAACTGACCCACCAACCACGTTGCGCGCGCCGGCCGAACTAAGCTTGAAGGACATCACGACGGGAGCCATTGCCGATTTCGATGACGCCACAGATCCGGTGACGCTGGAAATGCAGGGGTCGAACAACTGGGTGGTCTCCGGCAAGCGCTCCATGACCGGGAAGCCGCTTTTGGCCAGCGACCCGCATCGCGCGTTGCTGATTCCGAGCCTGCGGAGAACAGTGCATCTGGTGGCCCCCGGGATCAACCAAATCGGGGCTGGAGAACCCGCTCTGCCAGGTATCGCGCTAGGGCACAACGAATCAATCGGCTTTGGTTTTACGATTACAGGGACCGACCAACAGGACCTTTACGTCGAGCAGTTGAACCCGAACAATCTCGACGAGTACTTGCATGCCGGCGTGTGGAAGAAGATGACCGTGGAGCGCCACTCGGTGGCGGTGAAGGGCAAGAAGCCAGAGGTGGTGGAGTGTCGACACACAATGCATGGGCCGGTGATTGGGCTGGATCGGGCCCGGCGGCGAGCGTATGTGATGCGCTGGGTGGGCTCTGAACCCGGCACCGCGGGCTATTTGGCGGGTCTCTCGTTAGCCCAGGCGCAAACGTGGCCGCAGTTTCTCGAGGCCGTGGGTCGATTCAAAGCTCCCGCGGAGAACCTGCTCTACGCCGACACCAAAGGGAACATTGGCTTCGCGGTGGCGGGACTGGCGCCGATTCGGAAATCGTGGAACGGACTCCTGCCGGTACCCGGGCAGACGGGAACCTACGAATGGGCTGGCTTTTTGGACCCGGCCCAACTGCCGCGTTCGTTAAATCCTCCGGACGGACTGCTGGCGACGGCCAATAACAACATTTTGCCGGCGGGGTTCCCCCACATTTTGAACTACGATTGGGCGCAGCCCTTCCGGGCCGACCGCATCCGGGCGCAGTTAGCAACTCGGCCAAAATGGTCGCTTGACGATTTTGAGCGGCTCCAGTTTGACGTGGTCTCGGAGCCGGCGAAACGGTTCCAAGCCATTCTCCGGAAATGGAATCCTGGTCCGGCCAGCTCAGGCCGCGAGGTTCTACCGATTCTGCTCGCCTGGGACGCGAAGATGACGACGGATTCGATGCCTGCGGCAGTGATGGCCGTGTGGATGGCGAAGCTGGGCCCGGCCATTTTTCAACCTGCGAACCTAGGCGCGCGCGCCAACATCGGGACCGTGCTGAAGGCGCTCGAAGCGAAACCCAATCCAGCGGCCCTGGAACGTGCGCTCGCCGCTACGCTGGGCGAGTTGACCCGCACGTTTGGCCCCCACCAGGCCAACTGGAAGTGGGGCAATATCCACATGCTCTATCTCGCCCACCCCAGTAAGATTCGCCCGTTTGACCGGGGGCCCGTGGCCCTGCCCGGCGATGCCAACACCATCAATGCCGCCGGAGGAGCCAACTTCCGAGCCGCTTCAGGAGCCAGCTTTCGCATGTTGCTCGACACCGCCAACTGGGACCGCAGCCGAATGACGAACGCTCCGGGCGAATCCGGCGACCCTGATTCGCCCCACTACAGCGATTTACTCACGAATTGGTCGACGGGCAAGTATCACTCGCTGCTCTTCACCCGAGGCGCGATCGAAGCGAGCACGATCGAACGCATCCAACTGCAGCCGAAGTAAGACTACTGGATTGCCTGCTCCTTGGCGGCTATTCGAGCCAAAATGCGTTGTACATAATTTTGCGTTTCCGGAATATTCGGCACTTCACCCGCCTGATCGACCCGACCCGGCCCCGCGTTGTACGCGGCGAGAGCCTTCGGAAGATCGCCTTTGTATCGATCAAGGAGAGACTTCAGGAACCGACTGCCGGCGGCGATGTTCTGGCCCGGATCGAAGGGATCTTTCACTTGCAGGGTCTGCGCCGTAGCCGGCATCAACTGCATAAGCCCCATTGCTCCCTTACTCGACACCGCACACGGTAGATTCCCGGACTCCTGTTCAATCACCGCGTGGAGAAGGGTGGAACTGATTTCCTGGTTCTTGGCCTCCCGATCGACCATCGCGCGTAAGTCGCCGGTTGGCACGGGCGGGCAATTGGCCGCTTCCAATGGTTCCGCTTGCAAATTGTCCGGCGCGGGAGCCATAGGCGTGCTCCGCCAGAAATTGGGGTTCTGTTCCTGCAGCGCCTGCACCTGCCGACTCACACTCTCGGCCTGCCGACGCAGCGACTCTTCGAAACTCGCGGGGGGCTTCTCAACTAATTTCGGAGGAGGTCTGGAAGTTGGAGTGCTTTCTACCGGCTTCGGCGGAGGCAGTGGAGCCCTGCTCACGGGTTCGTCTGGTAGTGGTTCCATTGGAACGGTCCGTTTCGCTGGGCTCTGCTGGCCAGAGCACAAGCTGACAAAAAGGAGAAGAAGGACAAACTTGTGCATCAATGTGCAGATCGGCGCTGGAGAACAGTTACACTATGCCGGATCATTCCGTAGTCCCTTAAATGAATCCCTTACTCCCGTTGGCTCGTATAATAAAACAGTCAGCCATATCTTCAACAACCTTTGCCATGGGCACGAATTGGACCAATCCCGCGTTTAGCCGACGCATCCCCCAACCCGGCCAAATTGTTGGTGAGCGGCGAGCTTTGTTCGCTGCCGCGCGCGACGTGAGCCGTCGCAGCGCCAGTTCACTGATTGCGCTGCAGAAATCGGACGGTCATTGGTGCGGAGAACTACTGGCCGATGTCTCACTGGAAGCAGATTACATTCTGCTCCAGTTGTGGCTGCATCCTCCCATCGACGGCATTTGGACCCCTCCCTCCCGCCCCCGGCTCGAAAAGGTTTGCCGCCGTATCCTTTCGCAACAGATGGCCGACGGGGGCTGGCACATTTTCCCCGATGGCCCGGCCGACGTTAACGCGACCGTGAAAGCCTACACCGCCCTGCGCCTTTGCGGATACTCGCCCGATTTTGAACCCCTGCGCCGGGCCCGAAACCGAGTGCTCGACTTGGGTGGCCTCCAGGCTTGCAACAGCTACACCAAAATCAATCTTTCGTTCTTCGGCTTGTACCCGCGCAAATACGTCCCTACGATTCCGCCGGAGCTGATGCTGCTGCCTGGCGGCAATCTTTTTCCGGGTGGCGTATTGTACGAAATGGCGTCATGGACGCGCGCCATCGTGGTTCCGCTGTCGATCGTGCAAGCCGTCGGCGGCATTCGCCCCGCGCCAGCCGGAATCGACCTCAACGAACTCCTCCACTCCGGCAACAACCTGAGCATGCCGAAGCGGGACCGCATAATCTCGCCGATTTTTCACCAAGTCGACCGGTTGCTCAAGCTATGGGAGCGGCGTGGCCATCGGGATTCCCGCATCGCCGCTATTCGGTTGGCGGAGCGCTGGATGCTGGAGCGCTGCCGCAACGCCGATGGCCTCGGAGCCATCTATCCGTCGATGATGTATTCGATCATGGCGCTGGAAGCCCTCGACTATCCGCGGGATCATCCGGACCTGGTAGAAGCCATCGCGAAGTTCGACCAGTTGTTCACCGAGACCGAGAGTGAACTTTTTTTTCAACCGTGCTTCTCGCCTGTGTGGGATACCGCCTACGCGGCTTTCACCCTCGGCGAGACAAACTACCTCGATCCGTCTGCGCAGCGGCAGACCGCCGACTGGTTGATGGCACGCGAAGTGCGGAGGCGAGGGGATTGGTCGGTGAAGCGGCCCCATCTTAACCCGGGCGGCTGGGCGTTTGAGTATTCCAACGAGCATTATCCCGATATCGACGACACGGCCATGGTGCTCCTGGCCCTCGAACACTGCCATGCTTCGCGACCGGAGCAGCAGGCAGCGGTAGAAGCCCGCGCGATGGCATGGCTCAAGGGGATGCAGTCCCGGGACGGCGGCTTTGCGGCCTTCGATGCGGACAACGATTGGGGCCTATTGAACAGCATTCCTTTTTCTGACCACAATGCGATGCTCGACCCCACCTGCCCCGATATCACCGGACGGGTACTGGAAGCACTCTGCCGGCGCGGTCTGCCGCACTCCGACCCGATCGTTCATAACGCCGTCAATTTCCTGCTCAAAACCCAAGAGCAAAATGGCAGTTGGTACGGTCGCTGGGGCGTGAACTACCTCTACGGCACCTTCCTGGCGCTGCGAGGTCTGCGGGCCGCTGACTCGCCTGATCTCAACGTCTTCCGGAAGGCGGCCGACTTCGTCCAATCGACGCAAAACTCCGACGGTGGGTGGGGTGAAAGCTGCGTCAGTTACGAAGC
>Ga0136639_10000341_pt1 | contig 15209 bp, 11 predicted proteins | sample AntDrymUQ8592106_2_FD_113739 | JGI IMG/M metagenome (GOLD analysis project Ga0136639, IMG submission 113739) | Polar desert sand microbial communities from Dry Valleys, Antarctica - metaG UQ859 (21.06) | ecosystem: Environmental > Terrestrial > Soil > Desert | place: Antarctica: Dry Valley...
ACGGGCGGCAGGTCCCAGGCGTTGAACCCCGCTGGCGGGACGTGCGGACGTGCCGGGAGCCGACGGTCATGACTCGGAAGTCATGAGCGCCGGCTCCTGGGCTGATTCGTCGAGCTGAGGTCAGCGCACCCGCACCGTGAGGGGCGCGGTGGTGCCACCGGTGACCGACTCGGACCCTGGCAGGGCCAAGCGGTACGTGAACGTGCCCTTGCGGGTCTGCTTCGGGAAGGTGACCCGGGTGCTGATCTCGCCGACAGCAACGGTCCTGACCGTGGTCCACGTGCGACCCTGCAGCTTCTGCAGCATGGCCTCGGCGACTCCGGGCTGGTTGATCGTCACGACGTCGGCGGAGGCGGCCCGACCCCTGGCCACGGTGGTCGAGGTGCGCCAGCCCTTGAGCTCGGTCACGCCGACAGGGGCCTCGTAGGTCTCGGTGTCACCGTCAGAGCTGACCCGGCACTTGACCGGCGACTCGACCGCGGCGTTGTGGAAGCTCTCACCGAAGTGGTAGTTGCTGCCCGCGACCTGCACCCAGACCACGGCGTAATCGGTGACACCGACCGGCCAGTTGGCGTGCTGGCTGTAGGTGAAGCCTTGCGTGCCCGACCAGGTGCGCTCGTTGTTGTGGTAGTTGAGCGTGACGTCACCCTGGTTGGTGCTGAGGCGGATGTTGACGTCATTGGACTGCCCAGCCGGGATGTCGGAGGGGTAGGCCACGGTGAGCGCGTCGCATGCGGGAGCCGCGTACTTCCAGTTCCAGTCGAAGTCGCCCGTGGTCGAGGTCGGCGGGTTCACCACCGGGGGCAGCTCGGCGGGGGGCTCCTCGGCGGGGGGCTCCTCGGCGGGGGGCTGCTCGACCGGTGCGCCGAAGGAATAGGAGTAGTGCGACACGTCCTTGCCCGAGCTGTGCCGGATGACGACGGTCTGCAGGGGCTTCACAAGCGTCACGTACTCCGGCCCGTTGCCGTTGTTGACGCTGCCGGACTTGACGCAGTAGCCGGTGATGAGGCTGCCCGCGGGCACCTTGACGGTGACCGTCTGCTGGTTGCCGATGACGTCGATCTTGCCCGAGTTGAGCGGCAGGCAGACCTTGCCGCCGTTGTCGGCGCTGTCCTTGTCCGCGTGGGCCGAGGAGACGGACAGTCCGAGGACGGGGACCGTCAAGGCCAGGGCGGAGACGGTGAGGGCTGCGAAGCGACGCATGAGCTGCTCATTTCTCGGGTGGGGCCAGGGTGATGGCTCAACCCTCACACGCGCTTTCTCCCCCAACTAGGGGAAAGCGTCAACCTTGCAGGTGGCCACATGGAACCTTGAGGGTTTCTTGAGGAGCCTGGCCCGAAGGCGCTGGGACCCGCGTTCAGGAGACCGCGAGGAGGGTCGCCGCGTCGCGCCTGTTGCCCGTGGCGCTGGCCTGTTCCATCAACGTCCGGGCGACGGCGGCCGACGTCGCGGCAGCGACCACGAGCAGTCGCAGCCGCGTGCCGTCGTGGAGGGTGAGGACGACGACGTGGGTGTCGTCGCGAGGGAACATACCGACCTTGATGGGGCCACGACGGGCCTGGACGCGAGCGCCCGTCCGGTCCCAGTCGGGCGGGGACACCAAGAGCCGGTGGACCCGGCCGCGTTCAGCAGGGAACCCGTCGACCAACATCCGAGCCTCGCGCTGCAGGTCACGCGAGCGCGGCCACCAGGCACCGTCGAGGGGACCGGAGTAGAAGGCGGCTGCCAGAGCGAGTCGCACCACGTCGGGAGCCCGCTTCTGGGCGACTCTCGACGTAGCGGAGTTGGTGCGGGTCCGTGACGTCGTCATGACGTCCGCCTTCCTGCCTCCGGGAGCAGTGCCCTCGATGGGCCCGTCGCCCGACGGGGTCCCCTCCAGCCTAGGCCCCGCATCATGGGCGGGCCGGGCGCCGTACGATCTGCCGGTGTCCAACGGTATCGATCCTGACGACCTCGCCACCACGGTCAGGGTCCTCCACCAGCTCCACGAGCTGCCCACCGACCATCCTGACGTCCGGACGGTCAAGCACGCGGCCTCGCACATGTACAAGGCCCTCAAGAGCGAGCGCCGCGCCCGCAAGCGCGCCGATGAGCTCGCGGCAGACCGGGCTGTGACGGCGCTGACCGCCACCGGCTCTCACCTGCGCATCGACGACGAGACCGAGGGCATCGCACTGGTCAGCTCCGCGACCGGGGCCTTCGCCGGCGAGCTGATCAACCCGCGCGGGTGCTACGTCTGCAAGCGGGACTACACGCTGGTGGACGCCTTCTACCACTGGCTCTGCCCTGAGTGCGCGAGGTTCTCGCACTCCAAGCGTGACCAGCGCACCGACCTCACCGGCCGCCGCGCCCTGCTCACCGGCGGTCGCGCCAAGATCGGGATGTACATCGCCTTGCGCCTCTTGCGCGACGGCGCCACGACGACGATCACGACCCGCTTCCCGAAGGACGCCGTCCGTCGCTTCGCCTCCATGCCGGACGCGGCCGACTGGATCGACCGGCTCACCGTGGTCGGGATCGACCTGCGTGACCCGACCCAGGTCATCTCGCTGACCGAGGAGGTCGCTGCGGCCGGTCCGTTGGACATCCTGGTCAACAACGCCTGCCAGACCGTGCGGCGCTCCCCCGGCTCCTACGCGCCCCTGGTGGAAGGTGAGCTCGCGCCACTGCCGACCGACCTCGCCCTCCCCGAGCTCGTCACCTTCGACCGCGTCTCGGAGCTGCACCCCGCCTCCATCGCCGGTTCGCTGCGCGAACACCCCGTCGCCCACCATCTCGGGGAGTCGCCGGCGGCGATGACCGCGCTGGCGCTCAGCGCCGGCAACGCCTCGTTGGAGGCCCACCTGGCCGGCACCGCCGTCGATGCCGGCGGGTTGCTGCCAGACCTGCAGCAGGCCAACTCCTGGACCCAGAAGGTCGAGGAGGTGGATCCTCTCGAGCTGCTGGAGGTCCAGCTCTGCAACTCGATCGCACCGTTCCTGCTGATCTCCCGGCTCCGACCCGCGATGCGAGCCTCTCAGGCGCGGCGCCGCTACGTCGTCAACGTCTCGGCGATGGAGGGTCAGTTCTCCCGCCGCTACAAGGGCGCGGGGCATCCGCACACCAACATGGCCAAGGCAGCCCTCAACATGCTGACGCGCACGAGCGCGCAGGAGATGTTCGAGACCGACCAGATCCTGATGACGGCCGTGGACACCGGCTGGATCACCGATGAGAGACCCCACCAGGACAAGCTTCGGATCGCGGCGGAGGGGTGGCACGCCCCCTCGACCTGGTCGACGGTGCCGCCCGCGTCTACGACCCGATCGTGCTCGGCGAGTCCGGCGAGGACCTCTACGGCTGCTTCGTGAAGGACTACCGCCCCAGCCCCTGGTGAACCTGCACGCAGTCGCGGCGACTTCTGCCCGGGTGACACTGCTCATGGTCGCGACCGTGACCCCCGAAGCAGGGATTCGGTGGGCGAAGCCCTAGTGTCATCTGGTGACTGACTTCGACGTAGTGACCCGTGACCATGTCCTCAGCGCCATCGCGGAGCACGACGAGCGGGGTGCTGACGCCTTCTTGACGGCCTACGGCTTCGGTCGAACCTCGGAGTTCCTCCTGCACCACGAGGACACCACCTACGACGCGACCGCGATCCTCGGCGTCGCCTACAAGCACGCCACCGGCACCGCCGCCTCCCGTCGTCGCCTCGGCAACGGCAAGCACCAGGTCGCGGAGATCCTCCAGCGCCTCGAGTTCGAGACGACCTATGTCGACACCACGGCCCTCGCCGTCGATCCCGCCACGGGTGAATGGCGCGATGTCGCCGACGTAGGCGCCGAGGAAGCTCGCGACGTCTGGGCCGAGGCTGCGCGCGGCGTGCTGATCGAGACCGCGGGTCGCTACCACGCGCTGATCACCCACAAGGAGCTCGCCACCCAGGTGCAGAACCTCACCGGCATCCGCACCAAGCAGATGCCGCACTACTGGATCGGTGACGTGCTCACGCGGGTCGCAGCCGAGTGCGACAAGCGCGACGAGCCTCTCCTCGCCGCGTTCTGCATCACCGCCGACGGCAGCGTGAGCAGCGCCTACGGGCCTGCCGTCCTCGCCGCCACGGGCACCGCCCCCGAGGATGCTGACGACCACGCCGCCAAGGAGCGCCTCAAGGCGCACCGACACTTCGACGCGGCCGACCTCCCTGAGGGCGGCGGCGTTCCCGCCCTGTCGGACAAGCTGGCTGCCACGCGTGGCCGCGAGCGCAAGATCCGCCACCAGGAGCGCGAGATCGCCAAGTGCCCGGTCTGCCACCTGCAGCTGCCCGCCACCGGGGTGTGCGACAACTGCGCGTGACCCGACGCCGTCTGGTGCGTTGATCTGGACATGGACCCTCGGAACCCCCACGGCCCGCGGTTGACGCGTGCCCGCACGCGTGTCGTCCTCGCCGTGGTGCTCGCGGTGCTGGCCACGCTGCTCTTGCAGGGGCCCACGTCCTCGATGGCTCTTGCCCGCGTCGAGCCGAGCCAGGACGTGCCGTCGCTTCCGCAGGAGTGCATCCGCTATGCGATCATCCCGCCGGTGCCGATCGCCTGTCACCTGACGCCCTACCGCGCCAAGCGTCCGACGGTCGTCCTCTGGGGCGACTCGCACGCCTGGCAATACATCCCGGCGATCCGTGAGGCCGCCATCGAGCGGGGCGCCAACCTGACGGCCTTCGTCCTCGGTGGCTGCCCCCCGGTCAAGGTCGCGATGGACCGGGCTCCTGGCAACCCGAAGTCGTGCGCGACCAACAACTACCTCGCGATGAAGTACGTCATGCGCCTGCAGCAGGGCAAGCAGGACGTGCGGGTCCTCCTCGGCTCACACTGGGCCGGTTACCGCCGGGCCGCGCGCGAGAGCACCATCGGACCGCTGGCTCCCTTCTTCGGCTACGACGAGACCACCCAGGGCAAGGTCGAGCTCTTCGAGTCCAGCGCCGCCGCGCTCTTCCCCGCACTGGGTCGTGTCGGCGTCGACGTCGACGTGATCGGACAGAGCGCCACCGTCCCGCGCGTGACCCTGCCGTGCGCCGCCGGTGACGAGCCCTACTCCTGCGACGTGCTGCGCGCGCGTGCCGTCTACGACGAGGACGAGACCAAGGCGTGGCTGCGTGAGCGCATGCAAGACCTCGCCGGGTCACCGCGTCTGATCGACGTCAACAGTGCCTACTGCGGGCAGTTCATGTGTCGCGGCCTCCAGGACGGCATCCACACCTTCTTCGACGACCTGCACCTCAGCGCCACCCGCACCGCCACCCTGACGCGGTTCTTCACGCCCACCATGCGCTCCCTGAACTGAGCGGTCAGCCGAAGGGCACGGACCAGGTCACGGTGGTACCGCCACCGGGCGTCGGGACGATGGTGCAGCTGCCACCGAGCCGCTCAGCACGCTGACGCATGTTGGCCAGTCCGCTCTCGAGCACGTCGCGGGGCACCCCACACCCGTCGTCCCGCACGCTCAGGGTCACGTCGTCGACGGCGCTCAGCACCACGTCGACAGCGCTCGCACCGGCGTGACGCGCCGCGTTGGACAACGACTCCCCCAGGACTGCCAACACGTCGGGCACGACGTCCGTGCCGATCCTGGTCCGCACCGGACCCTCGAAGCGGAGCGACGGGGTGAAGGTCAGCGTGCCGGCTGCCCGGTCGACGATCTTGATCACCTCGGCCTGCACGTCGGTGGACTCGTCGAGGGCGCTCAAGGCGAAGATCGAGCGTCGGATGTCCTTGATCGTGGAGTCGAGGTCGTCCACGGCCTGGCTGAGCCGGGTCCGCACCTCGGGGCGGTTCGCCAACGGGGTGGCGCTCTCCAGGCTGAGCCCGATCGCGAAGAGCCGCTGGATGACCAGGTCGTGCAGGTCCCGGCCGATCCTGTCGCGGTCCTCGAAGAGCGCGAGCCGCTGCTGCTGCTCGCGACCGCGCGCGACCTGCAGGGCCAGCGCCGTCTGCTCGGCGAAGATCGCCGGAAACGTGGGATCGAGCGCCGTGCGGCCGACGCGGTGCTCGCGGGTCCAACCCAGGGCGAGGGCGCCCTCCGTCTCACCACTGCTCCTCAGCGGCACCACGATCGTCGGTCCGACGGCTGGCCAGCCCAGCAAGCCGGTGACGTCGATCGCTCGCGGGTCGAGTGTCAGGTCCTCGACGGTCGTCGCAGAGCCGGTCCGCACGACGTGCTCGGCCAGCGAGCCCTCCAACGACACCTTGCTCATGGCGACCGGGTCACCCTCCGCGCCCGAGACCACCTGGAGCTCGAGGCTGTCGACGTCGGCGCCGGACACGATCCAGGCGAGGTCAGCGCCGGACACCGCGCGTGCCTGGTCGGCGATCACCTGCCATGACTCCGGACCCGGGGCTGCAGCGGCGAGCAGAGACCCGACCTCGGCCGTGGCGGCCAGCCACTGCTGTCGCAGGGCCGCCTGCTCATGGAGACGGGCATTCTCCACAGCAACACCTGCGGCCGCCGCGAGGGCCACGACGATCTCCTCGTCCTGGGCGGTGAAGTCGCCCCCGCCCAGCTTCTCGGTCAGGTAGAGGTTGCCGAAGACGGTGCCGCGGATGCGGACCGGGACACCGAGGAAGGAGCGCATGGGCGGGTGGTTGGCCGGGAATCCGTAGGAAGCAGGGTGCTCGCTGATGTCGTGCAGCCGCAGCGGCTCGGGTCGGTCGATGATCAGCCCCAGCAGTCCGTGACCGGTGGGCAGGTCGCCGATCTCCTGGATCTGCGCCTCCGACGCTCCGTGGGTGATGAAGAGTCGCAGGCGGCGGTCGGCCCCGTCGCCGAGCACTCCGAGCGCGGCGTACTGTGCGCCGGCCAGGTCGCTGGCGATGCGCACGATGCGGCCGAGCAGCCCGTCCAGGGACAGGTCGGCGGCCATCGTGACGACCGCATCGAGGAGCAATTCCCAGCGCGCCTGCTCGTCGAGCACACCGTGCACGCGCGTGAGGACCTCCCGCAGGAGCTCGTCGAATCCGGTCTCGGAAAGAGCAGGTGAACCCACCGGCGGGCTCTCCCCGGTCGTGGCGTCCCTGGTCTCGTCACTCATGGCATGAGCCTAGTGCCGCCAGGGCCGTGGGCAGCCCCGGCGGGCCAGGCTCAGGACCGCGAGTGCTTGGTCGCGAAGATCGCGGCCTGGGTCCGGCTGGAGAGTCCCAGCTTGGCCAGCATCGAGGAGACGTAGTTCTTCACGGTCTTCTCGGCCAGGAACAGCGTGGCACCGATCTCCCGGTTGGTCATGCCCTGCCCGATCAGCTCCAGGATCCGCTGCTCCTGGGGGGTGAGCTGCTGGATGCTCGGGTCGACCTGCGGGCCGCTCCGCACCCGCTCGAGCACCTGGGCCGTGACCGCTGGGTCCAGCATCGACTGGCCGGCCGCCACCCTTCTGACGGTGTCGATCAGGTCGTGGCCGCGCACCTGCTTGAGGACGTAGCCCGCGGCGCCGGCCATGATCGCGGAGAACAATGCCTCGTCGTCGTCGTAGGAGGTGAGGATCAGCGCGTGGATGCTGGGGTCGACCGACCGCACCTCGCGACACACGTCGATTCCGGTGCCGTCGGGCAGCCGGCCGTCGAGGATGGCCACATCGGGACGAAGCGCCGGGATCCGGCTCGCTGCCTCGACCGCCGAGCCCGACTCGCCGACCACGACGATGTCGCCCTGGCTCTCCAACAGCTCCTTGATGCCCCGGCGCACGATCTCGTGATCGTCCAGCAGGAAGACCTTGATGGGTGTCGGCGCGACGGTGTCTCCGGTCAGGTGAGCGGTCATGGACTCACTCTAGGGCCGGACCCGGCGGATCCGACGGGTCGAGAGCCCTGGACAGGGGGGACCTTTGTCCCTGTGGCGCAGGCGCACGCGCGGTCAGGCTGGGCTGACACGTCGTCGGGCCACACCGACCACCCGGACGTGAGGCCGATGGAGGACGTCATGCTCGAGACCCCGTGCGCGGTCGAGACGCGACGCATCGTCGAGCTCGCCTGCAACGCGCCGAGCCTGTACAACACCCAGCCGTGGCTGTGGCGGATGGGCGAGCGGCGCATCGAGCTGCACGCCGACCAGTCCCGCCGCCTGCCTAACGCCGACCCCCGTGGTCGTGGTGTGATCCTCAGCTGCGGCGCCGCCCTGCACCACGCCCGGGTCGCGGCTGCCGCACTCGGCCTACCGGCCGAGGTCGAGCTCGCGCCGGACCTCGACCACCCGACCCACCTGGCCACGCTTCATCTCTCGGCGGGCGAGCCCGACCCGCTGGCTCTCGTCGATCTCGCGGCCCTCGGCCAGCGCTGCACCGACCGTCGCCGGTTCACCTCCTGGCCGGTGCCGGACGAGCGGCTCGCCGATCTCGCGGCAGCAGCGACGGTCCGGGGCACGCAAGTGCTGCCTCTGGTCGACATCGCCTCGCGGCTTCGCGTCGAGCTCCTCGTCAACCGGGCACTGGATCGTCAGGAGCAGACGAGCAGCCAGGGTGATGAGCACGTCGTCGGAGCAGACGGGTTGCTGGTCCTCCTCAGCGAGCGCGACCATCCCCAGGCCTGGCTCAGTGCGGGCGAGACCCTGAGCGAGATCTGGCTCGCCGCCACGATCGACGGGTTGTCGCTGGTCCCTCTGAGCCGCGTCATCGAGGACGACGAGACCCGCTCCGAGCTGCACCACGAGATCCTCGGTGGACTGGCCGAACCACAGCTGGTGGTCCGCATCGGCTGGCAGCAGATCGGTCGCAGCGAGCTCCGTCGTACGACCCGTCGGCCGGTGGCCGAGGTCTTGCTGCCCTGATCCTGAGGAGGTCCCGACGACGGCGGGACCAACGTCCCGGCATCTCAGGACCGTGGCCCGTGCTGCGAGGTCGCGCGCGCGACCAGGGTGGAGGGACACCCGCCCCTCGGCTCAGGAGATCACGCTTGTGGACATGTTGGACATCGTTCGGTGGCAGTTCGGCATCACGACCGTGTACCACTTCCTGTTCGTCCCCATCACCATCGGGCTCACCGCGATCGTGGCGGGCTACGAGACGGCCTGGGTCCGCACCCGCGACGTGCGCTGGCTCCGACTGACCAAGTTCTTCGGCAAGCTGCTGCTGATCAACTTCGCCATCGGCGTCGTGACCGGCATCGTCCAGGAGTTCCAGTTCGGGATGAACTGGAGCGACTACTCACGCTTCGTCGGCGATGTCTTCGGTGCCCCACTGGCGATCGAGGGCCTCGCGGCGTTCTTCCTAGAGTCCACGTTCCTCGGGCTGTGGATCTTCGGCTGGGACCGGCTGCCCGCCAAGCTGCACGCGGCCTGCATGTGGATCGTGCACCTCGGCACCCTGCTCTCGGCCTACTTCATCCTCGCCGCCAACTCATTCATGCAGAACCCCGTCGGCTACGCCTACAACCCCACGACGGGACGCGCGGAGATGAACGACTTCGCAGCGATCATGTTCAACAAGGTCCAGCTCGTGACCTTCCCGCACACGATCATCGCCGCCTACATGACGGGCGCCGCGTTCGTCGTCGGCGTCGCCTTCTGGCAGATGCGCCGGTCCCGCGCTGACGAGGACCGCGCGATGTACCGCTCGGCCGTGCGCACCGGCGCCGCCATCGTCCTCGTGACCGGCATCGCGATCGCGATCACGGGTGACATCCAGGGCAAGATCATGACCGAGGTCCAGCCGATGAAGATGGCGGCCGCGGAGGCTCTCTACGACACCGAGGCACCGGCCGACTTCTCGGTGTTCACCGTCGGCACCCCCGACGGGAAGTCCGAGAAGTTCGCGATCAAGCTGCCCGGTCTCCTGTCCTTCCTCGCGACCGGGACCACCGACGGCGAAGTGCGGGGCATCAACGACCTGCGCGAGGAGTACGTCGCGACGTACGGCGCTGATCCGGGCACGACCTACTACTCCCCCGGCGACTACACGCCGGTGATCCCCGTGACCTACTGGTCCTTCCGCCTGATGATGGGCCTCGGCATGCTCGGCGCCGCGATCGCGGCCTGGGTCCTGCTCGCCACCCGCAAGAACCGCACGCCCTCGGGTCGCATCCTGATGTGGGCGGTGCTGACGTTGCCGCTGATGCCGCTGTTCGCCAACTCCTTCGGCTGGATCTTCACCGAGATGGGGCGGCAGCCGTGGGCCGTCTTCGGGTTGATGACCACTGCCCAGGCGACGTCACCGTCGGTGTCTGCCACCGAGGCCCTCATCTCACTGATCACGCTCACGCTGCTCTACGGCGCGCTCGCGGTCATCGAGCTCAAGCTCCTCTTCACCTACATCCACCGTGGAGCCGACCCGATCCACCACGACGACCTGCCACCCGAGCGACCCGCCGGTGACGCCGACCGCCCGCTCGCGTTCGCCTACTGAGACCCGGAGTCGACACCATGGAGCTCACCACCGTCTGGTTCAGCCTGATCGCCGTCCTCTGGATCGGCTACTTCGTCCTCGAGGGTTTCGACTTCGGGGTCGGGATGCTGCTGCCCGTCCTCGCCAAGAACGACACCGAGCGACGCGTCCTCATCAACACGATCGGTCCCGTCTGGGACGGCAACGAGGTCTGGCTCCTCGTCGCCGGCGGCGCGACCTTCGCAGCCTTCCCGGAGTGGTACGCCACGCTCTTCAGCGGGTTCTACCTGCCGCTATTGCTGATCCTCGTCGCGCTCATCGTGCGCGGCCTCGCCTTCGAGTACCGCGCGAAGCGCGACGACATCCGGTGGCGCGCCCGGTGGGACGCCGCGATCATCGTCGGCTCGTTCGTGCCGGCGCTGTTGTGGGGCGTGGCTTTCGCCAACATCCTGCGCGGGGTGCCCATCGATGCTGACCTGGAGTACGCCGGCGGATTCTTCAACCTGCTCAACCCTTATGCCCTGCTCGGCGGTCTGATGACCCTCTCGCTGTTCCTCACCCATGGCGCCGTGTTCATCTCGCTCAAGACCGACGGCCGGGTGCGGGAGCACGCACGGAGCCTCGCGGCGCGCATCGGCGCAGTCTCCGCGGTGATCACCGTGGTGTTCCTCGGCTGGACACAGGTCTCGACCGGCTCGATCCCCTCGGCGATCGCCTTCACCCTCGCCGCACTGGCCCTGGTCGGCGGCCTGGCGGCCATCCTCGGCGGTCGGGAGGGCTGGGCGTTCCTCGGCACGTTCCTGGCCATCGGCCTCGGCGTCGCCGGGCTGTTCCTCGCGCTCTTCCCCGACGTCATGCCCACCACGCTGATCGACGGTGTCGGCCTCACCACGACCAACGCGGCCGCCACCACCTACACGCTGAAGATCATGACGGTCGTCGCCGTCATCTTCACCCCGCTGGTGCTCGCCTACCAGGCGTGGACCTACTGGGTGTTCCGCCAGCGGATCTCCGTCGACCACATCCCCGCGCCACTGCCGACGCCTGCCAGCACGACTCGATGAGGCCCACGGACGCGCGGCTGCGGCCGGTCCTCGCGCCCGCACGTGGACCACTCGTGGGAGTCGTCGGTGCCGGGGTGCTGACCAGCCTGCTGGTCATCGCCCAGGCCTGGGCGGTCACCGGGCTGGTCATCGCCGTGGTCGCCGACGGGAGGCTCGGACCCTGGGTGGTGGCCGTCCTGGCGCTGGTCGGGGCACGCGCCCTGGTCGCCTGGGGTTCCGACGTGCTCGCCTCCCGCGCTGCGGCGCTGGTCGCCGACCACCTGCGCAGCACGATCGTCACCGCGGTCCTGCGGCGACGAGCGACCGGTCGCCCGGCACCGTCGTCCGGCGAGCTGTCGGTGCTCACCACCCGAGGTGTCACCGCCGCGGAGCCCTACCTCACCCGTTACCTCCCCGCCGCTGTCCTCGCGGGCATCCTGCCACTGCTCACCCTGGTCGCGATCGCGACGCAGGACCTGTGGAGCACGGTGATCGTCGCGTTGACCCTGCCTCTGGTGCCGGTGTTCGGCGCGCTGGTCGGACTCGCGACCCGCGATCGTGCCCAGGAGCAATGGGCGGCGATGACCGCGCTCTCGGGCCACTTCCTGGACGTGATGAGGGGCCTGCCGACTCTGGTGGCATTCCGACGCGCGCGGGCCCAGTCAGCGCGCATCGCCCAGATCACCGACCGCTACCGCCGGGCCTCGCAGGCCACGCTCCGGTTGGCCTTCGCCTCCTCCGCCGTGCTCGAGCTCGTCGCAACCCTCAGCGTGGCCCTCGTCGCGGTGGTCATCGGCGTCCGGCTGGCCGACGGTGACGTCGGACTGCGCACTGCCCTGTTCGTCCTGCTCCTCGCACCGGAGGCCTACTGGCCGCTTCGCCGGGTCGGAGCGGAGTTCCACGCAGCAGCCGAGGGAGTCGCGACCTTCGAGGCCGTGGGCAACCTCCTGGAGGGCACGTCGTACGACGGGGACGCAGCGGGCCCCGGACCCGACACCGACCTGGTCCTCACTGGCCTGTCGGTGACCTATCCGGGACGGACCCGCGCGGCCCTGGCTCCTCTCGACGCTGTCATCCCTGCGCAAGGCGTCACCGTCGTGGTCGGCCCCTCGGGCTGCGGCAAGTCGACCCTCCTCTCCGCGATCGCCGGCCTCGTGCCCGCGAGCGCCGGCCTGGTGAGCGTCGGTGCGCTCGAGGCCACCGGACGCTCGTGGCAGGAGCAGATCGCCTGGCTCCCCCAGCGTCCGGTCTTCCTCTCCGGCACCGTGGCCGACAACCTGCGCCTGGCACGCCCCGAGGCCTCCGAGGAGGAGCTGTGGGAGTGCCTTGCCTCGGTGGCCCTGGCAGAGCGCGTCCGTGACCTGCCCGGTGGTCTTGCTGCTGCGGTGAGCGAGGACGCGGAGTGCCTCTCCGCCGGCGAACGAGCACGCCTCGCCCTGGCCCGCGTCGTGCTGGCCGGTCGCCCGTGGGTGCTCCTGGACGAACCGACCGCACACCTGGACGAGCTGACCGAGCAGGTCATCGCGGACACCATCCTCGACCTGGGCCGCAGCGGCGCCGTGGTCGTCGTGGCGCACCGTCCGGCGATCGTCGCCCTGGGTGACCAGGTGCTGGAGCTGGCGCCCGCACCGCTCCCCGCCCCCGACGTCACCGGCAGACAGCCTGGCGGGTCGCGTGCGGCCCGGCCGACGTCACAGGAGGAGGAGCCGACTCCCGAGGGGCGCCGGCACTCGCTGTGGTCCAGCATCGTCCTGGGATCGCTGGCCTCGGCCTCTGGCGTGGCCCTGACCGCGACAGCTGGCTGGCTGATCGTGCAGGCCTCCACCCACCCACCCGTGCTCACCCTGCTCGTGGCGGTCGTGGGGGTGCGCCTCTTCGGCCTCGCGCGCCCTGTCCTTCGCTACGCCGAGCGGCTGCGCTCACACGACACGGCGCTGCGCCTCCTGGCCGAGCGTCGCGTGCAGGTCTACGACGCGGTCGTTCCTCTGACTCCCGGTCGGTTGGGCCGCCGTCGCGGCGACGTGCTGGCCTCGATCGTCGACGACGTCGACGGGGTCGTGGATCGTGCACTGCGCGTGCGACTGCCCATCGCCAGCCACGTCGGCGTGGTCGTCCTGGCGGCGACCGTGGCCGGTCTGCTGCTCCCGGCGGCGGGGCTCGTCGTTGTCGCAACTGCGCTGATCGGGTCCGGAGGCGGGTTCGTCCTGGCTCGCCTGGGCGCCGGTCGACGCGAGCGCGCTGCCGTCGAGCTGCGTGCCGACCTCTCCGACGCGGTCGTGGAGGTGATCCAGGTCGCCCCCGAGCTGGTGATGTGGCAGGCCGAGAGCCGCGCTGTTCGCACCGTCGTGGCGGCCGGGCAGCGCATGACCCGGGCCGGCCTGATGGCCAGCGCCTGGCTCGGCGCCGCGCGCGCGCTCGTCCTCGTGAGCTCCGGGCTCGGCGTCGTGGCGATCGCCTGGCTCGCGACACCGGCCGTCTCCGACGGGCGGCTCTCCGGACCCTTTGCCGCGCTCCTGGTGCTCATCCCCCTCGCCCTTGCCGAGCCGGCCACGCCCGTGGTCGACGCCGGGGCTCTCTCCGCCCGCACCGAGGCTGCCTCCGCCCGCCTGTTGAAGCTGGAGCACGGCTGCCCGGCCGTGCGCGACACCGTGGGCGTGGCCCCGCCATCCTCGTCCGCCCTGCAGGTGCACGGCGTCACCGCCGGGTGGGACCGCTCACGCCCGTGTCTCGAGGACCTTTCGCTACAGCTAGGACTCGGCGCCCGGGTCGCCGTCGTCGGGCCTTCCGGCTCAGGCAAGAGCACCCTGGCGGCGCTCATGCTCCGGTTCCTCGACCCGGTCCGGGGCGCGATCACGATGGGTACGACACCCCTGACCAGCTTGTCGTTGGACGACGTGCGGGCGCGGGTGGGTCTGGTCGACGACGACCCGCACGTGTTCGCGTCCACCGTCGTGGAGAACGTGCGGCTGGCCAGGCCGGCCGCCACCGATGCCGACGTCGCCCAAGCCCTGCGTCGCGCCCGACTCGGCGACTGGCTCGATGCCCTTCCGGACGGGCTGCACACCTGGCTCGGCGACGGGCACGCCCAGGTCTCCGGCGGAGAGCGCGCGCGACTGGCCATCGCCCGCTCCCTGCTCGCCGAGCAGCCGGTGCTGGTCCTCGACGAGCCCACGGCCCACCTCGACCACGCCACCGCGGTCGAGCTGGCCCACGAGCTGCTCGACACCACCGATGCCCGCAGCGTCCTGTGGATCACCCATGAGCCGGTCGGGTTGGATCTCGTCGATCAGGTGGTCCACCTCGACCACGTGCCCTCGGTGACGCGAGCCGGCGTACGACCAGGACCGGTCCCGGGCTGAGCGGGTCCTTGGTCCCCACCGCAGGGTGACCATCTCCTCTGCTCGCCGCGCTGCCACTGGTCGAGTCTGGAGACATCATCAGCACCGACGACGCACCACCCTCGAAGGAGGAGACCATCATGAGCACCATCCACCGCACCACCGGCACCGAGGACCAGAACGCCCAGGGCCTTCCGGTCCAGACACATCTCGCTCAGCGAGTGGTGGCCGTCCTACGCATCAGTTTCGGCATCACCTTCCTCTGGGCCTTCGTCGACAAGCTGTTCGCTCTCGGCTTCCAGACTGGCTACGCCCAGGACGGCACCCTCGACCGCTTCGGTGACGCAGCCTGGATCAACGGCGGCAGCCCCACCGAGGGGTTCCTCGCCTTCGGCGCGGACGGCCCCTTCAAGGGCTTCTACAACGCTATCGCCGGCACCTGGTACGCCGACTGGGGCTTCATGATCGGCCTCCTCGGCATCGGCCTCG
>Ga0136639_10000342_pt1 | contig 15198 bp, 15 predicted proteins | sample AntDrymUQ8592106_2_FD_113739 | JGI IMG/M metagenome (GOLD analysis project Ga0136639, IMG submission 113739) | Polar desert sand microbial communities from Dry Valleys, Antarctica - metaG UQ859 (21.06) | ecosystem: Environmental > Terrestrial > Soil > Desert | place: Antarctica: Dry Valley...
GATGGATAGGACGAAGCCGATAAGTAAAAATATGGATGAAGCAACCGCCATGTCAGGTTCAGAGAAATTTTTTCAAAAGGTAGGGTCGATCTGGCCTCAGTCGATCCTAATCAAAAACGATAGGGTACGATTACCGATGGGACGTGAGATCGCGGGTCATGCAGTATCTCAGGGAAACCTCTTGCTACTGAAGAAATTGAACCACCAAGCACGCGAAGTAAGAAAAGGCCGGGGTTTGGAGAAAGAGAGAAGATCTTTCAACCACAAATTGCACGGATTGACACGGATGGATGAGGATCTGGTTAAAGAGGTTTGATTCGCGGCTAAGATCTAAATCTTAACTTATCTTCCTTCGCGTCCTTGGGGGTTCAAACTTCTTCCTCCAATCCCTAATCTCACCCCCCACGCTTACCCAGTCTATCACTTGTTGCATCGTGAAACGCCTCTACCCACTCCGCAAACCAGCCTTTGAATCCTCGCTTCCACCACGTGAGGGCGAAAAAATAGAGGGTCGCATCAAACCCCGCTTTTAAACATCCTGCTCTTTCTTTCTCAATCCACCAAGCATTCCGCAGCCTGTAATAAAGCTTGTCACCTTTCAATCCGCTCTCAAGGACGATTTCCTGACCAAAAACCGACCAGCGATGGAGGCGGCCTGAAGGTGGGTGATGGAGAATGGAGGATGGAAACAGATATACGGGAAAACCGGCGTCTTCAATGCGGCGGGGATAATCCTCGTCCTCACCTCGTAAAAATAGCTCTCCGTTCACCGGTCCCACCTTTTCATAGACTACTCTGGGAATCAGGGAACCAAGCCACGAGCGGCGAATTCTGAATGGTTTATCTGAGGGGAGCGAGTTGTTCTCTTCAAGCAGTTTCCAAGATTCTTCCTCATAGACCTGCATCGCCCAACTGAGATGTCCCGTTGCCGGATCGATGACACGTGATGCTCTCACGGTTCCGGGCGGTAGATCTCCATCAAGCAGGGTTTCAAGGGCGTCGGGCATCGGCCACGAATCATCATCAAGGATCCAGACGGCATCCGCTCCCTCTTCAAAGGCTTTATCCATTCCCGTCTTGATACCCCCGGCATTCCCAAGATTTTCCTCAAGCGTTACGATCTCTAGGAAGTCAGGGAAACGCATTTGAAACGCCGAAAGAAGCGTAGCGGTTTCATCATTTGAATCGTTGTCGATGACGATCACCCGGTCAGGGCGACGAGATTGATTGTAGAGCATCTCTAGGCAAGTGAGTGCCGTAGAAGCCCGGTTCATTGTTACGAAAACCGCCGTAACATTTGGTAGCCCCCGTGGGAAGTGGGCTACGATATGACTCCGGAAGGCATCTGTAGTCGCGGAAATGTCCCGAGACAGCGCTTCAGGTGCTAAAAACCCTGAGACAAAACGGGCGGCTTTCTTGCCCAGAATCTTTACGTCGTAGCGCTCTGCCTCCGCTCTTGCTGCTACACCCATGGCTCTAGCGACTTCTGGATTGGCGAGTAAAAAGGCCATCTTCTCGGCGATCCCACAGACATCCTTTGGATCAATCGCATAGCCGGTTACGCCCTCTATTACGAGTGTTTCCACTGCGCCCGCAGAGCGCCCCACGATCAATGGAAGGCCGCTGGCAGCCGCCTCATGCACCGTTACCCCGTAAGTATCTCCTTCTGTGGGAAGGACGTATGCATCAGCTTGCCGATATTCATTAGCAAGGGACTCACCTTCTAGGAAGCCGACGATAGATAACCATTGTTTGTGCAGCCCTGCGAGCCATTCTGAAAGATAACCAGTCCCTACAACCCTCAGCTCGAACTGGTGACCCATCGCCGATAGAATGTCACACGCTTCGATCAGTTGTGGAATACCTTTACGATTACTGATTCCGCCCACAAAAATAAAACGAAAGTTTCTTGGGGTAGTTCTTTTGGCTGGATAATAATCATCAGTATTAATTGCGTGGGGTGCAAAAAATACGGGCGCGCCTTGTGGATGAGTTCTTCTGGTCGCCTCAGGGGTATTTGCGACAACCCCTTCATAGAGGAAACTTAAGGCTTTATGAAAAGATAGTTGCAAAGGGGTACATGCATAATGCGGAGGCTGATCACCCAATTCTGAAGAAAGCACGCAGTGGCGATATTTAATTAAAGCCCAAATTGCTGCAGTTATGCAGAATAAAGAGTATTCATGGGTCCAAACAATGTCCGGATCCAAGCTATGGATCGTGTTAATCAGTTTGCCGTTTGGAAGGACAGGACTATATGGAATTCTGCGGGATACAGCGAGTTGAAATCGGGATGGAGAAGCTTCAATGATTTCAATAGAATTGTTCACACCTTGTGCATTTGCCCACGGATGGTCATTGGCACCGAATTTTGCAACTACAAGAGCTACCCTCCACCCTTCTGGCTTTAGACTACGCGCAACCTCGTTGTAGAAATCTACCCGGTAAGGAGCAAGCTCCTTTGATATGATGCAGAGACAGGGCATTGAAAGCTGACGTCGTAGAAAGTCTGTGGCGCAGGAGGACTCTAGCTCGCTGTGATCGGCCTACCGTGATGTTCTTCGCCCTGATTTAAAGAATCCCGCCGAGATTGCTGTAATTCCGCAGCACGAGCTTGTTTTCTACTCTCCTTCTCCCAGCCGATCAAGCAGTAGGCGATGCCCAAGAACATGCACCAGAAGAAGTTAATCGGAAAGTATAAAACCATGGATCCCTGACTGAAAGCTCCTGACATTATCCCGAGCCCGAGAGCGATAAAATACGTCACCATTAGGCGATACTGCCCGCGGGGCATCCTGTAAAGCGTGCGGAATGCCACTAGCGCGCCAAATAGAAATCCACAGACGAGGAAGGCCAAAGGCACAAACCCGACGAGGACTAACATCTCCGTGAGGATGTCATGCACCCAGTCCACATGGTAGTTTGATCCGGCGGCTGCCAGTCCGAATGGCGTCCATAAATTCGGATCGGTCGCGAAGCTAGCCATACTGTCCAGACGGGCGTTCAGGGTTCCTAGTACCATCATTTGCCGCATTTCCGCAGTTGACCCAAATCTCTTAAACAAATCTTCCTGAACCGTGTTCATAACCTGAGTTTCAAGCAGGAAGCTCGCTGAGAGATACATCACCACCACCCCGGCCAAGGCGGTGAAAAAGGCTGTGTAAGTGAGGAACTTGTTCTGAAGGCAGATAAAAGCGATGATCGCTACACCAGCGCACACCCATCCTGTCCGGCTGAACGTGAAATATGCACCTGCCATGAAGACCGCGATACTTAAGATGCGCAGTGGGTTCAGCCAAGCCTTCGGGGTGAGCTTCCATTTTTTCCAGGATACAGGGATAATGAGCGCAGCAACGAGTATCGAGGCGACCATGGACAGGGCGTGTGCGCTGACCATTGTTCCCATGTTGCGGAAAACTTCTTCGTCCAGCTGACGCACCTCGATGGTCCTTCCAGACAGTAGGTATTGCATCTCGAAGCTAGCCAAGCCGAAGTAGGATTGCTGGATCGCCCACAAAGCTGCGGGTAGGTAAATAATTGCGGTGATTGTGAGAAGTTTCCGTATGTCTTCTCGCCCCTTGAAGATTTGACTCATAATCAGGGGCATGTAGAGGTAAACGACCATATTTACACCACTGCCTAGTGCGCGCAGTTCCCCCTTCGCCATGATGAATTGCACTCCACCCAAGACCATGCAGAGGGCAGTCGTGATTAGAAATAGATAGATGTCCTTTCTTGAGATCGTGGGCGACTTCATGATCACCGCGATTACGAATTTTAGAACCATACCTGCGACCAACGCGGGGGCGAATCCCAACAAGAATGCCAGATCGAGATCACTAAAATTGCTATCGAGAATCATGAACCTCTTGATCAGATCCAGATAGGCGCCTGCCATCAGTAAAAGATAAAATCCAAACCTCGGTATCATGAAACCGATCACCACTGCCAGAGGCGTGAGATAGCGGAAAGAATATCCGACGACATTCCCCCCGGATGTGAGAATCTGCGCCATGAACGCCACTGCGAAGAAGGCAAGCAGGAAGATCAAGAAGACTTTAAATACTCGATTGTCGTTCATAGATTGAGAGTTTTCGTCATGTAAAAAAGCTTTCGGTGCTTGGGAAAATTTAATGTGTGGAGCGTCACCGTTGACTGCATCAAAAGGTTTTTGATCCTCCGAGTGTGGACTTTAGAGCAAATCACGCAGAAGAACAGGGTCTGTTTCGAAAAACTGGAGTATAGCTTAGCGTCCGAAAAGGATCCTGAGCACCGGAGAGATTGTTAAATAAGGCCATTTCCAACCGAAATTTCTGCGGCAAAATTCGCACCATTCTAGAGAGGGTAGGCCTTTTGGGTGCTGGAGAAGACGGTATCTCTTTAATCTTGGCAGGCTCGTGTCGCGCCAAGTCCCTGCGATCGGATTTGATGCGCAATATCCCAGAATCACGGAGGATCTTTTAATCTCGATGCCTCTTTTCGTAGCTTGAAGCCCATAATCGATGTCACCGATTGAGTGCGTATAAGTCTCGTGCAACATTCCAAGTTCCAAGTAAACCTGCCTAGGAATAAGCACACAATTCGCCGTAAACGTGTCGCATTCATCATTATCCATTGGCCCTAAGATTCCCAAGTTCAGGTTAACCCCTCCATAATTGACCTCGCCTGTAGTTCCGTCTGCTATCGTCGCAACTCCGATCACTCGCTGTGAGGAATCACCGACCAGCTTCAGCAGTAATTCCAATGCGTGCGGCTTCAGTCGGGTGTCGTCGTTAAAAAGCAGATAGTAGTCGGGATCGGAAGCTGCTGCTGCGCGCCAGGCCATCCTCATGCCACCGCACCAGAACAAATCCCCAGACCCCTCAATGATGTTAATATCCGGAAAACTCGACCGAATCGCCGCTCCAGTGCCGTCTGCGGAGCCATCATCAACCAGAACGACTCCTAGGTTCACTCCTTTTGGAAGATGCTGGCTCGTTAATTGTCCGAGGCATTCAAGCGTAAGATCCCGCCGATTGTGACATGTTACAAGTGCTTTTACGAATAACATAGCTTATGAAATAATTTTTGAGGAATGAACAATACCCTAAAGAAATAAAAAATTAAGATTACTTAACAATTATTTACCACGACACCAAATCATATCTAACTCGAAATCGATTTTGAGATTTGGAAATAATTCTGAAATTCGAGTCAAAAGTTCGTCCAACCTCGGGTATGTTTCTTCAGTTCCAAAACATCGGAGGTCATCGATAATTATTGAAAAGTGAGATGGAGGACGGGCTGCAATACATGAAAGTTCTTCGTAAATAGGACAGTCTTTCGACCCTCTTCCCGTAATACCGGCAGAATAATGTCCATCTAACCAAAACAGTGTAGGACCCGTTAGATCTTCCAAAATTTCTCCTAGGAATGTGGCAGAATCGCCCTCGATGATTTTCACGGAGGAATCCGAGCGAAACCGATCTTTCGATAGCATGGCTAATTCAGGCTGAATTTCAATAGAATAGATGTTTTTAAACCGATTCTGCATAAACCTAACTGTATCACCGGTGAATGTTCCGGTTTCGACAAAATTTTTGGCTTCAATTCTCAGGCCTTCCTGCATTAGCAACGCCCGCTTAATTGCATGTGGAGCAGGTATCGGAAGTCCCGAGGTTCTCCATTTTTTATAAGATTTTGCTAATGAAATAGCCTCTTTTATTTCTGCAAGGAAGGGGAAAAAATGTAAAACTGTGTTACGAAAACGAAGTCTGAGTATCATATTATTATGTATTACTTGAAAGGTATATAAAGGTATTTTAAGAGTTACTCTAACTTATCTAAGTTTCCAGCTCTCCCATACAAATTCGTATGACCATACAAGGTCATGTGTTTTCGATAGTTCCATCTGTATCTTCTCTCTTCTAGCTGGCGAATCCGGAGCGATTTTGTGGAACTGAATCTGGAGGTGATCGAACAGGTGGATAAGGACGGCGTCGATTAAGCACTCTAGAAGTTCGTATTCCCCTCCTTCAATGTTTATTTTCGCTAGACTAACGTTCGGATTGCCGCGCGTTTCAAGCCACTCAACTGCGTCCAAAACGCGCATATCCACCCCAATTCCGGATTTGTTATGGGAGGAGCTAGCATCGTTTCCCATGTAGATCTTCTCCGTCCGGGACCCCTTACCCAAGCCGTAGGCACAGACTTCGATCTTATCGTTCTGAGTGAAACGCCGGCTGATCTTCTCGGCGTATTCCGGGACGGCTTCAAATATAATGATATTACAATCAAACCGTTGCCGGATGGACTCGGCCCATTGCCCTTCATAGCCACCAAAGTCTAGCACGACTGATTCCGTTGTAATCGGGTAGTCCAATCGAAGCGTTTCGTCCCCGCGATCAAGATACCAACGGTCAAGCGTAGTAGGGAAGGTATAGCTACGGACCTTACTGTAGAGTTTTTTTAGCATAATGATGTTCAGTGATTGTATCTTGCTTGATCTAATTTTGTTCAAATCAGTATCCATTCTTGAAGGACTACGCCCTCGCTGGAGATGTTCCTCATCCAGTTGACCGGGGCGATCACCTTTTTTTCCTCTGTCGGATTAAGCCAAGCGCCCCACCAAGAGTAGCTGCTGTTGACGATGATATGGTGACGGCAGGAAGACATGAGGCGGAGATCGTGAAGGGGATCTTCAGAGGAAGCAGGGAGATCGCAAAACATGAACTCTGGTCCAATGAAGCGGGTGCGGCACCAAGCGATATCGTCAGAAAAGACGCAGAAGCGCAGGCCCTCGTATCGCAGGCGGAACCAAGCGATGGCCTTCTCGTGGTAGTGGTCGGAAAGGCACTGGGTTTCACCTATTCCAAGGTAATCCCCTCGCCGGACGTGGATTGATACGGTGGGAGTCTCACGGAGTTTTTCCTCGAAGGATACGGATTCAGGAGGAAGCATCAACCGTGCGAGGCCGAACTCGCGGCGAAGCTGGTTCTCGATATGACTGAAATAGGCCGGACTTTGGAAGAAGCCGATGAGCAAGGCTCCGTCTGGGGCTCGTCCAAGATCGGGGCGCGTTCCGCAGGGGTGATCGATAATTATCGGCCCACCACGGTGGAACAAGGCGGGGCCGCTCCCGAATGCCTTTCGGGCGAAACGCTTTGCCAAGGTGAAGCGCCGCTCGTAGCGAGCCTTGATCGGTAGTCTGAAAAGGTGGGAAAAAACGGATGCCTGCTCATCGTTTACCCAAGATCCATCCAAAACCAAACTAGTATTATGCTTTTCAGCAAGTGCACGCGCGGTCGCATACTGGAATAGGTTGTTGCCAGTCCGCCCTTGTAGAATGATCCGTATCATGTGTTCGGAGTGTCTGGATCCTCGGAGAATAGGGAGAGAATTCGTTGAGCGACACGGTCGCTGTGTAAGACGGAAGCCCAATCATGACTTATGGTTACGGGATCCCGTTCGCCACGATCCCACGCGTCAAGCTCGTGCATCAGTGCGGTGGATAGCGCTTCATCGGAATCGCTATCTGCCAAACGCCCGGAATTTTTACTCGCATGCCACTCGAGCACACCGAGAAACGGAGACCTACAACCGACTACCGAGGCGCCGGAGCATAGAGCTTCAGCAGACGCGTTATGACACCCTTCGTATGCTGCGCTGACGAGTATAACCTTTGCTCGCTGATATCCCTCCGCCAGAACCGAATTATCCACCATACCTTCTAACGTTACCTTCTCGCGGTGCGCTGGACTTAAGGAACGATGCCACTCTTCAAGCTCCGGGGTCAGTCGTCCGAAAATCCTGAATTTAAGATTCGGTCGCGTATCAAGACTGCGGCTTATGGTTCTCATAAGAAGTGGAGTACGCTTTTGGGTACTGTCCCATCGTCCAACCGCCACGACCTCATTCTGTTTTTTGATCTTCCCGGAGTATTTAAAGTGGAAATTCACCGGAAAAGGTATAAAGCGAACTTTTTTGGCGGCTTCGCACCCACAAAAGAATCGTATTAATTTCCGATACCGTTCAGCTGACCCGGGGGTAGGAGCGAAAAACCATTCACTCGACGCTATCGCCCGCGCATCCTTTCTGTCCCGATAAACTAGTCTGATGCTGAGCGTAATCGGAAGTTTGCATAGCATTCTTGTAACTTGCTTCCATCTGGGTTCAAACCAGTAATGTGCTTTCTCGGCATTCAAGTGTGCCTTGAAGTCAGCCATTGGGTACGAATTCCCTAATGTGTCTGTCATCTGTGCGACGCGAATTCCAGCTTGGCTGGCGGCTTTAACAATGGTTCCGAATCGCCAATTTCCCCATGTAATAAGAATCAAACCATTTAGGTCTAGCGATTTCCACCAATCGGGATCCTCCATTTGGTGCCAAGTCGCATGATTCATTTGTGGGAGTTCATTCCGGGTTGGGCTCCCGAGAGTGATGACTTCGGACAGAACTCCGATCTTGCAAAATCCGCGTGAGAGTAAGCCGGAGTCACGGTCGAAGAATGCTTGGTTGCCTTCGAATGGATGGGGAGAACCTGTAAAGATACGCATTTGTCTAATTCTTTGGGTACGGTTTTCTAGGTAGTTGAGCTGGAAGGGCTAACTTTTCCTGATCTGGACTAGTTTTACTCCGGCCATAATAGTTCCGATAGCAGCCACAAACAACCCTACGAATATCTCCGGAAATGTCGGAAGCGTGGTTTCGCGTCCTATGAGGGCGATAGTATAGAGGGCAGAATCCTGAGAGAGGATCCAAGCGCCACCGCTGACTACAAGCAGCAGTGAGAAAGCTAGCGCACCGAGTGATCGGCCGCATAACACCCAAGTGCTCTGGCCGCAGAATCGGGAACCGGCGTATAACGCGTAGGGTGCTCGAAGCAGTAGAGGAAGAATAGCAGAGGCTGCAGCAAGGCCGGAGATACCCGCCCATCGGTAGCATGCTGACAAAAGTGCTACACCGAGAACCAACTCAAGGATAGAGCAAAGGGCTGACTTGCCCATGCGTCCGGAATACTGGAAGAGTTCGGCAGTGACATAGGCGAAAGGAATGGTGATCACCGCGCATGCGAACCATACATTCGCCCAGGCACCCACATAAAATTCCGGGCTCGCGAGCCAAGTGATCAAAGGTCTGTTTCCGATCAACACTGCCCCGGCTCCGACTAAGCCGACCCAGACTCCGAGTTGGCTCAATGCTTGGAATTTCCCCCGAAAACGAAGATGCTCTCCAGTAACGAAGAGCTTCTGGAGATTTGGATAGAAGGAATGAGTCGTACGCTGGACAAGAGACGTGATCATTCCAGGGCCACGGTAGCTAACATTGTAAACCGCTACGGGAGCCAACCCTCCCAAGCGAGCCAGTAGAAGGGCAGGCAAACTCTGTATTACCGAATCTACGATCCCGACTATAGCGAGGCTACTGCTGTAGGAAAATAACTCGCGGAAGCGAGGCATCGTCCAGCCACCGAAATCGAGGCTGGTCCGGAAGTCGCGCCCGTGAACCTTCCAGATGTAGATTAGCCACCCGGATACCTGACTGATCGCTACAGCAGGCAAATAAGATCTGATACCAAATCCTGAATGAAGAAGAAGCCAAAAAGGTGCAAGCTGCAGCCATGGCATCACCGCCTGTGCTATTGGCACCCAATGGAAACGCTCTTGGGCGGTTAAAAGACCTGGGTAGGCGCGGAACGGCATACCTACCGCACTCAGCCCAGCCATCCCGATGAAAAGCCAGATCGCGTCTCCGGCTAAATCAGGTGGGATCTTTACCAAGTAGCCGAGCAAAGCGCTCATTCCGACTGCGATAGCGAACACCAGCAGGCCCATGAGAACCAGCACTCCCATGGATAATGTCCACCACCTGTTAATCTCGGTTTTGTTTCCGGTCGCAATAGCCTCCGCGATTTTTCTTCCAGTGGCGTTTCCAATGCCAAGATCCAACCATAGAAGGTAAGTAACAAACGTGAAGACGATAGACCAAAGTCCCATCTGTGGCTTACTGAGGTAGTTGACCGCGATAGGAATCGAGAGCAAACCGCAGACAGCCGAAGAAGCGAAGGCAAGATAAGATGCTGCCGCGTTTCTAGCCGCGCGGCTTTCTGAGAGTCGGTTGTAAAGGCCCATGAAGATTAGCCAGGAGAGGAGGAGGGTTGTAAACGTGGCTGGAATTGATTATCCGCATGCTACATCTCGATTCTTAGATTGTTAGAAGAAACCGGTATTCAGCCCAATTCTACGGGGCTATCACGATGGAAAGTGACATTGACCTGTAGGACACGACCGCTCGCTTGGTCGCAAAACTCGGATTCGACGTCCACGATGCCGTAGCCGTGGCCGCACATCATTGCGATCATTTCGGTCACACTCAGAGCACCCTCATAAAGAGGGGTCAACGAGATCTCCATTTGAACCGTGTCAATCCGGCCCAAGCTTTCCAGTGCTCCGGTGATGACCTTGTGTTCGAAGCCCTGCGCATCGATCTTGAGCCAGATTGATCGGTTTGAAGTGGCTATACTCGGCAGGATCTCGTCCAGAGTCTCAACCAGAATGTCCTGATCACGCACGTATTTAGAATCCGGCGCGATGCTCTCGTGTGAAGGCAGCATGTTGAGTAGCGAGCTGCTTACTGAATTCCCCGCAACGTGAATGATTTGCTTTCCACGCTCGGCCCCGAGCGCGCAGTTTCTGGCAGACCAACGATCCGAATTGGCTGCCGCTGCAGACAACGATACGAATGCGTCTTCCAAAGGTTCGAAAGAATAGACCTCACCCCGGTATCAAGTGCCGAGCAATTCTTTTCCGAATTGTCCGGCATTTGCCCCCACATCCAACACCAGATCGATCCCGAAAGTTTCCATCAGCTTCTGCCGACGCGCAAGAGGATGGGAATCCGCCCGGTAGCGACGGAGATCATATCGGAATCGGTTCAAGAATTTTGCCAGTTTTGGTTTCTCGGTCATTAGATTCCAAATCGAATTATTTTGCACCGCATGTCAGATTTATTTTATATACAACTGTTGCGATCAATTTTCTGGTTTGGCCCAAACCAACAGCGAGAAACCGCCAAGAATCCGGACTGTGTGATCCGGGAAAAGTGAAAAGAGAATTTTACGCGGAAGCTTCATGAGCCGGTAGAGGAACCCGGTGTAGCACCCATCGGCACCAAAAGTGTAGGAGTGATGTTGAACGGTAAACCCGCACTCCTCCAACAATGACAATGCAGAGTCCTTGCTGAAATAGTGTATGTGCCCGACTTCATTTCTTACCATTCTCATTGGGCCGCCGCGTGCGACCATCTGGGCGTTCATATCGAGTGGGAAATGAAATAGAAAGTTTCTCCCGAGGCCTTTCATGCCACGAACAAAGGAGAAGCAATCTTCGATGTGCTCTATTACGTCATAACATAACACCAGGTCAAAGTCCGCTAGTTCCCCTGATTTGATTGCACGATTCTCAAAATTAAGGTGCTTGTCTGTGTGCTTATCAGCTTCTCTATAAGCCTCAGGCATTGGTTCGTATCCGACTGCGAGACGGGAACACAGATTTTTGGAAATGCCTGCCAAAATAGATCCGCCGCCGCAGCCAACCTCGGCAATGGTATTATGCGGAAGTTCTAGGGCCTTGCATGCATCCAGAGTGAAATTGATTTTCCAATCAGCATTCTCACTACCGAACGCTGGATTTTTCGAGGCATACGTGCCGTCAGTGTAAATACTGGAGGGGTTCATGATGATCTATTGCATTAGTTTATGTGAACTCGACTGGTCTGATCTTTTATCCTTAAGCCCTGTGGCTTCCCAAATTACATTGCGGATCGTTTCTGTGTGAAGTTGGAGCGTGAAATTATGTTCATAACGCTCTCTTGCCTTGGCGCCCATCTGTTCGCGGGTTTCTTTCGAAGAGATAAGTGTCTTGAGATGCTCGCTAATTTGCCCCGGAGAATTGATAGCGACATGAAACCCAGTAACACCGTCATCTACCAGACTTGGCAAGCCCCGCCATGTCGTCGCGATTATCGGTAAGCTTGCAGCCATCGCTTCAATCGCAACTAGTGGCAAATTTTCTGAGCTGTAATAGGAAGGAAATACAAAGACATCGTGAGTAGCGAGGGCTTTCCATTTTTCTGCGCCGTATGCTGGTGCAGGGGGAGGGCAGGTGACGTTCGATGGGAGGGTGGCAATTGCTGCCTCGATTTTCTGTTGGGTATTTTGATTGGGCCAGCCACCGACGAGAGAGAGGCGAATCGGGTCTGGACGTTCGTTGGCAAATATCCTGACGGCTTCGATCAGATCCAAGACTCCCTTATCTTCAAAGAGATTTCCAAGAAACAATATTCGGAAGGCCGAGGAGGCCGTTTTCGCGGGCAAATTTTCGGGGGCGTTTATGCCGTTGGGGACATCGAAAATCCGATTACTTGGGTAACTCGGAGCCGGGCAGGACGTCCCTAGGCGTATCGTCCACGCGCCACGTCCGTAGATGAATCTCGCGATGATAGAGCGCAAACTGGAGGCTGCGATGAATTCGACAAGATTCCCAGAGTGGTAATGAATGAGGGTTTTCGAGAAAAGTGGGCGGCAGAAGGTCAGGAAAAGAACATCCCGTGCAAAGGGAACCCAGGCGCCGCTTCCGGCCGTATAGTAGAGAACTTTCGGGCGCTTGAAGATCCATAAGTAATAGACTTTTGCGATTAGGCCAATCAATCCAAGTGCTTTTTCGACAGAAAATCTTCCGACTGTAGTCAGAGTTTTACTGGATCGAATCGGGACGCGAATTTTTTCGCACGGGGATAGATCTGTTTCAAAGAGCGCTTGGGTGACAAGTGACTGACCGTGCACCGGTGGCGGAACCACGCCAACCAGCATGATTCGGTTTTGTTTCGGAATTTGCAAATTTTTGGGTATTGCGCTGTGATGAGATCATCTCGCCCTGCGAGCGAAGGACGACGGTGTGCGAGGAATCGAATAAGTTGAAATCCTTCGGGATTTTTCTGGTAATATTCGAGCCAGGATGTCGTTGGCAATTTGCCGCGTGTTCATGAATAAGCGTATAAGTCAGGCTTTGCTGCCCTCGGCGTAAATGCTATTTTCGGGTCGGTTATCCATGATCTCAATGTCGGGCAGGTTGCCATGTCGGTAAGCGCACTCCTCAGCGCTGGTGAATCCGGCTTTACGCATGATATCAACGAGCCCGATTCCGTTATACATCCATTGATGGCGATTCTTGGGTTTTGCATGCTCATGCTCAAATATCGCGTTCAACATTCCTGTAGCGTCACCGCGATTGTAAAGGGATAGAGCCCAATCTAACGAAGGGGCGACGACACGGCAGATTCCTCCGGGGCGGAGGACACGGAACGATTCTGATAACATGTGTAAAGCAATGTGGCGGGGTAAATGTTCAATGATATGAGAGGAAAAAACTGCATCGACAGAATCATTTCTGAAGGGGAATTTTTTCGATACATCCAAATAGCGGACTTTCCGGAAAATCCCTTGCTTGTAGTCCTCGTAGCGATGTTCGGGAATTTTCCCAATATTTCGCAGAACTTGGCCCGCAAACGGTATGCGACTAAGGTAGATATGTGGTGTAATATCGGTGTTGTGCCAGCCATCTACAGGTTGATTAAAGCATCCAAGGTGCAGTTTCATAATTTTCAAAGAATTATTAGGGTAAGTAATGAACGGGGAGAAGCTGCATATACTCAAGCGGAGCGTCGAGACCTAAGGGAATTCCGTGAGGGCAGGATCAAAACGCTGCTTCTCGAACGCAAAGCTAGGGGGGGATAGGAACCAAGTTCTGACCCCGCATCCGACATCAAGCAACGATTTCGGTTTTAGGAGTTCGATTATAGGGGCAAGATACAGCGAACCTGAATTGTGTGAGGCTGTCCTGTATGAGTTGTAGAAGTCCTTATTGTAGGTTTCCATAAATTAGGGATTAAGAGATAGAGACTAAGTGTAAGGCTGAATTCTGAATGGAGCGGCGGATTAGGCCGTGAACTTCGTAGCACTTTTCCAAAATTACCTCAGCGAGGTAGGAACCGTCTTGGCCAGTGATTCCTGATATTAGGGCGATGGGCATACAGATCTAAACTTTAAATTTTAAACTCTAAACTTCAAATAGGAGATAGGAGAAGAGTGGCTAGTGCCGAGTGAGCAGTGATCAGTGAGCAGTGGAAGATAGGAGATTGGGAGATTGGAGATTCGTGATTCGTGATTCGTGATTGGGAGATTAGGGGAAGAGTGGCTAGTGCCGAGTGATCAGAGGAAGAAGAAGACGAAGGTGGGGGAGGGGGGAGGAAGAATGTTGAACTATAAATGCTAGTTTTTAGTGGGAGAGGTGTTACTGCTTTGCCGCATGATTCTCATTAAACTTTAAACATTCAACATGCAGAAATTAATTCACCTTGAGTTTTCACCAGCTAGATTCAGGGCATGATTGATGACGGTTTGGGAAAGGTTCGCTCCCGCTGATTCAAGTAGCCGGATTTGTGGATGCAATTCGGTTATCATGCCTTGATGTTTCGCCCGAATTAATAGTCCAAGTGTCCCGAGCAACGGCAGGTCAAAGGTCATAGCAAATTTTCGGGCTGCAAGGTCGTCGAGTATGACTGCCGCTCCTTCGTCTTCCAGCGCAAGGCTGAGGACTGCGGTTTCTCCAGCGCCGAGATCCCATTGTGCAAGGAAGGGCGGAGTTGATGGGACATCAACGATGTGGCGGTTTGTTGAAGCAGAGGAAAGCCACTTGATAGTTGGGTCATCGGTCGGGCCTACTCCGATTTCTGCCACGACGGCTCTAGGTATACGGAAAGCAGGTGATAGACCTTCGACCAAGTGTAGCTGATCGATTTTCCCAAGAAGAATCAGGGGAGATGCACTGAAGATCCAGCCTTTCATATTCTGGAATCTGCGACTTCCTGCTCTAGGTCTTCTCCGCTCACTTGAATGGCAGATACGCCATAATCCCGAAGGTGGTTGAAAAGTTCGATGCGGCTGCAGCCAACCAATTCAGCCGCCTTCGATTGGGAGATTCTTCCGAGTTCATACCACTTCACGGCTGCAGCGATTCGCAGTGACCGGGCAAACTCCTCAGGACGCTCTCTGGTTATGGATAGGGAAGAATCCGGCACTTCTAGCGTGATTTTCATAACGTAATAATGGATGGAGGCTTTGGAAAAGCAAGAGAGGAGGTGGGCTTTACCATGGATTTTTGA
>Ga0136639_10000343_pt1 | contig 15178 bp, 11 predicted proteins | sample AntDrymUQ8592106_2_FD_113739 | JGI IMG/M metagenome (GOLD analysis project Ga0136639, IMG submission 113739) | Polar desert sand microbial communities from Dry Valleys, Antarctica - metaG UQ859 (21.06) | ecosystem: Environmental > Terrestrial > Soil > Desert | place: Antarctica: Dry Valley...
AGCCAGAGCGAAAACAGCATGCAGAATCGGTGCAGCATTCATTGTCCCCGGCGGCCTCTCCGCATGCTCGCAATGCGGCGCCGCCAAAGCAAGCGCAGACCGCAACGACTCAAACTTGGCCGCTTCCTTCCGGTGCAAGGGAAAGAAATATACGCACGGCATCTACATCAAAAGGCCAACCCATCTCACGTCCGCTCGCGTCATCACTCAGGATAGGCACGCGTAGGCCATAGCGCTTCTCAAGTTCGTCATCCGAATCAATGAACACGCTTTCGAAGTCCGGCACGCGTGCAGCTGAAAGCACATCAAGCGCAAGGTCGCACAGGTGGCAATCGTCCCGTTGATAAAGAATCAGGCCCATACGCCAGTGTCGCTCCAGGAATGGTGACCGGCATAGAATAGGCGTGTCCACCGCAATTTTTCACACTACCAACGAGCACCCGCACACATGGCCGTCAGCACGTTCGACCTTTACAAGATCGGCATCGGCCCCAGTTCTTCGCATACGGTTGGCCCGATGCGCGCGGCGGCCCGTTTCGTCGAGCACCACCTGTCCGAGGCCGGGCGACTGCAGGATGTCGCGCGCGTGCGTGCCGAAGTCTTCGGTTCGCTGGCCCTGACCGGCCGCGGCCACGGCACCGACAAGGCCGTGCTGATGGGTCTGGAAGGCCAATGGCCGAACAAGATTGACCCCGAGATTATCCCGGCCGCGCTGGAGCGTATCCGTGGGCAGAAACGCATCAACCTCGATGGCCGACATGAAATCGCCTTTGATGAGAAACGCGACCTGGTGATGAACAAGCGGCAGAAGCTGCCGTTCCACACCAATGGCATGCGCTTTGCGGCGTTCGATGCCGCGGGCCTGGAAATTGCAACGCGCGACTATTACTCGGTGGGCGGCGGTTTCGTGGTCAATCAGGACGAGGCCGCCGAGGATCGCATTGTCGCCGACACCACGCTTGTGGCATATCCGTTTGCAAGCGGCGACGAGCTGATCCAGCGCGCACTCGACAACGGCATCAGTATTGCGAAGTTGATGTTCGAAAACGAGAAAGCATGGCGTAGCGCCGACGAGATCAAGCAGGACCTGCGCGAACTGTGGCAAGCGATGCAGGATTGCGTGGCGCGTGGCATTCGCAATTCCGGCACCCTGCCCGGCGGCCTGCATGTCAGCCGGCGTGCGCCCAGCCTGTATGCCGAGCTCTCATCGAAGCCTGAAGCAGCGATGCGCGACCCGCTGACCGTGCTCGACTGGGTCAACCTGTATGCCTTGGCAGTCAACGAAGAGAACGCCGCCGGTGGTCGCGTGGTCACCGCGCCGACCAATGGCGCAGCCGGGATTATTCCGGCCGTCCTGCATTACTACGACCGCTTTTGCCCCGGTGCCAGCGAGCAGGGCGTGTTTGATTTCCTGCTGACGGCATCGGCGGTCGGCATCCTCTACAAGGAAAACGCCAGCATATCTGGTGCCGAAGTCGGCTGCCAGGGCGAAGTCGGAGTGGCCTGTTCGATGGCCGCTGCCGGCCTGACCGCCGCGCTGGGCGGAACCCCGGGGCAAATCGAGAACGCCGCCGAGATCGGCATGGAGCACAACTTGGGGCTTACCTGCGACCCGATAGGCGGGCTGGTGCAGATTCCTTGCATCGAACGCAATGCGATGGGTGCAGTGAAGGCGATCAATGCCTCCCGCATGGCGCTGCGTGGCGACGGCAAGCACAAGGTCAGCCTGGACAAGGTGATCAGGACCATGCGCGACACCGGCCGTGACATGCAGGACAAGTACAAGGAAACCAGTCGTGGCGGCCTTGCGGTGAATGTCATCGAGTGTTGAATGGCCGGTCAACGATCGCTGCAAACCATCGTGCTGATCCCGCTTGCATCCGGTGTTCGCGCGCATAGACTGCGGTGATGCAATCCATACCGGCGCACCTGCTAAGAGTGGTACTGCTGACCGGCATGTACTTCACCGGAGCGGTAGTGGCAGCGTTCTACTTGCGCACACCGGCAGATGTGACCCTGTTCTGGCCAGCAACGGGTATCGGGTTCGCGATGGTGGTCCGCTACGGCTTGCCTTACGTACTCACGATTCCGGTGGCGTTGCTGGCCTTGCATGTGTTCGTAGTGCAGGTACCGGTCGAATTCCTGCCTTACTCGATAGGCAGCAATACGCTAGCGACCTTGTTTGCCGGGTGGTATGTCCGCAGCCGAATGACGTCCCGCCGCATCCACCTGTGCACCGCCGACGGCCTGCTGCTATTGCGCGCCGGCCTGCTACTTAGCGCGACCAGCGCCTTCATCGGCACATTCGGCATGGTCCAGGCAGGCATGGCGCAACTCCACGTAGCGGGCAGCATCGCCGTGCAATGGGCACTGGGCGACCTGCTTGGCGTGGCCAGTGTCTGTCCCGTGCTGTTGTATCTGCTCTTCAACGATGGCACCGGGCCAGCCTCGCGCGGCAAGCCTGTTGGTCGTGTCGAATTAGCCACATGGGCGGCACTGCTGATCGTCACCCTTGGCATCGTCTATCGGGTCGGCCAGTTGGGCAGTCAATATCCGTTGGCACTGGCCAGTCTTCCGCTGTCGCTCCTGCTGTGGTCCGCAGTGCGCTATCCACCACTGCTGACGTTGTTGGCCACTTCGATCGTGATCATCTGCGTGAGCCTGATGATCGGCTTGGGCCTGGGTGGATTCGAGCGGCCGCAAACCCTGCACGACAGCGTGCTGATGATGTCGATGCTGGTGCTGTATTCGATCATTCCCGCATTGTTGGTCGCATCGCGCCAGGAACACGCTCACGCCAGCGCGGCGTTGCAGCAGCGCGCTACCAGGGATCCACTGACTGGTCTGCTCAACCGCGACACGTTTGAGGAGCAAGCGCGGCAGATGCTTGCCGCCAGCAATGAAACTGTCACCCTGCTGTATGCAGACCTTGACCACTTCAAGCTGGTCAACGATTCCGCTACCCATGTGGCGGGCGACGAAATGATCCGTCAGATAGCGAAGCTGTTTTCAGATGAGTTCGGCGCAGACACTCTGGTCGCACGCACCGGCGGCGACGAATTTGCCGCGCTGCTGCCGATGGACGAGCGCACGGCCAATACCCGTGCACGCCGACTGCTTGGCGCAATCGAAAAAATGCGCGTGGCCTGGCAGGGCCAGAACCTCGGCACCACCGGAAGTATTGGACTGGCTACCAGCAACGCACCACACATGACCTTCGACGAGTTGCTTTCGTTGACCGATGCCGCCTGTTTCGCCGCCAAGGAGTTGGGCGGAAATCGCACTTTTGCGGCCGCATCGAATCCCGAAGACATTCGCATCCGAACCCGCGCCATGCATTCGGCGACGGCAGCACGCGAAGCACTGGACCAACGCCGGATTGCCCTGTGGTGCCAACCGATCGTGGACTTGTGCAATCCGGAACCGCTGCAATCGCATTTCGAAATTCTGGTGCGCTGGCTTGACTCCGAGGGTAACCTGCGGCCGCCTGCGGAAATGATTGCTGCCGCCGAACGTTACCGGCTGGGACCCCGGCTTGATCGTTACGTGCTGGACGCGACCCTGACCTGGCTCGAGCAGCATCCTGCAGCACTCGCTCAGGTCAAGCTCTGCAGCATCAATATCGGTGGAACCACCTTGGTCGATGAGGACTTCGGCGACTATTTCGCCGCGCGCCTACGGCGTGGCCCGCTCAAGCCGGAACAAATCTGCCTTGAAATCACCGAGACCAGCGTGGTCCGTGACATGACACGCGCGCGCCGCTTCATTGATCGCGTTGGCGACCTGGGCTGCCGATTCGCGCTGGACGATTTTGGTACGGGCTTCTGCTCGTTCGGGTACTTGCGCGAACTCGACGTGGACTACCTGAAAATTGATGGCAGCTTCGTGCGCGAGCTTGGCAACGGTGGCCTGCCCGAAGCAGTCGTGCGGTCAATTGCCGAAATCGCGCATGTGCTCGGCAAACAAGCGGTCGCCGAACAGGCTGAAACCGAAGCGCAACTCGACCATCTTCGCCGGATCGGCGTGGATTATGCGCAGGGTTACGTCTTCCAGCGTCCTCAGCCCATTGAAACTTTTTTCGGGACCGATGTGCTCACCTGAGTGGCTTTAGCGCCGGCAGTTGCCGCATGGATCGCAAGTGCCTCATCCAGCAATGCCGCTGCGGTCACTGCAGCGCCCGCGCCCGGCCCCTGGATCATCAACGGTTGCTCGCGGTAGCGGTCCGACCAGATCGCGACCTTGTTATCAGTGCCTGCACCGCCTGCAAGCGGGTGATCAGCCGCCAGCGATTCCAATCCAATCGTCGCCAGTCCACCCTGCAGGCGTGCAATGAAGCGAAGCTTCTCGCCATTCCTGTAAGCAGCGGCATAGTGCGCACGCATCGGCGCATCCAGCTGCGTCAGGGCGACGTCAACGTCCTGTCCCGCAAGCGCGGCCAGACCTGCAGGCACCAGTGATTCAACCTGTACTGCCTCGACCTGCAGCGGGTAGCCGGCGGCTCGGGCCAGGATCAACAGCTTGCGGCGCACGTCCTCACCGGACAGATCTTCGCGTGGATCCGGCTCGGTGAAGCCGGCGTCGCGCGCTTCGCGAACAAACCCGGAAAACGGGCGCAGGCCATCATAGTTGTTGCATAACCACGCCAGCGATCCCGACAGCACGCCAGCGATGGCGTGGATGCGATCGCCACCGGCCTGCAGGTCGCGCAGGCTTCGCAGAACCGGCAGGCCCGCGCCGACTGTCGCGCTGTCGCCGTAATGCGTGTCGCCCGCAAGGCGAGCCGACTGGATCGCATGCCAACGCGCCAGCGATGTGCCCTGCCCCAGCTTGCTTGCAGTTACCACGTGGATACCGCGCGCCAGCCACGCAGCGTGCTGGTCAGCGACGTCATCGGATGCGGTGGCATCGATGACGATCCGCGTACCCACACCATCCAGCGCCGCTTCCACCGCATCCAGCGAGCTGACCTTCGGCATGTTGCGAATGAATATTTCCGGGGTGTTGGCCGGAATGCCCTTGCGATTGCTGATAGCGACCCGTGAGTTGGCGACATGCACCAGCGACAGGCGCTCGCCCAACGGCGATCCGCTCCAGCCGGCCAGCCTCGACCACAGTGCGCTGCCCACCGTGCCGGTACCAAGCAAGGCCACCCTCGCTGGCTGCACGCTGCTGCCGCGCAATGCAGAGACCTGCGTGTTCATCTGGCCGCCTTGCGCGCCGTGCTGATGGCAGCCTGCGCACGCGCCAGTGCATCGGCAAGATCTGCGCACAGATCATCCGCATGTTCGATGCCAACCGACAGCCGCAACAGGCCATCAGAGATACCGGCAACCGCACGTGCTTCGGTGCTCATCGCCGCATGGGTCATGGTCGCCGGATGCGCGACAAGGCTCTCCACGCCACCCAGCGATTCGGCCAGGGTAAACAGACGCAGGCCATCCAGGAAGGCACGCACCGCGTGCTCACCGCCTTCCAGTTCGACGCTCAGCATCGCGCCAAAACCATGTTGCTGGCGTGCGGCCAGCGCATGTCCCGGATGCGTCACCAACCCTGGGTAATGCAAGGCACGCACGGCTGCATGCCCGTCCAGCAAGGCAACCACCGCCTGGGTATTTTCCTGATGCACGCGCAGCCGTGCGTCCAATGTGCGCAGACCGCGCAAGGTCAGGAAGCTGTCGAACGGTGAGCCGGTAATGCCAAGGCAATTCGCCCACCAGGCGAGTTGTTCGTGCAACACGGCTTCGCGTGCGATCACCGCACCCCCGACGACATCGCTATGGCCGTTGATGTACTTGGTCGTCGAATGCACCACAACATCCGCCTGGAAATCAGCGATCGGCCGCTGCAACGCCGGTGACAAGAACGTGTTGTCGACCACCACCAAGGCACCTGCCTTGTGCGAGGCATCGATCACGAAGCGCAGATCTGTGATCCGCAGTAGTGGATTCGACGGGGTTTCGATCCAGACCAGCGCCGGCGCTGGATCCAATGCCTCGGCCAATGCGCGCGGATCGGTCAGGTCGACCGTCACCAGTTCGAATGCACCCTTCTTCGCCAGCGCATTGAACAGGCGCCAACTGCCACCGTAACAATCGTGTGGCACCACCAGCCGGTCGCCTGGCTGCAGCAGGGCATTGAGCACTAAAGTAATGGCGGACATGCCGGTCGATGTCACCACGCCACCGGCCCCGCCCTCAAGTTGCGCCAGCGCTTCGCCCAACAGGTCGCGAGTCGGGTTGCCGCTGCGCGAATAATCGTATTGGCGCTTGTTGTTGAAGCCGGCAAAGCTGAAGTTTGACGACAACACCAGTGGAGGGGTCACCGCACCGAAAGCAGTATCGCGGTCGATGCCGGCACGTACGGCACGCGTGCTGGGTCGGCAGTTGTTGATGGCGGTTTCGATCTGGGTGCTGCTCATACGGAAACTCCAATGCTGTCGATGCTGGTATTCAGGAGGTTTTCGGGTGTGTCCTTGGGGCCAAGCTCGGCTGCTAGCAGCGCGTCGACGCGATCGGTCTCCTTGAGGAAGGCGTCGTGCCCGTATTGCGAACGCAGTACGCGCAGGCGTCCGTTCATGCCCAGCCCCTCGACCAAGGTCACCGCATCGGACAGCGGCACCAGCCGGTCGCCCTCGACTGCAATGACAGTGGTCGGAACCGTGATGAGGGTTGGATCGACCTGGTGCAGATCGATCGATTCGGACAATCGCAGCCATGCAGTGCTGCAGATGCGGGCGACGAACTTCGCGCCGACGGCATCAAGGTACTCTTCGGAGGCAACGCAGACACGACCGTTCGTCAACGTCGGCGGTGCATCGAAACGCTCGGCGAATTCCTCCGGCGTGCGATAGCTCAGCATCGCGAACTGACGCGCCAGCGACAGGCCCTGTTCGTCCGCGCATTGCAATTGTCCAAGCGCAACCGCCTTGCGTTGCAACGCACGCCACGCCGCTGCATAGGGATGTGCGCGATGCGCGCCACTGACCGCCACCAGTCGTTGCAAGCGTGCAGGGTGCCGCTGCGCAAGCTGCAAACCGACCATTGCGCCGTAGGAATAACCGACGAAGGCTTCAAGCCGTTCGATACCCAGCGCTTCCAGCAACAAGGCGATCGCATCGGCTTGATCGGCGGTGTCTATCGGCGCATCCAGGCTGCCGTCGGCGCCAATGTAGTCGAAGGCCAGGATGCGGGAACGCGCGGGATCCAGCGTGCGTCCCGCACTCAACAGTTCTTCGGCCCAACCGGCGCCGGCATCGCTGGCGTTGGCCGCTACATGTCGATGGGCAGAGATGCCACCGGCCACGAACACCACCGGAGCGCCCGCAGCACCGGATATTTCATATGCGATGCGCACCTTGCGCGTGCCGGCATGGCGCGTGGGCAACACGGCGTCGAAGCAACCCCGCACGGCATCAATTCCAGACCGTGGAGTGGCCGATGTACGCATGCCCGCTCCGCGATTGGCAGGCAGCGGACTGGACGTGATGCGTTCGGCAAGGCTCATGGTGGTTCCCCGGATGGATGGAACCATCGGGTCACGCGGGGAGCCGGAAGGCCGACAACGTCGGCGGATGCGGGAGTCGCGACTTGCACGACCGCGCAACCATCTTCCGGTGGACACGCAGGTCCCCGCAGGATTTGGCACCAGGATGGAGACCACCACTTGGGTCGTCTCCATCGGGTTGCCCCGGCTTCTTCGGGCCTGTCCCTCAGCCGGTCTCGATGGATGGCCCCAGTCTGGCCATGCGCATTGTCGATGTCAATCTCTTTATACGGATGAAGCGATTGATATAGCGAATCGCCATGAGTGAATGATTCGGGAATAATGAAGCCCCACATGGGAGCCTCTTGAATATCCATGGAAATACGACGCTTGAACACGCTCAGGGCGATGGCCGCACTGATAGTGCTGGCCGGGCATTACAGCAATCACGCGCAGCTATGGGATGCAATCCTGGGTCGCCGAGCTCCGCAGTTGGGGGTCATGCTCTTCTTCTTGCTCAGCTCGTTTCTCATGAGCGTGCTTTACCTGCACCGCGAGCCCAGCCCGCACACGTTGAAAAAATATGCATGGGCGAGAGTGGGCCGCGTACTGCCGCTGTTTATCCTCGTTGTGCTGGCATCGTATGCACTCGTAAAACTCCCGATTCCCTGGATATCCGAGTCCGTCTATCAAATTCCTGATCTCAAGGCGCTTACTTCGCATTTTCTGTTGCTCTATGGCGTGCAAGTCCTCTGGACGATTCCCACCGAAATCCATTTCTATTTCATCTTTGGCTTGCTTTGGTGGCTACGTCCACGCGCGCCTTGGGTGATCGCGGCTTTTTGCGCCGTCATCCTCGTGGTGTTCTTCAGCGGTCACTGGCCGCTGGGTCCCAAGCAGCCGTTCATGGGCTTCCCCATCGATCTGCCCCTGCTGCGCGGCCTGCCGTATTTTGTGGTTGGCATGTCGCTCGGCATGCTCTATCACCGCTGGCAATCCCCGCGCCAGAGTCACTGGTTCGTGGTCGCACTAGGACTCGTATTTTTGCTTTATCCGGCGATACTCCAGCGCTTGACTGGTTGGACGTATGACATGTGGTTCAATCCATTGATCCTGGCGGTCATGGGACTTGCATTTTTCTGCGTGGTCTTCCTGGTTCCCCAAGGCAACCGCCTGCTGGAAAATCGAGTCGGGGATTTTTTTGGCAAGATTTCCTATTCCCTGTATCTGCTGCATTTCCCCATTCTGCTGGCCTTGGGCAAATGGGGACTGGTTCATGGCGTCAGCGGCCTGCTCCTGTTTCTTGCCATTTCCATTCTGGCGGCCAGCGCCAGCTTCCACTTCTTCGAAGCGCCGATGCGGCGCCGTATCCGTGCACTCGGCGCAACAAGCGCACCTGTCATTCGATGATGCAAAGCTTCCTCCGCCCAATGCAGTACATATTGGCGTCCTTGTTGATGTTTGCCGGCGCGGACGCCATGTCGGGCAACCAGCCGTCTCTCCCAACCGAATCCGCCCCCATCGCACGGCTGCGGGTTGAAGCGGGTCACGGCAACTATCTGGCATGGGCCGACAACCACCTGGCTGGGCCGATCGAAGTCATGCTGTCGTTCACCCGCAGCAACAACGCGCATGCCGAACCCGCGCTGCCGGCACGCGCCACCGTGCCCGCGTACGGCAGTGTGCTGGTGGCGCGCCTGGCCGCGGATGCGCCAGCCCGAAATGGATCGTTCGGATTGAGCCTGCGCGGCGTGCCCGGCAATCCCAGCGCGCGTCCGCAGGATGTCGAATACCTGCCTCCGCTTCGGCAGCCACGCAGCCGCATCGACCAGGGCTTCGATGGTCAATTCAGCCATGACGATGAAGAAAATCGCTATGCGCTGGATTTCGCTGCCGACGTCGGTACTCCGGTCATGGCGGCGCGCGCTGGCACGGTGATGCAGGTCGAATCAGGTTTCAGCAAGGCTGGCCTGAAGAGGGACAGCTACAGCGGTCGTGCCAACTTCGTGCGCATCCTGCACCACGACGGCACCATGGCCCTGTATGCCCATCTCAAGACGGGTGGCGTGGTTGCCCGGGTCGGCCAGCAGGTGCAGGCTGGCCAGCAGATTGGCCTGTCGGGCAATACCGGCTTCACCACCGGCCCGCACCTGCATTTCGCGCTGCAAGTAAACCGCGGGATGCGCCTGGTCTCGATTCCGTTCCGCATGCGCGGCGTTGCCGCACCCCCGTGATCGCGGGGTAGGCCTGTATCGGCACTTGGGTGACCATCTCCTTGTCCATCACGGAGGGGGATGCCGGCAATACGCCGGGAATGGCGGGATGCGGGTACTGGCGTGTCCTTGAGTAGCGAACCAGGCGCAACTCAGGGCGCGACCAGCCCGCGCCGTGCGGCTTCAAGCGCGGCCTCCGCACGTGTACCGACCCTCAACTTGCGGTAGATGTCCTTCAGGTAGCCCGATACGGTGTGGCGCGAAAGCACCAGTGCGTCGGCCACCTCTTGCAAGGTCAAACCCTTGGCGGTCAGCCGCAACACGTCTGTTTCGCGTGGCGTGAGCGGAGCTTCGTCGTGAGGCGCAACCGGCATTGGCTGGAAGTGGCGCAACAGGCGGCGTGCAATCGAAGGCGACAACGGCGGCTGGCCAGCCGCAATTCCCTGCAGCATCCCTGCCAGCGCATCGCGATCGCGGTCCTTCAAGACGTAGCCCTGTGCGCCGGCCCGCAAGGCCGGGAACAGGTGCGCATCGTCATCGAAGACGGTTGAGACGATGCACAGCGTGTCGGCACCGCGACTGCGCAACGCCTCGATCAACTGCGTGCCATTGCCATCGGGCAACCCCAGGTCGATCAGGGCCAATTGCGGTGGCGGTTCGATGCTGGCGAATGCCTCGCGCAGATTGGCCGCTGTCGCAACTTCTATCCCCGGGAATGCAGCCTGCAGTGCCGCGACCATCCATTGTCGGGCTTCGGGCAGATCGTCCACGACCAATGCACGTGTGAAATCGGCCGGCGCGCTCATGTCCCCGGCTCCAGCGGCATGCGCAGCAAGACCTTGGCGCCGCCTTGCGTGCCTTCGACCCAGTCGATGCGGCCATCCAACTCCACCGCACGCGTGCGCATGTTGCGCATGCCGCTGCCCAGTGATACTTCGCTGGACACGCCGCTGCCGTCATCGGTGAGCTCCAACAGAAGTTCATCCGCGCGCGCGCGGATGCGGATACGCAGATGCTGCGCCTGGGCGTGGCGAATGGTATTGGTGATGGCTTCGCGCACGATGCGATGCAGGTGCAGGGCATGCCCGGTATCCAGCATCGGATCAGGCAAGTCGTCCGACTCATCCCAATCCAGTCCGATGCCGACCTCCTCCAGCCGTTGCGCGGCTTCGGTGCGGATGTCGGCCAGCACGTCGCCCAACGTGCCTGGGGTTCCGCGTGAACGCGTCACCACGTCACGCAGGTCCTGGAGAATTGCGCGCGCCAGGTCAGCTTGCACAGGCGACTCTGCGCGATACACCATGCTGAGCAGCTTCGCGCCCAGATCATCGTGCAGATCTGAGTAGATGCGTTCGCGCTCCTGCGCGGCAGCTTGCTCCCGCACGCCTGTCTCCCACGCCAGCCCGCGGGTTTCTGCATGCGCATTACGCTTGCCCAGCTCGAGGCGAAGGTTTCGAAGGCGTAACCCCATTGCCACGCAGGAAGCCAGCGCAGCCGCGGCAACTATCGTTGTGATGGCCAGCATGACCGTCATTTTGCGCTCTGTAGCGTCTCTTCTACTTCCGCGAATTCGCTACGCAATGCCAAAGCCTGAGCCTGCATGCCGAGTCGCTCATAGGTTTCGGCCAATCGCAGGGCCGCCTCGCGCGTGCGCGGATGGGCCGGCCCCTGCTTGGCCTTCAGGGCAGCTAGCGCTGGCTCCAATTTGCGTCGTGCCGCCGGTAAGTCACCTAGTGCCAAGTCTGCATTGGCCGCGCTGGCCAGGATGACCGCGTAGTTCGGGTGTGAAGTGCCCATGGCCGATGGCGCCAATCTCAATGCCTCGTCCCAGACCCGTTTCGCGTCAGGTATCCGACCCTGATGGAACAACGCCGTGGCTTTGGTATTGCGCACCGCGACCGTGTCGCGATTGGGCTTGTCTCCCTCAAGCCCAATCGCCTCATCGGCGAGGGCAATGGCATCGTCGTAACGCCCAAGCTTATCCATCGTGGTGGCCAGCATCACCCGTTCCACGATGGCCTCGGTCGATCCGCCTTCACCGCGCGCCTTACGTGCGGCCAGCGCGCGACGCAGCAGCGGTTCTGCCTCAGTCGGTCGGTTGAGCGTGTTGTAGGCCGCAGCCAGCTGCGAACTCGACCCCAGTGTCAGTGAATGATCGTCGCCATAGCGCTTGCGGCGCTTTTCATAGACCTCGGCGTAAAGATCCGCGGCTTCCTCCAGCCGGCCTTGGCGATGCAGCGACTGTCCCAACGCCTTCTTGGTGTAAAGCGTTTGCGGATGATCGGCGCCAATCCGCTTCGTTTCCGACGCAAGCGTTTCCCGCAACAGGCGCTCGGACTCGGCAAATTCACCCGAATTGTTGAGTGCGTAAGCCAGGTTGTGACGCAGCGTATCGTTGAGTTCCGAAGCTTCCGGCAAAGCCGCCAAGCCGCGATCTGCCAAAAGTTCGCGATTCAATTTTACCGCAGCGTCCACATCCCCCGACTGCTCCAGCGCTTGTCCACGCAGGATCCGCGTCTTGAATGCCAGTGTCCGTGCCCAGTCGGTATTGATGTGCGACAGCCGTTGCTGCAAGTCAGTCGCCTGCGTCAGCGTAAGTTCCGGCTCGTTGGACCGCGCGGCGTCTTCGATCCGGGTGAAACGAACCTGCATTGCTTCAATGCTGTTGGCACCGAAACCAGCCTCCAGCCAGCCTTGCGCGCGGTCAAGTGCACCCTGCGCTTTCGCGCTTTCACCCAACCCGCTCCAAGCTCGCGCCAGCAGTAACGCGACTTGTCCCTGGGTTCGCGGAGATCCCTTGCTGTCATCCAGAGTTTGTTCGGCGCGCTGCAGCACTTCTCGCATTGGCATATCGGCCGAACCACCCTGCTCCGGATCAGCCTCGGTCAACATGGTTTCGACGAACTCATTCACCGCTGTCAACTCGCTGGCGCGTGCCTGGGCTTCGGCCAACGCCACACGTGCGCGCTGCGCGGCCAAAGAACTGACAACCGTTGCAGCCAACAGCGACGCGAAGACCAGCGCTGCGGCGACACTCAATGCGCGATGACGGCGCACAAAGCGGGCAGCGCGATAGGCCCGCGTCGGCGCATGCGCGCGCACCGGGCGCGATGCCAGCACCGCATCCAGGTCGTCGGCGAACTCTTCGGCAGTCGCGTAGCGTCGCTCGGGCTCGGAAGCCAACGCCTTCATCACCACCAGGTTGAGGTCGCCGCGCGCATCGCGATTGATCCGCTCCAATGGCGCGGGCGCCTCACGGCGGATGATGTCCAGCGCCTCGAACAAAGTTGACGATGACAGGCGCGGATGCGGCAGGCTGCCGGACAGTAATTCATAGCCGATTGCGCCCAGCGCATACACGTCGCTGCGCGCATCGGCCTCATGGCCGTGCCCGGACAATTGCTCAGGGCTCATGTAGGGCAGCGTGCCCATGACTTGCCCCGCCTGCGTCATCTCACCGCCGGCCTCACCGTGCATGCGGGCAATGCCGAAATCGAGAATCTTCGGCTGCCCGGCTTCATCGACCAGGATGTTCGACGGCTTCAGGTCACGGTGGACGATGCCGCGCTGATGGGCGAAATGCGCAGCGCGGGCCAACGTGACCATGATGCCGATGCGCCTGCGCAGGTCCGGGTTCTCGCGTTGCAGATAACCGCGCAGATCCGGACCACGCACATGCTCCAGCGCGAACCAGGGCGAAGGCATGCCGCCGATGACGTCCTCGCCGGCGGCATACAGACGCACGATGCCAGGGTGCTCAAGTTGGCCGAGCAATTCGATCTCGCGCCTGAACCGATCCAGCGCCGCACCCGAAATGCCACGCACTACCTTCAACGCGACATCACGTGGGGGGTGGCTTTCACGGGCCAGATAGACTCGCCCCATGCCACCCTCGCCCAGCAGGCCAAGAATGCGGTACGGCCCGATCGATCCCGGCAGGCCAGCAGCCTCCCGGGCTTGCGGATCAAGCGCGTAGGTGGAGTCGTCTTCCATTGCGGCGCCATGGTTACCGAGTGCAGTCATGCTGCCCGCCCCCGTATAATTGCGCAATGTCAGAAGTCGCTTCCGAAGCTGCGCGCCGTCGCACTTTCGCCATCATTTCCCACCCCGATGCCGGCAAGACCACGCTGACCGAAAAGCTGCTGCTGTTCGGCGGCGCGATCCAGATGGCAGGCTCGGTGAAGGGCCGCAAGGCCGCGCGCCATGCGACCTCCGACTGGATGGCGCTTGAGAAGGAGCGCGGCATCTCGGTGACCAGCTCGGTGATGCAGTTCCCGTACGAGGGCCGCATCATCAACCTGCTGGACACCCCTGGCCACGCCGACTTCGGTGAAGATACCTATCGCGTGCTGACAGCGGTCGACTCCGCGCTGATGGTGATCGACGTCGCCAAGGGCGTGGAGGAGCGCACCATCAAGTTGATGGAGGTGTGCCGCCTGCGTGACACGCCGATCATGACCTTCGTCAACAAGCTCGACCGCGAGGGCAAGGACCCGATCGACCTGCTGGACGAGATCGAATCGGTACTCGGCATCCAGTGCGCACCGGTCACCTGGCCAATCGGCATGGGCTCACGCCTGAAGGGTGTGGTCCACCTGATCACCGGTGAAGTCCACCTGTACGAGCAGGGCCGCAACTTCACCCGCCAGGACTCGACGATTTTTGCATCACTCGACGACCCCAAGGTCGAAGCACGGATCGGCGCGAACATGCTGGCCGAGGTACGCGAACAACTGGAACTGGTGCAGGGTGCCAGCCATCCGTTCGACCGCGAAGCGTACCTGGCCGGCCAGCAATCGCCGGTGTTCTTCGGTTCGGGCGTCAACAACTTCGGCGTGCAGCCATTGCTGGATTTTTTCGTCGAAAATGCGCCATCGCCGCGAGCGCGTGCAACCCTGACCCGGGACGTGGCACCGGAAGAGTCCAAACTCACCGGCTTCGTGTTCAAGATCCAGGCCAACATGGACCCGATGCACCGCGACCGCGTGGCATTCATGCGCGTGTGTTCCGGCGCCTTCGCTGCGGGCATGAAGGCGTACCACCCGCGCACCGGCAAGGAATTCAAACTCGCCAATGCACTGACTTTCATGGCCAGTGACCGCGAGATCGCCGAAAGCGCCTTTCCCGGCGATGTCATCGGCATCCACAACCACGGCACCATTTCGATCGGCGATACCTTCACCGAAGGCGAGAAAATCGCCTTCACCGGCATCCCGAATTTCGCACCGGAACTCTTCCGCCGCGCGCGCCTGCGTGATCCGCTCAAGCTCAAGCAATTGCAGAAGGGGCTAGCGCAGCTGTCCGAGGAAGGCGCGACCCAGTTCTTCAAACCGCTGATGAGCAACGACCTGGTGCTGGGCGCGGTCGGCGTGCTTCAGTTTGAAGTGGTCGCCTATCGGCTCAAGGACGAGTACGGCGCGGAAGCGTCATTCGAACCTGTTCAAGTCTCCACCGCGCGCTGGATCAGGTGCGGCGATGCGAAG
>Ga0136639_10000344_pt1 | contig 15163 bp, 13 predicted proteins | sample AntDrymUQ8592106_2_FD_113739 | JGI IMG/M metagenome (GOLD analysis project Ga0136639, IMG submission 113739) | Polar desert sand microbial communities from Dry Valleys, Antarctica - metaG UQ859 (21.06) | ecosystem: Environmental > Terrestrial > Soil > Desert | place: Antarctica: Dry Valley...
GCTCGGCATCGCCGGGCTGCTCGCGCTGCTTCTCGCGCTCGGCCTCGCCCTTGCGAGGGCCTGGCTCGTCGCCTCGGAGCGCCGCTCGACCGTGCATGTCTGGCCGGCGCTCACGATCGTGCTTCTCGCCGCGACGAGCCTGACGGAGAGCTACCTGCTGGCCGAGGGCGGGCTGATGCTGTTCGTCATCGCGGCAGTGACGGCCTCGCAGGGCCGGTCGTGGCGGGGGCGGTTGCGATGATCCGGGTTCTCGTGACCGGGTCCACCGGCTTCATCGGCCGCCGGACCACCGCGCTGCTCCGGGGGACGGCGACGATGGAGGTGATCACGATGGGCGGGCGGGCATCACGAGCGACGGACGCAGACGTGGTCGGCGTCGATGTTCGTGATCGGACCGCTGTCCGGCGCCTGATGGCACGCATTCACCCATCCATCGTGATCCATCTCGCGGGCGCGCTTCCGCAGCCCGGGACATCCGACGACGAACTCCGCTCCAGCATCGTCGACGGCACGCGGACGCTGAGTGAAAGCGCCGTCGAGCACGGTGCCCGTCGTTTCGTCCTCGCCTCATCGGCTGCGGTCTACGGCGACCAGCAGAGCGGACCGATCGCAGAGGATGCGCCGCTCTCCGCATCGGGGACCTACTGCGCGGCGAAGATCGACGCGGAACGGATCGTCGCGGAAGCACTCGACCTCTCCCCGACGAGCGGAGTCTGCGTGCGGCTCTTCAACGTCCACGGCGATCCGCAGGGGCCGTCCCTCCCCGACCGGCTCCTGCGCTCCACCCCCGCGACCCCCGTCACCCTCCGCGCCCCGGAGCGCTTCATCCGCGACTACCTCCATGTCGACGACGCGGCGCGCGCGGTCGTCGCCGCCGCAGTGAGGGGGACGGACCGAGCCGTCTGCGCCATGAACGCGGGCACCGGGGTCGGGCTCACCTCGGCAGCTCTCGTCGAGCACCTCTCGCGAGACGCTCCCGTCCACGTCGACGAGGTCGACGGTGCGCCGTCCAGCAGCGTCGCCGATACGACCTTCGCCCAGCGGCAGTTCGGCTTCGCCGCGCGCTCCCGTTTCACCCCGGCGATCGCCTGAACCCGGTGTGCACGGGCGCTCGCTGCGTGGTGCGACCTCCCCTGGATCACGCGGGGGCACTATCCTCGGACGGTGGCTGATACTCGCATCGAGACGTTGATCGTGATTCCGGCGTTCAACGAGGAGGAGTCCATCGCTGCGGTAATCCACGACGTTCTCGCCGTGTCGCCCAGGTATGACTGCCTTGTCGTGGATGACGGGTCGACCGACCGAACTGTCCTCCTCGCACGAGACGCCGGAGCACTGGTCCTGTCCCTTCCCTTCAATCTCGGGGTCGGGGGCGCAATGCGTGCGGGATTCCGGTTCGCTCGTTCCCAGGGGTACCGTCAGGTCGTCCAAGTGGACGCCGACGGGCAGCACAACCCCGCAAATCTCCCCGAACTCCTCGCGGAACTTCAGCACGCTGACCTCGTCCTCGGCGCGCGTTTCGCGGGATCCGGCACATACAGCGTTCGAGGTCCACGGCGCTGGGCGATGATCCTGCTGTCGACGATTCTCAGTCAGGTTTGTCGGACGCGGCTCACGGACACCACCTCGGGTTTTCGCGCCTCCGGCCCGAGAGCGATCGCTCTCTTTGCTAAGCACTATCCTGCGGAGTACCTGGGCGACACGATCGAGACGCTCGTGATCGCTGCACGTACCGGGCTCGTAGTGCGCCAGCTGCCGGTCGCGATGCGCGAGCGGCAAGGGGGCACCCCGTCGCACAATCCGGCCAAGGCCGCTCTGTATCTCTCGCGCGCGATGCTCGCCCTCGGCTTCGCGCTGGCTCGCCCCGCGAGCACGATCTCGACGGGACCGAGAACATGAGCGTTGCCAGTTATGTGATGGGCGTCGCAGCAGCGACGGTGACCCTGCTGGTGGTCGTCGAGATGCTCCGGCAACGGCGCCTGCGCGAACGCCATGCGATCTGGTGGCTTGTCGCGGGACTGCTCGCGCTGATCGGAGCGGTTTTCCCGACCGTGCTCGAGGTCGTGGCGACATTGGTGGGGGTCGAGGTGCCGATCAACCTGGTGTTCTTCGTGAGCATCGCGACGCTGTTCCTCGTGAGCATCCAGCACAGCAGCGAGCTGACGACCCTGGAGTCGAAGACCCGGGCGCTCGCCGAGCAGGTGGGGATCCTCGAACTGGAACTTCGACGAGAGCGCGCGAACATCGAGTTGGACGATGGCGAGCCGGAGCCGTCAGCGTCGCCTGGTACTCGTCACGTGAATGATCGAGCCGATCGCCGGAGCCAGGCAGAGGGATAGCGCCACCCGCGCGTCGAGAGGCAGCGGCAGCAGATGGGCGAGCGCGGCCGCCACGGCCGCCGCCACCCAGCCGAGCGCGTAGACGTCGTGCCTGTTGAACGCCAGCGCTCGAGCCCCCGACAAGCAGGTCAGCCCGACCAGCGCGCCGGACATCGTGACCGCGCCCACCAGAACCGGACCGACGGTGTACTCGTCCCCGAAGATCGCCAGTACCACGGGAGGCCCGACGACGACGGCCGCGACCGAGACGAGGAGCCCTCCTCCGATGATCAGCGCGACCAGGCCGCGCCAGCGCGTGCCCGCTCCATCCCGGAGACTCACGATGAAGAAGCTCTGGAGACTGAGCATGACGATCGCGATCGGGGCGCGCACCAGGCTCAACATCAGCAGCACGGGCGCCAGAGCCTTCGCCCCGTCGTCCGCACTCAGCACGGTCAGCACGAAGGGATACCCGCTGATCATCACGCCCATCGCGGTCGCTCCGAGCATCGTGCCCAGGATGTTCCGGAGCAGTCGGCCGCGCGCCACGTCCACAGAGAAACCGCCGGCGAGCGTCGACCGTCCCAGCACTCGGATCACCAGGGGCGTGATCACGAACGGCAGGACGATCGCTGTCACGAGCGCGGGGAACGTCGGCGAGAACAGCAGAGCCGCGGCGACGAGCAGAAGCCGGATGACACCATCGAGCGCGACGATCGCGGCGGCGAGGCGCCACCGCAGGAGGCCCGCCGCGATGCCGCCGTAGGCGGCGGCGAGCACGTTCCCCGCGAGGGCTGCGATCGCCGCCACGACGGCAGCGACCGTGACACCGCCGGATCCGCCCGACGAGACGACCGCCATCGTGAGGACGACGACCGACCCGAGGACCGTGAGAAGCACCAGCGCAGGGGCTGCTGAGCGCGTCCGCTCCTGAACGACTGCCGCGCTAGTCGGGCGAGTGGCTCGTGCGAACTCCTGCTGCACCCCGGTGAGGGCGCTGACCCCCAGGTAGACCGCGGACCAGAATCCGGCGAACGCGGTGAACGTGACCGCATCAAGCACCGCTCCCGCAGCAACTATGATGACATAACCGGTTCCCCCACTGATGGCGGTCGCGACGAGCAGGTCCCGCGCTCCGCGCCCGCCCGAGCTCACGGCGTCACAGGAGCGAGGGGACGTGCAGACGGGTCGTCGGCCGGTCTCCGCCTCGGCGCCTCCGTCAGGCGGCGCTCCGACGCGAGGTACGCGAGCACAACCGCCACGGCGCCGAAACATAGGGATCCGATGATCCACACCCCGTTCGGCGAGACTGCGATCGGCCACCACCATTCGGCGTCGATGTCGAGGTTCCATCCCACGGCATCGAGGCCGGTCACGTACCGGCGCAGATTCGTGTGCAGAGCGATCGATTGAGCTGACGAGAGCATGAGCGCTGCAGAAATCGCAAGAACTCGCGTCGGTCGGAGGCCCCCGGGCGGCGGGAGCAGCAACAGTCCGATGAGCACGATCATCAAGGGGAGCATGTACCGCGGCTGGACGAGATTCCCGACCGTCGCGTTGGAGGAGTAGAAGATGACCATGGGGAGAGCGATGAGCAGAACGAGGACGACGGCGATGGCCGCGACCTTCCTCCGCCACAGCGCTCCCGCTCCCACCACGGCGAGCGCCACGACCACGGCGAACGACGCGAATAGGACCGTCGACGGCAGGGGGGTGTCTCCCCACCCGATCTCGTCTCCGCCCAGCGCGCCCAAGTAGAGCCCTGGCATCTCGATGAAGTTCGACCCGAGGAGCACCGAAGGGGGAAGCGGCTCGCCTCCCGCCCCTGGCAGCCCCTCCGAGACGGAATCAGTCTGCGAGGAGCCGAGGAAACCGAGGAAACCAGCGACTGCCGCCACGCCGGGGAGAAGCAGCGAGACGAACGGCCGTTCGGTCCACTTCCAATGGAGCAGGACCGCGACAAACGCGCCGATGGCGACGAACGCGGCTGAGTCTCCGCGCGACGACACTCCAAGAACCGCCGCGACGATGGCAACAGCCATCAACGACCACCGCTGCCGAGCCGTTGTCGCCCGAGCGGCCCCGAGAAGAGTAATCCACAGGGTGGCTGCGGAGGTGATTGCCCAGCTTGTCGGGTTGATCGACGGGACGAGGAACACCACGAGCGGGACTGACGCTCCGAGCACCGAACCGATGAGCGGGAACCGCAACTCGCGAGGGAGCAACCGCGCCGCGACCGACAGCATGATGACGAAGATGGCCGCGTTCATCAGTCGCATCATCACGACCGAGGCCGCGTACGACCCTTCGGATGCGAGGAGGCCTGAGGCGAAGTAGAAGCCAGGGGGGTAGTCGCCTTGGAAGTTTCCGCGCTCGGTGGAGACGAGAGGCGACGATTCGTCGTCGTACATTCCCGTCTGGCATGCAGCACTCGCGTCACTGCGGAAGGCGAAACAGAGCGACGCCTGCAACACCGTTGCGGGTACGGACTTCTCGATCGACGTGTCCCCCGGCTCGCAGAAGGGCTCTCGCTCGCCGAGGCCGCACCAAATGCTGGTCAAGTGGTAGTCCTCATCGGGCGTGGCTCCGACCGGTGACGACAAAGCCCAGGACCCCAACGCGAGGAATGCAAGTAGAGGGACCAGAATCCAGCCGAGCCAGCTCCTCACCGGAGGGGCTACACGTGCGCTGCGCATCCCCTCAGCCTAGTTCGCGCGCGGGGACGCCGACCGCATCGGACGGACGGCGCACCAGCCCCACATTCAGAACTCCGAGGAACATCCCCGACATGATCGTCTGTGCCCCGAGGATCATGAGGAGCGTCGCGGGGATCGCGCCGCGGATGGTCTCCGCGGCGGGGAGCATCCCGAATCCGGAACCTGCCCAACCCACGAACTGCACGAGGGCGATGACGAGACCAAGACCGAAGACCGCGAGGCCTACCAGGGCTCCGCTCTCGAGACTGAAGCGCTGCGCCAACCACTCGAAGTTTCGACTTCGCGGGATGCGGAACCCCTCGAGCTGCGCGTAGATCTTGGTGAGAATCGCGAAGATCACCGACTGATAGCCGACCACCGTGAGCGCGGCGGCGTAGACCTGGGTCACCAGGCTGAAGCCGACGTCTCCGATCGTGAAGGGCCCGAGCGCGAGCCCGAAGGCACCGATCGCGCCGAGCAGGAGAGCGACGAAGCCGGGGATCAAGAAGAGCCAGCGCGGGCTGAAGATGAGGAGGAACCGGAGGTGGCGCCAGCCGTCCCGCCAGCTGCGCAGGTGGGGCGGACGGGAACGGCCGTCCTTTGACAGCGTCGTGGGGACCTCGCTGACACGGCGTCCGCCGAGGGTCGACTTAACGACCATCTCGCTCGCAAATTCCATACCGGTGGTCTGCAGGTGCAGTGATCGCATGGCATCGCGATTGAAGCCGCGGAGTCCGCAGTGGAAGTCCTTGATCGGGGAGCGGAAAAGCACCCGGCCGATCCAGGAGAGCACGGGATTTCCGAGGTACTTGTGCAGAGGGGGCATCGCGCCCGGTTCGATGCCCCCGCGGAACCGATTCCCCATGACGAGCTCATCGCCCGCCCGCAGACGCTCAACGAACTGATCGAGGTCGCTGAAGTCGTAGCTGTCGTCGGCATCGCCCATGATGACCAACCGGCCGCGCGCGGCATCGATGCCTCCGAGCAGCGCAGCACCGTAGCCCTTATCCGCGACGGGGACGATGCGCGCCCCGAGGCCCTCGGCGATGGTCTGGCTGCCATCGGTGCTGCCGTTGTCGGCGATGAGCACCTCTCCGACGATGCCGCTGCGCTCGAGATACCCCTGCGCCTTGCGTATGCACACCCCCAGGGTCTCGGCCTCGTTGAGGCACGGCATAAGGATGGTCAGTTCGACCACGGCGGTATCGGGCATGTTTGAGGGTCCTTCGCGAGACAGGGGGCGCCCTAAGCGTACAGAATGGGTGCACTGTGGAACTCGCTCTCGTCACCGCCACGCTCGGGCGCCTGGACCAGCTCCAGCGACTCTTCGAGAGCATCGGCGATCGACTACAGCGTGGTGACGAGCTAGTCGTCGTCGCGCAGGAGCGCGTGGCCGAGGTCGAAGCCCTCGCCGCTCGCTATCGAGCATCCGGTCTGCCGGTGACCGTCGTCACATCCGACCGCGGCGCCGCGCTCGGCCGCAACGCCGGTGTCGCAGCGCTCACCCGGTCGGGCGACCCCCTTCTCGTCTTCCCCAACGACACGACCTGGTTTCCGCCCGGGTCGCTCGAAGCGCTGCGCTCCCTGCCCGACCACATGCGGGTCGGCGCCGTCACTATCGTCGACGAGACGGGTCCGAAGTTCGTGCTGCCCGACCCCGGCTCTCCCCTCGACCGCCTCACCGTCTGGACGGTCATCGAGATGGGCCTCCTCGTCCGACGCCGCGATTTCGATGCCGCCGGCGGGTTCGATCCCGCGATCGGCACCGGCGCTCCGACCCCCTGGCAGGCCGGCGAGGTGACTGATCTGCTGCTGCGACTGCAGCGCGCCGGCCTCGCCGATGAGATGCGATGGATGCCTGCCTCCGTGTGGTTCGGAGGCATCGCCGACGCCTACGGCCTCAGCAGGCACGAGCGGCGGCGAAAGCTGCGCGGATACGGCCGCGGCCTCGGCCGACTGGTCACCCGCTGGAGGTGGCCCCTCTGGTGGCGTTTCGCCTTCATCGGCGGCGGGTTGCTTTTCGGGGTGCGGCACGGCCGCCCCTACGGCCCGCTCGACGGTGCCTGGGTACTGCTCGGCCGCCTCGAGGGAGCTCTCGGCAGAACTCTCGGCGGCTCCACGACCGCGGTGACCCGATGACCCGGAGCGGCACCGCGACGAGCCTCGTGACGATGGCGAGCGGCGTCTCCCTCGCCGTCATCCCCGCCGCCTCCGTGTCGATCGCCGCGCGCCTCTTCACCGAGCAGGAGCAGGGCGTCGTCGCGGTCGCGATCATGACCGCCACCTTCTGCGGGCAGCTGCTCTTCGCCGGCGTCATCGAGTCGCGACTCGCGTCATCCCTCACCGAACGGCGCGTCGTGATGCCGCGGTGGCTCGCCGCGGCCGCCGTCCTGGCCGCCGCGCTTCTGGCCGTGCTGCCGCCCTCGGTGCTGCTCGTCTGCCTCGCCCTGCCGGTGCTGCTCGCCGCCCTCGAGATCGGTCGGGGCGTGTCGATCGCCGAGCGGCTCGATCGACGCGAGTGGGTGGCGGGAATGGCCGTCGGGCTCGGTGCCATCGGCGGGGTGGCGGCGGGGTTCGCCGAGCAGCAGTGGGCTTTCGCCCCACTCGCGGCGGGCATCTTGATCGCGACCGCGCTCCGCGCTCTGCGCGTCGGCCACCGCGCATCGGCCCCCGACCGTCGAGCACGGCGATGGGTGCTCGCCGACACGGCGGTCACCGGGGCCGTCTACCCGCTGCTCAACGCGATGATCCTCGGCTCGCTTGGGGCGGCGAACGCCGTGCAGTTCACCGCGATCGCGACCGTGTCGGGGCTGCTGGCTATCCCCCTGAACTTCCTGCGGCTGCGACTGCTCAAGGAGCACTCGACGCTCGACATCGCCGTCTCCGCCGCTGCCGTCGTCGGCGCCGTGCTCGCGCTCGTCGTGGCCCACCTCTCGGGAGCGTTCGGCCTGCTCTTCGGTAGCGCGTGGTCGGGCTCCGACCTGCTGCTCGCGCTCTTGCTGGCCTGCGCGTGGCGGGCGGGCTCACTCGCGACGACCGTGCCGTTCGCGGCGCTAAGGCGCGGCAGCGCGGTGCGGCTCGTGACGGCCCTCCGCGCCGGCGTCTCGCTCCTCACGTTCGGCGCCGCCGTCCTCGGCATCCTTGTCGGTGGCCTAGTGCCCGTCTTCGCCGGACTCATCGTCGCCGAGCTCCTCTCTGCCGTGGTCTACGATTCAGCTCGCCGCCGCGTCGAGCTCTCCTCGCCGTCGGCCGACACCGCCCCGGAGCGCCCCGCGTGACGCGCATCGTCGTCGACCTCCTCTTCATGACCGGCCGGCGCGGCGGCATGGAGACCTACGTGCGGGAGCTCTACGCGCGCCTGCCCGCGGAGATGCCCGGCGTCGAGTTCATCGCCCTCGCCTCGGCGGAGCTCGCGCAGGACGGCGCCGCCTGGTTCCCCGGTCGGGTCATCGACACGGGCGTCCGGGCATCGAGCCGGGGGCGGTGGGCGCTCGGGGAGCTGCTGCTCATTCCCCGGCTCGCCCGCCGGGAGAGGGCAGACCTCGTGCACTGTCCGGCGAACTTCGGGCCCCGACGGAGCGCCATGCCTGTGGTGCTGACACTGCACGACGTCCTCGGCCATCGGCATCCCGAGTTCGTCCCCGGGGCACACGCACCCCTCGTCCGCCGCCTCGTCGAGTGGGCGGCGCGCGGGGCGGCACGCATCCTCACCGTCAGCCGGGCGTCGGCGGACGACATCGTCGACCTGCTCGGCATCGACGCCGCTCGCGTAGTCGTGACGCCGCTCTCGGGGGGCCAGGCGACCGCCGCCGATGACCGTCCGGCGGTCGTCGACGCGGCCAGGCAGCGCCCGGTGCTGCTCGCGGCCGGCAATCGGATGCCCCACAAGAACCTCGAGCGCCTGCTCGAGGCTCTCGCGCTCATCCCGCTCGCCGAGCGGCCGCAGCTCATCCTCACCGGCGGTGGCGAGGGCGACGCGCTGCTGTCGCTCGTCGCGCGGCTCGGCCTTCACGACCGCGTCCGCATCGCGGGCTGGGTGAGCGCCGAGGAGCTCGAGGAGCTGTACCAGCGTGCGACGCTCATCGTGCAGCCCACCCTCTTCGAGGGCTTCGGGCTGCCCGTTCTCGAGGCGATGGCGCGCGGACGGCCGGTGCTGTGCTCCGACCTGCCGGTGCTGCGAGAGGTGGGCGGCGAAGCCGCCCTGTACATGGATACCACCGACCCGGGGCTGATCGCGGAAGCGATCAAGGACGCACTCGCCGACCGCGCGCGGCTCGACGTTCTGGCCGTCCGAGGCCGCGAGCGGGCATCCCGATTCACGTGGCAGCGCACCGCGACCCAGACCGCCGCGGTCTTCTACTCCGTGCTCGCGTAGCGGCGCAGGATCTCGTCGACCGATGCCGCGAGACCCGCTTCCTTCCGCTGCCGGCGGAACCACGCGAGTGACGACGCGCGCAGCTCCTCGCCTCCTTCGACGGCGCTCGCGATTGCAGCACCGAGCACGGCGGGGCTGCGATCGGACGCGAGCACCCCGTTGACCCCGGCGTCGACGAGGTCGGCGGCGGCGTTGTCGGGGCCAGCGACGACGACCGAGGGCACGCCGTACGAGGATGCTTCGGCGACGACGAGGCCGAAGCCCTCACGCGCCGAGGGCGACACGAGAACCGCCGCCCCGGCGTAGAGTCTATCGAGGCGCGCATCGTCGACGCGCCCGACGAAGTCGATCTCCTCTCGCACGCCCGCAGCCTCGGACGCCGCGCGGGCTGCGCCGGTCGTCGGGCCCTCACCGACGACGATGGCGCGGATGCTCGGCACGGCCTTCCGCGCCTCGGCGAGCCCCGCAGGCAGCGACTCCAGATGCTTGTCGGCGATGTGCCGGCCTACGAACAGCGCGTAGGGCGGCTCATGCCGGGCCTCGATCGTTCCGGCACCGTCGACCAGGTCGACGAGCCCGAGCACAAGCGGGTCGCGAACGCCGAGCCGTCTGAGCCGCTCGGCCGTGAATCGGCTGTTGACGCTGTGCTGGCGGGCGCACCGGACCGCGATCGATTGCAATGCCCACGCGATCGCTCCGGTGAGTGGCCCCGAGTACGAGACCCACTGGCGAAGACCCCAGACCTCGAGCCAGTCGGCGACCAGCAGAGTTCGGCGTGCGGAGATCGCAGACCGAGCGGCGAGCAGGGTGAGCACGGGCAGCGCGCTCGCGATGACGAGATCGTACGGACAGTCGCGGGTACGACGCAGGTGCGACCGCACTCCGCGGGCGAAGGCCAGCGCGCTCGACACCGTGCGGTCACCGCTCTCATCGTGGATCTCGCCGCGCCACACGGGCACGGGGTGGAACGGCAGGACGGGCGGCGCCTCGGGCGACCACTGATCGCGCGTGAGGTAGTCGACCTGCCACCCGCGCTCGACGAGCAGCTCGGCGATTCGCCGGTAGACGCGCTCACCGCCGCCGGTGGCGAGGGGGAAAAGGCAGTCGTAGACGACGGCGGCGCGGGGCGTCATGGCCGGACGACCTCCCGATCGTCCCCAGACATGGTGAGAGTCGCCGGCGGGACCGGAGGCGCATCTCGAATCGCTCTTCTCGACTCGAGCACGAGGCCGAGATACGCGCCGACCGTCACCAGGAGGTACAACGCCGTGAGGGCGACCCACCCGAGGGGCGGCTGCCACTCGACCTCCGTCAGCATCGTCGTGATGGGCCGGTCGAGACCGATCGTGTACCGCCGCAGCACGAAGACGAACGCGGCAGCACCGACGGCGAGCGCGCCGCCGGCGAGCACGGACGACAGGCGTGCCGCGAGCACACGCATGCCGTCCCCGTCCTGCCGGTCGAGAAGCCAGGCCGATACCAGCACGACGCCGAGGAACAGGAAGATGCCGTAGCGGCCCTGCCAGATGATGCCCGTCTGCGACACCGAGTAGGCCTGCACCGCAACCGGGACGAGCAACGACGACGCAACCACCGCGACCACGACGAGGCGGGAACGCCGACGCAGGGCAGCGAGCGCGACGAGAACGGGCACGGCGACCGCGATGTAGAACACGGGGTAGATGAACGACGGGAGCGGCGCGTCGAACCATCCGAAGTAGCCAACCGCCTGCTGGATGAACGCGGGCGTGGTGCGAATCATGAACCACGCGCCCTGGAGCACCGACCCGCCGACGAGGGGCGCGTCGTTCTCCTCCGCCTGGTTCGACAGACTTCCTCCCAGCAGCGTCCATGCCACTGAGAAGATCGCGGGCACGGCGACCGCTGCGAGCCACGGAATGGATGTCCGGTCCAGGAGCATCCCGCGCAGCGACGGCCATCCCACGGCGAGCGCGCACAGGCCGGCGATGATGAGCACCCACAGCGGTCCGGTGGCACGGGCATTCGACACGACCAGCGCGCCGATGGCGACCGCGGCCCACAGGGTGGTGCGCCGCAGAGCGACGTCGTTGTCATCGCTCCAAGACTGCAGCAGCCGGAGCCCGCCCACCCAGAGGAGCGCGGCGCCGGCGAATTCGAACCCCTGAGGGTTCACCGCTCCGGCGAAGTAGACCACCATGGGCGCGGCGAGGAAAGACACCGCCCATGGCATCCAGGTCCGGCGCGCCGCTCCTAAGGCGACGACGATGGCCGCCGCCATGAGTAGGGAGTTCACGAGGGCGCTCGCCACGCGCATCGCGATCACGCCCTCATTGCCGGAGAGGACGAGCGACGGCCAACTGACGAGGGCGTAGTAGACGGGGTTGTATGCTCCGACCCACGTGTTGAACCATTCCGCCCCGCCCTCGGCGCCCAAGGGCACGGCGCACGATGCCGAGAGCTCCTCGACGGTCGCATAGCAGAGAATCCGACCGTCGTACTCGTACCCCTCCGGCAGATCGACCACGATGTGCCGGGTCCCCGGGATCTCCTCTCCGACGATCTGGCCGCGGGCCTGGGCAATGCCCTTGGTGGCGTGCGCGACCTCGTCCGGCACCGAGAACACGGGCACGGCTACGGCCCACAGACTGCTGAGGAAGAAGATCGACGCGAACGACGCGAGGAACCGCAGCGCGGTCGCGCGGGCAGTGGTCACGCCCCGCGAGCCATGATGTCGTCGATGCGCGTGGCGTCGCCCCACACCCCGGGAGAATCGTAGGGGCGATCGGGGAACGCTCCGTAGGTGAGACGGATGCTCAGACCGCGGTCGGCGATGAACTGCTCGACCTTCGCGGCGAGCGATACGGGGCGCCCCGTGCAGCAGTTGATCACGCCCGCCACGCCGTCGGCCGTCACCACGGTCGCGATCTGGCGCGCGAGCTCGCTCACGTCGATGAAGTCGTAGAGGTGACGCCCGGAGGTGAAGGGGAACTCCGCATCGCCTCTCTCCTCCGCCACGAGGAGCTTGGTGAAGATCGATTGGTTGTTCTTATCGTCGCCGGAGATGTAGAAGCACCGCAGCCATTGCAGCTGCGTGCGGGAGGCGAAGCGCTGCAGGGCCGCCCGTCGGAGGGCGTCTTTGGCGACGCCGTACAGGGATTGCGGGTTCGTCGGGGTGTCGGCGTTGATCGCACCCTCCCAGTAGCCGACCTCGTGCATCGAGCCGAGCACGGCGACGCGATCGACCCCGCTCTCGACGACGCGGTCGAGGAATGCGAAGTGGTCGGAGAGACGAGCGATGTGCGACGGCGCGTTATGGGCGAAGCCGTCCTGCCAGGCGAGGTGCACCAGAGCGTCGGGAGTCTCGGCACCGAGCGCGGACGGATCGAATTCGGAGTGGAGCACGTCGGCGGCGACGACGTGAGCGCGGGAATCGACACCGGCTCGCGATCCGGGCCGGACGATCGCCGTCACCTCATGGCCTCGATCTAGTAGCTCCCTCGCGACGTGGCGACCGACGTAACCGGCGGCGCCGGTCACCACGATCGTTTGACGATCCGCTCCCATGCCGCCCTCTCACCGTGGTTCGCGCTGGTAGAACGCGCGCCCCATCTGCTCCCGTAAACTCCAGTCTATCGATCCTCGGCGGCTCCGCAGATCCGCCGATCCACGATCGACTGTGAAGGGACCGATACCGAGTGCACGCCACCACCGCTACAGCGTTCCCGCGCGACGGCAGACGGACGATCGTCTACCTGTTCTACGACCCTCGCGGGCACGTCGACGAGTACGTCCCGCACAAGCTCCGCGCGCTCCGCCCCCACGTGGATCGCATCCTCGTCGTGGTCAACGGCGACGTGGACGCGGCCGGTCGGTCGCGACTCGCCGAGGTGAGCGACGACGTTCTAATCCGACCGAACGAGGGCTTCGACGTCGGCGGCTACCGGGACGCCATCGAGCACATCAGCGAGGTCGAGCTCGAGCAGGTCGACGAGCTCATCCTGATGAACTACACCTGGTTCGGCCCCGTCCGACCGTTCGAACCGGTCTTCGCACGGATGGACACGCAGGAGGTCGACTTCTGGGGGATGACCGACCACGGCGAGGTGCGCCCGCATCCGCTCACCGGGGGCGAGCTCATGCACGATCACATCCAGTCGCACTGGATCGCGGTGAGACGCCGCATGCTCCAGTCCGAGGCCTGGCGCGATTACTGGCGCACGACGCCCGTCATCGACTCCTACGAGGCGTCGATCATGCACCACGAGGCGCGGTTCACGCAGCACTTCCGCGAGGAGGGCTTCACGGCTGCCGTCGCCTTCCCCCACTCCGACTACCCGGCGACCCTCCACCCGGCCGCAGATAGTGTTCACCTGCTCATGCGAGACGGGTGCCCCGTCTTCAAGCGGCGATCGCTCTTCCACGATCCTCTATATCTGGACCGCCAAGCGATCATCGGGCGTTGGCTGATGGATGCCGCAACGGCCGAGGGGTACCCGTCCGAGTTCATCCTCGAGAACCTGGCCCGCAATACGGCGCCGAAGACGCTCAACACCACCGCATCGATGCTCGAGATCCTCCCGGAAGTGGACGTTTCGTACGACCAAGCGGCACCACTGCGGATCGCGGCGTGCGTGCACCTCTACTACGAGGACATGGCGGACGAGCTGCTCGACGCCCTGTGCACGCTGCCCAGCGCTTTCGACCTGTACATCACGACGGCGAACGAGCAAAAGGCCGGGTTCATTGAACGGCGCATCGCTGATCGCGCCGACCCCCTCGTCTCGCGCTCCGAGGTGTGCGTCATCCCCTCGAACCGCGGTCGGGATCAGAGCGCGTTCTACGTCGGCATGCGCGACGTCCTGCTCAGCGACGACTACGACCTGGTCGTCAAGGTCCACTCGAAGAAGACCGTTCAGCAGGGTCCCACCGCAGGAGAGTTCTTCAAGCGTCAACAGTTGGAGAATCTGCTCCACTCCCCCGGCTACACCGCCAACGTTGTCGCCCTGTTCCAGCGGGAGCCGGGGCTCGGCGTGGTCTATGCTCCGACGATCCACATCGGGTTCCCGACTCTCGGCGGCGCCTGGTTCGGGAACCAGCACCGCGCCCTCGAGGTGTGCCGCGAGCTGGGCGTCTCCGTGCCTCTGGACCAGGTGTCACCGCTGGCGCCGCTGGGAGCCATGTTCATCGCGCGGCCCGCCGCGCTCCGCCGCATGGCCGACGCGGGGTGGACGTACGACGACTACCCGGAGGAGGAGGGGTACGCCGACGGCGGGCTCGCGCACGTGCAGGAGCGCATCGTCTCTTACGTGGCTGCGGAGGACGGCTTCCACACGCGGACCGTCGCCAATGCGGAGTACGCGGCAATCAGTCACACCTTCCTCGAGTACAAGCTGGATCTGATGAGCGAGGCCGTCCAGGGGTACGCCATCGATGAGATCCGTGATGTTCGGCGCTACGTCGATCTGGGCCGTCGGGTCGAGCGCGCGGGCGGCCTGGGGTTCCTCAAGGAGTACGTGGACTCCCACCACCCTCGCGTCAGCCGCGGCGCTCGGCCGCTGTACCGCGGCGTGCGCGCGCTGTACCGGATGACGGTCAAGCGGGGCAAGCGGCCGTATCCGGGCACGGCCGCCGAGCAGATCTCCGAATCATGACCCGCACCCTCGCCACGGAATTCGACCCACGCTCGAACAGCATCGGTTTCGTCCGGTGGCTGATGGCCTTCATCGTGATCTTCTCCCATGCCGGCCCGCTCGGGGGATTCTACGGCGGGCGAGATCTCGGCCTGCAGTGGA
>Ga0136639_10000345_pt1 | contig 15158 bp, 14 predicted proteins | sample AntDrymUQ8592106_2_FD_113739 | JGI IMG/M metagenome (GOLD analysis project Ga0136639, IMG submission 113739) | Polar desert sand microbial communities from Dry Valleys, Antarctica - metaG UQ859 (21.06) | ecosystem: Environmental > Terrestrial > Soil > Desert | place: Antarctica: Dry Valley...
CCGGTCGTGCCCGAGCACGACCAGGTGCCCGCCGGGGGAGAGCCACCCGGAAGCGCGGGCCAGCACGGCCCGTAGGGCAGGCTCAGGCAGGTGCAGGTACATCACGGTGATCAGATCGAAGGTATCGCCCGCCGGATCCCAGGTCGTGGCATCGCCGACTTGCCAGTCCACCGACACCCCTGCCTCGGCTGCATGGGCGCCAGCCTGGCCGATGGCCTCGGCAGAGAAATCGACCGCGGTGACGCTCCAGCCGTGGCCGGCGAGCCAGATCGCGTTGCGGCCGTCGCCGGTGGCCAGGTCGAGCGCGCGCGCCGGCGTCCAGGGGGTCACGGTGTCCTGCACGATCTGCGCCGGAAGGGCCGACCAGAGCCGGCTGGCCTGGCCTGGCTGTGCCTCGCGCGCGAGGCGGTAGCGGGTATCCCATTCGGCGGCGTCCATGGTGTCCTCTCGGCAGACATCCGTGGCTGGGAACGGATGCGCGGCTAGGGTAGTTTCGCACGCCGCGGCGACTCAGCGGGAGAGCGCCGCCAGCTCGGCCCGGGTGGAGGCGCCCACCTTGCGCAGCAGGTTGGCGACGTGGAACTTGACCGTGTTCTCGCTGATCGAGAGTGTCTGCGCGATCGCCCGGTTGCGCGCACCGGAGGCAACCAGCTCGAGTACGCCCTTCTCGCGCGGACTGAGACCCCAGGCGGCGGCCGCGGTGAGCGGCGCGAGTGGCACGTCGAGGGGGAGAGTGACGGCCATTTCGGAGCCCCACCCGGTCGTCGCCTCGAGCTGCAGCGTGCCGTTCAGAGCGGCCACCCGGCTCGCCAGCTGACTGACGCTCGGGCTGTCCGGGGTGAGCTCACCGGAGCCGTCGTCGCGGATGTGGATCAACAGGTTGCTGCCGTCGCAGTCCCAGTGCACGCGCACCCGAGCCACCTCGGTCTGGTCGACCAGAGCCAGAACCGCGCCGCGCACGATGGCCCGCGCGGCGTGGGCAACCTCGCCGGGGAGGGCGCGGCCGTTCACGGGCGGCTCGATGAACTGCACGTCCAGGTCGCCGAAGCGCACGAGCGGGCGCAGGTCGTCGCGCAGGCGTTCGAAGGCCTGGGCCACAGGTTCCTCGGCGAGGGCGCGGTCGTGGTCGGTGACGGCGCGCAGCGCCACCATGGCCTTCGCGGTCAGGTCGATCGCGGTCTGCCGGGCCGACGCATCGCTCGTGTCCCGTGAGCGGAGCACGGCGAGCAGGGACTCGAGCGTTGTTGCCTGGGTGTCGGTGAGGTCGGCGACGACCCGGGCTCGCTCGGCGGCTGCCGAACGGGAGTCGAACGGCTCGATCGAGTGGGGAGGATGCTGACTGGTCACCTCTTCAGACTAGCGAAGGCAACCTGGGCCATCCGTTCGGGTAGGTATCCTGTCCGTTCGGTGGGCCGCACGCCCACCCGAAAGAGCGGAGGATGAGGCGATGCCTCCTCGTACCGACATTCCGGTGACCGTGACCGAATCGCTCGCCGCCATCGCAGCCGAGAACGCCGGAATCGTGCGCCGGCTCCTGGCCGCTGCAGGCACGGGCGGAACCGATGCTATCCCTGCCGAGGCCGTCGCCGCGCCCCTCGATAAGGCGGCGGCCGCCCTGCAAGGCGCGCGGCGCGTCTTCGTGCTCGGTGCGGGTCGGTCCGGTCTGGCTCTCCGGATGACCGCCATGCGGCTGATGCACCTGGGCCTCGACGTGCACGTGGTCGGCGAGGTGACCACCCCGGCCATCGCGGCCGGGGACGTGCTGCTGGCCGCGAGCGGCTCCGGGGGGACAGCCAGCGTCGTGCGCGCGGCCGAGACGGCCGTGGCATCCGGCGCCCGGGTGATCGCGATCACCACCGCCCCGCACTCCCCGCTCGCCGGGCTGGCCGCGGTGAGTGTCGTCGTGCCGGCGGCCCAGAAGCAGGATCACGACGGGCGCCTGTCGATCCAGTACTCCGGTGCGCTCTTCGAGCAGTCCCTCGTCGTGCTCGGCGACGCGATCTTCCACAGCCTGTGGAAGGCATCCGGGGCCACGGCCGACGAGCTCTGGCCGCGCCACGCGAACCTCGAATAACGACTTTTCCCCTGAACCGAACCCATCAGAACCAGAAAGAAGATCATCATGAAGCTGCAAGTTGCCATGGACGTCCTCACCACGGATGCCGCCCTCGAGCTGGCCGCGAAGGTTGCCCCCTACGTCGACATCATTGAGCTCGGCACCCCGCTGATCAAGGCGGAGGGTCTGCGAGCCGTGACCGCCATCAAGGCCGCGCACCCCGACAAGACGGTCTTCGCTGACCTCAAGACGATGGATGCTGGTGAGCTCGAGGCCGACATGGCGTTCACCGCCGGCGCCGATCTGGTGACCGTGCTCGGCACCGCCGGGAACAGCACCATCATGGGCGCCGTCGCCGCGGCCAGGAAGCACGGCAAGGGTGTCGTCGTCGACCTGATCGGCGTCGCCGACAAGGTGACGCGGGCGCAGGAGGTGACCGAGCTCGGTGCCGTCTTCGTCGAGATGCACGCCGGCCTCGACGAGCAGGCCGAGCCCGGCTTCTCGCTCGCGACCCTGCTGAATCAGGGTGAGACCGCCCGGGTTCCGTTCTCCCTGGCCGGCGGCGTGAGCGTCGCCACCATTGCCTCCGTGCAGCGTGCGGGGGCCCGGGTCGCCGTGGCCGGGGGTGCCATCTACGGCGCCGAGGACCCGGCGGCCGCCGCGGCCGCCCTGCGCGCCGTCATCATTTAGCCTCGATCTCGTTCCTCACGGCTCCCGATCTGACCTCCGCCGAGGCCACATCGACCTGCAAAATCGCCCGAACGGCAAGAAAAGCACCCTCGTTTCGCGAACGAGGGTGCTTTTTCCGCAAGTGGCGCGGACGTCAGCCGAGCAGTAGTTTGCCGAGATTGTCGGCGGAGTAGACGGTGGCGGTGGCCTCGGTGGCCTCGGACGGGGAACCGTAGCCCCACTCCACGAGGATGGTCGGCACGCCGTGGGCGGCGGCACCCTCCGCGTCGTAGCGGCGGTCGCCGACCATGACGGGCTGGGTGAGGTCGGCACCGGCGGCGGCAAGGCGCTCGAGGGCCTCCGCCACGACGTCGGCCTTGGAGCTGCGCGTCTCGGTGTCGGTGGACCCCACGATGGCGGTGAAGTACTTCGCGAGGTCGAAGTGCTCAAGCACGGCCATCGCCTTGTGCTGGGCTTTGCTGGTGGCCACGGCCATCGGGATCTTCGCTGCGTGGATGCGCTCGAGCAGTCCGGCAACGCCCGGGAAGACGGCGGTGTCGAGAAGGTGCCCGCCCTGGTAGTCGGTACGGTAGACGGCGAGGGCCTCGGTGGCCTCCTCCGGCGTCATGCCGGCGTACTCGCGGAACGCGGCCAGCAGGGGCGGCCCCACGTAGGCCAGCAGTTCGGTGTCGGTGGGAACCGGGCGGCCCAGAAGGGCGAAGGTGCGGGCGAGGGAACTGGTGATGGCCGGGGCGGAATCGGTGATTGTTCCGTCGAGGTCAAAGAGAATGGCACTCCAGGTGCGAGTCAATGTTGAATTCACTCGCTCATCCTAGAGCGCTGAGGGTCGCTTTCGCTCAGAATCATTTAAGGGTGCGAGATCAGCGCGGTTCCGGTCAGTGCGCCAGCCTCAGAAAAGTTTGGACTGCGTATCGTCGAGTCCGCGCATGGCGTCGTAGTCGAGAACGAGGCAGCGGATGCCGCGGTCCTCGGCCAGGGTACGAGCCTGCGGCTTGATGATCTGTGCCGCAAAAACACCGCTGACCGGGGCAAGATGTGGGTCGCGATTCATGAGTTCGAGGTAGCGCGTGAGCTGTTCCACACCGTCGATGTCGCCACGCCGTTTCAGCTCCACGGCGACGGATCCGCCCGCGGAATCCCGCGCCAGGATGTCGACCGGGCCGATCGCCGTCATGTACTCCCGGCGCACCAGGGTGTGGCCGTCGCCGAGCAGGTGGATGTGCTCGGCCAGCAACTTCTGCAGGTGTGCCTCGACGCCGTCCTTGATCAGCCCAGGGTCGATGCCGAGCTCGTGGGCGGAGTCGTGCAGCACCTCGTAGATGCTGACGATGAGCTGGTCGGCGGTCTTGGTGTGGGTGACCGTCCAGAGGGCCGTGACGCCGGCATCCGTCTGGTCGTCATCGGGAACGGTCAGTGCGAGACTGCACGGCGGGCTCATCCAGTTGAGCGGTTTGTACGAGCCGCCGTCGGAGTGCACGAGCACGCTGCCGTCCGACTTGATCATGAGCAGGCGGGTCGCCAGCGGCAGATGCGCGCTGAGTCTCCCGGTGTAGTCGACGGAACATTTCGCAATCACAAGGCGCACCGTTCGAGCCTAACCGGCGCTCAGGGGGTGAAGGTGCGCTCGCGGGCGGCGGGCGCCGCCAGGCCGGCCAGAATCATCAGGGCCAGGATCAGGAACAGGGCGTTCAGGATGCCCCAGGCCTCGCCGAGCAGGCCGAGCACCGGCGGGCCAACGAGGAAAGCGAAATAGCCGATCATGGCGACGGCGCTCACCCGGGCGGCGGCGTTCTTCGTATCGTCGGCGGCGGCCGACATGCCCACCGGGAAGCCGAGAGACGCGCCGAGACCCCACAGCACGGTCCCGGCGTACAGCAGCCAGTGGTTCGGCGCCAGGATGAACAACACCAGACCCAGGATGCCCAGCACGGCGCAGGCGCGCAGCACCGGAACCCGGCCGAACCGGTCGAGGATCGGGCCCCCGAACACGCGGCCGACGGTCATCGCGCTCACGAAGACCCCGAACACGATGGCGCCCTCGGTGTTGCTCAGCCCATGCCCGTCGACGGCGGCCAAGGCCAGCCAATCGTTGGCTGACCCCTCGGCGAAGGTCATGCCCAGCACGATCGTGCCGATCAGGAGGATCCTCGTGTCGCCCCAAACGGACAGGCCGGCGCGCAGGCGCTCCCGCCAGGGCAGCGCTGCAGGGGGGCCAGCCTGTACCGTGCCCGACACCGCTGGCTCGTCGCCGAGCTCCGCGCGCACCGGGATGGATCGCACGCCGACGACGGCCGTGGCGAGCACGAGCAGCGCGACCCCGGACAGATGCCAGAACACCGGCAATGAGACGAAGGATGCCCCCGCGCCGGCCAGGGCGCCGACAACGGTGCCGAGGCTGAAGCAGGCGTGCATCAGCGGCATCAGCGTCTTGCCGATCGCCCGCTCGGCCGCCGCCCCCTCCACGTTCATCATGACGTCGACGGAACCCATCCCGAGGCCCACCAGGACCAGCCCGGCGAAGACCAGCCCGGTAGACGCCAGCAGGCTGGTGCCGACCCCGGCTGTGATGAGCCCGAGCGAGGAGATCGCGACACCGAGCACGAGGGCGCGCCGGGCACCGAGGCGCGCGAGCAGCCCGACCGCCGCCACCAGGCCGAGCACCGATCCGGCCGAGAGGCCGAAAATGACGATGCCCACGTGCGCCGTCGAGAGCTCAAGGCCGTCACGCACGGCGGGGATGCGGGACATCCAGGTGGCCAAGGCGAGCCCGGCGATGAAGAAGAGCGCGAACACGGCGTTCCGCCAGGCGAGCAGCCCCGGCCGGCCGGCAGGGTGGGTGGCGGCTGCGAGGGGGCGTTCGGTGTGGGTCACACACTCCAAGTTATCCGAAACGCCAGGCCGGAACGCATCCGTGCCCCGCTCGCCGAGCCGGAGCCAGTCGCGATGCCGCTGTGGCACCAACCTAACGGGGGGTGCGGCACCCCGCCGCCGCGAATGCAACGCTCGTAGACTGAAACTCGAGATCGAGCGTTTCGAAGGGGCAACGTGGCTGGTCAGACATCGACGCCGGGGCAATCGGTGACGTCGCGCGTGCTGAGTATTCTGGCCGTGTTCGAACTGAGCGCCTCGCCCCGGTCACTCTCCGAGATCTGCGCCGAGAGCGGGCTGCCGCAGAGCACCGTGCACCGCCTGCTCGGCGAACTCGAGGAGTGGGGCGCCGTGCAGCGGGATGCCCGCGGCCGCTACCAGATCGGCCTGCGCCTCTGGGAACTCGGCCAGCACGCCGGGCGGCAGCTGCGCGATGTGGCCCGCCCCTATTTGCAGGACCTGTTCGGCCTCACCCAGGAGACCGCGCACCTGGCCATCCGTGACGGAGCCGACGTGCTCTACATCGACCGGGTCTACGGCACCCGCCGGGTGCCGCAGGCCTCCCGGGTCGGTGGCCGACTACCCATGCACGCCACCGCCGTGGGGCGCGCGATCCTGGCGTTCGAGGAGAGCTGGGTCCAGGACGCCGTGCTCGGCGGCACGCTGGTCGCGCGCACCTCCTTCACGAAGACCGATCCGGAACAGCTCCGCCGGGAGCTCGAGAAGATCCGCGTGCAGGGGTTCGCCCTGGCCTCGGAGGAGGTGCGCCTCGGATCCTGCTCCCTGGCGGTGCCGGTGTTCGCGCCGGACGGCCGCGTCTTCGGCGGGCTCGGCATCGTGCTGCCGACCAGCCGCGCCCACCAGCTCGAACGCAACCTGCCGATCCTGCTCGGCACGGCGGAGCGCATCCAGGCCGGAATCGCGCACCTCCCGCCCTCGGCCCTGCAGCCCGCCGCCCGCGTGCGCAAACCCTCGCGCCCCTAAGTCAGTTCCATCCAGTGGGACGCACTGAGTGATTCCGAGCTTCGTCGGCTTTAGATAGACCCAGTTCCCCGCAGTTGTGGACGAGACCAAGGAGCACCCAGTGACCCAGACAGAGACGTCGAAGGCACACCCCGAAGCAGCAGCTTCCGCCGCCCCCGGGCGCTGCCCGGTAGACCACGCCGGCCAGAGCGCCACAGCGCTCCACCACCACGGCTACGAGCCCTTCAGCATGAACGACCCGTTCCCTGCCTATGCCGCCCTCCGCAACGAGGAACCGGTGATGTTCGACGAGCGGATCGGCTACTACATCGTCAGCCGTTACGACGACGTCAAGGCGGTCTTCGACGACTGGCAGACGTTCAGCAGCGAGAACGCCCAGGCTCCGGTGCGGCAGCGCGGCGCGGCCGCCGTGAAGATCATGAACGACGGCGGCTTCACCGCCTATTCCGGGCTGTCCGCCCGCGTTCCCCCGGAGCACACCCGCATGCGAACCATCGTGCAGAAGGAGTTCACTCCGCGCCGCTACAAGGCGCTCGAGCCGACCATCCGCGAGAATACCGCGCGGCTGCTGCAGAAGATGCTGGCCCACCCGGATGCCCGGGGCGACTTCCTGAAAGACGTCGCCGTGGACATCCCCACCATCACCATCCTCGGCCTGCTCGGCGTGGGGCCGGAGATGGTGCCCACCTACAAGAAGTGGTCGGACTCCCGGGCCGCGATGACCTGGGGTGACCTCAGCGACGAGGAGCAGATCCCGCACGCGCACAACCTGGTCGACTACTGGAACGAGTGCCTGCGCCTGGTGGCCGACGCCCACGAGACGGGCGGCGACAACCTGGTCGCCGACCTGGTCAAGGCCCAGGTGGCCGGCGCCGAGATCTCCGACCATGAGATCGCCTCGGTCTGTTACAGCCTGCTCTTTGCCGGCCATGAGACCACTACCACGCTGATCTCGAACACCATCCGGGTGCTGCTGCGCAACCCGGAGGAGTGGCAGAAGCTGCTCGCCGACCCGAGCCGCATTCCGGCCGCCATCGACGAGACCCTGCGCTACAGCCCGTCGATCGTGGGCTGGCGCCGCAAGGCCCTCGCGGACACCGAGATCGCGGGCACGTCGATCCCGGCGGGCGCGGACATCCTCTTGTTGATGGGCGCTGCCAACCGTGACCCCGGCGTCTTCGAGGAGCCGGAGGTGTTCGACATCAACCGGCCGAACGCCCGCACCCACCTGTCGTTCGGCTTCGGCATCCACTACTGCCTGGGCAACATGCTCGCCAAAATGCAAGACAAGATCGTGCTCGAGGAGACCCTCAAGGCCGTTCCGAACCTGCGCATCATCGATCCGGAGCAGATCACCTTCGGAGACAACCTGTCGTTCAGGGCACCCACGTCGGTGCCCGTCACCTGGGAGGCCCAGTCATGACCCACGCACCCTTCATCCAGTTCTTCGACGATGACGTCGCCCCGGCGCACGACCTGCTCGGCGGCAAATGTGCCTCTCTCGTGGCCCTGACCGCCGCGGGGATGCCGGTTCCTCCCGGGTTCGCCATCACCACGGCCGCCTACAACGCCTTCATCCACGACGCCGGCATCGAGGCCGACATCCACACGCTGCTGAAGGGTCTCGACCCGAACGACATCGCCGAGGTCGACCGCGTCTCGGCGCAGCTGCGCTTCGAGATCACCTCGCGTCCGGTGCCGGCCGAACTGCACGCCATCACCCTGGCGGCCTACGAGGCCCTGCAGTCCCGGTTCGATTCCCCGGTGCCGGTGGCCGTGCGCTCCTCCGCCACCGCGGAAGACCTGCCGGATGCCAGCTTCGCCGGCCAGCAGGACACCTACCTCTGGCTCGTGGGCGTCACCGACGTCACCGAACACATCCGGGCCTGCTGGGCCTCGCTCTACACCTCCCGGGCGATCATCTACCGGCTCAAGAACAACATTCCCAACGAGGGCCTGTCGATGGCCGTGGCTGTGCAGAAGATGGTCAACGCCAGGGTTGCCGGGGTGGCCATCACCATGGATCCCACCAACGGCGACCGGTCCAAGATCGTGATGGAGGCGGCCTACGGCCTCGGCGAGCTGGTTGTCTCCGGCCAGGTCACGCCCGACAACATCACGGTCGACAAGGTCATGCTGATGGTCGTCAAGCGCCAGATCGGCGACAAGCACGCTGAGCTCGTGCCTGACCTGGAGAGCAAGTCCCTGGTTGAACTCGAGGTGTCGGAGGAGCGCCGCACCCAGCTGTGCATCAGCGACGCCGAGATCACCGCCATCGCGGCGATCGCCAAGAAGGCGGAGAAGCACTTCAAGTGCCCGCAGGACATCGAGTGGGCGCTGGACCGCGACCTGCCCGACGGCGAAAACCTGCTGCTGCTGCAGTCCCGTCCGGAGACGGTGTTCTCCTCCACCGCCACGGGGTCCATCCCGGTCACCTCGGGCGGCTTCGGGATCGAGAGCATCACGAAGTCGTTGATGAGCCAGGCCGGCAAGGCCTAGGCCGGCCGCGCGGCATCCGCTTGCCCTCTTCCTTTACTACCCACCCGCACCTTCCCCTTTATACAGAACGGTTGACCCATGACAGAGAAGTCATTCCCCAGCCCGTACGACCAGAAGCCGTCCGACGCCGCCGCAGGCTGGAAGGACCTCTACGCCTACAACCTGGTCTTCCAGGAGAACCGCAAGGAGGTCGAGGAAGCCAAGTTCTGGTTCTGCGACAGCCAGCACTGGCCCACCGTCACCAAGCCGTTCGAGACCATCGGTTTCGAGTTCGCGGTCTCCTGCCTGGGCCAGTACAACTCCCGTCACCTGCTGATCCCGCCGGCCAACGGTATCGAGTTCCGCATCCACAACGGCTACGTCTTCATGTCGCCGGTGGGTGTTCCCGAGTCCGAGATCGCCGCCCGCGTGCCGCAGTTCATGCAGCGGGCCGGCCACTATTTCCAGAACTGGGACACCCTGCTCGAAAAGTGGCAGGGCAAGATCCGCGGCACCATCGACGAACTGAACGAGCTCTCCTTCGACGCCCTGCCTGACATGGTGCCCGTCGAAGACGTGCTGAGCGGCAAGGGCACCGGCCCGAACAACGAGCTGCTCGCCAGCTTCGACAAGCTGATCTCGCTGACCTACCGGGCCTGGCAGTACCACTTCGAATTCCTCAACCTCGGCTATGTGGCCTACCTCGACTTCTTCACCTTCTGCAAGGAGGTCTTCCCGGGCATCCCCGACCAGGCCGTCGCCAAAATGGTGCAGGGCGTGGACATGGAACTGTTCCGACCGGATGACGAGCTCAAGAAGCTCGCCAAGCTCGCCGTGGAATTGGGCCTGGCCCGCCACTTCGGCGACACCGAGAATCCGGAAGCCACCCTGTCCGCGATCGCCTCGGACGCCCAGGGCACCACCTGGCTCGCCGCGTGGACCGAGGCCCAGGACCCCTGGTTCAACTTCACGGTCGGAAACGGCTTCTACGCCCACGACAAGTACTGGATGGACCACCTCGAGCTGCCGCTCGGCTACATCAAGGACTACATCGTGCGTGTGCAGAGCGGCCACACCATCGACCGGCCTGTCGCCGAGCTCGTGGCCGAGCGCGACCGCATCACCGAGGAGTACTCGGAGCTGCTCAGCCCGGAACAGCTGGAGGCGTTCTCGGGCAAGCTGGGTCTGGCCCGCCAGGTCTACCCCTATGTGGAGAACCACAACTTCTACATCGAGCACTGGACCATGGGCGTGTTCTGGCGCAAGGCCCGGCAGCTCTCGAAGATGCTGCACGAGCAGGGGTTCTGGCCGGAGGCGCACGACATGTTCTACCTCCGCCGCGACGAGGTGCGCGAAACGCTCTTCGACTACGTCACCGGCTGGGGTGTCGGTGCCCCGGCCATCGGCCCCGACTACTGGCCCGCCGAGGTCGCGCGCCGCCGCGTCATCGTCGACGCCCTCTCGACGGAGCGCCCACAGCCCGCCCTGAACACGCCGCCGGCGGTGATCACCGAGCCCTTCACCCTCATGCTCTGGGGCATCACGAGCGACCAGATCAAGAACTGGCTGGGGGAATCGGACGCGCCGGAGGGCGAATTCCGCGGAATGGCAGCCTCCAGTGGGGTTGCCGAGGGTCCGGCCCGTGTGATCAACAGCTCCGACCAGCTCTCCGAGGTGCAGGACGGCGAGATCCTCGTGGCCCCGGTCACGGCACCCTCCTGGGGCCCGATCTTCGGCAAGATCCGCGCCACCGTCACCGACATCGGCGGCATGATGAGCCACGCGGCCATCGTCTGCCGGGAATACGGGATGCCCGCCGTCACCGGCACGGGCACCGCGTCGGCCCAGATCAAGACCGGCCAGTGGCTGCGGGTCGACGGCAACAACGGCACCGTCACGATCGTGGAGGACCACGAGCACGACCTCACCCTGGCCCCGGCCGCAGCGATCCAGCTCGACACCGCCCTGGCCGCAGCCCACCTCGAAGGCAGCCATGCCTGACCCAGGCACGGCCGGCCGCGACCCCAGAACGGTGCTGATCACCGGCGCCGCCGGCGGTCTCGGCCGTGCCTTCGCCCTGGGCTTCGCGGCCCAGGGTGACCAGGTGGTCGTCGCCGACGTCAACATCGACGGATGCCGCGAGACGGTGGCGCTGATCGAGGCCGCCGGCGGCACCGCGCTGGCGGTCGAGGTGAACGTCACCGCACTCGACTCCGTGACGGCGATGGCGCGAACCGCCGCATCCTTCAGCCGGGAGAGCGGCGGTAGCGGCACGATCGATGTCGTCATCAACAACGCCGCGATCTACGCCACGATCACCCGCGCCCCCTTCGACGAGATCGACGTGGACGAGTGGGATCGGGTGATGGCCGTCAACCTCAAGGGTCCGTGGCTGGTCACCCGGGCCTGCTCGCCGTACCTGCCCGATGGCGGCAAGGTGATCAACCTCTCCTCGGCCACCGTGATGAGCGGCTCCGCCCACTGGGCCCACTACGTGGCGTCCAAGGGTGGGGTGATCGCGCTCACCCGCGTGCTCGCCAAGGAGCTCGGAGACCGAGGCATCACCGTCAACGCGATCGCACCCGGCTTCACCCTGACCGAGGCCAGCTACGGGCTGATCGAGGGAGCCGAGCAGTACGGCGTGCACCGCGGCTCGCTCAAGCGGGCCAGCGAGCCCGAGGACATCGTGGGCGCGGCGCTGTTTCTGGCCGGCCCGGGCAGCAACTACATCACCGGCCAGACCCTGGTCGTCGACGGTGGGCGCCAGTTCCTCTAGGAACCGGCTGCGCACATCCGTCATTCACTCAAAGGAGATCCGAGAAATGCCCACCGTAACCTACGTTGCATCCGACGGCAGCGAGACCATCGTCAACGGCTTCGCGGGCGACTCCGTCATGGAGACCGCCGTGCGCAACGGCGTGCCCGGCATTGTCGCCGAGTGCGGCGGCAGCCTCTCCTGCGCCACCTGCCACGTCTTCGTCTGCGCCGACAGCGCCCCGCTGTTCCCGCCCGTTGCCGGGCTGGAAGACGACATGCTCGACGGCACCGCCGTCGACCGGGAAGACAACTCCCGGCTCTCCTGCCAGCTCAAGCTGACCGACGACCTCGACGTGCAGGTCACGACCCCCGAAACCCAGGTGTGAGCATCATGGCTGACCTGACCGACCCGACCGATACCGCGGCCCCCCGCGGCACCCTGATCGTGGGCAACTGCCAGGCCGGGGTTCAGCTTGCCTCCAGCCTGCGCGAGCTCGGCGACACCGAACCGATCACCCTGGTCGGCGAGGAGCCGCATGCGCCCTACCAGCGGCCGCCGTTGTCAAAGGCCTTCCTCAAGGGGGAGGCCAGCGCGGATTCGCTGGCTTTTCGCAGCCACGACTTCTACCTGACCCACCAGATCGAGCTCGTCACCCGGGAACGCATCGTGAAGATCACCCGCGACGCGACCGGTGGGGTGGCCGTGGCCGAGTCCGGGCGCACCTTCCCCTTCGCCCGTCTCGCCCTCACCGTCGGCGCGATGCCGCGCACGATCCCCTTCGAGGGCTCCGAACTGGAGGGGGTGCACTACCTGCGGGATGCGACGGAAGCCGCGGTGCTCGAGCACCGGTTGCGCACGGCCCGCACCGTCGTCGTGATCGGCGGCGGGTTCATCGGGCTCGAGGTGGCCGCCGGGGCCCGGGCCTCCGGCAAGAACGTCACCGTGCTGGAAGCCGCCCCGCGGCTGATCGGCCGTGCCGTCTCCGAACAGACCAGCGAGTTCTACCTGCAGGCGCACCGCCGCCGCGGCCTGAACGTCGTGCTGAACGCCACCGTGGTGCGTATCGTCGGCGAACACGACCGGGTGACCGGCGTGGAGCTGGGCGACGGCAGCATCGTGCCGGCCGACGTGGTCCTGATCGGGGTCGGCGTCATCCCGCGCACCGAGCTGGCCGAGCAGCTGGGACTCCAGGTCGACAACGGCATCGTCGTGGACACCCACGCGGTCGCCTCCGACGGGGCCACGGTCGCGGCCGGTGACTGCGCGAACATGCCCAATCCCTCCATCGCCGACTTCGGCAACGGCCGGCTGCGGCTCGAAAGCGTGCAGAACGCCGTGGAGCAGGCCAAGGTCGCCGCCGCCACCCTTCTGGGAATCCCTGCCGAGCACAAGACGGTGCCGTGGTTCTGGTCGGACCAGGCCGACCTGAAACTGCAGATCGCCGGGCTCTCCGGCGGCCACGACCAGGTCGTGCTGCGCGGCGACCCCGACTCGGAGAAGTTCTCCGTGCTCTATTACCGCGACGGCACTCTGATCGCCGCGGACTGCATCAACAGCCCGCTCGACTTCATGGCCGTGCGCAACTCCCTGCACAAGGGCCAGTCCATTTCGGCCGAGGCTGCCTCCGACACCTCCATCTCCCTCAAGAAGCTCGCCACCGGTACCCCGGCGCTCTCAGAGAAAGTGACATCGCCATGACCCTGCAGACCGAACACCCGATCGATACCTCGCCGATCAGTGTCGCCGACGACTCCCCGGCCGACCTTGACCTGCTCTGGCGGGCCGTCGAGCCGGAGATGCGCACGCGCGGCAACGACATCCACATCCCGATGTCGTTCGCCTTCGCCGAACGCCTCTGTGACGCCTACCCCGAGGCCGATTCCCTCGTGGTGCGGGTGGCCATCCTGCTGCACGACACGGGCTGGGCCCGCGTCGACGAGACGAAGATCATCTCGGAGGGCTTCGGCACGAATTGGCGCCAGGCGCAGATCCGGTTCGAACACGAGATCAAGGGCTGCGAGATCGCCCGCGAGGTGCTCCCCGGCCTCGGCTACGACGACGCCTTCATCACCAGGGTGACCGACATCATCGACGGGCACGACACCCGGCCGGTCTCGCACTCCATCGAGGACTCGCTGGTGCGGGATGCCGACCGGCTCTGGCGCTTCACCCCGGCCGGCGTTGCCCTGGCCTCGAGCTGGTTCCACCAGACACCCTCGTTCTACTGCCGCCGGTTGCGATCGGAGATCCTGCCGGAGCTGATCACCGCCGCCGGGCTTCAGATGGCGACGATCGAACTCGACCGGGCCGAGGCGCTGCTCAAGGTTGCGGTGCTCTGATGGAGACGGCGCTCGCGACCGTTCCGTACACCCACACGGACGACCTGTTCATCGATGGCGCGTGGACCACGGCCCACGGTGCCGGGCGCACGATGGTGACCAACCCGGCAACGGAAGAGGTCTGGGGGAGCGTGCCCGTGGCATCCGTCGCCGACCTCGACCGGGCCGTGGGCGCGGCCCGCCGGGCCTTCTCCGGTACCGGCTGGCGCGACCTGGCCCCGTCGGAGCGTGCGGTCTACCTGCTGCGGCTGGCCGACGAGGTCGAGAAGCGCAGCGAGGCGATCTCGCACACCAATACCGGGGAGAACGGGTCGCCGGTCGCTGAGACCAGCCGCGCGGGGTCGAACGCGGCCGCGATCTTCCGCTACTTCGCCGCCCTCGCGCCCCACCTGGCGGCGCCGGATATTCGCCGTTTCCCCGATGGCACCGCCGAGACCGTGGTGCGGCAGGACCCGGTCGGAGTCTGCGCCCTGATCGCGCCGTGGAACTTCCCGATCAACCTCGTGGTGGCCAAGCTGGCCCCGGCGCTGATGGCGGGTTGCACCGTCGTGATCAAGCCGGCCTCGCCGACCCCGCTCTCGATCCGCCAGATCGCGGATGCCGTCGCCGCCGCCGGCATCCCGGCCGGCGTGGTCAACGTGGTCACCGGCAACAGCGCCGTCGGCGACGCCCTCGTGCGCCACCCCGGTATCGACAAGGTGGCCTTCACCGGTTCCACCTCGGTGGGCCGTTCGATCGGCGCGACCTGCGGCCAGCTGCTGCGCCCGGTCACGTTGGAACTCGGCGGAAAATCGTCGGCCCTGGTGCTGCCAGACGTCGACCTGGCCGCGATGCAGAAAGTGCTGATCCGCACCTGCATGCGCAACACCGGGCAGACCTGTTACATCTCCACCCGCATCCTGGCGCCGCGTGAGCGCTACGACGAGCTGGTCGACATGGTCACGGCCACCATCGCGGCCGCGCCGCAGGGCGATCCGATGGATCC
>Ga0136639_10000346_pt1 | contig 15126 bp, 10 predicted proteins | sample AntDrymUQ8592106_2_FD_113739 | JGI IMG/M metagenome (GOLD analysis project Ga0136639, IMG submission 113739) | Polar desert sand microbial communities from Dry Valleys, Antarctica - metaG UQ859 (21.06) | ecosystem: Environmental > Terrestrial > Soil > Desert | place: Antarctica: Dry Valley...
CGCCTTCGAGCGCGACATGAACGTCACCCACGCCCGCAGCGGGAAAAAAATCCGCCTGCCTGACTCCCAACGCCTGTTTGCCCAGGAGCGCGAGACCCTGGACACCGCCTACCCGGGCGATGTCGTTGCCCTTGTTGGAAATTACGACTTCCACGTCGGCGACACCCTGGCGAGCGACACCGAAACCTCCTTCAGCGAAATCCCGCGCTTCGCTCCCGAGTGCTTCTGTTACGTCCAGTGCGACGGCACCGCCAACTACAAGCGCTTCCGCGAGGGCCTCGACCAGCTCCTCAAGGAGGGCGTTGCCCAGATGTTTGAAATCGACGGCTCGCTGGTACGGGTCCCGTTGTTAGGTGCTGTTGGCCCGCTGCAGTTTGAAGTCCTCAAGTACCGCCTGGAAGGCGAGTACGGCGCGCCATGCCGGATCGAGAGCTCACCGTGGGACGTCATCCGCTGGGTCCGGCGCAAGGACGCCCCAACCGAATCGCTGGCCGAACGCCCAGTCCTGCAACTGCCATCCGGCAGCGCCTTGGCCAAGGACATTGACGGCCAATACGTCGTCTTCCTTCCTGACCAGTGGCTCATCAACCTCCTGCAGGACCGCAACCCGGATTTCGTCTTCCTCGACAAGCCCGATTAGCATGGAACCTCCAACCACCACCACGGCCGGTCCCGATGCTGAGCCCTCCCTGTTGCGCAGGATCTTGTTTTGGAGCGCATGGGTCATTTGGGCACCCATCACCGCAGCGGCTTTCGCGGTGATTGTGATCTTCCTCATCCACGCAGGGCTGGGTGGCCCAACGTTTCTCCTCGGCGCAGCGGGAGTAGGCGTCTGGGGAATCGTCATGCTCTGGTGGGGATCGCGAGGAAACCTTCGGCAGCCATGGCGCCGCCGGCTCGTCACCGGCTGGATGCTTGCCCTCACTCTAGGTCTGCTTGCCGTGGCGGAGCACCTCTGGCTGGAGCCCACCTTTACCACCGATTCCGGGGAGCCGCTGCGCGAATGGACGGCGGAAAAGAGCAGCGGAACATTCCTGCGTGAGGCCGAGCGGATTGAAGTCCTTTCCCTTGCCTCCGACGGCGTTCCCATGCCCGAGGTGGGCGCAAGCCAAGGGGACTTCTATGGCTATCAAATCTATGGCGCCACAGCTGTGAGTGACCCCGCGCTCATCGAGAATGTTTGGTCGGATGTGACCAAGCGCATCGCCGACGACAACTCGAGCTCCGTGATGTGTTTCAACCCGCGCCATGGCATCCGCGCCTTCAAGGGCGACGAGCAGCGGGATTTTGTCATCTGCTTTGAATGCGAAAGCATAAGAATCCACAACCCGAAGAGCTCCCAACCTCGCCTTTACGTTCCCCTTACCTCCGCTTCCGCCCCGCTTGCCATGGACGAGCTTCTTGATGCCGCCAGCATCCCGCGGGAACGCAGCCGACGTTGATGGGTTGACTTCAGCCCCAGCGGGGGATCTTCCGCCCCAACGGGGCACAAGGCGATAGCCCAGGGCCAGCGCAGCGCAGCCCTGGGAACCGCCCCCCGGAGAGATATTCAGCGCTGAAAGGGCGAAACCTCTCACCCAAGCGGGGCACAAGGTGACAACGCAGCGTTTGGAACCGCCGGCCGCGCGGGACAAAACCGCTTCTTTCTCGGCGGCAACTTGCGCCTGCCCGCTTGCGTGCCGATCATCCAACGTCACCAAATCGGAAGATCCCATGCCGCAATCCCTCTCTCAAATCTTGGTGCATCTGGTCTTCTCGACTAAGAACCGGGAGGCGATTCTGGCGGATGACATTCGGGACGGGCTTCACGCTTACATTGGTGGGATTGTTGAGATCCACCACGGGGCGTTGCTCAAATCCGGCTCGGTCGCCGATCATATCCACTTGCTAATTGCCCACCCAAGAACCTGTGCGCCCTCAGACCTGGTGAAGGAAATCAAAGTTGGGTCATCCAAATGGTTGAAGACCAAGTCTCCAAGATATGGCGATTTCCATTGGCAGAGTGGCTTTGGAATATTTTCAATCAGCCCGGTTCATCGGCCAGCACTGGAGAACTACCTGGCAAGCCAGGCCGAGCATCATCGCAAGGTCACATTTCAGGAGGAATACCGCCGCATGTTGACCAAATACGGTATCCCCATCGATGAACGTTATGTTTGGGATTAGCACAGCCTTGGCGGTAAGCCGGGCAGCCACGCAAAGTTCCGCCCTTTCAGGGCTTAAAATTCATTCTGGGGGCGGTTCCCAGGGCTGCGCTGCGCTGGCCCTAGGCTATCACCTTATGCCCCGTCGGGGCGAAAGACCCAGTGCTACGCTGCGCTGGACTTGCGAATCGGACCCCAAAACGATCCCCAAGCCCTCATCGGGAAGTAGCTTGTGCGTTTGGGGCGGAATATTAGAAGGCGGACCCCCGAAGGGGCGGAACTCGCGGATGACGGGGTTCCGCCCTCAAAAGCCGCCCAAGCTCCCTCCCCCTTCAGGTGAATTGGTTAGAAATCTAAAGGATCTGGGCTATGCGTTTTTTGATGAGATTTTATTGGCGAACACTGAAGCAAACGGTCAGCGAGTTTTTTGAGGATAACGCCCTGCGGCTCAGCGCGGCCTTGGCATATTACTCGGTGTTTTCGCTGGCGCCGCTGCTGGTGATCTGCGTGGCCGTTGCGGGCGCATTTTTGGGGGATGAGGCGGTGCGCGGGCAGTTGGATGAGCATCTACGAGGAAGCCTTGGAGCCAGCGGTGCGTTTGCGGTGCAAGACATGGTGGCGAGCGCCCGCAAGCCGGGCACCAACGCATGGGTGACGGTCGCGGGCGTGGCGACGCTGCTCGTCGGCGCAGGCGGGCTTTTTGGCCAGCTGCAGGATGCCATCAACGTGGTTTGGGGCGTCAAACCGAAGCAGGGCCGCGGGATCATTGGCGTCCTTAAAGATCGCTTCCTGTCCTTCACGATGGTGTTAGGGACTGGCTTCCTTCTCCTCACTTCGATGGTTCTTAGCGCGGTGCTCCAGTCGCTGAGCCAGTGGGCGGGCAACTTTGCCAGCTTTCCTCCTCAGGTGTGGACGGTGATCAGCTCGGTCGCGTCGTTTGCAGTCATCGTCGTGTTGTTCGCGGCGATCTTCAAAGTGCTGCCTGACGCGCGGCTGCGCTGGCGCCACGTCTGGGTTGGAGCCCTGTTCACTGCCGCCCTGTTTGTGGCGGGCAAGGCGGGCATCGCGTGGTACCTCGGCCGCGCAGCCACCTCGTCGAGCTACGGCTCCGCCGGGTCCCTCGTGCTGGTCATGCTTTGGGCATACTATTCCTCGATCATTCTGCTCTTTGGCGCGGAGTTCACCCAGGTCTGGGCTAACAGTCAGGAAGATATCGCTCCGGATGAAAATGCCCAGGTTGATCCCACCCCTAGCTGATCCGACCAAACTGACCAATCAACCGCCAAAAAAAAGGCCGGCACCCGAAGGGCCGACCTTGAGAACCTTGTACCACTCTTAGAATGCCAGCTTCGCCTCTAACATTGCGCCGTGGCTGCTGATGCCGTCTCCCTCGATTGACACCTCGCCAAAGTAGCCAAGTCCAACAGTGACCGCATCGCTCAGCCCCAGATGGATCCCGGCGTTGAGAAGGAGGGCGTTTTTGGCCCGGTCAGCCGCGCTGGTTGAGAAGCTGCCAGGAACCCCGAAGAACCCCGCCGCCACCGTGCGATCTTCGTCAGCCATGAAATCATGGGCCCAACGCGCTGAGCCATAGATCCGTAGCGGCCTTGAGCCAACATTCATGTCGCGCTGCGCCATCAGTCCGAGGAGCGCACGGAGTGATTCCACATCGCGGCCCTGCGTCACTAGAATGCCGGTTTCACGCCCCAGATCCAAACTCTGGTATTCCAACGCGGCCACGGGTCCCCATGAGAACCCGTTGGCACCCATCAGATAACCACCGCCAATCAGGGCGTTCCAGCTCGTCGCTTCGGCCGTGGCAATCACTTGCCCAATCCCCGCCAGCGGACGCAGGGTGTCCAACTCATGGTCACCGTACGCTAACAACGCGTCGACAAACAGCCCGTCCGCCCCGCCATAGCTCGCGTACGCCCCAAAGTAATCCGTCTCCACCTCAACCTCGCTGGCTCCTCCATCCATATCCACCTTCGCCAGCTGGCCTAGCACGCCCACTGTTAGCATCGGCCCGAACTGGAAGTCGGCTCCAACTGTGAGCTGCCTGCTGTCGCCCTCGACATTCGCCAGCCCGCCATCCAGATCAAGGCTCTCGATGCTGCCGGCGATCCATGCGTTCCAGTTTTTGGGAGCTGTTGAGGAAGCGGCTTGAGCCTGGGAGGTTAGAGTGCCCTTGGCATCGAAGGAAGGTGGTGATGCAGAGGCCACACCGCTAGGAGTTCCGAAGGACCGGCGCAAGGCGTTGTGATTCTCGACGGTGCGATTGAGCGTGAAGCCGGAGTGGATGATGGCATCGGAGGCAATCACATTGAGACTAAAACCGAGAGCTTCGATGGCCGCGGCGGCATCTTCCGGAGTGGAGTAGTCGATATTGGCCAAATAAGCGGCCAAGGCGGTCTTATCCGGATCCCATGCGAACGGCAGTGCGGTGTTCAAGTACTCGCCGATGGCGTCACCTTGCGTACTGAGGCCGGGAACCAAAGTGTAGTCGTGTTCGGTACTCAGCCAAATGTTGCCGTCCTGCAAGTTCGAGCGCAAGCGGACAGAAGAAGAAATGAAAGGGTTGCCGTTGATGAGAAATTGCGCCTCGTGATCGAAGTTAGGTGTTTCGAGGTCGTTGTTGAAGACAATCAGCTTGTTGTTGTCATAGAGCGGGGCAAGGAGGTTGGTCGGGCGCACCTGGAGCTTGGCACCGGCCTCGATGACCAAGGCTCCATTGTTGGTGACAAGGTCCCAATGGCCGTTGGGCACCATGTCCACGATCAGCGCGGAACCGGCGAAAAACTTCATCCCGGAATTGATCGTCGTGGCGTTGAACTCGGCAATCTGGCCGATGTCTTCTCCAGCGCTGAATGCGGCACCGCTCTGAAGATCAATCTGTGTCAGGTTCCAGTCGCCAAGGCCGCCGAGTTCCCCGCCGGTCGCATTGATTGAGGTGCCGTTGTAGCCCTCGGTCACATACAGCGCGCCCTCGCTGAGGGTGAGAGCAAGGATGTTGGCCGTACCGTCGACCAGAGCGCGGCCCGCGCCGGTCTTGGTGCCGATTTCAAAGTTCAGGACATCGCCGCCAAGGATTTCGCTGGTCCCGTCAAAGTTAAGGGTATCGGTCCCATCGCCGCCATCGACGTCGCCAATGATCAAGCCGCCAAAGGCGTTAAACGTGTCGTTGCCTGCACCCATTTGGACCGCGTGGAGATTGGCACCACGGAGCATGCCGAAGTTGGTCAGGACGTTGACGCCGTCACCGGTAAGCACCGCGAACTCTTTGCCAAAAATAAACCCTTCGTTGATCAAGGTGAGGTTTTTGCCAGCCTCGATGCCGTTGCCATTGACGGTGGAGTCGATTAACCCACCAGCGAAGTTTTTGATGATCGCGTCGTCGCCCGTGAGCACCCCGCCGTCCTCGCCCTCAATAGTGCCACTGGTTTCCAACAACAGTTCATTCTGGGTGTTGATGCCGTGATTGGTTGCGATGATCTGGCCGGAGGAATACAGGGTGATCCAGGCCTTGTTTTGCGCCTGCACGCCATCGCCGTCACCGCTATACCCACCCCGGATAAGGCCGCCGTTGGAGAGCAAAAGCTCGTCGGCCACGCTGATGGCGTCACCGGTATTGCTGGATATGATTCCGCCAACATAATTGTACAGCAGCGCCTCGTTGTTGGCCACGATGGCTGTGAGACCGCCACTGACGGCGCCCTCGTTGTTGAGGGTGTGGTAATCTCCAGTGGAAATCCCGTTCACACCGCCGTAGATAAACCCGCCAACATAGTTGCTCACAATTGGGCTGGTCTGGATCCTGACCCCATCCACGTCACCCCTGATAATTCCACTATTGTAGATGTAGGCGCCGACCGCCGAGTCCACCCCGAGTCCGCTGGCGCCTTGACCGGAGATCAGGCCAAAGTTGGTTAAGTCCAGGTTGTCGCCCGCCTTAATCCCCGAGCCATTGCTTGCACGAATAATCCCGTCGACGGAATTCCCAATGGTTGCGCCTGTGCCGGCCCCAATGCCCCTGACGACCCCGCTGATTTCGTCAAAGTTAGAAATTGTCGTGTCATTGCCGGTCAGAAGGCCGGTTCCAACCGTGCCGCGGATCAGGCCGTTGTTGATGATGGAATCAATCTCCGCGGTTCCGCCGTTGCCAAAGAGTCCGGTTTGCCCGATGACCGTGCCGTTGTTGACGATTGAAGTTACCTGCACCAAACCGATGAAAATCCCGTTGGTAGCGCCACTGTTGCCGAGCGTGCCGTTGTTGGTAATCGAGTAGCCATCCTGGGTGACCCGCAGCGCATCATCAGCGCCTCCGCCGTCACCAGCCACCACCACATCTTCATTAACCAAGACGCTCAATACCGGCCCCGCGATCGATGCTCCATTGGCAATGTAAGTATCGTCGCCGCTCACGCTGATGACCAAGGCACCATCGGCGCTCGTCGAAGAAAAATACGTGGCCGCCTCGCTGAGCGACAGCGTCGCCAACCCAGCCCCAGCAATCAGTCCTACCGTCGTGCTGCGACTTCTTCTCCGCAGCCACTTTGCTTTTCCTGCCCGGCTACTGATGGTTGATTCACGCTTGCTCATAATTAGTTAAGTTCCCGGACTTCGCATACTGAAGCTGGCGATACCTAATAGACCTGTACGGCGGCAGCCAAGGAAAAACGCCCCCGAGGCAAAGCGGCTGGTGGTCGCGCGGCCGGCTGCGGGGAACAAGCGCTTATTGCCAAGAGTGATAGAGCTGACCGGTATTTGATCGCCCGATATCACCATGTTTGATCTCAGGGCAAAGCTGAACTGGAAAGGCCCACGCCAAGGACGGCATCCTTTCCCAGCCGACCCTTAAGCGACCTTCGTTCCGGGAGAGCTGGAGAGGTTCGCGCCACCCGTGGACGGGGCGCGAGGCTTTCGGTGCCTTCCCCGCGGACGGAGCGGCGGGGACGTTCGGGAGTTTTCCCGCCGAAGCTCTCACGAGCTTCGCTACGGGAAGTCGTTCAAGCAGCGTCCTTGTCGGCGCGCTTTTTGCGGATGATGGGTTCCTTTTCGCCAAGAACCACCGCGCGGTTGATGGTGACGGACTCGACGTCCTTGCGCGACGGGATGTCGTACATGATGTCGAGCATGACGCGTTCAAAGATCGAGCGAAGGGCGCGGGCACCAGTGCCGCGGGCGTGGGCCTCCTTGGCGAACGCTTCCAGCGCGTCCTTGGCCACCTTGAGCTTCACGCCGTTGAGGGCGAGCTGCTTGGAGTACTGGCGGACAAGCGCGTTCTTCGGTTCGGTGAGGATTTTGATGAGTTCCTCCTCGGTGAGCTTGCGCAGCGAGGAGATGACCGGCAGGCGGCCAATGAACTCCGGGATGAGGCCAAAGTGGAGGAGGTCCTCCGGCTGGGCCTTGCGCAGGATCTCGGTGTCAGACTGGTCGGAGGTCTCGGCGCTCAGTCCGCTGTGGAAGCCCAAGGCGTTGCGGCCAAGCCGGCGGCGGATGATTTCCTCAAGACCGACGAAGGCGCCACCGCAGACAAACAAAATTTTCTCCGTGTTGACCTGGATGTATTCCTGCTGGGGATGCTTGCGCCCGCCCTGCGGCGGAACATTGCAGACGGTCCCTTCAAGAATTTTCAGCAAGGCCTGCTGGACACCTTCCCCGGAAACGTCGCGGGTGATAGAGACGTTCTCGGTCTTGCGGCCGATCTTGTCGATTTCATCGACGTAAATGATTCCGCGCTCGGCCTTGGCGACATCAAAGTCAGCGGCTTGCAGCAGGCGCAGGATGATGTTCTCAACATCCTCACCGACATAACCGGCTTCCGTCAGCGTGGTGGCATCAACGATGCAGAAAGGAACGTCAAGGACCCGCGCCAAGGTGCGCGCCAGCAAGGTTTTACCGGATCCGGTCGGGCCGAGCAGCAGGACGTTGGCTTTTTCAATCTCCACATCGCGCAAGTCCTCGTCCATCTCAACGTCGTCCTGGCGCAAACGCTGGTAGTGGTTGTAGACGGCGACCGAAAGGACCTTCTTGGCGTGTTCCTGGCCAATAACATAGGTGTCCAGATGCTCGCGCAACTGGGCCGGGGTCGGCAGGGCAAACCCTTGTTCGACGGGAGCTTTGCCGGCGATTGTCTGGTCGCTGAACTCGCGCTGCAGGATGCTGGCGCAGACGTCAATGCACTCGTTGCAGATGTAAACCCCAGGCCCGGCAATGAGCTTGCGGACCTCCGAGTGGCTTTTGCCACAAAACGAGCACATGGTGAGATTGGACGCGCGAGCCATCGGGTCTGGTGGGTGGAAAAATGGGGTTTGGCGGGCCGGGGTCACGCCCCAGCCCTAGAAGTTAGCCTATTTGCGCCGCCGTGGGGCAACTATTTTGGCGCGTTGTCCGGGAAGTCCACCGATGCGGGCAGTTCCTTGCGGCTTTCCAACACCTTGTCGACAAGGCCGTATTGCGCGGCGACTTCCGAAGGCATGTAGTTGTCGCGATCCGAATCACGCTCAATGGTTTCGAGCGACTGGCCGGTGTGCTTGGCGAGGATCTCGTTGAGGCGCTTCTTGAGCGTGAACATGAAGCCAATCGTGCGCTCAATATCGGAAGCGGTGCCCTGGGCGCCGCCGGAAACCTGGTGGATCATCACGTGGGAGTTCGGCAAGCAGAAGCGCTTACCCTTGGTTCCCGCGGTCAGCAGCACCGAGCCCATCGAGGCCGCGATGCCGATGCAGTACGTGTTCACATCGCAGGTCAAAAATTGCATCGTGTCGTAAATCGCCAGGCCAGCGGTGACCGAGCCGCCGGGGGAGTTGATGTAGATGTGGATGTCCTTCTTCGGGTCCTGCATCTGCAAGAAAAGCAGCTGGGCGATGACCGAGTTGGCCACAAAATCGTCAATCGGCGTGCCGATGAAAATGATCCGGTCCTTGAGTAGGCGCGAATAGATGTCGAACGAGCGCTCGCCGCGGCCGTCCTGCTCGACGACCACTGGGACGTAGTAGCTGTTCTTGGGGGCGGATCCGCCTTGGTCGAAGTTGAAATGATTATTCATCGATGGTGGTTGTTGACTCCGCGACGTTCGCGTTCTCCACAAGGAAGTCAATGGCCTTGCCGATAAGGACCGAGGAACGAATCCCGGGAATCTGGCCGTTGGCTTGTAACTCCTTGATAAACTTCTGGATCGGTTGGCGACGCTCAGCCGCCATGGCCGATACGCGCTGGATCATGTCCTGGTCGCTCACCGTGATGCTCTCGCGGCGGGCGATTTCCTGAAGGATGAAGTTGGTCTTCAGGTTGGTGCGTGCTTGTTGGCCGGCGGCGGAAAAAATCTCGTTTTGCCGGGTGGAGATTTCCTCCTCGGACATGCCGGCATTGAACCCGCGCTCGACCATGGTGTCCGCATGTCCCTGGGTCTCAGCACCCACGAGTTCGTCGGGCAGCTCAAAGTCGATCTTGGTATTAAGGTACTCGACGATCTGGCCCACCTTGGACTCCTCGGCTTGGCGCTTCGCCTGATCCGCCATCTGCTCGCGGATGAGGCCGCGAATCTCTCCGATCGTCTTGCCGGCCAGCACCTTGTTGGCAAACTCGTCGTCCGCCTCAGGCAGCGTCTGCTGCTTGATCTCCTTGAGGGTGACGGTGAAAACCACTTCGCGCCCGCGCACTTCGGCCAGCGGGAAATCCTCGGAGATCGTCAGGGCAATCTCGCGCGTCTCGCCCGGGTTCATCCCCAGTGCCTTGTCGCCAAAGCCCGGCAGGAATGACTCGGCGTCAACCTTGAGCCAAAAACCGTCGCGACCGCCAAGGTAGCCGACAGGACGCCCGATGGCTTCTTCAAGCTTCTGACCGTCAAGGGACGAGGTGTAGTCGATGACGGCAAAGTCGCCCATCTCCAGCGCGCGGCCGGTGACTTCCGCGAAGTCCGCATAGCGCTCGCGCAGGCTGGTGAGACTGGTTTCAACCATCTCGTCGGTGATCTCCACAGACGGCAGCGTGACCGGAATGTCCTTGTAATCAGCAAGTTCAAACTCAGGGGCCAAGATCACATCGGCGGCAAAAGTGAGTTGGCCGTTGGATTCAAAGCGCAGGTTCTTCGGGTTCTTGAAGTCCAGGACCTTGAGGTTCTCCTGCTTGATGGCCGTTTCGAAGGCCTCGCGCACCAGACGGCTCTCGAGTTCCTCGGCGATCTCGCGCTCGAAGCGCTTGGCGATGACGGCCTGCGGGGCCTTGCCGGGGCGGAAGCCGGGGATCTTTGCCTGTTTGGCATAGCCTTGCAGGATCCGGCCGCGCTCGCTGGCCACCTTCTCGGCGGGAACTTCGACCCGCAGGGTGGCAACGCACTTGGGCAGCTTTTCAACAGTGATATTCATGAGTAAGTCCTTTGCCGGCGCAACTTCCTCGCGCTGGGGCGGCGAAGCTAAGGGAACCGCCGCCGGGATGTCAAAGGGAAGTAGTCTTCTTGCTGAGCGCTTTCTCACCCAATACCTTGATCCTGCCGGGCACCTGCCGCCGCCGCAGGTCAAATTGGCGCACCGCATGGCGCTGCAGGTGGCCAATGGCCTCCTCCACCGAGTCGGTGAAGAAGATGATGTCCGGGTCCTCCGGGCTGATCGTCCCCTCGTCGGCCATCTTGTACACAAAGTCCATGAGCGGCCGCCAATAGTCCTTGCCCATCAATACAATCGGGAAATTCCGCAGCTTCCCGGTCTGGATCAGGGTCATCGTCTCGAACATCTCGTCAAGCGTCCCGGCCCCGCCCGGCATCACCACGAAGGCGTACGAGTACTTCACCAGAATCACCTTGCGCACGAAGAAGTAACGCATCGTCACCGAGCGGTCCACGTAGGGGTTCTCGTGCTGCTCAAAGGGCAACTCGATGTTCACCCCGATGGAGCGCCCGCCGACCTCATGGGCCCCGCGGTTGGCCGCCTCCATGATCCCCGGCCCGCCGCCGGTGATCACCGTGAAGCCCATCCGCGCAATCTCAGCTCCCATCTTGCGCGCTAGATTATAATACGTCGTCCCCTCCGGCGTGCGCGCCGAGCCAAACACCGTCACGCACGGCCCCACAAAGTGCAGCACCCGGTACGCACGCAAAAAGTCCAGCACCACGCTGCAAATCGTCCGTAAATCCCGCATCCGCGACTTCGGCCCCGCCAGCAGCGTCCGGTCCGCATGTTCCAGCTCAAAAATCTCCTGCTCGCGGATCTCCTTCTCCGTCACCGCAACCTTCACTGGTTCCTCCAGCGGCGTCGCTCCATGGGGGCTATGGGGTGCTTCTTTGTTCGTCACCCGCGCACCCTAGCATGAACCATTTTCCCGGAACCATGGAAAAATTGGATCGGTCGGATCGGACCGATCGGACGGATCCAGTCAACCCGGTCAACCCGGTCGCGCTGGTCTTCGGGTCGGTTAGGCGCAGCTTCAAAGAAAATCCCGCAGCGCCCGGCCCGCCGCACATGACGGGATTGACGCTGTTGACCGGATTGACCGGGGTGGCTATTTTCCCTTGAGTTTTTCGAGTTCCTCGACGGTCCACGGGGTGAACTTGCGCTTCTCGATCTCGGGGCGCAGGGCCTTGAAGGCCTCCGGGCTGACTGGCTTCTCGTCCTTTTTGTCGCCAAACGCGTAGCGGACGTAGCTGGCGATGGCGGCCAACTCCGCGTCGCTCGCATGGCTGTGGCCCGGCATGGCGCTGTTGAACTTCACGCCCTTGACCTCGATCGGGCCGTACAGGCCGCCGAGCATGATGCGCTTCAGCGTGCCCAGATCGCCCGCGGCCCACTCCGAGCCAGCCAGCGGCGGGAAGGTCCCTGCCACTCCGCTACCGTTGGCCTGGTGACACTCGATGCAGGCCTTCATGTAAAGGTTGCGCCCCTCGGTTAGATGGGCCGGCAGCGGCACCTCGGCCGGCGCGCCCGCCGCACTTGCCGCCAGCACCCGCTCAAGCTCGGGCTTGAGCGCGGCCGGCGCGGAATCCAACAGGGCTACCACCGCGGCGCGATTAGGACCGGCGGCAATCCGCCCGGCCAGCTCGACAAGCTCCTTGTTCTGCCACCTGTCCGCCGCACTCTCGCCCGGCAGGGCAAATGCCGCGGCTAACAAGGTCGTCCCCTGCCGCCGCATCGCCACGCGCGCCGCGTCGGTGAGCGTCTCGTCAAATCCCTTGGCCTGGCTGGCAACGTTCCAGAGCGCCGCGGCTGTTAGGTCGTTCGGCGCGCTCTGCGCCGCGCTGGCCAGCACAAACAAGAGTTCGCGCGGGTCACTCACCTCCTTGAGCAGGCCCGGCAGCGCCTTGACCACCGACGGGTCGTTGGAACCTAACGCCTGCAGCGCGTGGCGGCGCAGCAGCGGGTCACTGGAGCCCAGCGTGGTTGTTAGGATAACGTGGCCCGGGGTGCCGGGTCCGGCGCCGAGGCCTTCGAGGGTCCAGATGGCATGCACGGCGGCGAGCGGCTTGGCGCTGCCCTGGGCCTTGGCGCCGGTGGTGATGAGCTTTTCAAGTGCGGGAATCACATCCGGCTTGGCGCGCTCGACAAGCAAGCGCTGGGCGTGGGAGCGGGTGTGCTGGGAGGGCGAAGCGAGCGCGGCGAGCAAGCTGGCAGGCTTTGTTGGATCCAGAGCCACCGCGGCGCGCGCGCTGCCGGTCATGGGCACGATGCGCCAGATCCGGCCATGCTCGCGGTCGCGCAGCGGGGTGATGTAGGCATTCCCCTTGCCGGGCTTTTTCTCGCCGATGTGGTACGGGCTGTGCGGGTAGTCGTAGCCGCGGGCCGGATTCCAGAAGCGGAACACCACGTTGTGCTGAATGATCGGGTTGTACCAGTCGGCGATCCAGACGTTGCCGTCCGGACCGGTGCGGGCAGCCACTGGCGCGGCCCAGGCGTCCGCACTGGCAAAGAGGTTGTTGCCGCGCAGATCGGTCGACTTCACCGAACCTTTGGCAGAAACCTTCCCCAGCGCGGCCAAGTGGCCCGTCGGCTCGCAGATGAACGCGTGGTCGGGACCCAAAATCCCCTCAAACAGGTTGTCCGTGTAAAACTGGTGCCCGGCCGCGGCGGTGAACCGGTCAAGCTGGTCAACCTGGGTGATGTCCTTGGTGTTAGGATAGAAAAATGGCGCGTCGTCGATCCGCGGAGTGTGAGGCTGCTCAAGGCCGCTGCCTTCGTAGGCGGCCGCCGGGACTGAGAGAATCCAGGACGGGTTGTTGTTAGCCGTGGAGCCGATCACGTCGCCCTCCTCGGTTAGGCCGAGCCCCCAGGTGTTGTTAGTCGTGCGTTGGAGGAACTCGAGTTTGGATAGGTCCGGGCGGAAGCGGAAGACCGAGGCGCCAAACTCCATGTCCTTGCCGTGGAGGGTCATTTTCACGCCGGAGTAGCCGACGGTGGCGTAGATCCAGTTGTCCAGGCCGTAAGTGAAGTGTGAGGTGGAGGCGTGGGTGTCCCAGATGCGCAGGCCGGTGGCCAGGACGGTGCGGGAGTCCGAGACGCCATCGTTGTTGTCATCGCGGAGGAAAACGATGTCGGGGCCGTCGGTGGCCACCACGCCGCCGTTGACGAATGTCATGGTGGTGCAGTGGCGCAGCTTGGAGGCGAAGACGGTCACTTTGTCGGCCTTGCCGTCGCCGTTGGTGTCTTCGAGGATTTTGATGTTGTCCGCGCCGGTGTCAGGGTCCTTCGGCACGTCGTTTGGATAGCCGAAGCTTTCCACCACCCAGCAGCGTCCGCGGGTGTCCCAGTCGATGGCGATCGGATTGACGACCATCGGCTCGGAGGCAAAAAGCGTCAGCTTGGTGCCGGCCGGCACTTGGGTGTGGGCGGCGCTCTCGGCGGGGGAAAGCACTTTTTGCAGGGCCATCATCGGGATGTCCGGGTGGGTCCGGCCTTCGATTTCAGGCTCCTCGATGACCAGCTCGGGCAACTTGAGCGTGGCGAAGGCGGCCGCCCGCTTGTCGCCAACACTCCAGAGGATCCCGCGGCGGATAAGTTCCTGAAACTCAGGCTTGGTCCAGACGCCCTTGTCGTGACCGCTGGCGGTGAAGAACACCCGGCCCTTGCCCTCGTCACGGACCCATGTCCACGGCTGCGAGCCATCGCCACCGTCTGCCACCTGCAGGACCTTGGCGTCGGCGCTCAGTCCGCTGGACCGGTACGATTTTTCGCGGGCGTCGAGTTTCGGCAGCTCGCGGGTGATCGGATGCTCCGCGTTGGTGGATTTTGCCGCGCTCTCGCCATCCTCCTGCGCGGCGTTGGCGGTGCCAAGCAGCTCGGCCCACTCTTTGGATGCTTGGAAATTTGCCCCCGCGCTGTGGATTCCCACCAGCCCGCCGCCCGCCTTGACCCAGGGAATGATTGCCTCGGGAACCTTGGCGTCCCCGTGGTTGGAATACACAATCAACGCGGCGTAACGGTCCAACCGGTCCCGCGTAACCTCCCCGAGGTCCTCAACGTAGGTCAGGTTGAACCCCTTGACACCCAGCGCTTGCTTTAGCTCGCGATAGCTCTCCAACGGCTTCTTGCCACCGGTGTCACCCAGAAACAACACCTCAAGCCGCTCAGCCTGGGCGGCAGCAAACGACGCACTCAACAGCACGCCCACAAAGGCAGGAAAAAGTCTCTTCATCATCATGATTGGCAGCAGTGAATAGCGCGTGCGCCAATACCGCGAGGCAAAAACCCTTGGCGCAACCCGTGCCACTACGACCGGCGGGCCGCGATCTTTCAAAACGGGCGGCCGCAAATGCGCTCTTCATTGTCCGCTCCCAAGGAGTGGCGGACTCCGATCCGCCCGGAATTCACAGCTCGCATGGAGCTGACAGGGCCTAGGGAAGCTGCTAGTTTACCTGCTAGCTGATTCGACACGGCCGCCCAAGCGGAACCCGCCCTCCAATGTCCTCCCATGGGCGGGCGATTCGGAGATCGCCATTCCTTGGGGCGATTCGCAGATCGCCGCTCCTTGGCCCATGAGAGCCAATGCCAAGCGGAAC
>Ga0136639_10000347_pt1 | contig 15110 bp, 11 predicted proteins | sample AntDrymUQ8592106_2_FD_113739 | JGI IMG/M metagenome (GOLD analysis project Ga0136639, IMG submission 113739) | Polar desert sand microbial communities from Dry Valleys, Antarctica - metaG UQ859 (21.06) | ecosystem: Environmental > Terrestrial > Soil > Desert | place: Antarctica: Dry Valley...
GAATCTTCCACTCTATCTTCTCACATGGAAAATCGCCCCCGCTCTGGCGGCTGGCAATACGGCGGTAGCCAAACCATCCGAATTGACTTCGGCCACGGCCCAACTTTTGGGCCATGTTTTTTCTGATGTGGGCTTGCCTCCGGGTGTGTGTAACTTGGTTTTTGGCCTTGGCAGCAAAGCGGGTGATGCTCTCGTAGCCCATCCGCAGGTACCGCTTATTTCCTTTACGGGTGGTACAGAAACCGCAGCTATTATCGGCCGACGCGCGGCATCCCTCTATAAAAAAGTAAGTTTCGAATTGGGCGGCAAAAATCCAGCCCTTATTTTTGAGGACTGTGATATCGAAGCGGCAGTGGCAACGACGGTCCGTTCTTCGTTTTTGAATCAGGGCGAAATCTGCCTTTGCACCTCGCGCATTTTCGTTCAATCGTCGATCTTTCAAAAATTCTCAGAGCTGTTTGTCGAGCGCGTGCGGCAGCTTAAAGTCGGTGATCCGCAAGATGCTGAAAGCTTTATGGGACCTTTGGTGAGCGCCGCCCATCGGGATAAAGTCGAGGGCTTTGTGCAAAGAGCCCTGGACCAAGGCGGACGCATTCTTTGTGGAGGCGATCGCATCACCGTTTCTCCTGCTCTGAGCCAGGGCTACTATTTTGCTCCGACAGTTATTCATAGTGACGACTGTTCCTCAGAGATTATGCAAGAGGAAGTGTTTGGACCGGTCGTCACCATCACGCCATTCGTCGACTTTGCAGATGCTGTGAAAAAAGCCAATAGCACTCGCTATGGTTTGGCAGCCACGATTTGGACCAAGGATTTGGATCATGCACATCGTGCGGCCGCTGAAATCAAAGCGGGGCAGATCTGGGTCAACAGCTGGATGATGCGCGATCTTCGCGTGCCTTTTGGCGGCATGAAAGACTCTGGAATTGGCCGTGAAGGTGGCGATTATTCATTGGATTTTTATACCGAAGAAAAAAACGTCTGCTTGCACATTCAGCATTCGTGACCTCACTGAAAAAAGGCAGGATATGAGCAAAGGATCTATCGTGGCTGGTGTGCTGGCACCTCATCCCCCCCATCTCGTTTATGCAGAAAATCCGCCCCAGAATGAGCCCAGAGCCGAATGTGGATGGGAAGTCCTTCGCTGGGCTTATGAACGCTGTCGAGCCAACATCAAAGCTTTGAAACCCGATGCCCTGATCGTCCATTCCCCCCACTGGCCAACGGTGGTTGGCCATCACTTTTTAGGTTTGCCCCATTTTCAAGGACTGTCGGTTGATCCTATTTTTCCGCATCTCTTTCGCTATCGATATGACGTTCAAGTCGATGTGGAACTGTCGAAGCAAATCAAAGCTCAGTGCGATGATGTCGGCATGACGACGAGCCTTGTCAGCAACCCCGACTTTCGTCTGGATTATGGCAGTATCATCAGTTTGCATCTGATCAATCCCGATTGGGATATTCCTGTCGTCTTTATTTCTGCTAACCAAGCCGCCTTCTATTTTTCCAACGAAATCGGCGCAAAGGTGGCGGGAGATCTCGGACATGCTACGCGTCGAGCGATTGAAGCCTCCGGGAAACGCTGCGTTTTGCTCGCTTCCAATTCGCTGTCGCATCGGCATTTTGTCAATGAGCTAGATATTCCCGAAGATATGAGCTACGAGCGTATTCATCACCATGGCCAGTATCTTTGGGACATGAAAGTGCTGGATATGATGCGGCGCGGGAAAAGTCGCGAGCTGCTTGACATCATGCCCGAGTTTATTGAGATGGCAAGTGCAGAAGTCAAAGCCGGCGCTCTCACCTGGCTGCTAGAAGCGATGAATGTGCCCAGTTATGCCGCGATCGTTCATGGCTATGGCACCGTCATCGGCACTGGCAATGCCGTCGTTGAGTGGAACCCCAGTCTCTCCGGAGGAGCCTAAGCATGGAAGGATCCTTGATCAGCAAAGCCTATATCGTTTCCGGAATGCCCCAGCTTCTCTTGGCTCCTGAGCAGTCGCCGGGCTGGACCCGTCTGCGCCAAGCCTACCAAGTGATCGAAGCGGACATTCATCAGCAAGAAGCGGATCTTATCCTTTATTTCTCGACCCAATGGCTTTCCATCTTAGGCTACATGTTTCAAGCGGATCCACGCCCCGAATGGGTGCACGTGGATCAAAATTGGCACGAGTTGGGTTCGATTCCGTATCAGTTTGTGATCGATACCAACTTCGCCGCCGCCTATGCTGAAGAAGTGGATCAACTGGGCTATAAAACTCGACTGATTGACTACCGGGGTTTCCCGATCGATACGGGTACTATTGTCGCGCAAAAACTCATCAATCCGCACAATCGTCTGCCTGCGGCGATTGTTTCCTGCAATATGTACAGTGAAAAGGAAGAAACGACTCGCATCGGCCAGGCGGCGGCGAGAGCTCTGCAAAAGTCGGGCAAACGAGCCGTCGCTGTACTCGTTTCCAACCTCTCCAATCGCTTTCACGTCACAAAAATCGATCCCCAGCAGGACCATATCTCATCCCAGAAGGATGATGAATGGAACCAAAAGATTCTGGAAATGCTTGGCTCGGGCGATGTCGAAGATGTGGCGCAATGCGTGCGCGAATTCGCGCGACAGGCCAATGGCGATCAAAGGTTTAAGGGGCTCTGGTGGCTCAACGGACTGCTTGGCCAGACCAATCACTTCAGTGGCCAAGTCCATGCTTACCAAGCTGTTTTGGGTGCAGGAGCGGCGGTAGTGGCTCTCCTACCCAGTGTTCCGGTCGCCGCCAAGGACCTAGCTTCGACGCTTGGATCGGAAGAGGGCAGCCAGGCAGAACTGGTCGAAGAACTCACGGATTTTGAGCAGTTCACGCGGCCCCAGTCGCCAGCCAAAACTTCGCCTCAATCCCCTGCTCTCCGTAGAGATATTCCTGCTGCTACGCTACCCGATTTTGAAATCGTCAGCTCCAGCAGTGCCGAGCCGGTAGGCAACTATCCTCATGCGCGGCGTTACGGGGATTTCTTGTTTTTGTCTGGCATCGGTCCACGCAAACACGGTAGCAAAGACATCCCTGGGATCGACTTTGATGAGAATCGCAAGGTGCTTCGTTACGATATCCGCGTGCAGACTCTATCGGTGATTCACAATGTCAAAAAAATTCTGGAAGACTCCGGTTCGTCGCTGGAAAAAGTGATTGATATCCAAGTTTTTTTGACGAACATAACCCAGGACTTTGCCGGCTACAACGAAGTATACAATGAAGTTTTTAAAAACATCCGACCCACGCGGACGACCGTGGAAGTGGGGGCACTGCCCACGCCGATCGCCGTGGAGTTTAAGGTCATAGCTAGACCCTAGAGGAACACATGGACTACTTTGATATTTCACCCTCGTTACATGGAAAAACCCCGGTTTTTCCTGGAGATCAGCCGTTTGAACGGCAGGTGACTATGGACTTCAAGCAGAGCGATCATCTGCGATTGTCCTGGATTAAAAGCACGCTCCATATCGGAGCTCATGCCGATGCTCCGAGTCACTACCATGCCGAGGGAGTATCGATCGATCACAGGGATCTGAATCTTTATATGGGCCTTTGCGAGGTGGTGGACGTTCAGCATGTCGGCGCAAGGCGGATTCTGCCCACAGATTTTGATTTATCCCGCATCAAAACTTCGCGCGTGCTGTTTAAATCCTGCTCCTTCCAGCACACTGCATCGTTTCAGATGGAATTCACCTCACTATCCCCAGAATTGATTGCTGACTTGGCCGAACGAGGCGTGCGATTGGTCGGCATCGATACGCCGTCGGTGGATCCTGCCGATTCGAAAGATCTGCCTTCCCATCAGGCTCTCTATCGTCATGATTTTGCAGTCTTGGAAGGGATCGATTTGAATCAAGTCTCGGCTGGCCTCTATACTCTGATTGCTTTGCCTTTAGTCCTGGAAGATGCCGACGCCTCGCCTGTTCGCGCTATTCTGCTCGCGGCTGATGCCAGATTTTCCTAAAAAAGATGCCTGAATCAATTAACTTGATTCAGGCATATCAATTCAGTACGAGGGTATCAGCAGAAATGTCAAAAACTAGCGGCAGCTAGCCCCTTGGAAAATACAGGCTTCTCGAGACGTGGCCTTGGTCCCAAAGCTACCATTGACGATCTTTTCACCATAGCTGGTTAAGGTTTTCCAATCGGCAAAGTTCACCAGATCAAGATCGACTTCCTGACTGCGATTGCCGGTATAAGACCAAGCCAGGGTTCCCACTGGAAAAACACTGTTGGCTGCTTCTCGCATGATGGCTTCACAGGCTACTGGGCGATTGATCGAAGTGGAATCATCAAAGTGTGAGCAACCAAATTCGCCGATGATGAAGGGAATCTTGCGCGTCCGAACATAATTGAATTTTTCCTGAACGGCAGAGTCCGTTCCAAAAACAGCATACATATGCGCGGCAAAAAGCAGATTCTTGTCGAGAGCCAAGAGTTCGGTCGCAGACTCTTCAATACTTGAAAAGTCCTGGCCATAACCGCGGCTATCCACGATCAGCACATGGGGCAGCCCTGCTTTGCGCAGTCTGGGAATGACCGACAGATAACCATTCACCCAATCCCGATTCTTAGCCCAGTCACCCAGCCATTCGTTGGCGATGTTGATGATGGTATTTTTCTTGTGCTTCATCAGGACGGCTTTGACTTCGTCTTTAAGAAGGTAATCAGCCATCTGCTCCAGTGGCCTGACGGTCATACCTTCGGGATTGACCTCCTCAACTTTTTTTCCAGTGGCATTTTGCAAGTTAAAGATCGAAACCATTTTCAGATCCTGAATCTTGGTCAGCACGCGATCGAGATCCGCGGGACTGCGCAAGTGATACTGACGGTCGCAACGTTGTCCATCCACATAAGTATCGGCACACCAAACGATGCGCACAGAATTGAATCCCATGGCTTTGGCCTGATCCAAGGCTGCCAGGGATTGATCGAAATAATAGGCGAAGGGCACATTAATGCCTCGAAAAACAAAGGACTTGCCCGTTGGGTCCATCAATTGCCCGTTTTGGATACTGAAAGTATCGCTAGGCACAGCTGGTTTGGTATCCGGTTTGGGTGCTGGCGTGGTACCTGGTTTCACGGGAACTGGCTTGATCACGACACTGGAATCCACCTTTTCAGCAGCTTTATTACAGATCGCCAGATCGATGCTATTGATTCCTGCCAGTAATTTACGGACATCATTTCGAACATTGTCAGCACAGAAGGCTGCACTTAGGATGAGTTGCTTATCCTTATAATAGTCGAGACTGATTTTATAGGTTCCGACGGGAACCTTTGCCTGGATGGTTTGTGAGCCTTTCGAATAGCTCATCAAGGGAATCGAAAAATTGCCATCTTGCTGTTTCATTCCAAACTGATAGCTCGTGTAATCAGCATTCTCCAGCTGCTGAATACTCACCTCAGCCAGTCGGCTGCTGTCGCCCATAGGGCTCGGGCCACGACAGCCACTGGCGAGCAGTGTTCCACAAGCGAGAGTCCATAAAAGTCCTCGGATTTTTTGCGGGGAGCGGGCGGGCTTCAGATCAGCTTTCATCATCAACCTCAGAATTAGGAACAGCCACAGTCTACATTGCGCCAAAAGAGTCCTAAGCAATATATAGACCTCCTGTAAGAATCTGTTGGACTGGGCTTTTGCTTTGGTCCGCCTTGCAAGGCCATGCTCACATGGATCATTTTATTAAAAGATATCAGATGATTGAAGGAAGGCTCGAGCTAGACAAGGAAGCGGTCAATCCGAGACTATCCGCTTGAGGGATCGACCATTCACTCGACAGTGTCAAAGACATGAGCAAGTTTGGATCATGACTTTCCGCAATTTCAGTGCTAAAAACTTGGCAAGGGAATACTGTTTAAGGAATGCTCATGGAAACGATCCCCATCAAGATTCATCATAAAGGCCAGATGAAGGAGCTTCTGATCCGAAAAGGTTTAGGCCTGCAAGCGATAGAAAAAAAGTGTCCTTGGTTGGAATTCGATTGTCGAAAGGCCGATTGCGGCATCTGCATCATTCAGGTCCAAGAAGGGTCTGATAATCTCTCTCCTCCCACAGCGGCGGAAGCTGACTTCCTCAAAGCGATGCACGCTCGGCCTCATGAAAGACTTGCCTGCCAGTGCCGTGTCTTTGGACCTATGACGATCGAACTTGAGGACTACATATAAGTCTCTAGATATTCAAGCTTTCTTCTAGAGATCCGATACCAAGGGCAGACTGGTTTCGGTTTGGAGAAGAGGCTTGTTTAAGTATCTAATAAAATTGGCTTTATTCGTCACGATCGGGGCCTGGACGGGGCCTTTGATGGGCCAAAGTCTCTTGATTGAAAGAATTCTTTATCTAGAGGACCCGGCAGGGTTTTTCAGCCCGGAACAAGCCTGGAATGCCATGGATACCGAAGGCGAGATCTTTCATCAAATCGACGGCCAGTATAGCGATAGTATCCATTGGTTCCGAATCGACCTCCGAGCTCTCCAAAACGAGGCATCCAACGATCTTCTGCATATTCGAAATCCGTTAATATCGGAACTTCGTATCTGGCGCAATGAGTCAGGAAAACTGCTTGGTCTCACCAGCAAAGCCATCCCTCACAACTATCCCGTCATTCCGCTTCAGACCAAGGCAGGTCAACAGTTGAGTATTCTTGTAAAGATTTTTCTACCAGATATCACGGCTATCAGCTTCGAAACGCATGCGCCGAAAATCACTGCCTTTGAGAAGCCGATCAATTCCTTTTCTATTGGCTTTATACTTGCGGGCTTTGCTGCGGGCCTTCTCGTTTACAACATCATGCTCTTTCTCTATCTTCGAGAAAAAGACCTCGCCTACTATTCCATCTATTCTTTCTGTTTGATTGTCGGAACCTTTGGTGCCTCGGGTGGTTTTAACGCCCTTGGGCTGCCTGCCTGGATCAATATCTGGATTCCATGCGTGGCTGCGACCGTTGTTGCGAGTGGTTTACATTTCACTCGATCGTTTCTTGACGCTAAGCGTATTTCACCTTGGTTTGATAAGATCCTGCTCGGCGGCGAGATCAGTTCCATCCTTTGTGTTCTGCTTCTAGTCGCCGGATACTCTAGAAAAGTGCAGTATCTGGTGGATTTCAATATCGTTATAAGCCTTTTGATGGTGATCAGTTTCGCCCTCTTAGCATGGCGGCGCGGGCATCAGCAGGCCAAGATTTTTTTACTGGGTTTTTCGGGATATCCTATCGCTGCCTGTATTCTCACGGCCATGCAGTATAATCTCCTCCCCCGGACAATGCTGACGGAAAATTCGCAGATGTTCGCCTTGGATTGGCAATTTCTCGTGCTGTCCTCCGCGATCAGTACTAAAATCAAACGCATTCGTGCCGAGCTTCTCAATCAATTGAAAGAAGCCAACAGCATGCTCGAGCAAAAGGTTGAGGAACGTACAAGAACGGCCATGGAGCAGCAGCAAACCCTGATTCAAAGCGCAAAGATGGCTTCACTCGGTGAAATGGCGGGCGGCATTGCGCATGAAATCAATAATCCCCTGATGATCATAAACGGCTACACAGAAAATCTTTATGCTTTGATTGAGAGCAATCAATTGACTCCAGAAAAAGCTGCAAATTTTCAAGACCGCATCTATTGCGCAACCGATCGGATTTGCAATATCATCAAGGGACTCCGCACGCTATCCCGGGAAACCTCACAGGATGAGTTGCAAGAGACCACCCTGTCCCAGCTAATAAAAGATTCTCTCAGTCTCAGCGAAAGCCGTTTTTCCAGCCACGATATTGCTCTTAAAGTGGTCCTACCCGTCAAGGAAATGAAGCTTCAATGCAATTCGGGGCAGATCTGCCAGATTCTGATCAATCTGCTGAATAATGCCTTCGATGCTACAGAACTAAAAGAGAATGCCTGGGTTGAGATTCGGGCTGAAGAGTTTCGTGAGAAGGTTATGATCCGCGTCATCGACTCGGGTCCTGGCATTTCTCCCGAACTCGCCAATCGGATCTTTGATCCCTTCTTTACTACTAAGGAAATCGGCAAGGGGACCGGCCTCGGACTCTCCATTTCAAGAAGCATCGTGGAACGGCACCATGGGCGAATTTTTATTGACCATTCGATGCTGAATACCTGCTTTGTCATAGAGCTCTGCAAAGGACTCGATGACCTGCAATCCGCCGCTTAGGATCCTGGCCTGTTCCCGGGAAGACGCTTGAAGTCTCGCTGAAACCTTAGGAATTAGCCTGATCGGCTTTCCAGCTGAAGGAAATTTTTAATTTCTATTGCAGCGGCGATCGGATTTCTAGATGATCATTGCTTGACTCTTCCCTTTTGTTTGGTAAGGAACGCCTATGTCGGCCTCGGATAGCAAACAGGACATCTATCTTTTTCTCGTGCAAAGACAGAGCGCTTCCATTCTTGTGGAACCCAAACCCGATCTGAAAGATCTGCAAAAGATTTTACAGGTCGGTGGCACTGTTCCCGATCATGGCGGCCTGAAGCCCTATCGGTTCATCGTCATCGAAGGTGATGCGCGCCAAGCCTTTGCCGACGCCATGGTCAACTCCTCAGAAGAACGCAAAGGCACCTTGGATGACAAAATGAAAGCCAAGGTCAAAGCCAAAGCCTTCGCTGCTCCGCTTCAGATCGTAATCGTTTTCAGTCCGATCGAGAATGGCAAGGTTGCCGCCTGGGAGCAAATGGCCGCTGCGTCATGCACTGGATATGCTATCAGTCTGGCAGCCAATGCACTGGGATTTGGAACGGTGTGGAAAAGTTTTGGGGAACCCGGCAGTGCCATGAAAAAACTATTTCACTTGAAGGATCAGGAAAAAGTTCTGGGTTGGGTGAACATAGGCAGTGATAAAGTTGCTGAACGGACTCCACGTGAGGAATTGGACTTGAACAAGCACGCGCTGTTTCTTAAATAAAAATTCCCATTCCTTCGCCCCAATGGTAGCGAAAGAATGGGCCAAAAAAGAGTTTGCGATCAAGCTTTAGAGTTCCGTCGAGCCCTGGCACTGATAGGAGGTGATATCCTCGATACTCCAGGCCTGAAAAGTACCAATATCCGATGAAGCTAGATCTGCCACCTGCAACTGCCAGCGACCACTGATGGGTTCACCCAGGATTTTTTCCAGACTTTCCTTCGGAACTAAAGTCGTGGGATAGGTTCCAATCAGATCATCTTCACTGATGCCGGTCCGGTCATGCAAAACCAGCTGCTTGCCTGATGGGCTGATCAGTATCAGCTTCAAATCCCCACGATAAGGGTGCCGAACATCGACACCTAGCTTAAATTGCTTAGAAACCAAACCTGAGCTTCGAACCTCGACCGAATCAAGCACACCTTTGCTATCAGCATCCGGAATGCTGAGCCTGGGTGTGGATTTCGCCGCGATCCCTACGGGTTGTCCCACGCGGATTTCCAAGGGAAATACTTTGGTTTGTTCATTATACGACACGCTGAGTTCGAACTTCACCAGCGTCCCACACGCTGTGCTGGGATTGATACGCAATCGCAGACTCTCTTTTCCGCTGGCTGATTTGCCTAAATCCAAATCAGGGAAAGTGGTGGCCCCTTGAACAACTGTAGCAAGGCTGTCCGAATTGCTCAGGGAAGCCTGGATTTGGCTGGCAGCAAGTGTCCCGGAATTACTCAGAATGAAATTGATATCCACTTCCTCGCCTGGATCCACTATCCCATCGCTACCGGCATCTTTGACTGTATCCAATCGAGAAGTCAAGATCGCTCGCGGCTCCTCAATGATCCCATGACGCAGAAAGTTATCTTTAAAGACTTTGCTATGCGGTCCATTATAGAGCTGCTGCGCCGTCACGATAATTGACTGGGCCATGTCTCGCATGCTTAGATTACTGCCCAAACCAAATTGTGCCTGAAGAATGATAGTATCCACCTCTTCGCGCGGCACACCCATGGATTTAAGCGTTAGAAGCGATTGAAAAAGAGGTGTGGACCAAAGTTCATCTGTTTGGAAACCACCGGGGATAGGAGCATGTGCCCTATAGGTTTGAGTCGAATCATAGCGGGCTTCCAAAGCATTGAGAATGCGTCCCTGCCAGCACACATTGCCTTCACCATGACCATCCCAACTGTAGACTTCATTGGGGTAAAACTGAGCGCCATTGGTGGTACTCAAGCTATAGGATGCTGCCCAATAGTCGCCAAATCCTTCGCCTATAGCTCCCGTATCACCGCCACCCCAACTCGGATTGATCGAAAAATGGATTGCATGCCCATACTCATGCAAAATCACATCAGCATCTTCATTGTCATCCACGCAACCGTGACCAAACGACAATCGATTGGTGCCAGGCTGGAAATAGGAGTTATCATCGCCATTGACTCCGTTGCTGTCGACTTCAATGGGAGCATACTGAATACCACGGTTGCCGGTGAATCCAAGCGATTGCATATAGCGCTGACTCTTATCCAGATGATAATAAGTCATCGCATCGTTGAACGCATTGTTCCCTCTTGCAAAATTCCACTGGCCGTTGGTGGAGGTACTGGGCGCCGCTGTTGGTGGATCCCAATCCAAAATCTTGACCCAGGGGCCTTCCAGCTTATAGGTGCTACCGTCGTAGCTGATGTCCTTTAATTCTCTTTGAAAATAGGCGTCCTGAAAAGAATCGTCTGGGGAATTATCCAAGAGACCTCGATCGGCGAGAGAGGTACGAGGATCGGGATCGAAAAGTTTGGCCCCGCCATTGGCTGGCGTCACAGCCGTATTGAGCAAAGCCTTTTCACTCGCCTTTTTCCACAGGGCAAAAGCTGCGAGGCGATTGCTAGTTGGTCCCTTCCCAAGCAAAAGTTCGCGCGCTGCCCAAGGTTTGTGACTGATTCTTTGGTCCTCATAGCGAATTATTTTACCCGTCTCGGCATCGACATAGACTTTCCAAGCTCCATAGGGTGCTGTGGTGCTTAGCTCAATGCGAAAGGCAGCCCGCAAAGCATCAGCCTCTGTTACATATTGCAAAACACCCACCGGAGCTTCGAACAGATTGCCCTGCACGCCAAGGAAATTCCAGGCGCGATCGTAGGCCTCTTCCAAACTCAATTGCGGAAGATTTTTGGCCACTGTCATCTGTCGCGGCTGAACATTGCTATAGACCTGATAGATACGACTATCGGCTCTTAGAATGCTAACAATAATCTCGGCACCTTCGATCGCCAGACCATTCTGCTCCTGCTGAAAACGCAGATGATAGCCGAGAAGACTTTCCTGCTGCTTGTGCAGTTTTATGCCATAGAGATCTCTGCTCAATCCGTAGTCGGCTGCCTGCATTCGCAGGTAAGCAAAGGCTGTGGCGAGGGGATCCGTCGTCAGCAAACGCTGAGGCATCGGCGGATAGAACTGATATTTAATGGTTTGACGAGCATCCTGGTGACGGACAATGGCCCATTCCTGGGCCAAGAGTTGGCTGGTAAAAAGGCAAGATAGGCAAAGACTGATCCAGGCAAAAAAAGGCCCTGGCGCTGACTTTTCGCGCATACTCTGGCTCCGCATCGAATATTATAAGCTCAGTTTTTATTTTAAGAGTTGTGTCAGACGCCGCACAGGTACGAAATCGCCTGGTGGGGGGAGAATTTTCTGGATGGCTAAAGATGGTTGGAAAACCTTGCTAGGCAAGGCCTTCAGTAGTCAACTTTTTGGCGAGTGCGCTTGGTATCGGAACGAGATTTTTTGTTAGCGAAACGGGCACGCTTCGAGGATTTGGTTGGTTTAGTAGGACGGCGAATCTTGGGCGGCACAGCCACGGCCAGAATCATGGTCCTTACTTTTTCATAGCAGTTCTTAATGTTCATTTCCTGCGCTCGATTCTCATCACTGGCGATGACAATGCCACCTTCCACGGTGAGCTTGGAGGCAAAAGTCTTCAGAAAACGAGCTTTAACATCCCAGGGCAGAGAAGCACTCTGGGTGACGTCCCAATGCAAGACAGCCTTGCTGTTGGTTTTATTGACATTCTGTCCGCCTGGACCGGAGCTTCTGGCAAAACTGATCTCAAATTCTTCTAATGCTATCGATATCTTATCGTTGATCACGAGCATAGCTTTTCCAACTCCTCTCAGGGACACGGCATCTTCGGATCTAAAACAGCAAGACTAATGCCAAAAGTCAAGTTTTCCGGAAGGACCTTGCTCGCCAGACTGAATTCATGGGACTCTGATTGGACCGTGAGACTTAAGGAAACGCAATGGCTGAGCCTTTCTGGAAAACCAAAGAACTTGAAGATATGAATCGTGAGGAGTGGGAATCTCTTTGCGATGGCTGTGGCAAATGCTGTCTTTACAAAATTGAAGACGCTGATACCGGGGCTATCTCTTTCACCAATGTCGCCTGCAAACTGCTAGATGCCAAAACATGCAAATGCAGTGATTACAAAAATCGCAAGAAGCATGTTCCAGATTGCCAGGTTTTTAACGCTAAAAAAGTTCGAAAGATTCACTGGCTACCATCAAGTTGCGCCTATCGTCTGCTGGCCGAAGGCAGGGATTTACCGCGCTGGCATCCTCTGGTGAGTGGAGAGCCCGGTTCTGTCCATAAAGCAGGAGTTTCCGTCCGGAATAGAATTATTTCCGAAACTCAGGCGAAGAATTTGGAAGATTTTGTGGTGGATTGGATCTTCTGAAGGCGCCTGGAGAGCCGCGATGATACCCATAACGGACTCCCCGGCGATAAAGCCGGATGCATGCCATTAGCCTGGGATGCCTTGAGCCGCTTTCTTTTCCAAGTAATAGTCGTAGTTGCCTTCATAGGTCCGCAGTTCACCATCACGAATCTCAAAGACTCGGTTGGCAATTTCTCGCAAAAAATGCCGATCATGGCTCACGACCAGAACAGTTCCATCAAAATTCTGGACAGCCTTGAGCAGGACTTCGCGAGACTCGATATCCAAATGGTTGGTTGGCTCATCGAGCACTAAAAAATTCAAAGGACTGGCTAGAATAATCGCCAGCAGCACACGACTGCGTTCCCCTCCGGAAAGAACCGAGATCTTCTTATCGACATCATCCCCGCTGAAAAGGAACACTCCAAGTAGGTTACGAATCAGCCCAATCGTCGCTTCCGGCAGTCGATTGCTCATCTCTTCAAAAACAGTATTGCGAGGATTCAGCAGATCCAACGCATGCTGGCTAAAGTAACCCACCCGCACGCTGGGACCGATCGCGACAGAACCTGAAGTCGCCGCTGTTTCACCGACAATGGTTTTGAGGAGCGTGGATTTCCCCGCGCCATTCACTCCGGTCAGGGCGATTTTATTCAATCGACCCACGACACCAGATACACCGCGAAAAACCGAATGCACATCACCATCGTCGCGCATCCATTCTTTGCAAAGCTGGGTCATCCGCACGACATCGTTGCCACTGCGCGGCGGCGAGGGAAAGGTGAAATCAATGGTTTTAGTTTCCGGTGGAGCTTCAATACGATCGATCTTATCCAGTTTTTTAACCCGGGATTGGACCTGAGCGGCATGCGAGGCCCGCGCTGCAAACCGGGCGATGAAATCCTCTTCCTTGGACAGCATCTCCTGCTGCCGACGATGCGCCGCAATTTGCTGCTCACGGCGAAGTTCGCGCTCTTTTAAATAGTATTCATAGTTGCCGGAATAGGTCGTGATCTGACGGTTGGCTATTTCAACGATCCGACTGACCAGGCGATTCATAAATTCCCGGTCATGACTGGTCATGACAATGGCACCCTTATAGGACTGCAGCCATTCTTCAAGCCACAGGATCGATTCGATATCCAAATGGTTAGTCGGTTCGTCCATCAGGAGAACGTCGGGCTGCAAAGTCAGAATTCCTGCCAAAGCAATCCGCATTTTCCAACCGCCGGAAAACTGTTCGACGGACCTATTGTAATCGCGTGGACCGATGCCTAAGCCTGTCAACACGGCCTGGGCACGGGATTCCAGGTCGTATCCATCCCGCTGTTGAAATTCCATCTGAGCATCGCCATAGCGTTCCATCAGACGATTGAATTCATCTGGGTCCATCGACTCGGTGCCACCGGCAGCCAATTGAGCTTCCACTTCGGCGATGAAGGCACCCAGATCTGCCACTCGGCCAGCACTGGCAATCACCTGTTCTAGAGCTGAGCGCCCGCGCATTTCCCCAACATCCTGAGAAAAATAGCCGATCACGGTATTGGGCTGAATGGAAATGTTGCCGCCATCGGCCTGATCTTCACCGACAATCAGGCGAAATATAGTGGTTTTACCGGCCCCATTGGGCCCCACCAAGCCAATCCGATCGCCTTCGCGAATGATAACGGAGGCATTTTCATAAAGGACGCGCTGGCCCTGGCGTTTGGTCAAGTTTGTCAGGTGTATCATGAAGGCAGACTCAAGATAGTTAATGGACGACTGAGCATATCTTGTTTGCCTGCGTAGATCCAGGGCGATCCGAGAACGCACTCTTTAGCTAAAATTTTTATCCAGAATCGATGTCAAAGCGGTTTCCAAAAACTCAATCTGGGCATTGAATTCCTGTCCTTTACCACGGCTCTGCTGAGGCAAGAGCAAGCGCTGGTCGAACCAACCAGTGAGCAGTTCTAAACACATGCGCAGCCGACCTTCGGTCAATCCATCCTTGCCCATACTGAAGAGTCGGCCTTCCAGCAGATATTCCTTGAGATCAGGCCGAAAATCACCATCCAAAGTCCAGAGTAAAGGATTGCGACCATAGAGATGCATCGCCTTGCGAATAGAAGACGACATATCCTCATAGACAAGTTGATAGGCTTTGATCAGACTTTGCACGGCCAACTGCTGATTGCGAATATTGGTGAAGTTGCCGAGAGCCTGCTGCAATCTTGAAAAGAGTTCGGCGGCCAAATCTTCATAGGAAATCTGCTCGGTGTGTTCTTTAGGATCATGCAGAACAGTGCGCAGGTCCTTATGAAAAGAGTCCTGCGCTTCCTCTGCTTCGGTCGTTTCCATTTGCGGCAGAATATTCAAAGTCGTCTGCATAAAGCCGGAAACATTTTGTCTTTTTAGTTTTTCAATCTCGTCTTTGATAACAGCAGCGTGATTCAATCGGCCCATTTTCTCAAAGCAGTTCTGGGTCATCCACAGCGCCCC
>Ga0136639_10000348_pt1 | contig 15088 bp, 15 predicted proteins | sample AntDrymUQ8592106_2_FD_113739 | JGI IMG/M metagenome (GOLD analysis project Ga0136639, IMG submission 113739) | Polar desert sand microbial communities from Dry Valleys, Antarctica - metaG UQ859 (21.06) | ecosystem: Environmental > Terrestrial > Soil > Desert | place: Antarctica: Dry Valley...
CACCGGCGTCTCGTTTGCGGGTGACGGCATTTCGCGTCTGAGCCATTTGACGAAGTCATATCCGTCCATTTCGGGCATGGCGCAGTCGACGAGGATGAGGTCGACGGGTTTTCGCTTGAGGATGTGTGTGGCTTCGAGGGCGGAGGTGGAACGCATCTGTTCGCGCACGCCGAAGCCCTGGACGACGGAGGAGAGGATATCGAGGGCCTGGGGGTTGTCGTCGATCAGGAGCACGGTGATGTGCTCGAGGTTGACGCGGTCTGTGGGGCGCGAGGCGGTGGCCATGGGTTCAGTCGAACAGCATGAGGTCGCCGGTCTCGGGTCGGGCGACGGTGGGCGAGCGGGTCAGGCGCAGGGCCAGGCTGAGCCGGTCGGCGAGGGCCGACAGGGGGATGGCCTGGAGCGCATCGTGCAGGGGTTCCTCGCGCGAGAGGGTGTCGGTGAGGTCGGACAGGGCGCGGCAGCGCTGGGTCATCTCGTCGATGGCCTGGGCCTGTTGCATGGCCAGGGGCCGTGTGGCGTCGTCGGCGTCGCGCACGGTGTCGGCGACGAGGTCGGCCAGGGTCTCGATCCCGTCGGCGAGGGTGTCGAACTCCTCGGACAGGGCACCGAGCAGCAGCAGGGCCTGGAGATGGGTCGTCATCAGAACAGCTCCAGCGCGCCGGCATCGACCGCGATACGGGGGCGCACGACCGGTGCTGGGACGGGGATCTGGGTGTCGGTCACGGCCCTCTGCAGGGCGCGGCCGGTGGTGGGCCAGTACTGGACCCGGCGTCCGCCCGAGCCGCGCAGGCTGCCGCCGACCACGGCGATGCCCTCGTCGCGCATGAATTTCTCGGCGAAGTCGGCATTGGAGGCCCCCACATCGCGCAGGGTGTCGAACATCCGCCCGCCCCCGAACAGCTTGGCCTCCATCCGGTCGCGACGGGCCCCCATCTTGAGGCAGTCGTTGATCAGCAGTTCCATCGCATAGGCCCCGTAGCGACGCCCGGCATCGGTCCCCGCCCCGGCCCCCTCGGGCAGCAGGAAGTGGTTCATGCCGCCGATGCCGGTGCGCGGATCGCGCAGGCACAGGGCCACGCAACTGCCCAGGATGGTGGTCAGCATGACGTCGGGATCGGCCGTGACGTGGTGCTCGCCCTGGCCGATATGGATCTTGGTCCCGACATGATGTTCGATGGGATAACCGCTCATGTGAGGGGCCCGAAGACGCCTTCCAGCTTCTCTTTCAGCTGGGCGACGGTGAAGGGCTTGACCAGATAGTTGTTGACCCCGAACTGCACCGCCCGCGCGACCAGTTCGCGATCGGCCCGGCCGGTCAGCATGATGAAGGCGGTGCTCGCCGTCGGCGGATGGGCCCGCACGGCCCGCAGCAGCCCCAGTCCGTCCAGATTGGGCATGTTGAAGTCCGAGATGATCAGGTGCACCGGGCTGGTGATGGCCTCGCGCAGGCCCGCCTCGCCGTCGGCGGCCTCGCGGAACTCGCGACAGCCGATGGCCTGCAGACTGGTGCGGATCAGGGCGCGCATCGAAGCCTGATCGTCGACGATGAGGGTACGAATGGCGGAGGCGGCAGGCATCAGGCGGTCCTCAGGCAGCGTTGACAGAGTTGCGGGGGTGAGCCGAACACAGGTCGAGAATGGCTCCGGACAGGCGCGACAGCGGCAACTGCCGCTCCACCGCCCCGATCTCGAAGGCGACGCGGGGCATGCCGTAGACGACGCACGACGCCGGGTCCTGGCCCAGGGTCCGGGCCCCGGCCTGGCGCATCTCCAGCAGGCCCGAGGCCCCGTCGCGGCCCATTCCGGTCAGGATCACGCCCGTCATCGGCTTCTTCAGCCGGGCGACCGATCCGAACAGCACATCCACCGATGGCCGGTGGCCGCTGACGGTCTCGCTGCGGACCAGCCGGCAGCGCGGTGTGATGCCCGCGACCTCCAGATGGGCCTCCCCGCCCGGGGCGATATAGATATGACCCGGCAGCAGCGGGGCCCCGTCGGTGGCCTCGCGCACCGTGGCTCCGGAGGACCGGTCCAGCCGGGCGGCAAAACTGCCCGTGAAGGTGGCCGGCATATGCTGGGTCACGACCGTGGCCGGACAGGTGGCCGGAAAGGCCGACAGGATGGTCAGCAGGGCCTCGACCCCGCCGGTGGAGGCTCCGATCGCCAGCACATGGCCCTCGGCGGCGCGGTAGTCGGCGTGCAGCGCGGACGACGGCGCGGCCGGCTGGCGGGCGCGCACGGTCGACCCGGCGGCGGCCTTCACCTTGAGCGTCAGTTCGGCAAAGGCCTCGGCGGCGGTGATGTGGGCCGAGGGTTTGCCCACGGCATCGACGGCCCCCATCTCCAGCGCCGCCAGCGTCACCTCGGCCCCGGCCTGGGTCAGGGTCGAGACCATGACGACCGGCATGGGCCGCAGACGCATGATCTTTTCCAGGAACTCCAGCCCGTTCATGTTGGGCATCTCGATGTCCAGCGTCAGCACATCGGGGTTCAGCCGCTTGATCGCCTCGCGGGCCTCGATCGGATCGGCGGCGGTGCCGATGACCTCGATCTCCGGGTCGCGGTTCAGGGCGGCCGTGATCAGGCCGCGCATGGTGGCGGAATCATCGACCACGAGGACGCGGATGGTCATGCGGCCCCCATGCGGTAGGTGGTCAGGCCGCTGGTGGCCAGCTGCGCCGAGGCCGGGCCGCTGACCCGTTCCGAATGGCCGATGTACAGGGTCGCCCCCGGCTTCATCATCGGGGTGAACCGGCTCCAGACCCGCTCCTGGGTCGGATCGTCAAAATAGATCACCACATTGCGGCAGAAGATCACGTCGAACCGGCCCTTCATCGGCCAGTGGCCGATCAGGTTCAGCTCGCGGAAGGCCACCAGGTCGCGCAGGGCCTGGCTGGCGCGCAGCATGCCCGGGCCGGCGTCGGGGGCCTTGTCGAAGAACCGGTTGCGCAGGGCGGGGGGTGCGGGCTCCAGCGCCTCGTCGGAATAGACCCCCTCGATCCCGGCAGCGATCATGTTGGGGTCGATGTCGCTGGCCAGGATGCGCACATCCAGGTCGTTGGCCTCGGGCAGGACCTGCAGCACGGTCATGGCCATCGAATAGGGCTCCTGCCCGTTCGAACAGGCCGCCGACCACAGCCGCACGCTCTCGCCGCGCCTTGCCCGGGCCGCCAGTTCCGGCATGACCTGGTCGCGCAGGTGATCAAAATGGTGCGGCTCGCGATAGAAGCGCGTCACATTGGTCGTCAGGGCCGCCATCATGGCCTGGCGCTCGTCGGCCCCTTCGGCGGTCTCGATCAGGGCGCAGTAGTCCCGGAAGCTGCGCAGCCCCAGGTTCCGCAGCCGCTTGGCCAGCCGCGAATAGACCAGCGCGGCCTTGCCCTGGTTCAGGGCGATGCCGGAATGGCTGTGCAGGATGCGCGCGATCTCGCGAAAATCCTCGGCGGTGAAGACGAACTCGCCCTCGACCAGCGGGGCTCTGGCAGCGACGGTCATGCGGCCTGGGCCTCCACATCGGGGATGATCCAGCCCAGTTCGACCAGGCTGATCATCCGGCCCTCGAGCGCGAACAGCCCCTTGACGAAGGCCTTGACCTGATCGCTCGCCATGTCCGGCGTCGCCTGCAGGGTCGCCCCGTCCATCTGGATGATGTCGGATACCGCATCCACCAGCAGACCCACCAGCCGGCCGCCCACATGGGCCACCATGATCACGTGGCGGGCGCTCGGCTCGGTCGTCGCCAGCCCGAACCGGGCCGCCAGGTCGACGATCGGCAGCACCGCCCCGCGCAGGTTGATCACGCCCTTCATGTAGCCGGGCGCGCGGGGCAGCGGCGTCGCCGGCGTCCAGCCGCGGATCTCGCGCACCGACATGATGTCGATGCAGAACTCCTGCTCGCCGATCCGGAAGGCGATCAGCTCGCGGATCGTGGAGGAGGACGCTGTGGTGGAGGAGGACGGGGTCTCGTTCATCATCATCATCAGCTGGCCATCTTCAGGTCGGCGCGGACGGGCTTGCGCCGCGCATTGGTGACCAGGGCATCCACATCCAGGATCAGGGCCACCCGGCCGTCACCGAGGATGGTGGCCGCTGCAATGCCGGGCACCTGCTGGTAGTTGGTCTCCAGGCTCTTGATGACCACCTGGCGCTGGCCCTGGATGGCATCGAACAGCAGGGCCGCCCGGACCCCGGCCTCGGTCTCCACGATCACCGCCACCCCGCTCGAGGGCGGCACCGGCTCGGTGCGGAAGCCCATGACCTGGGCCACGTCGATCAGCGGCACGAATTTCTCGCGGAAGGTGATCACCGCATCATGGCCACCGACATGGTGCACGTCCGCCGCCCGCGGCAGCAGGCTCTCGACGATCGCCGTCAGCGGGGCCACCAGGGTCTGTTCGGCCGCGCTGACCACCATTCCGTCCATGACCGCAAGCGTCAGCGGCAGGCTGAGGGTGAACACCGACCCCTTGCCGGGGCTGGAGGCGATGGTGATCCGTCCGCCCAGGGCCTGGATCGAGCGGCGCACCACATCCATCCCCACCCCGCGTCCCGAGATGTCCGACACGGTGTCGGCCGTCGAGAAGCCCGGCAGGAAGATCAGGTTGTCGATCTCCTCGTCCGACAGGCTGGCATCCTCGGCGACCAGCCCCTTCGATACGGCGATGCCGCGCACCCGTTCGCGGTTGATGCCGCGCCCGTCGTCGCTGATCTCGATCACGATCCGTCCGGACCGGTGCAGGGCCGCCAGGCGCACGGTGCCCTCGGCCGGCTTGCCCGCCGCCACCCGGTCGTCGGGGCCTTCCAGCCCGTGGTCGATGGCGTTGCGCAGCATGTGGGTGATCGGCTCGGCCAGCCGCTCGACCACGGTCTTGTCGACCTCGGTGTCCTCGCCCGCCGTCACCAGACGCACCCGCTTGCCGGTCATCTCGGCGACCTCGCGGACCAGCCGCGGCATGCGCTGGAACACCGACTTCACCGGCTGGGCGCGGATGGCCATGACGCTGTCCTGGATCTCGCGCGTCAGCAGCTCCAGATCCTCAAGCCCGACCGAGATGCCCGACGACCGCGCCAGGCCGCTCTCGACCACGCGCTGGGCCAGCATGGCCTGCTGGATCACCAGTTCGCCCACCACATTGATCAGCCGGTCGACCCGGTCCAGGTCCACGCGGATGGTCGGGGCCGCGCTGGCCGCCGTCACCGACGGGCTGGCGGCGGGACTGGCGGAGGCCGCCGGGCGGGCTGTCGCGGCTGTCGTCGTTCCCGGAGCTGTCCCTGCAGCCGGGACCGGAGCCGCACCCGGAGCCGGCGGGGCCACCGCCATCGACACGATCGGCTCCAGCATCATCGGCGCGGCCACCTCGGCCTGGGCCCGGGCCAGCAGGGCCGCAATGTCGAATGCCGGGGCCGCCTCGGCCGAGGCCGCCACATCGGCCAGGGCCGTGAAGGTGGTGTCGCAATCGCTGCCGACAAAGTCGAACACGTCGCGCACGTCGCTCTCGGACGCCCCCACGATATCCACCGTCCAGGACAGATAGCCCTCCTCGGCCGACATCGCCTCGAGGTCCGGCAGTTCGGACGCATCCAGCGTCACCGTCGCCTGGCCCAGCCGGGCCAGCTCGCGCAGCATCAGCCCGGCCTCATTGGCATGGGCATACATCCGCCCCCTGGGACGGAACACCACCCGCCAGCCATTGGCCACCGCCGGCGGCGGCAGGGTATCCAGTGCCTTCAGGTCGAAGACCACGGGCCGGAACCCGAACTCATCGGCCTGCGGCAGGCCGGGCATCACCGGCACCGGTTCGAACGGGGCCTCGGCCTGCGCCTCACCGCCCGCAAGCCCCGCATCCATCCCTGTCCTGTCCGTCGCCAGCGCATCCATCACCGGGTCGGACACAGGCGCAGCCGGGGCCACATACACCTCGCCCCGCGTCAGGGCCTCAAGCTCGGCCACCAGCCCTGCAGACCGCGCGGCATCCACCGGGTCCGCCTGGCCCCGCGCCGCCGCGATATGATCCGCCAGCACGTCCGAGGCCCGCAGCAGCGTCTTGACCATGGTGTCGTCGCACGCCTTGCGACCCGCCCGGACCTCGTCCATCAGCGTCTCGAACACATGGGCAAAGCGCACCAGGTCCTCCAGACCGAACGCCCCCGCCCCGCCCTTGACCGAATGCACGGCCCGGAACACGGCATTGACCGTCTCGAGTTCGGTATCGCCCCCCTCGATCGCCAGAAGACCCGCTTCCAGGTCACCCAGCAGTTCGTCGCACTCCTGGAAGAAGACGACCTTGATGGCTTCAAACGGATCGACGGCGTCGTTCATGGCTCAGGCTGCCACCCGACGCACGGCCTCGACCAGCTTGACCGGGTCGAACGGCTTGACGATCCAGCCCGTCGCACCCGCATCGCGCGCCCGCTGCTTCTTGGCCGCATCGCTCTCGGTGCTCAGCACCAGCACCGGGATCGACCGGTTGGCCGGATCCGAACGCATCCCCTCGATGAAGCCGAACCCGTCCAGACGCGGCATGTTGATGTCGGTGATCACCACATCCGCCCCTTCCGCACTCAGCGTCTCCAGCCCATCCACGCCGTCCACCGCCTGGATCACGCGGTAGCCCGCCTCCACCAGCGCCATCATCAGCATGTCGCGCATCGTGCGCGAATCATCGATCGTCAGAACCGTCTTGATCACGCGGCATCTCCCTGCGGATGCGCCAGATCGGCCGCTCCGAATGCATTCCATTGATCGGCAAAATCACGCGACGCGCCCTCGATCACCAGGCTGTGGCCGTCACCCGCCCACGTCTTCTGCGCCGAAATCAGGACCTGAAGACACAGGCCCCCCAGACGCTCCACCCCCGAGCCATCCACCACCACCGACTGACCCCGCAACGACAGCAACTGCGCACGCAGCGGCTCCGCCGCATGAATGTCCAGCACCGCCCCCAACCTCACATCAACAGACATCAAGGCTCTCCCACATAACCGTCACCATCGACGGGTTGTTGTTTCAGGATCGCGCCCGCGCGCCAGCCGCACGCCGGGTCCGCGATGACAGGCCCGAAAGACGGGCCTGACGCGGGCTCCGCCCGGGATGAAATGGCGGTAACATGACGATTTTGCAGCATTTCGGGCGACCTGGCCTCTGGGGCAATAAGAAGCCCGACCGTCGACCCAACGCTAATATTATTGGTGAATCCCGGACTAGGTACGACTACCTAGCTTGCATCCCGCGCCGGTCCGGGGAAAGCAGGGTGAGGGGTCCAGTGGGTTCCGTCTCGCGGCGCTACGCTCGCACCAGACCTTTCGCAAAGCACAGGCCCAGCGATGAAGCCACTGTTGCCCGCCACGGCCAGCCACCCCCTGCTCCCCCGCCTCGCGAGGCGTCGAGGACTTCAGGCCTACGGGATCGCCCTCGCCATGGCCGCCCTCGCACTGGGTCCGCGAATCTGGATCGGGACGGAGAGCCATCTCTACTATCTTCTGCCGATCATCGCAGTGGCGCTCTGCGCGACAGTCACGGGACGCAAGCCCACCTTCCTCGTTCTGGCCATCACGGTGGCGGCCAACATCCGGGTGGCGGCCGATCCCGCAGATCCGCCAGCCCTCGCACTGGCCGTGCTGTTCGGCGTAATCGCCTGGCTTCTGGCGGAAGTCTTCTGGGAACTGGGTGCCTTTCGTCGGCGCGCTGACCAGTTGTCCGTCAACCTGGATCGACGGCAGATCATGCTGGACACGATCCTGGCGTCGGTGCCCGTCATCACCGTCAACCGGGCGGGCGTCATCCTGATGCTGACCCAACCCGCCTGTCAGTTGTTCGACACCACCGGGGCCAGCGTCGGCAAGTCGGTCCACACCTATATCGACGGCTTCGACGCCATCGAGGAATTCGCCTCTGCCGCCCCCAACGATCATGTCTGGACCGGGCGGCGGGAGAATGACACGACCTTCCCGCTCAACGTCCAGGTCGGGGTGCTGCCCGAGCAGACCGGCGGCGATCATATGATCCTGTGCCTGACCGATCTCAGCCTGGCCCATGCTGCCGACGCCCATGCCCGGGATCTGCACGCGCAGCTGAACCGGGTCTGGCGACTGAACTCACTGGGCGAGATGGCTGCCACCCTCGCGCATGAGCTCAATCAGCCCCTCAGCGCCGCAACCACCTATCTCCACGCCAGTCAGGTGGATGTGGCGCGGGCCGGACTGATGGGCGAGAGCGCCGGACGGACGATCGAACTGGCAAAGGCCCAGATCCTGCGTGCCGGTTCCATCATCCGCCGCATGCGCGAACTGCTGGCCCATCAGGCACGCAGCCTCGGGGAAGAGCGGGTCGGGGCCATGGTTGCCGATCTCGCCGGTGTCTTCTCGATGATCGAGCGGGCAGGCGGCGTTCAGATCGAGATCCGGATCGACGATGTCCACGATCGCGTCCGGGCAGACCGCATCCAGTTCCAGCAGGCCATGGTGAACCTGGTGCGGAACGGGGTGGAGGCCCTGGCCAGCACGCCTGACCCGCAGTTGAGGATCATCGGGCGGGTCCTGAGCGACACCAAGTTCCAGATCGTGGTCGAGGACAACGGGATCGGCATCGCAGCCGAGAAGATTGACACGATCTTCAGACCGCTGATGACGACCAAGGCTGGCGGAATGGGCTTGGGATTGTCCGTGACTCGAACTATCGTCGAGAGTCATGGAGGAGTGCTTCAGGTGGAGCAAAGCGTACTTGGAGGGGCTGCATTCTCGTTCTGCCTGATCCGCGAGCAGGACATGGAGCCCGAATGACAAATCATTCGGTCTTCGTCGTCGAGGATGACGATGCCGTAAGAGACTCACTGCTCACCCTCCTGCGCGTTCAGGGGATCCGTGCGCGAGGCTTCTGCAGCGGCAAGGACTTTTTCGACAACCTGCCCGATGAGCCATCGGCCTGCGTCATCACTGACGTTCGAATGCCCGACTTTGACGGAACAGAGGTCGTGCGTCGCCTCGCCGAGGTCCGTGGTCTTGCCTGGCCCGTCATCGTGATCACCGGCCATGCCGATGTTCCGATGGTCATCCAGATGATGAAGATGGGCGTGGCCGACTTCATCGAGAAGCCCTTCGATCCCAGCCGCCTGGTCGAGGCCGTGCGCGGCTGCATCGGCCATCTGGCCGAATGGGAAGGGGCACAGGAGGCCCGGAAGGCTGCGGAGGCCCGACTGAGCCAGCTCACCCCTCGCGAGGCCCAGGTCTTTCACGGTCTGATCGAAGGCAAGTCCAACAAGGAAATCGCCCTCGATCTCGACATCAGCCCCCGAACGGTCGAGATCTTCCGCGCCAAGGTCATGGACAAGATGGAAGCCCCGACGCTGTCGGCACTGGTCCGGATGGGCGTGACGCTGTCAGCCGGCTGAAGATGCAGCACTGCAGGCCGCTCGCCGACCACCGGTTGGCGAACCCGCAAGGCCGATACAATCCTCAATCGCATTGCTACCGGGGCATCAGGGCACTAACATCACGGGAACGCTCTCCTTTCTGGGCATGAGGTCACGGTCGATGATCACCATCCAGGGTGTGACGAACGAACGTCTCGGGCGCATCGTCGAGGATGCCGCCAGCGAGGTCTACGTCTTCGGCGCCGAGGACTATCTGTTCCGGATCGTGAACAAGGGCGCGCGGGAAAACCTCGGCTATTCGATGGATGACCTGAGGCTCCTTACGCCCTGGGACATCAAGCCCGAGATCACTCGCGAAGGGTTCGTGACCCTGATCCAGCCCCTGATCGAGGGGACTGTCGAACGCCTCGACTTCGACACCGTTCACCGGCGTCGAGACGGCACCTTGTACAGCGTCTCCGTCAGACTGCAGCTGTTCGAGGAAGAGGGCGACCGCGTCTTCTATGCTGCCATTCAGGACATCACGGCCAGGCAGAAAGTCGAGTCGGACCTGCGCGACGTGACGCGGCGCCTCGACGCGATCCTCGACAACACCACCATGTCCGTCTTCCTGATGGATGACCGCCAGCAGTGTGTTTTCATGAACAAGGCCGCCGAGCGGCTGACGGGTTACACCTTCGCTGAAACGGCAGGCCGGCCACTGCACGACGTGATCCACCACAGCCATACTGATGGCCGGCCCTTTCCCCTGTCGGAATGCGCGATCGACCGCGCCTTCCCGGATAATGCCGGTACCCAGGGCGAGGAAGTCTTCGTCCACAAGGATGGGAGCTTCTACCCGGTCGCCTTCACGGCCAGCCCTGTCCAGGACGATCGCGCCAATGTGGTCGGAACGGTCGTGGAAGTGCGGGACATCAGCGAGGACCGGCGCAATCGTGAAGCGCGGGACCTGCTGATGCGCGAGGTCGATCACCGGGCGCGCAATGTCCTGGCCATTGTCCATTCGCTGGTGCACCTGACCCGTGCCGACGACCTGGCCAACTACAAGACCATCCTGACGGGCAGGATCGATGCCCTGTCTCGCGCCCAGACCTCCCTCGCCAGTCGCCGGTGGGAGGGCGGTGCCCTGCACGACGTCGTGCAGGAATCGCTCAACGCCCTGTGCCCGCCGGACCGTGTTGCCAGGGAAGGCCCGCCGGTCGCGTTGTCGCCGGAGCAGGTCCAGCCCATCAGCATGCTGCTGCATGAACTGGCGACCAACGCGAACAAGTACGGGGCCCTCAGTACGGACGAAGGCCGGGTATCGGTCACCTGGCGGGCGCAGGACGGACAGCTTCGGCTGAGCTGGCAGGAGACCGGGGGGCCTCAGGTCGTCGAGCCCGAGCGGGAGGGTTTCGGCTCGATTCTCAAGAACAGCCTGGTTCGCCAGCTGCGCGGCCGGATTGACCGTTCCTGGGGCCCCGCTGGACTGGTGGTGGAGGTGATCTTTCCGCTTGGAGAGAGGGACTTCGAGCCTGAGGCAGCAGAGGCCCTGGCCACGTCCTAGGCGTCGATCCGGACCGCCCCCTCCAGCTTCGTTCTTCAGACGGGCCTGAAGATGAAGTTGAAGACATAACCGGGCTGGTCGGCCCGCCCCCTGTGATCGCCATCGGGGTCGAAGCCGACAATCGGGGTCTCCACGCCGTCGCGCAGGAAGCTGGCCGCATAGCCGAGGGCCATGACCGACTGAAGCGAGGCCTCGATGGGCTCGCCCGTATGGCGTTGCTCGAGTTCGATCAGCAGGACGGGCCGGTCCCGTGCGATCAACCGCCGGGCTCCCCTGAGCACGGCCGCCTCATGACCCTCGACATCGATCTTGATGAAGCCGCAGGGCGGGAGGTCGAGATCGTCGAGGCACGAGGTCGTGACCGTCAGCTCGCCGAAAGCGCTGAACCGGTCGTCCGCGCGGGGAGCCAGCGAGGCCTGCTGGTTGGAATAGCCCCGTGCGGTTCTCGGGATCCGCAGGACCGCCTCGCCCGCACAGTCGGACAGGGCCAGGGGACTGGGAACCACATTGGCCGCGCAGCTGGCGCTCAGGAAGGCGAACATCTTCGGATTGGGTTCGAAGGCGAACACACCGTGGCAATGACGAGCCAGACAATCGGCCCAGACACCCCGATTGGCCCCGACATCGATCGCGTGGCGCGCGGCATCGGCCATGTCCGGGATCAGCCGCAGCTCGGGCTCCCCCTTGCTCAGGCCGCGCGCCACGATCCGGCGAAGCTGCTGCTTCGGCGAAAACACCAGACGCTTGATCCGTTCCCGCAAATTCTCGGGCGGCGTCCATGAAGAGGTAAGGGGAATCGACACCATCTTCCCGACCCGTAGCGCCCCGGGCACCAGGGGGGAAGCCGGGGTGAGAGGTTTTACGGAGGCGACCCGAAACCGCCGAACCCGGGCGGGATAGCCGCGTTGACCGCAGCCCGAACGACGCGATGACCCTGTTCGGGATGGCATGTGCAGGCGGGGCAAGCCGGTTCGAGGACAAGCGGCGGGTCTTCCTGCACACCGGCGGGGCGCAGCGGCTGCTCGCCTATGAAGGCGAGATCGACGACGCGCTGAAGGCAGGGGCCGCCTCCGCCGTCGGCCCCGCGAGCCGCTGGAGATTGGCCGCCGCCGGCCAGGCCTTGTCCCGCAGGGCCATGAGGACCGCCATCCTGTCGGTCTGGTCCGGTGTCACCGCCCTGACGACCTTGCCGAAGCCATCGAGGCGGCTTTCGCGGATCCACCGGCGCAGTTCGGGCTCGGTCGACCAGGCCAGCTGATTGCGGAGATTGGCCAGTTCCGCCTTCGCATAGTCGGCGACCGTGTCAGGAACGTCGCAGGTGGCGCACAGTTCGTTGCGGCGGGCCTGATCACCGATATGGACCTCGACCCAGGCCGCCAGGGCGGCGCTGAAGGTCGGGGCGGGAATGCGGACCATCTGCAAGGTAATGCGGTCACCGTCGAAGACGGGCACAGCCGGACGGCGCGTGACCGCCGAAGCCGTGCAGTCGATATAGAGGGCCCCGGCCTCGACCGGGACGAACGCGTCGTCGAAACGAAGCCCGCTCTTCTCGATGGCCCGCACACGGCCCTGGCGGATGACATCGGTGATGCGGCGCAGCACCTCGACCTCACCGGCCGAGACGGTCGCATAGTGAAACATCTGCGGACGGACGGATGGGTCGATCCGCAGCATATTGCCGGCAGCCTCCAGCTGCTCGAACAGGGCATCGGCTGTCGGTGCCGCGGCAAACGCCTCATAGGCACGGGCCTGGGCCCCGATCGAATCGTGAAAGAATTCCTCGCCCGGCTGGGTGCAAAGCCGGTTGAGCAGCCAGGACTCGCGCGGCCGGACCCAGGTGACGCGATCCGCCGGCACGCCAGCACCGATCAGCCAGACCGCGACATCCATGGCGGTCTTGCCCGCCCCGAGGATCACATAACGATGCGGTACCGGTCCCCCTGTCTGCGCCAGATTGGGCAGGGCGTTGGGTGGCACCAGACGCACACCCTCGGCCACTGTGAAGGCTGGCGTGTGGGTGGAAGGCACCGTGGTGCCGAACCAGGTCGCGTCAACCGTCTTGCGCCGGACCTGGACCTGCGTCTCCTCGCCCGTCAGCAGCGACACCACCCGCCCCTCGCCGCGATAGTCCGTCATCGGGAAATAGTCGACCCGACCGCTGGTCAGCAGCCGCTGGCGCATCACGGCGTCGAAATACCCACAGACTTCCGGGCCTGACGCGAGTTCATAAAGACCGGCATTCAGCCCGTGCGCATCCTTGAGACCCGACCCCAGCGGCAGGGAATTGACGCCGTAGAAGGCAGACGGCTGGTGCAGGGTTACAAAGGAATAGGCGTCATTCCAGTGTCCGCCCGGCTTGCCGTGCCGGTCGACGATCGTGATCCGGGCGTCGCTTTCGGTCAGGAGTGTGTCAGCAAAGGCCAGACCCACCGCCCCGCTGCCCACGACCAGATAGTCGGTCTCGATCCTGGCTGGCCGTGTCATCCGGTCTTGTTCCTCTCGCGCGGCTGGGTCATCACGCTAGCCAGCACAAGGTTCGCCCACAAGCTGGCCGTCGAACAGGATCAAGGTGTCACATGATCGAGAACTGGGATCTGCTGATCGACCGGACGGACCTGTCGCGCACGGAGCTCCGCACCCTGCCCGCCCCGGACGCGGTGGCACTGGCGGACGGCGAGGTTCTGCTGGAGATGGAACGGTTCGCCCTGACGGCCAACAACATCACCTATGGCGTCTATGGCGACCGGCTCGGCTACTGGCGGTTCTTTCCCGCGGAAGGGGACTGGGGCCGGATCCCGGTCTGGGGTTTCGCCACCGTCCGGCATTCCACCGTCGAGACGATCTCCGAAGGTACCCGCCTGTTTGGCTATCTGCCGATGGCGACCCACTGGATCACCCGGCTGGTGCGCCGGCCCTGGGGGGTGGTCGATGTCTCGGACCATCGCGCCGGGCTGCCGTCCGCCTACAACAGTCTGGTCGAGGCCGCGCCGGGTCCGCTGGACGACCAGATCGCCCTGCTGCGGCCCCTGTTCCTGACCGCCTTCCTGCTGGACGACTATTTCGCCGAGAACGCGGATTTCGGGGCCGCCACCTTCATCCTGTCCAGCGCCTCCAGCAAGACGGCCCTGGGGCTCGGCTGGCTGCTGGCCCGGCGTGGCGCGAGGGTGGTCGGCCTGACCTCGCCCCGCAACCGCGGCTTTGTCGAAGGGGTCGGCTGCTATGCCGAAACCCGGACCTATGAGGCCTTCACCGAAACCCCGGTCGAGGGCCCGGTGGTGTTTGTCGATTTCGCCGGTGCCCCCGAGGTCGTCGCCGCCGTCCACCATAGCCTGGGTGAGCAACTGGTTCACAGCGCTGTCGTGGGCAGTACCCATCAGGCCGACGGGGCCGTCGGTCCGGGTCGTCTGCCGGGCCCGCGCCCGACCTTCTTCTTTGCCCCCGATCGGGTGCGGCAGCGGTCCCAGGACTGGGGCGGAGCGGCCTTCCACGACCGGATCCAGACCGCGCTGGAGGCCTTCATCACGGCCAATGGCTGGCTGGAAGTCTCGACCCATGCCGGCCCGGAGGCGCTGAAGGCGATCTATCAGACGGTCCTCGCCGGCAAGGCCCGCCCGGAGGAGGGCATCATGGTGACGCCTTAAAGGCGTCGTGGAATTGCCAGGGCAGAGGAAGCCCGGGTCCTTCCTGCAATCGCAATCCAAGATCCCGCACAGATCGTGGTCGGGTTCAAACCGGTCGCCGATGCTCCGGTACTTCCGCTACAGGAAGAGCCGACATCCCTGGTCTGCCCGAAGCCGCTGGGTTGGATGCTGTCGCGCAGGAGTCCGAGAGAGAGTGGCGGGCCAAGAACGATTCGAACGTCCGACCCTCAGATTGTAGCCTGGATAAGAGCCGTTCAAGTTCAATAGCTTACGGATTATGGACTGTAGCAATTGATGTAAGGCCGCGTCTGCAGCTGGTCGGGGAAACGAATCGCGGGGAGTGACTTTGCATGAGGCCGCTGCGAGGTCCTCGCTCAGTGACCCTTTCGATTGGTCGATTTGCCGATGTGACGCTCTAGCGCCGTGGTCATCTTCGTCAGTGCCCCCGTGGCTGCAAGGTTCAGGGTGTCGGCCTCGTTCGTCACCGTGATCGGATCACCCCCGGCCAGCCGCGCCTCAATGGTGCAGCTC
>Ga0136639_10000349_pt1 | contig 15049 bp, 14 predicted proteins | sample AntDrymUQ8592106_2_FD_113739 | JGI IMG/M metagenome (GOLD analysis project Ga0136639, IMG submission 113739) | Polar desert sand microbial communities from Dry Valleys, Antarctica - metaG UQ859 (21.06) | ecosystem: Environmental > Terrestrial > Soil > Desert | place: Antarctica: Dry Valley...
GATGAGGATGAGCATTCCTACGCCATCAGGGCGCTGAAGAAATCAGTGGCGGCCGATCCAGAAAACCAGAAAGCGTGGCAGGCGCTGCTGAAACGGACGTTAAGCGGTGGGGACCTGAAGGATTACCACCGCCTGCTGGAGGATCTGGTGAAGCGCTTTCCGCGCAACAAGACGTTCCTGACACTTGCCGGCGAGAACGCGCTGATGCGCCGCAGTTCTGGCGAAGCGCTCAGCACCTTGCGCGCCGCCTTGGCCCTCGATCCGCTCGACCGGGGGGTGAAAGACATTCTGGCGGTGGCCCTTGTCCAGCAAATCCGCGAGCTGCTCCGCAAGCGGCGAGCGCTTGCGGATCAATGGGCTGAGCTTGAGGCGCTGTTGGAGGACCGGCCGCCTGCGGAGTTTTTGATGCTGTCGCGCTGGAGGGCCAGGGTGCGCCGAGCGGTTCTGGATCCGGATCCGGCGGCGGCGCAGGCGGCGGCCGCAGATGCCCAGCGGCTGGCACCCACACCGATTGAGCGCCTATTTTTTGAGGAAGCAATTGTTGAGGCGTACGGGTTGAAGGAGCGCAAGACGTTTAATCGCGAGTGGCGCGACGCGATGCGCTCGTCGGCACCGGGCTGGGCGGCGCTGACGGGGCTGTTTGAGTCGCTGTTTTACCTAAACAAAACCGTCGGATGGGAGTCGGCCAAAGCGGTTCACGCCGATGCACGGGTCCTGGCGGTGCTAAGTCAGCATACCAAAACCTATCTCAAGGAAGATCCGGATGGCGTCCTGAAGTTCATCGACTTTTTGAACGCCCAGCCACAGGGGATGCCGAGGCCGCTGATGGCCGTGGTTAGCTTGTGCCTGCGGGAGCTTGTGCGCGCCTTCGGGACATCTGCCACGCCGAGGAAGCGCAAGGTCGATCCGCGGCTGCGCTTGGCCAACCTGATTTTGAGCCATGCCAGCGCGAGCCTTCTGTTCAGCCCGATGGACAAGCTTCTCAAGGACTTGAAGGTTGTCGCCGATGACGCTGCGGCGCTTGGGCTGACCGCTGCCGTGGCGCGGGCTGAGGCGCTTCGCCATGCGATCGAGAACCCCCCAGCGTCCAATTTCTCAGCTTTCAATAGTGATGACGATGACGAGTGGGACGATGATGACGACGACTTTTGGGACGGAGTGTTCGGCGACGAAGGTGATGCTGACGAATATTCGGCCGAGGAGGACAGAATCCTCGCATCGCTGGATCAAGCTGCCTTGTCGAAAGCGCTTAGTAATTTCGTCGAGGCGTTCATCACCAACAACATGAGGAAGATGAAGGCGGCCCGTAAATGCCTCAGCGATCTTGGGGTGCCCGAGGAAACGATCAATAAACTCTGCGCCCCCCCCAGCGGCCCCAAGAAAAAAAAGCCGTCCAGCGGCGGCAAAAATAAGCCGGCCAGCGGCGGCAGCGGACCGAAACCATTCCAACCCGATCTTTTCCCAGACCTATGAATCCATTTCTAGTGCTCGATGTGGCGGTGGACGCAACCGATGCGGAGGTCCGCGCGGCGTATCAAAAGCTGCTGCATCGGTTTTCCCCTGAACGGCGGCCGGATGAATTCCAGATGATTCAGGAGGCTTATGAAAAGCTGCGGACCGTCAGTGATCGCTGGGAGTGGCGCTTGCTGCACTTGGAGGATGGCAACATCGGGCCGCTCGCTGCCATGGATCAATTTGCCGCCATGCCCGGGCGCCGCCGCCCACCCGGGGCGGCTGCCTTGCAGAGATTTCTCCGGTCTTGCGGGACCGCCGCCATGCGCGAACACTCCGCACCCGGAACCAAAAAGAGCTGAAGATGGAATCCTACCACCCCGACCCGCCTGATGATGAGGAGGCACTCGACGCGATCTCGCTCGAGATGCTCCACGATGAAATGGCCGCCATGGCCGCCGAATCCCGCCGGGAAAGCCGCCGCGCGCTTGATGCCCTCAAGAACTTCAGCTCGGTGCTCGACGCAATTTCCTCCACCGTCAGCGATACCCACAAGGCCGTCCGCGCCATCCCGGCCACCAGCCCGCAAGCTCAGGGGGCCGCCCTGCCACACGCGTGGGCATTGGAAGTCATCGAGTTGGCTGACCGGATCAGCCGCGTGAGCGAGGGTTTCTCGCGCCCGCCCGCGACCACCGAGCACTGGTGGCCTGGAGCCCGCAAGCCGCTGGCCGCCTGGGCCGACGCATGGGCAATGCAGGCGGATGCCATGAAAATCCTCACCAGCCACGCGCAAGCGACGCTCACCCGCGCCGGCATGGAGCGCCTTGTGGTGCTTGGCCAAGCCTTTGACCCAGCCACCATGACTGCGGTCGAGTCCACCGTCGATGGCCAGAAGCCGGACCACACCGTGCTTGCCGAAATTCTGCCCGGCTGGCGTGATGCGGCAACCGGCCAGCTTGTCCGGACCGCCCAAGTCCGCGTTTCGCGCCACCCAGCCCACTAAGCCCCAATTATTAGATCCATGAATCCAAGCACCCCATGCGTCGTTGGCATTGACCTCGGCACGACCAACTCCACCGTCGCCGTCGTTCAGGATGGCGTTTTGACCATCATTCCGGTGCAAGGCCAGCCAACCATGCCAAGCGCCGTGGGGATTGATCCGGCGGGCAATCTGGTTGTCGGCCAAGCGGCTAAAAACCAGGCGATCTCCTCGCCCGAAAACACGGTGCTTTCCATCAAGCGCCACATGGGCACTGACCATCTGGTTGAGCTCGGCGGAAAATCCTACCGCCCGGAGGAAATCAGCGCCCTGATTTTAGGGGAGCTTAAACGCGCGGCGGAAATTCACCTTGGCCATCCGGTCACCCAGGCGGTCATCACCGTGCCGGCGTTTTTCAATGAACGCCAACGGCTTGCAACCCAGGATGCCGGCCGCCTCGCCAACCTCGAGGTGTTGCGCATCATCAACGAGCCGACCGCCGCCGCGCTGGCCTACGGCGCCGGCAACTCCGCCGCCGGCTCCACCGAAAACCTTCTGGTTTATGACCTTGGCGGCGGCACTTTTGACGTTTCGGTGGTCCGCGTGGAGGATGGCATCGTCGAAGTGCGCGCCAGCCACGGCGACATCCATTTGGGCGGCGATGATTTCGACGAAGCACTCGCGGTGCTTGGCGAAGAACGCTTCCGCGAAAAACACCCGGCGCAGGATGGCCCGCTGCCCGCCATTGCCCATCGCCGCCTCAAGAGCGCCATGGAAGTGGCAAAAATCCAGCTGTCCGATGCCCCCTTCGCCAGCGTTCGCGAGGAATTCCTCACCGAGGTCGGCCACCTGGACACCGAGATCAGCCGCGACGAATACGAGCAACTCATTGAGCCGTGGATTCTTAAAACCTTCGATTGCCTCCAGCGCACCCTCGCCGATGCCGGCGTCACCGCTGCGGATCTCAGCAAGGTCATGCTTGTTGGTGGTGTCACCCGCACCCCCGTGGTCCACTCCCTCCTTTATGAAAAGCTCCGGGTCGAGCCGCACCATGAGATCGATCCGGATCTCGTCGTCGCCATGGGCGCGGCCATTCAGGGGGCCGCCCTGGCTGGCCAACCCGCCCCGGCCATCCTAATCGACATCTCCGCCCACACCTACAGCGTGATGGCCGCCGTCGGCCCATCACCCTTTGAGCCGATGCTTGTCTGCTGTCCCGTCGTGCGCCGCGGCACCGCCTTGCCGGTGACCAAGTCGGAGGTCTTCAACACCATGATGGACAACCAGCCAATCGTCCGGGTCGCCGTCTATCAAGGCGAGGGCGAGCTCCCCGAACAAAACCTCCGCATCGGCGAGTTCGTCATCGATGGACTCTCCAAGGCTCCCGCCGGCAACGAGATCATCATCCAGTTCCGCATCGACCTCAGCGGCCTGATCACCGCCACCGCCACCGAAAAACGCACCGGCCTCGCCCAATCCGTCACCATCGATACCGCCGGCCAGCACCGGATCAATCTAGATGTCGCCCGCGCCAACCTCGCCGCCCTCTTCGAAGAACACACCCCGTCGCCCACGCCATTCTCGGACGAGGAAGATGATATCATCGACCTCGACGAAATTTCGTCCGCCGCCGCCGCGCCCGCGCCCGCAGGCTTGCTCGCCTCCGCCAAAAGCCTCCGCCACCGCGCCCAACAACTCCTCGCCCTCGGCGTCGCCGATTCCGATGCCGCCTCCATCCACGCCACCCTCGCCGAGCTCACCCCAGCAATCGAGGCCCGCCAATGGTCAGATCTCCAATCCCACCTCGACACCCTCAGCGACCTCCTCTTCTACCTAGAGGACTAACCACACTAGCCCGGTTCCACTCGACGCCCTGCCGCGGTAGTGGCATCACACATGTGAGCCGCAGGCCACCGTGGACTGCTGTAGCTCCCTACCGCTGTAAGCCCTCCAGCTTGCTGGCGGAAACCCGCTCTGTCCGCCCATTCAACGCCCCCTCCGCTGAAAGGACCCGCGTTGGTGAGCAAAGCGGCCCCCGGGCATGCCGCAGCAAGCTGCTGGCATCACAGCTCCATCAGTGGATGCTTACCTGCGGCTTACATCAGCTTAAGGCTACCCACCAAAAATTCGGCAAAGCCAAACCTTTTTTTGGCGAACCAACCGCTTGCTAAACCGGAAAAATGCCAGAGGCTCCCCTGTGCAAGCTGGAGCCCGTACAGGTCACGCGCGGTGGAATCCCAAGGCCGGGGAAAAGGGTGCCGCTTTTTCCTTTCCCGCGAGCTTCACAAGCAAATGGGGAGCACAGGCAGCTATACCCGGCTCAAAGGACTCGATCACGAAACTAACAAAGCCCTACTGCTCAAACATTTGCAGGACGCTGGCCCGAGCGGAACTCCCATACGGGAATTCGAGGGAGTTCTTCCTGCGCAATCCCGCACCAACATCCGCAGGATGCTCTCGGAGCTGCGCGAGGAAGGACGGGTGGACCTCCACGGGAAGAGCAGCGCACAACGCTGGTTCTTGCGCCAGAACTCCGAATTTGATTCATGATTCGGTTCATAATTTTTGGCTCATAAAGATACAACTCATTGAAAATAAGCATTATTCTTGAACCGCTTCTGAGCCAACCGATCCATTCTGGCGCATGATTGGCGCCTGAATCTCCTTCTTCCGACCCACCATGGCCCAACCATCCACTGAACACTACGACCTTTCCGAGACCGAGAAGCGCGACCTCATCAAGCTCATCGAGCAGGGCAAGCCACTGCCGGAGAAATACGCTTCCAACTCTTCGCAGACAAGCGCGAGGTCGAGCTGGTCTGGAACGGCAAAACCCGCGAGATCTGCACCGCCGTCCTGCCCTTCCAGACCCTCGAGCACATCGACGAGCCGCGCAAGGAAGCCGCCGCCGCGCAGGCCGCCCTCTTCGACACCTCCGGCCGCCAGACCAAGGGCTGGACCAACAAACTCATCTGGGGCGACAACAAGCTCATCCTCTCCTCCCTCAAGTCCGCCATGTCGCCGAGATCGCATAAACTGTTTTCTCGATGAAAACCTTCCAACGCGGCCGACACGCTGGCGTATCCGACCCAATCATGCAGACTTCAAATCCCGCACATGCTTTCTGAACCACGATCGAGGCAAGGTTCCTCGGAGGTGCCGGATGCGATAGTTGAATATGCACCTGCCCAGCCTCTTCCCGCACCTGCATGGACAAAGTCTCTTATTTGCCAACCGCTTTTTCAGCGCAAGGCAATCCAGCGCCTCAAGTAGCTGAGATTCATGCTGCAAGCCGAACATTTCGAGGTAGTCGTCTATGAGTCCCGGCCGCCCATGATTTAGTTCACCGAAGGGAAAGTGATGTCCATGCTTCAAGGTTAGGGACATCGCGTAAAGGTAGGGAACTACGCATCTGGAGAAAAAACGGGAGAGTGTTGGTTCCTGCTGCAAGCGGATCATCAGGCTGAGTGCTGATCCTAGGCAAAGGGTGCCATCATCGTTCATGTGAAATCGACCCCGCGGCGGGACTCGCCCGCCAATTTCGGTCACAGTCGGCAAGCTCCGTGGAAAATCGATGAGGACATGAATCCTTACCTTATAAGCATCCTCTAGCTCAGGTAGGCCGTCAGCTGCAGCTCGAAAGCCGAGCTCTCCTTCCAGAACTGTTGATCCTCCAATAGACGGCTTCAGAGAGATGAACGGATTCTGTTCGAGGAAGCTCTGTAGTTCCTCAATATTCATGAATGAGAAGCCCAAGGCTTGGCCGGGCGGTCGGTAATGATCTGGACTCCGGAGTATGCGCTCGCCGGTGATGGGAGCAGCTTCGCGAGCTCATCCATTTCGCTGGCGGTAAGCCAAACTTTGAACTTCTCGTTTAGCAGCTTTTCTAACATTGCACGGGTCGTCACCTTGTCGAGATGCTTCAGGTCGGCGCGGGCCTGGGTGAGCCACCGGCGGAAATTACCCTCAAGATCAAGCGCCACATACTTAGGATCATACCATTTATCGGCGAAATCCTCATTGGGGTTAACGGGGTTGGGGATCCGTGGACGACTGCTACGTATATAGTCGTCCATGCCAGACAGAATAGAATCCAGGGCGGCTCCAAGATCCTCCTCACCCCTGTAAGCCATCGCGGCAAGTGTAGTTAAAACGATTGAGATCGGCTTCGAGTCGGAATTCTTGGAGAACATGGTATCCCTGTGCCGCTTGAGAATTTGGATAGCCTGTTGAAGCGGAGATTTCCACTGCCACAGGGGGAGTTTTTCGACGTGGGCTCGGCTTTCCATCGCCGCGACCTTCTCCATCTGGCCTCTCGACGTCGCCATGCGGGACTCAAACCAAAGAGAGTAGCCTTCTGCGTTTGAAATCCTCCAGTCGTAGCTGATGGAATCATACTCGAGGTGCCGGTTATCGGTAATGTTCCCTGAGTGGTGAGCAACGCTCTCAGCAAGCGTCCGTCCCAAGCCGTGTGATTCCATAGCAGTGACAAGCGACGCGCGCTTGGTCACCTCTTCTGGAATCGACGGCACGACATCCATGTGGAAGGGAAGGTCATCAGCGTATTCCAGCCGCCAGCAGCGATGTTTCTCGTCCAATTGATTCTCAATTTGTCGTGCACTGCGGTATTTCTCTAATTCTATTCCGACCAGTTGCTTCAACTGCTTCTGGGAGTGGGTGTGCTTTGAAATTCCGGCTTCAAGTCGACAGCCGACGTCTAGGTCGTAGGACTCCTTTGCAGTCAGTGGGCGGATGACGGTTCCAAGACGGAAGGAGCCTTGACCATAGATACGGGGACTGTGGCGGGCGGTCAGCGAGTCTGGGCGACCGAACCATTTGCCGAGGTCAATGTAGCGGTTGTGCGCCTTCTCGTAATAGCTTGGGGGAATATCGAGTGCGGAAGCGAGTGCTTCGGTGATTTTCTGTTTTGCATTCATGGCTTAGTTAAAGGGTATTGGGGCGTGAATTTTGGGGCTATGTGATCAAAGAAACCTTTTTCCATGACTTCAGAGCTATGGTGCCGCCATTCTGCTGCGGCCATGGCAACCAACTCTCTGCTGAGCTTGTCCAGGTGGTAGTCACCCGGTGCTACCGTCGGGTCGACTTCGTAAAAGCGGTCTTTACCGAGGAGATGCATCACCATGCCGGACGACGCTTGGGACTGACCGCGCATCATGAAATCAATAACCGGCCCAACCATCTGGAACTTGCCGCCTGAAGCCGGTTGGTTTTTTGGGACCGCCTCGGTGGTGGTGCCGAGCCGAAGAACATGAATGTCTTCCCGGTTTCGCCCGAGATAGTCCAGAGCTTCCACAACCGCCAAGGCGGCAGGATTGTTAGCCCACACCCCTCCATCCACCAATTGTAAACCGCATTCTGAGACTTCGGCTGGCAGGTAAGTTGGGGCAGCACTGGTGGCCTTGCCCACATGCACCGCAGACAGTTTGTAATCGGTCCGCAGTCGCGCATGATGAGCGGTTTTGAAGATGTGAATGCCCTTGAAACTTGGATCATAGGCTGGGATGAGAAGCCTGGTGGCGCTGTGCCCGAGTTGCTTTTCGCGAAAAAGTTCCGTCAGCGATTTCGTCAAACCGGCCGCAGTGTACTTGGGCGAAACCCACTGGCGGGTTGCGGAGAAAAAGGTCGAAGGGAATATTGTCTCCGCCTTCTCGAGGTAGAGGTTCTTGATCGCCTCCGCGCTAAAACCCAACCCGAGTCCTAAAGCGATGATCCCACCTGTACTCGTGCCGGCAATAAGATCGAAGTGATCGACCACCCGAGTCCCGTTCTCCTCCTCCCAATTGGCAAGGAATGCGGCGGTGAAAAGCCCCTTGAGGCCACCGCCGTCGAGGGAGAGAATTTGAAATCGACCGTCAGGCATGTCTGCACCGTAAGCTTTGACAGCTTACGGTGCAAGAATAATTTCAAAGGTGTTCCTGATCGTCAGAGGGAAATATTTCCTGAAGCCGAATTCGGGCTACTACAGGATTCACGTCGAAAGTTTCCGAGAGGGCCGCCTCAGCCTTTGATCTAAGTGCGGAACTAAGGGTCGGGCCGAACTCTGACTGCTTCAGCATGCCGGATACCGCCTTCATGACTAAGGGTCTGGGCAGTAGCAGACCGCCGATTGCGCGGTTTGCTTGCCATTCCCACCACTGGCCATCGTAGCGTGGAACACCGCCCGCACTAGGGTTGATGTCGCCACTCCGGCAAAGAAAGTTTTTCGGCCGGGCCGGCTCCAGCGCGGCCCCAAACAGGCTTGGGGTCTGCTCGGAGATAAATAGCCGCGGATGCAGTAGTCCATGACCGCCCTCATGAGCCAGAGTCGATCGGACTCGGCGATCCGCGACAGCAGTGCCGTCGTCTTCGATCCATGGAGCGATCGTGAATCCGGTCACTGCTCCGCGGGAGTTGAACACTGTCGAACCCATGATGCCCGGTCCCAGGTCCTCATAAATTACGGGCACCTCAAAATATTTCTCCAAAAAGAGATCGATCTTGATGGCTTCGGGCTCCCGAGGAAGGAGCTTAGCCTCCCTCAGAGCACTCAGACAAATTTCATCGATCTCGCTGATCTCGTACATCAACCGGATCGGGAACAGCCCTTCCTTGCACCGGAACTCCTTCATTGGGTGTCCTTTTCAATGTTACGACGGATCTCATCCGGGGAAACTCCCCGTTGAATCGCATTTTTCATCATTCGAAATGCCAACCCGGCGTTCGGGTCTGCAAACATCATCTGGCGAATGGCTTCCGCTTCATCCCGAAAGTCGTATTTTTGAAGATCCTCCACCGGCACACCGATTTCCTTAGCGAGCAACTCAATCTTGTCCGCTGATGGAAGGCGGCGCCCCAGCTCGATGTCGGAAAGAAAGGCGCCAGAGACGCCGATTTTCTTCGCCAATTCGCGGAGAGAAATACACTTCTCCTCGCGGATCTGCCGTAGGTAGCTGCCGAAGGCGGTGGTGTTCATGTTGTAAGCTTACAGTCTTCAATATGGAAACGCTAGCTTTTCTCAAGCCTCAGCACCGCACAAGATGCTCACCGGGGCCCTGCGCTTTTTCCAACTGCACCTACCAGAACGCTTCCGCTCAGGCGCTCAAGCGACGATTGAAGCAGCCTGTCTGAAAAGATTTTCATTTTGCGCTCCGCAGCGTTGCTGCCCACCGGCCACTTGGAGATTCCCTGCTTGATCGACTCCAGATTCGTCTCGCAACCTTCACGGGTGATGAGCCAGTCCACTGTGGCCAAGGCTTCCATCCCAAGGGGGGACTGGAACCCGTCAATGAACACCAGAAGTTGCTCAAATGCGTCTTGGTCGTCCTTAGCTTCGGTTTTCAGGAAGAGATCGATCTTCCGGCTCTCGGATTCCTTGAAGCGGATGCTGTCGAAGGGCGAGGCATCGGAGAGTCGCTTGTCACAGTCAAGGTAGCTGCCGTCCAGCGAGTCTAGCAGGTGCTTGACCCGGTCGGCGTATGGGCCATAGCGGTTGGCCTCAAACTTGAAATTAAGCTCGTTCGGCAGCTGATAATGCTCGACGAAGCGCTCCAGGAACCAAGCCATTTTCTGGATCTCGAAAATCGTCCAAGGTGGTCACAAACATCCTGCCAACCTCGACATTGCCCACGCTACACGCAGCCTTGTACGCCTTATAATTGGCTGGGAAGCGCTCGTTGAACATCAGCGCGATGCCCTTGCCCATCACCCCCACGGTGTTGACCGTGTTCACGACCGCCTCCACCTCCGCTTCCAGCAGATTGCCTTGGGTGTATTCGATCATGGAGTGAGCATCGGCGCGTGCGGTGGTTTCGTGGATTTAGTCGCTTTTCGCCTTGCCTTGGAACCGGTCCGCTGCGTTCGTAGCGACGGACACTGAACGCTCCAGTGCCTTGGACACTGGGTCCTGGGGTTAAGGCGTCCACCAAAAACACCGGGCTCTGATACGGCTGGCAGCGATTCATTTCGCTTCTTCGCCCTTTCGCGCTTCAGGTGTTTTTTTGTGCCCGTATCGCAGCCAGTCGTAAATCCGCACGGCCGCGGCTAAGAGAATCGCGGTTAGCCTTCCATCGCATCCAGCAGCTCCTTCAGATTTAGCACTCTTGGGATCGGAAAGTTTCTTGGCGGTGTCTTCCTGCCGTAGCGTTTGTCGAAACTTTCGATGAGCCGAAGCAATTTTCCCTTATCCCACTTCCGGTCATCGAAACTATGATCCCGCTCCACTTCGAATACGGCGTAGATTTCCCCTTTTGCCCTACCAGGATAGTCCGTCTTTTTGAGGTCCTCGGCTGTGAACACTTTGTATCCTGGAACCTGTTCCTTGAGTCGAAACATCACCGGAGGGCCCTTTTTTACATGGGTTTGCAACATGACGTGACGGGCTGACGCGAATTCTGGTGGGATATGCCAGGTGCCGGCCCTTCTTCCCAACCTTACGTTTGCGAACCCTGTTTCGAGAGTCCACTCAAGCTGCTCAGCAGAATCACACCATACCACCACCACATGATGCTCTGCTGGGGGGAGTGCTCGCTTATCGACATTCATTGTGTCCCGCTCAGGCAAGTGCAGGGCTCCATACTCCACTGGGCTCTCCTCAATCGAATAGGATTCGCCGGTGTGGAAGCTCGCCCGCTCGCGAGACGTGGTTCTGTTGGATAAATGCTCAATCACTTTATCTAAGAAGTCTCTCAAATCATCTATGCCCTCTGCCGCTCCGTCAGTGTTTGGGCGGATCGCAAACGCGCCAAGTCCCGGTAAGACTTCATGAAAGCCCATGAATTCCTCATAATGTCTGACATTTCCGGGATCTCCCGGATACAAGACGTAAGCTCCCGCGGTTCTGCGGATGGCGTCGCGGTAGGCGTGCATCTTCAGTAAGTCGGCATATTTCGCAGACGTGGGGTGTGCCGTGCTGCTTTCAGCTCGATCTTGAATCACTTCTTCATCGTCGTCTGAGCCAAGCAGAGCTTTTAAATTTTCCACCCGGTATTTTGCGTCGAAGTGAACATGAACCATCGCATCATTCTTTTCGGCATCTTCTTTTGTGAACTCTGCTGGCCAGATACTGATTGTGTAATCCGGCTGGACACCACGAGTCCAACTCCCACCCAATTTGTGATTCGTATTCCGATTGAACTTTTTGTTGAAGTGAAACTCGGCCTTCAATGCCCTTCGTGCAGTTTCCGACCATGTGCCGCCCACTGGCGTTGTCAGTTCGATGCCCCGTTCCAACTTCAGTCGGGGCAATCCGGCATCATTCTCCAGTAGGATTGAGTGCAACGGCTCCTTGCAATCGAACTTGGAACGGAACAATGCCTCGAGTTGGAAAAACAGCCAGTACTCATAGAGCGTTGCAACGTTCCGGGCACCACCCTGCCATACCTCGCTTCCACCATCCCATGCGAGCTGCGCCCCCACATGAAACTGCAACCAGAAGTGAAGCAGTTCTCGATATCCTGCCTTTCTTTGTAGCACCGGACTCCCCAGCGGCAGCAAATCCGGGCGTGAAACATCCGGTAGGAAGCCACGTCCCAGCAGGGCATCCAGCCTTCCGCGAAGGCGGGCTACGTCCCGCAACATTCGCACGTTGTTCGGCTTCACGGCATCGGTGGGGTCCCGGGACAACAGGCCCGCCGCCTCTGCTAGAAAATCCCGGAAATCCACCAGCACCATTTTGACGAAGCGATTCTCCGCCGTATTGAGGAAGTCCGTGTGTCTCGCCACCTGCACCCTTGCCGGAAGGGATGTCAGCATGGGATGCATCTGTCGCAGCGGGTGACTCTCAGGCAATCCGGCCCGGTCTCCGGCCTTGGAAATCTGGCGGGCAAAATCTCTGCCCGTTTTGAAGGGATAAGAAATCGGCTGCTCTCGTCGCTCGTCTTCCAGTAGCCGATGCGGGTTCCTTAAAATCTCGTCTACCGCGCCGCGAAAGTGCGAGGACTCCAATGTGTGACGGAGAAATTCCAACTGCTGTTCCAGTAACTCCGGATTCTTCTGCCAGGCCGAGGAAAGCCGCAGTCGCGTTGCTGCCCGGCTGTCGAGCAGCAGGCCAAGGCATTTTTCAGCGATGTGGTTGAGCATCCCCTGATAGTGCTCCCGGTAGTGCAACTTGATGGAGCGCACCTCCACTGCTCCCCATGCCAGCGGAGTTAGGTCGTGTTCACGCACGATTGTTAGCGGCAAGACTCCACATTGGTCGCCGGGCTCGATGAAACCCTCGCTCACCGATGCAGGGCTGCGGAAAATTCCCGGTCGCTCATCCAAGATCAGGCCCGTTTCACCGCTTTCCACGTGAATTTTGTAAATGTATCTTCCCCGTTCACGTAGCTGCAGCGGTTCTTCTCCATTCGCCTGCGCCTCTGCATCTGGCCAGCGGATCAGGTCCGCGATTTCTCTGCTGACTGCGGATGCCTTGCGGGCACTCCAGATTCTTACGCTCGCCAACAAGCGCCCCTGCGCATCCACGCAAGGAACTGAAAGCGACGACTGGATTTCCGCTGGCATATTAGGCCTCGGCAAAGGTGACGAACTGGTCACGGATCAACTTTCGATACATCCGAAGAATCTTCTCAAAACTCAGCGGGTAGCGGGCCTTTGCGTCCTTGTCGGCCTTCTTCCTTTCCTCGATTAACTTGGCCACCGCCTCTGGGGAATAGGTTTTCTCATCTTCTGCCTTGCCCGCCTTCTTGCACTCTTCGAGGAATATCTCCGGAGTAAAGGTGCCGCGCTCTGCCCCGCATGCGTAGGCCAATGCCCACAAGAGTCCCTCCAGCTTCGTGCGGGATCCATTCAGCTTCGGTAACAACTTCTGAACGATGACCGCGTCCATCGCAGCATCGAACCAATCCACACTTTCCTCGTCCTTGCCTGAAAGAATACGATAGAAATACATGAAGCGGGCCGCTTCGTTGGCCACTCGATAACCAAACTCAGAATTGTGTTCGCTTAGTAAATCAAAAAACAACAAGGTCTCATCCTTAAACGGTTTGGCGATCTTATGCGGAATTACAAGTTCTTTGTCCGACTCAGTTACAAACGTGGGACCGAACGATACTCCTTGGGAAGCAAACGCATCCAAATTTGGTCTGCGAGGTGATTCTAAAAACCTTTTTAAATCTTTACGCTCCACCCGGAATTCAATCACACTCGCTCGATCTAACACTTTTGGTGAGAACATATAGGTTGTTTCGTCCACGTTCACCGTCCCGATGATGAACAAGTTCGATGGGATTCGAAGGTCCGGAATGACCCCTGATCGTAATAACACCCTGCCGTCGGCATCCTTATCGGGTCGGTAAAGATCTATTGAATCCCCTGATTCGATAAGTGACAGTAGGTCGGCGAAGTATCTCTCCACGTGGGAAAGGTTCATTTCATCTAGAATCAGGAAATGAGGCAGACCGTGCTCTTCTGTTTCGATTGCCCTCTGGATGAGGTCCACTGCGGGGCGGGTTACATAGCGCTTGTGATCTATCCCGTCTGGGTAACCAAGAATCTCGGCGCTGCCAGTCCAGTCCGCACCCACTGGAACAACGACATATGCACTGGATTCTCCTTCATCCTCTGGCGCAAGCCACCGAGCGAAAGCTTGTGCCAACTTAGTTTTACCCGATCCTGCGAGGCCACTAAGAATCAAAAAGCGCTTCGAACCGAGTGCTGCTGCAAATCGTAGGAATAGAGCGGAGGAAACATGGAGCCCTACGTCGATACCATTAGCCAATTCGAGAAAAGCAGGAACCAACCCCTTGATGTCTTCCGTGGAATTTTCGACATTTTGTTCGCCAACGAATGGGAATCTGTATTCAGGAACTTTGCTGCCTGCCCGTTGCGTCGATGCAGCGTTACGGATCTTTCCTGTAGGTATAATAAGCTCGTTGCGTCTAAGTTTGGTAATCGCGCTTGGGCGCAGGGTGCTGGGGACGTCGTCAGAAGCGTAAGCCCATATCTGGTCAGCACTGAATTTTGAGTCATCACCGATATCGGCCTTCATCTTATTAAGCGCTCCGAGCGCACTGTCATAGGGAGTTGGCATATATTTATCGGTGTTCGTCCAGATGGACAGCTATTGAGTGAGCAAGTGCCTTAGCGAGAAGGGGCGGTACTGCCTCGCCAATCATGTCGAGTCCAATCCCTAGGTTTTCGGACCATTTCTTTTCGTTGTCTGAAGTCACGAATTCAAAATTGTCGTCAAAGCTTTGTAGGCGTGCCGCCTCGCGGATAGTGATGCCTCGGTCTGCATTAGGATGCGTAAATCGCCCCGAGCCAAGGAAATTAGCGTTAGCTGTGATTGTGAGCGCTGGACGATTCCAAGCAAGACGCGTGTAAGCGCTCCAGTAGTAGCGCTTGAAAAAGACCGGATTTATTTTGCCCTCATTCTCTAGTTTCTTTTTGACCGCCTTCTCTGGAGCACCTTTCGCAACGCCTTTTGCAATCATTTTTTGGTATTTCTGAGTCATTCTTAGGCTCGCATCATCCCATGTTTCGCCTTGGCGCATCTGCTGAATGATTTTGATGACGCGGCCTTGATAAGTCCGTGTGACGTGATTGAATGGAAAGTGAGAAGATGTCCTCATCATTTTCAGAAATTCATTATCGGGTTCGGATGAATATCCGCCGCCCCCA
>Ga0136639_10000350_pt1 | contig 15031 bp, 15 predicted proteins | sample AntDrymUQ8592106_2_FD_113739 | JGI IMG/M metagenome (GOLD analysis project Ga0136639, IMG submission 113739) | Polar desert sand microbial communities from Dry Valleys, Antarctica - metaG UQ859 (21.06) | ecosystem: Environmental > Terrestrial > Soil > Desert | place: Antarctica: Dry Valley...
CAGGCCAGCAGCGGGGCCGCCACGGGGTCCGCCGAAGACGGTGACGCCGGAGCCTCCGGCGCCTTGGGCGGGCGCGGCGTTGGCGGGCCGGGGGGGACGGGGAGCGGCTGGGCGGCCAGAGCCCATGGGACGGCCCTTGTCGGAGAGGTTATTGGGCGGGGGGAGGATGGTTTCGTTCGCCATGCCGGGGACGTGATAGACCTCGGGGTCGGTGGAGCGGGCGGAGTCGTGATAGAAGACTTTGACGGCGGGGAGGGAGCCGCGTTTGGGGAAGTCAAGGCGGATGGTGGCGCGGTTGGGGAAGGTGTATTTACTTTCGCCTTCGACCGAGACGCGTTCGATGCTCGAGGGGGCGCCGAGTTGGAGGGCGTGATGGACGGGGCCGGCGGTGTGGGTGGCCCAGTTGCCGATTTGGCCGGTGCCGAAATCGAAGAAGCCGCGCCAGTTGTAAGGCACGTAGTGGGAGCTGAAGGGGCGCATGGGGGCGTTGCCGAGCCAAGCGCTCCAATCGAGATTTGCCGGGGCGGACTGTTCCGGCGGGAGTTCTTTGAGGCCGGTGGGATGGGTTCCGGGGGTGGTAGAAATGTGGACTTCGGTGACGTCGCCGATTTCGCCGGACCAGAGGATTTCGGCGGCGACGCGGTGGGATTCGTGGGAGAAGCCCTGGTTGCCCATTTGGGTGGCGACCTTATATTTGACGGCGGCGTCGTGGAGGAGGCGGGTTTCCCAGGGGGTACGGCAGAGGGGCTTTTCGACGTAGACGTGCTTGCCGGCCTGCATGTAGGCGAGGGCGACGGCGGCGTGCATAAAGTCAGGGATGGCGATGGTGACGGCGTCGATATTTTTGCCTTCTTTATCGAGCATCGTGCGGAAGTCTCGATAGACGGGCAGTTTTTCGAAGCGCTTCAAGGAGGGCGCGCCGCGGTCGAGATCGACGTCGCAGAGGGCGACGATGTTTTCGGTGGTGGCGGCTTCGCGGAGGATTTCGGCTCCGCGGCCGCCGCAGCCGATGGCGGCGACGTTGAGTTTATCGTAGAACGGCTTATAGCCGAGGGCGCGGAGGGAGGGGACGCTGCCGTAGCCGCCGATGGGGACGGCACCGGCGAGGAGGGATCCGAAGAAGAAATAACGGCGAGAGGTCATTGAGGGGCAGGGTATCTTTTTCAGTGCCCCCGTGTCAATGATTACGGCCGGAGGGAGACTTTGTCCTTGCCAGGGAAGTCGGCGGGCAGCTTTTGGGTGACCTTGCCGGTGGTAGCCCATTCGGTGCCGCGTTGGTAGGTGACGATGAAGTCGACCGACGACATCGCGTCGACGCCGTGGCCGAGGCAGGTGTGGAAGACGCGGCCCTTGCCGTAGGAGAGGACCATGATAAGAGGTTCGTTTTCTTCGCTTCCTCGTTTGGCTTTGGGGGCGAAGGCCGAGGCGAGGATGTGGACGTTTTTGGCGGGGCCGCGGAGACGGTCGTAGAGTTCATCCTTGGCGTGGAGCCACTCGGGAGGCAGGCCCTTTGTGATGGGATGGTTGGGGTCGCGGAGGGTGACGATGTATTCGTGTTGGTCGCCGTGGCTGCCGCCGCGGCCGGGTTGGGTATCGGCGACCCACTTGCCTTCGCGCAAGCGCAGATAGGGGCCGCTTTTTTCGTTGCGATTGCCCCAGCCGCCGAGGCCGATCATTTCATTGAACTCGGGCCAGGTGGGGAAGGCGTTATTGGCGGCATGGACGACGACGAGGCCTTTGCCGGAGGCGACGTATTTGACAAAATCGGCTTCGGTTTCTTTAGTCCAATCCTCACCGTTGTAGTTGAGGACGACGACGTCGTGGGCGGAGAACTTGGGGCGGTAGGACTGCATGTCGCCGCCCTTGGGGGGCGTGGTGGAGACAGAGACGGTGAATAGGCCGGTTTCTTCCAGATAGCGCTTGAGGAGGGGGGTGGTGGCGGCCCAGGCGTGGTTGTTCTGGCCGTCGATGATGAGGGCGGAACGTTTGCGGGCGGCGAGGAGGGGGAGGGCCGGGAGGGCGGCGAGGAGAGCGCGACGTGTAAGCATCGGCACCATCTTATCGCAGGGTAGGCGTATCGCAGGGTTAAGGCCAGGTGAGGCGGCGGAGTCCAGGGACGGCGTCGAAGTGATGATTGCGACTGAGGATGGGGAGGCGGTGTTGGCGAGCGAGGGCGGCGATCCAAAGATCGTTGGCGGGTATGGGCTGGCCTTTGAGTTCGGCGCGAATGGCGGCGTAAGAATCGGCGGTGAGGCGATCCACGTCGAGAATACGGCTGACGCCGATCAGTTCGGCTAGCCAGGCTTGATAGCGGAGGCGGTGCCGCGATTGATTAATCCCGTATCGGAACTCGGCGAGGACAATGACGGGGAGGACCAGTTCATCGGCCAGGGCGAGCGAGGAGGAGATGGCGGGGTCGCCATCGGCGAGGGCGGAGACGGCGTTGGTATCGAGGATCACAAGCGATCTTCTGGCTTCAGTCCCCCGAATTCTTCCAAGATGAGCCGGTCAATGCGGGCGGTTTCGGCGTGCAGGCTGCGGAGTTTGCCGAAGCTGTTCATCCATGGTTTTTGCGCGTTTGTTTGGCCGCGAAGCTTCTCGGCGAGGGCGATAGTGACCAGTTCCCGCAGAGGTATGCCCTGCTCAGCAGCAGCGGCTTTGGCCTGACGGAAGAGCGCATCCGGAATTTCGAGGGTGGTTTTCATGGCCTAGCCCGAGTTTCCCATATTTACGGGAGGTGAATTTGAGGCCGTTGATAACGAGTTGGGACCCGTTTTTCAGAATGTCAACGGCGGAAGGCGAGGACTGGGGACGAATAGAGTAAGTGTTGGCCGATCGCGACGGGGGGAGGGCGATCGGAATATCGATTCTTGAGGCTCATAGATTCGGCAGCGCAGTTGAGGCAGAGTATGGCGCAGGGCGGTGGGGTATTTGGGAGCTCGTAACGTAGGGAAGCGTTGCGGACGTTGACGTGTTGAAAAACGAAACGGGGGGACTTATCGAGAAGCAGCGCCAGAAACGGGTATTCGAGCTCCGTTCGATTGCTATCGATGCCCACGCGACGGCAATCCGATTGGACGATCCGGTTTACGGCTTCGGCGGCGGTTGCGTAGTCGGTGATCGCGGCGATGTCTCGAAAATAGTTTTGGGCTCGGCTGGTGCGGAGAATTGATTCGGGCCCGGAGAGAGGGCGGAGCCAATTATTCAGTACGTAGGGGCGAGCGTTGAGGAGCAGGAGAAGGGCGATGGCGATGGACAGGAAGCCAGGGCGGAGCTGGTCTAACAAGATGCCTACGAAGGCCGCTCCTGTTAGGAAGAGAGGCAGATGGAGGCGCACCATATACGGTTGCCAGCGAGGGAGGGAGAAGAATAGCAGCCAAGCGGCAAGCCAGCCCACAGCGAGCCAGCGGTCGGGGCCACGCGTAGGGCGAAGGGTAGAGCGAGAGCCAGAAGGAGAAGTTGCCACCGGTTGGGACTGTTGGCTTCGTGATTGGTGTTTGCGGGGGCGCTGGGATTGAGGCCGAAGAATCGATGGGCGGCGAGGACGGATTCGTAGACGAGTTGGTTGTGGGCGGGGTCGCGAAACGCGAGATGCGCGGAGAGGCCACGGGTGGCGTTGGAGAAGGTCACGTCCTAACCAAGGCGATCGTTGCGAACCCGGTAGCGGCCGTCGCCATGGGCGGAATCGAAGCCTAGCGGATTGCCGCTGAGCTCGAGATTTCGCAAATAGAAGGGGCCGTTTAGAGCGGCAGTGAGGAGGAAAGTCGCGCCGAGTAGGGGGCGGCTTGGCGAAGGCGCGGGAGGAAGATTGGCAAGATGAAGAGGTAGGCGGTGCCTTTGGTGAGTAATGCGAGAGCGACAGCGCAAGCAGCAATCCACGGTTGTTGACCGGGTTCCAGAGCGCGACGCGAAAAGAGAATGACGCAAAGCAGCCAGAAGCTGAGGACGCAATCGTTCTTGGCTCCGGTGGCTTGGAGGATGGCGTTAGGGGTGGTGGCGACCAGGAGGGCTGTGATGATCTGTCCGCGGACGGTGGCGCCGAGCTCCCCGGCGAGCGCGGACGTAGCAATCATGCTCCCCGCGTAGCCGAACCACTGGGGGAGATTCGCGAGGTGATCGCCGCCGGTGAGCAGCCAAAGATGCAGAGATAGGTATTCGGCGAAGGGCGGGAATTGGAGTTGGTTTAGATAGGCGGTGGGGAAGGACGCCACGCTATGCTGCTGGGCCCAATAGACGACGCGCGGCAAGTGATAGGCCATTGCGTCCCAGGTGTTTGGCGGGCTGATTCGGGCGAGCCACCCGAGGAGGCCGACGGAGTAGGACGGGCGTGAGCAGCAGCCAGTCGGTCGCTGCGAGGGCGGCGCGCCGGGAGGGGACGCGGCGAACGGTGCAGATTCCGAAGGCGAGCCAGGATAGGGCAACGGCTATTGGGTTTAGAAGGCTGAAAACGCTGAGCATTTCGGTTGTGATGCAGAGAAACTTCCCAGCCAGGACTGCAGTTTTAAGGCAGACAGACGCCAAGAGGACACTCTTTAGAGTACGCAGTAAGGATCTGATGTGACCGAGGGCTTGGTAGCCAGGTCTTTGAACGCGAAGCGCGATACGATGAGCGCCTATGCGACTGACACTGAGTTTGGCGATTCTGCTGCTGGCCGGGTGCACTGCGGCTCCTGAGAAGGCGGTTTCTGTGGCCGCGTTGGAGGCGACCGCGGCCACCATTACCTCGTTCACCGAGGGGCCGACGGCCGATGCCGAAGGCAACATTTATTTCTCGGAGATCATCAACCAGCGGATCCTGAAGCTGTCGGTGGACGGCAAGCTCAGCACGTTCCGCGAGAACAGCAATACGGCGAACGGATTGCTATTCGACAGTGAAGGGCGGCTGGTGGCGTGCGAAGGCGCGTCGCTGAAGGGCGCGCAGTTTGGTGGATCCCCGCACTCCGATGTGGTGATGAAGCCGCGCGTGACGCGGACTGATATGAAGACCGGCCAAGTGGAGGTTCTGACGGATGGCTACGAGGGCAAACCGTTTGTGGGGCCCAACGATGTCACGATGGACGCGAAGGGCAGACTTTACTTCACGGACATGATCGGCGGCGCGGTGTACCGGATCGATACGGACAAGAAGCTGACGCGGTTGTTGACGAATCCGGACGTTCAGCGGCCGAATGGCGTCATGATTGCTCCCGATGATAAGACGCTGTACCTGGTGGAGGCTAACAACCAGGAGGGCGGGGCGCGGATGCTGCGTGCTTACGATTTGGGAGCGGACGGGTCGGTGAGTAACATGCGGGTTTTCCACAATTTCTATCCTGGGCGCAGCGCGGACGGGATGTGCATGGACACGAAAGGGAACTTGTACGCCGTGGCTGGGTTGCATCAGAAGCGCGGGACGACCGAGACGCTGGATACGAAGGCGGGGGTGCATGTGTTCGCTGCGGATGGCAAGCTCGTGAAGTTCATCGCGGTACCGGAAGATACGGTGACCAACTGCACGTTTGCCGGGCCGGAGATGAAGACGCTGTACATCACGGCAGGCAAAGGGTTGTATCAGTTCGAGAACGACGTGGCGGGGACTCGACGGTAGTATATTCTGTTTTGAGATGAAACGATGGATGGTTGGCTTGGTGATGGCGGTGGGAATGGCGGGAGCGGAGAGGCATCCGCTCGAGGAGTTGATTGACGCAGCGCGGACGGGGTCGCCGCGGTTGCAGGAGATGCTGGCGGGCGGACTGCCGGGGTTAAAGGGCAGAGACGGGGCGGCGGTTTGGGGGCAGGAGTTTTTGTTTGCCGTCGAGAGCGAGACGGCGGCGACGGTGTCCGTAGATAAGCAGCCGGCGGTGGCGATGACCCAGGTGCCGGGGACGCGGTATTGGGTTCGGCTGATGACGCTACGGTTGGGGACGACGCATCCGTACACGTACTTTTCGGGCGGGAAGGCGATTGGGGCCTATGACGTGGCGGGGTATAACCCGGACGCTTATCCGAAAGAGGGTGTGGGGCGGGGGACGCTGTCGGCGATGCGAACGTTAACGAGCAAGATCTACCCGGGGATGACGGCGAACTATTGGGTTTACGTGAACGCGGGGGCGGACTTGACGCGGGGAGCGCCGTTGATGGTGTGGCAGGACGGGGAGACGATTGTGGGGAACGCGGATCTGCTGCGGCTGCGGCTGCAGATCGTTTCGGACAACCTGGTGCACAAGAAGTTGATTCCGCCGATGGTGCATGTGCTGATTGCCCCGGGGACGCAGACGCGGAGCGTGCAATACGATACTGTTTCGGATCGTTATGGAAAATATCTGATGGAGGAGGTGCTGCCGGAGGTGGAGAAGACGTACAAGGTGCGGCAGGACGGGTACTCGCGGGCGGTGGCGGGGGCGTCGTCGGGAGCGATTTGCGCGATGAATGTGGCGTGGTATTTCCCGGCGCAGTTCAGCCGGGTGCTATCGCATATTGGGAGCTACACGGGGATTCAGTGGCGGCCGGAGCAGGGGCAGGACGGTGGCTACATCGTGTCGCATCGGGTGCGGCGGGAGGCGCGGAAGAACTTGCGGGTCTGGCTATCGGATGGGGCGGACGATATTGAAAATCAGACGGGGAGTTGGCCGTTGAACAACATTCAACTGGCGAATGCTTTGAAGATGAAGGGTTATGATTTTCACTTCCGGTTTGGAGAAGGGAGCCACGCGATTGCGCAGGGGGCGCTGGATTTGCCGGAGTCGTTGGCTTGGCTGTGGCGGGGTTGGGAGGCGGGCAAGACGGCGGAGACTTACGAGATGGAAGAGGCGGAGCGGGGGAAGCCGTTGTATCGGGTGAAGATCGGGAATCGGGATGCTTGGTAGAAGAGTCAGGGGCCGGTGCGGGAGCCGGCCCCTGAAGGTAGTGGCTATTCGAGGCCGAGGACTTTGAACAGGCTGGTGGCCGGTTTGATGGCTTCGTTGACGGCGTTGATATTTTTGACGCCTTCGGTGTTCATCCAGTCTTCGAGGGCCTTGGCGCCGTGCTTGCCATAGACCGGGATGCCTTCTTTCCAGGTGGCGCGACCGCAGAGGACGCCGCTGTAGGCGGTGCCGGCTTCGGCAGCCATGGCGAGGGACTCGGTGAACTCGTCGTTCGAGACGCCAGCGCTGAGATAGATGAACGGCTTGGAGGCGACGTCGGCGGCCTTGCGGTAGTACTCGAGGGCCTGAGCGCGGGTGTAAGCGGAGACGCCTTTGTAGACGCTGCTGCCTTCGACGAACTCGGCGTTGACGGGGACTTCGACCTTTAGCATGTCGACGTAGTATTGGGGCTTCGAGAATTCGACCATGCTCTGGAGAACGATTTCCGGCTTGGCTTTGGCGTATTCGACGCCTTTTTCGCTGCCGCCGAGGTGGTCGTAGCCGATGAACTCAAGGAAGAACGGAATCTGATAGAACTCGCATTCGGCGCCGATGCGTTCGCAGAAGGCGTGCTTGATTTCGTTGATCTTCGGATCGTCAAAGGGGCTGTAGTAGAGCAGGATTTTGACGGCATCGCCGCCCATGTCGACGATGCGCTTGACGGAGACGTCGACGAGGAGGTCCGGGAGGCGGCCTGCGGTGTTGGCGTCGTAGCCGGTCTTTTCGTAGGCGAGGAGGAGGCCGCAATTCTTATCGCGGGCGGCGGCGGCGGGGAGGCCGAATTCAGGGTCGAGCAGGATGGCGCTGGCGTGGGGGGTCAGGACCTTCGAGACGATGATCTTAAACTCTTCCATTTCGTGCTGAGTGACGGCTTCCGGGGCGACGCCTTTGGCGGCGGCGATGGACTTCTGCAGGCTACCGCGTTGGTCCATAGCAGCGGCGGCGATGACGCCGCGGCTGTTGGCGAGCGCCTTCAAATGCTTCAGTTTTCCAGGGGATACAGACATGGGGACTCCTTAATATTGATTGAGTTGCGAGGTGCGCCGGAAGTAGGTCTGCGCGCGTTGGACGTCGGTTAGGATTTGCGCTTTCAGAGCTTCGGGCGAAGGAAATTTCCGTTCTTCGCGGACGTGGCGAAGGAACTGGACCTTGATGTTCGTTGGGGTTTGGCCGTCGAAGGGATCAAGGAGAAAGGTTTCTATGGCGAGGGAATCGCCGGAGAAGGTGGGGCGGACGCCGACGTTCGTGATGGAGTTCCACGAACGGCCGGAGTCCAGATCCCGGGTACGGGAGATGTAGACGCCATGGGCGGGGAGAAGTTCGGCCGGGGTGTCGAGATTGAGCGTGGGCACGGTTTGTTTCGAGCCGATGCCGTGGCCGGAGACGACGGTGCCGCTGAGGGCATAGGGGCGGCCGAGCAGGCGGTTGGCCAGCGAGAGGTTGCCGCCGGTGATGGCTTGGCGGATGACGGTGGAGGAGACTTTACGGCCGCGAAAGGAGAGCACGGGGGCGGCGTGGACCGAGAAATCGAGGGCGGCGCCGAGGTTGATGAGGGTATCGATGTGGCCGGCTTGTTGGTGGCCGAAGCGGAAGTTGGCGCCGACGATGACGGCTTTGGTTTGGAGTTGATCGAGCAGGATTTGGCGGACGAACTGTTCGGGGGTGAGGAGGGAGAGGGCGGGGGTGAAGGGAACGACGTGGACTTCGGCGATGCCGAGGGAATGGATGAGTTGGCGGCGTTCGTCGATGGTGGTAATGAGCTTGGGGGCGCGTTCCGGGGCGACGATGCGGGCGGGGTGGGGGTCAAAGGTGAGGACGGCGGGGGTTAGCCCCTCGGCGGCGGCGATGGATTTTACGGAGGCGAAGAGTTCTCGGTGGCCGAGGTGAATGCCATCGAAGGCTCCGATCGAGAGGGCTCTCACAGAAGCGCCTCTACGCGTAGGCCGTCATAGGCGAGAAAGACGTTGGGAGGCAGCAGGCTTTCGGCGCGTTCGTGGCCGATGTCGTGGCAGAGATGAGTCAAATATGCCTTTTTGGGCTTGAGGCGTTGGACGATAGCGAGGGACTGGTCGACGGAGGAGTGGGTGGGATGGGGTTTGTAACGGAGGGCGTCGAGGAAGAGGACGTCGAGGTCGCGGAGTTTATCCATGGACTCTTCGGGGATTTGATTGTGATCGGTGAGATAGGCGATCTGGCCGACGCGGTAGCCGAAGACGATCATGGAGCCGTGATAGAGGGGGATGGGGGTGATCTGCTGGCCGAAGAGTTCGAAGGGTTCGCCGTCGAGGACGTTGGTGGTGAGACGGGGGACGGAATTTTCTTTGCGACCGTCGGTGAAGACGTATTCGAAGATGCGGCGGATGACGGTGAGGGTGGGTTCGGAGGCGTAGATGGGGATGAGGCCGCCCTGACGGAAATTGAAGGGACGGACGTCGTCGAGGCCGAGAATGTGGTCGGCGTGGGAGTGGGTGAAGAGGATGGCGTCGAGCGAGCGGATGCCAGCGCGGAGAGACTGGATGCGGAAGTCGGGCGAAGTATCGATGATGACGCTTTTGCCGGCGAAGTTGAGCCAGACGGAGGCGCGGAGGCGGTTATCGCGGGGATCTGCGGAGGTGCAGACGTCGCAATCGCACCCAATGGAGGGCACTCCGACGCTGGTGCCGGAGCCGAGAACGGTGAGAGTGACGTAAGGGTAGTCGGACAACGTTTAAACTTTATGGCGAGGAATCCCCTTCATTGTAACGCGGAGGGTTGCGAGCATGCTACGCAGGAGACGGGAAAAGGGCGTGCCGAAGGGTTGGTCGGTGGATAAATACGTCCAGGTGGCACCGCGGCGGAGAGGGCCTTCGGAGGGATCGGGCGGTTGGAGAGGGAGTTCGGAGAACCATTGGTGGATGGTGCGGAGGTATTCGGGGAGGGGGTCGGCCCCGGAGTAGGAGAGGAAGTGGAGGCCGGCGCGATACTGTGTGACGCGTTCGAGGTGTTGGCTCCAGAGGTCGTCGTGGTGGAGGAGGGCGGCTTCGGTAGCGAGGGCGGGGCGGAGTTGGGCGTGGAGGAGGCGCTGGGCTTCCAGGACGTGTTCGTATTTTCGGAGGCGGAGGCGGAGACCGAGATGCCGGCCTTCGAGCATGCGTTGAACGTCGTCGGGGTTTTCTTCGGCGGTGCCGAGGTAGTTGGTGATGAGGTCGTCCTGGTAGGAGACGAAGAAGCGGGAGCTACCGGGGTCGCCTTGGCGACCGGCGCGGCCGCGGAGTTGGTTATCGATACGGCGGGATTCGTTACGGCCGACGCCAAGGACGCAGAGGCCGCCGCGTTCGGCGGCGCCGGGGCCGAGGATGATGTCGACGCCGCGGCCGGCCATGTTGGTGGAGAGGGTGATGCGGCCGACTTCTCCAGCGCGGGCGATGACGGCGGCTTCTTCGGCTTCGTTTCTGGCGTTGAGGAGATGGTGGGGGAGGTGCTGCAGGAGGGCAGATAGTTGCTGGGATTCTTCGACCGAGCGGGTGGCGACCAGGAGCGGTTGGCCGGTTGCGTGGATCGTTTCGATTTCGGCGATGACGGCTTGGTGTTGGGCGGCTTTGGAGCGAAAGAGGCTGTCGGGGTGGTCGCGGCGAATGTTGGGGCGATGAGTGGGGATGACTTCGACTTCGAGGCCGTAGACGAGGCGGAACTCGTCGGATTGGGAGGCGGCGGTGCCAGTCATGCCGCAGGCGAAGGGATAGAGGGCGGTTAGGTGTTGGAGGGTGATGGCGGAGAGGATGCGGCCTTCGCGGCGAGGGGGGAGGGCTTCCTTCGTTTCGAGGGCGGCGTGGAGGCCGGCGGGCCAGCGGCGGTCGCGCATGGTGCGGCCTTTGTAGTCGTCGATGGGGAGGACGCCGGTGGGGGTGACGAGGTAATCGACATCGCGGCGGAGGAGGTGGTGGGCGTGGAGCGCGTTTTGGAGCGCGTGGAGGAGGTCGGGGTTGTCGTATAGGTTGGGGGTGGGCAGGAGGGCTTCAGCGAGGTCGATGCCGGGGTCGGTGAGGTGGATGATTTGGCCGTCGGATTCGATGTGGAAATGGACGTGGCGGAGAAGGGAACGAGCGGCGAGGTCGGCGGCGGTGAGGTATTCGGCGTGTTGGCTGGACTCGCTGGCGATGACGAGGGGGATGCGAGCTTCATCGATGAGGATGGAGTCGGCTTCGTCGATGACGACGGCGTGGAAGGGGCGTTGGACGGTTTGGCCGGGGTGGAGGGCGATGGAATCGCGGAGGTAGTCGAAGCCGCATTCGTGGGGGGTGAGATAGGTGATGTCGGCGCGGTAGGCGGCGTGGCGTTGGGCGGGGGTGGAGTGCTGGGAGATGGCGGCGACGGTAAGGCCGAGGGCGCGGTAGGCGGGGGCCATCCATTGCTTGTCGCGCGCGGCGAGATAGTCGTTGGCGGTCCATACGTGGACGCCGCAGCGTTCCTGGGCCAAGGCGGCGATGGCCGGGACGGCGGCGACGGTTTTGCCTTCGCCGGTTTGCATCTCGATGATTTTGCCGGCGAGGAGGGCTTCGGCGGCGCGGAGTTGAACGGGATAAAGATGGAGGCCGAGAGAATGCGCGATTGCTTCGCGCGCGGCAGCGAGGGTGTCTTGAGACATGGGTTAAGAGTTGGAGGGAGGGGGCGGGTGGGACGAGCTGGCGTGGTCGAAATTTGCTTGAGGGGAAACGGCGGCGACGGGGGCAGCGAGGAGCAGGCAGGCGCTGAGGAGGAGGATGGTCCAGCGGGTCAGCATGGTTTGAAGAGCGAACCGTTGTTCAGATCAGCGAGGCGGCGGATGACGCAGATCATCTGCTACCCAGCTTATCGTGTCGCGGAGGCCGTCGTCGAGAGATCGACCGGGGGCGTAGCCGAGGGCCCTAAGCTTGGACATATCGGCCAGCCAACATTCGGCGTCGCCGAGGCGGTTGGCACCGGAGAAAGATAAAGTGGGGTTGATGAGAAGGATCCGGCAGAGACGTTCGGCGAGGGCACGGATGGTAAGCGCTTCGGGGCCGCCGACGTTATAGACCTCGCCCGAGAAGGCGGCGCGGTCGAGGGCCACGAGGAAGGCATCGGCGATGTTGGGGACGGGGTTGAAGTCGCGGATTTGCTTGCCATCGCCGAACATAGCGAGTTGGGTGGGGTCGACGAGAAGCTTACGGATGAGGTCGTAGACGACCTGCTTGCGCTGGCCGGGGCCGAAGACGGAGAACAGGCGGAGGGAGGCGGTGCGGAGGCCGTAGACGGCTGCGTAGGAGGCGCAGTAGCGTTCGCTCGCGAGTTTGGAGACCGCGTAGGGCGGGACGGGGAAGACGGGGTCCTCTTCGGTGAAGGGCCGGGCGGCGTGGCTGCCGTAGACGGCACCGGTGGAGGCGAACAAGAGCGGCGTTTGGGGGCAGGTGGCGCGGATGGCTTCGAGGAGGTTGACGGTGGAGAGGAGATTGGTTTCGAGATCGCGGCGGGGATCGGCGATGGAGTCGGCGACGATGGCGTGACCGGCGAGGTGGACGATGGCGGAGGGTTGGACTTGACGAAGGAGGGCGGGGATGTCGCCCGAGCGGAGATCGAAGGGTTCGGGGGACTGCAGATCGGCGATGTGGACGGGACGGCTTTGCGCGCGGAGGGCGGAGACGAGATGGGAGCCGATGAAGCCGGCTCCGCCGGTGACGAGGATCATTGTTACGATTGTGGCTGATTAAGGGGAAATACGATAGCTGATGAATCGCCTTCCGGGGAGCTTACTGATATGCCTTTTTTGGCTTGCGACGATGGCGGCGTTGGGCCTGTTGCAGCTTTTCGGTGCTGGTGCCGGGTTTCACGTGGGGCCTTCCGGCGAAGATTTTATCTGGACGTTCCTGTTGCAGATGGATGGACCTGTCTCTGTACAAAAGGCATTTTGGGAACACGATTTGCGGAATCCGTTGAACCCTTGGTTCTATCTTTTGGCTCAGCCTTTGATCTCCAGTTCTGTTTCGGGCCTGTTTTTCGTGCGGAAGTTGGTCGACCTGCTCTGTGGCTTGGCGGTCTATGCGGTGTTCCGGACGGTGGGCGGGGAGTCGTACCGGGGCGTCGCCAGCGCGGCTGGGTTTCTAGCCGTGGTGTGGAACTTTTCGCGCATTGTGGGCCAAACCAACTGGCCAATGTTGGCGGCCGCGGCATTAGGCCTGCTGGGGGTCGCGGCTTACGTTCGATTTCTTGATTCGGAACGGCGCCAGGCCCATTGGTTGTGGGTTAGTTTGCTTCTGTATCTGGTCGCGCTGGGCGCTTACTCGTTGAACGCCTCATTTGCCTTGGCTGTCCCGGCCTTGGCCGTGCTTCGGCGGCGGGAGCCGTGGTGGATTCGTTGTCGACTGGCGGCGTTAGACTTCGCCCCATTTGCGAGTCTTTTTGTTGTTTTCTATCTTATTTGGAACACCACCGGTGACATCCCGCCCTCGACGCTTCCCGCTTCTGTTTGGGCGTGTCTATCTGCCGGGGGCCAATCGATTGGGTACTTTCTTTGGGATCCGGTTATCTTCGATTTGCTGGGGGAAGCGTCGCGTTTGCAATCGCCGGTGAGCTTGGCGATGGTGGCAGGGGCGGCCATTTCTTTAGGGGCCGGTGCGTATTTGACGTTTCGAACGCTCCCGTTTTCTGTCGAGGACAAAGGCGGCTTTCTGCAACTGCTGGCCGTCGCCGCGTCGGCTAGCCTGATGATCGTCGCGTTGGAATCGCTGCTCAGTCCGTCCTACCCGGTTGGCGGCAGAACGCCCACGGTGCAACAGGTGGTGGTGCCTTTGCTGCTGGTCGTCCTCATTGGTCTGTTCCCGCGGGCGTTTCCAGGATTGGCCGGAGGACTCGTGATGTTCGGCGCGTTGGTGGGGTTCTGCTATAACGTGCAGCAAGTTCGATGGATGGTGGATCTTGACCGGATCTCGGCCGGGCTCAAGACCGCCGTGCCGGTGATTCGGCAACCGACTATGTTCGTTTTGTTGGAGCCGACGGTCTCATTGTCGCCGTGGTTAAGCGATCTGTTTGTGAAGTCGCTGTACCGGTCGGTCGATGTGAACCTGAAGTTGCTGATCCCCGGGCCGACTCCCACGAGCTGGCGCGAGTATCCGGATCTGGTGTTTGGGACAAATGCCGAGGGTCTGCTGGCGGAAAGTACGATCGGCTTTCCTCGTTTGATCCTGCGCAGTGCCGCTCCGACGGCGGTTCCGTACTCGCGGGTGGTCCTGCTTCGGCCGAGCCCACAAGGGTTGACGCGGACGTATTCGCTGACGGCGGAGGAGTTGAAAGGTTATCGCGCTGCTTTTCGACGGGCGGATCCGCTCCAACTGCAAGCGCAACTTGAGCCTAAAGCCATTCCGCTCACGTCGCTATCGGCGTGGCGATTGGCCGGCGAGACTGCATTTGCGGCCGAGGGCATTCGCATGGGGGCGATGAGGCCGTCGAATTTGAGTTTGGCAGAGACGCCAATTCCGCTCGAGCCAAACGGAGAGTATGAGGTGGTGCTGGAGGCGAGCGCGACGGGGCCAGCCTCCGGTTTTTACGCCGATTTCTATGGGATGGACTACGACCACGCCGCGCAGGATCATCCCGTACAGGGGTTGCAGCGAACTCGGCGAGAGTTCCGTTTGCGGATTCCGGCTGGAGCAAGGCCACCGCAAGCCGCAGTGCTTCGATTGGTGAATCCGTCCGCCGACTCGGTGGTGATTCACTCTGCCCAACTCTTCCGGCTGCAATAAGCCAAGCGGCTCTAGCCGCGATTTCTCAGAGCGCCCCACCGGCGCAGATCACCAGTGGAGGATGGATCCACCCATGTAGTTATTGGTAGAACACGGTAGCGGTCATGGCGGAGGGCGTTGATATGGGCGTAGCGTTTGTGGCCAGCCAGAACTGTTACAAGAATGCCACCGAGGATCTCCGCTTTTTCCGGGGCATTTTTACTTGTGTAAGTCAGAGGGCATTCTTCTACCCATTGTTCCCAGAGGCCACTGGTCTTTAGGAATTGGACGAAATAGACGAGCGGTCCGAGAGCGGTGACTTCGGCTTTGGGGTCCCAAAGGACATCGACCCGGCCGCCGAAGTTGTCCAGCTTGGTGTCTTCGGCAGGAGCAGGGAGGGCGGTTCCGGGTTCACCCCTTTGGTTGAGTGGCACG
>Ga0136639_10000351_pt1 | contig 14998 bp, 6 predicted proteins | sample AntDrymUQ8592106_2_FD_113739 | JGI IMG/M metagenome (GOLD analysis project Ga0136639, IMG submission 113739) | Polar desert sand microbial communities from Dry Valleys, Antarctica - metaG UQ859 (21.06) | ecosystem: Environmental > Terrestrial > Soil > Desert | place: Antarctica: Dry Valley...
GGCAGGTTTCAAATTGGCCAATTCTTAGCATTGTCATTCCGTTAGTTGATGTCTGTCTCCGAGCTTCATACGATCTAATGTATGAACTCCGTACCTCGTTTGACCCAGGTAGATGTGTGCATGATGCCTTCGTAGCATCGCCGTATACCAATTCCGTCTATGCCCCAGCGATCCGACTGCTGGGGGGCGATATTACACTCGCCTGCCTATCCGTTTACCTCGTAAGGTCAGGCGTTTTCATAGCTTTCGTTCAAATTTCGCAACAGCGTAAACCTATGCCGTAGTTTTAATTCCACCCCGACGAGACTCTTGCGAGCCTACGAACCCGTTGGCATGAAATCTCCGATCGCCGAATGTCAGTCGCAGCGCGCCGACAGACGACTTTTCAGAGGCAGCGCAAGCGTCTGCAGTATCAAGTTCGCCGTGGGGTATGCCAACAACGAGGCGATCGCCCTCGACTCCGTTATCCAATTCCGCGTCATTGGTCCGGCCAACCGTGGCTGCGGTTCCCGCGAATCGTTTGGACCGGCCGTGGAGCCCGCCAGTAGGAGCCGCACCGGCGGGAACTCCTTCTCCTATCGCTGCACTGACATTCGCCCGTGGTAGACGCCAATACTAGTTGCGACGGACGAAGCCAAAGACCCTACGCCACAGCTGAAGAACTACGCCAAGCCTAGCTGCTTCAAGGTTCGCCCGGATGTCGGTAAGCAGTTTGTCTGCGTGTGTCTGCGTGCAGATGGAAGTGGCTGGCAATACGTGAGTGCAGACGAGCGACAGCGCGGACTGCGGTATCCAAGAGCCAGTCGCCGCGTAGTAGAGCTAGCGCCGTCGCCTGGGGTTAACCTGAGTCGATGTGCTAAACCGACGGGGCCGAAGTCCAAACTGTCAGCGGCGCTTGTTTCGAACCTGCGTTGTTAACGCAGGTCACGCCCTCCTGAGTGCTTATGCGAAAGTCGCAATAGCAACCCGGACGCTTCGGTTTGGGCGGCCGATGCTTTCTACCTAACGCGCGACTAAATCGAGGGTATTTTCGTCGGCGATCGCTCTCCAAAGCAATTCGCCTCGAACCGGAAAACATGCAGGCAGAGTTGACAACTTGTTGAATTTACACAACACTATTGTTGTACAACTGTTTCGTTGCGTATTCGAAGGCGACTGTGAGGTTTACTGTGAAAAGAGCCGAATTTTACACCGGGGAGCCGGTTGAACCTTCAGATCTTTGGTTTCGTGACGCTTTTATTGACCAGATATGGGAGAAGTTAAAGCGCCAGCATGTTTTGATTTCTGCTCCACGCCGGACTGGCAAAACCAGTGTCATGAACCATCTCGCTAGCAAGCCTCGCGATGGGTTTTTGGTGATATACCAAAACGTCCAAGACTTGTCGCATCCAGCGCAGCTTTTCCAAACAATCTTAGAGAACTTCTACGAACAGAACCAAGAGCTAACAAAGCAACTGGCCCATAGCGGCTTCGGAATTCTTCGGAGCGCACTCGAATACGTTCGCAAGAACGTGGACTCGGTTAGTGGAGGCGGATTCAAAATTGCGCTTCGAAACTCCGATCCAGAATGGGATAAGAATTGGAAACAACATGGCGAATCGCTCCTGGCAGCAATCCGTAAATCACAGCGCCCGGTTCTCTTGATCATCGACGAACTACCGGACTTGATTCTCGAGATGCGTGACCGCGATGAAGCGCTCGTACGTGACTTTCTTGCGTGGTTTCGTGTACAGCGACAGCATCCTACCCCTGCACAGGATCGTGTTCGTTGGCTGATCGGTGGTTCGGTGAATCTTGCTTCTACGCTTGATGAGCTAGGTGAGGTTGCGGCGATCAACGATATCGCAATCGAGCAGCTGCCGGTTTTGACAAACGATCAAGTGATTGAATTCGTTAATCGCATGCTGGATGGACGGGAAGTGCCTTTCGAAAAAGAGGTGCCCGCAGTGGTTGCAAAGCGATTAGGTCGCCCAATCCCTTTGTTTCTGCAACTTGCAACACAAGACATCTTTCGATCATGGCGTCTCAATCCCAGAACCATTACCGCGAAAGACGTAAACTCCATCTTTGATGCAATGATTAGCAGTCAAGCTGCACAGGACAAACTTCAGCACTACCATTCAAGAATCAAACTCCACTACAAAGAACCAAAGCAGTCGGCTGCATATGCAATTCTTGGTCAACTGAGTCAAAGCTCTCTCCAAGGGCTTTCACGACGGTCGCTTCTAAGAGAATTTACCGGACACCTCGATGCGCAAGACTGGAAAGCCAGCGAACCCGACAAACGTCGCCAATTCAATCAATTGATGCGAGATCTCGAAAATGATTTCTACATTACCGAGATCGACGACGAAAACTATGACTTTGCGAGTGGACTGATGAAAGCATGGTGGAGGAAATACTATGCGTAATCCCTCGAAAGACTCACGCATCGGGCTGTACCGACCAGGGATGTCTTCGCCATTTCGAAGAAAACAACTTACCGTTGGTCGAAGCGAAATATTACTTGACACACTGGATCATTTGAGAAGTGCGGCAGATCGAAAGTCAAAACATCACTTCCTGTTCCTTGGACCGCGCGGTAGCGGAAAATCGCATCTACTGGCAATCATCGAGGACGGAATCCACGAAGATCCTCGTCTTGCGCCACGAATCGTCGTCGCGAAGTTTCCTGAAGAGGCGATTCGGACACTCTCGTTCGCAGACCTACTGAAAAAGCTCGTTTCGATTCTTGCAGAGCGTCTTGTAGATGAGCCACAATGGCAAGAACTTTCTTCCAAACTGGTTCTTGTGCAGGACTCGAACGACGTAGTCGATTTGGTAGTTCCTGTACTTCGTCGAACCAACGACGCAAAAAAGCGAACGATCATTGTAATGATCGAGAATCTTAATGAGCTCTTCTCAAAGCAGATTCGTCAAGAACAGCAAATAGGTGCGATTCGCAAGTTTTTTATGGATAAAAATGGGTGCCTCTTGATCGCAACGGCGCTTATGCACTTCGATGCTGTGACTGATGTTTCGCAACCGTTTTACGATTTTTTTGATACGCAAACCCTTCTGCCCTTTGACAAGGAACAGTCTGTAACGCTGCTCAAGCAAATGCAGGCTCTCGACAATGACATCGATTCTAATTCGGACAAGGACCTGTCGCATCTCGTGATGGCCTTACACGACATGACATGCGGAAATCCGCGACTGATGGTGATGACTTGTGAGTCGATGGTTCACGAAGGGATCGAATCTGCGAAGGACATTCTTCTGAAATTGATCGATGGTGTATCCCCGATCTATCAAGCAAGCCTTGCGGAAATGGCACCTCAAGAAAGAGCCTTGATGGAAACTCTCGCATCAATGCGAGATAAAACGCCGAGGACCCCGGCTAACATTGCTGCGAAGCTTGGGATTTCCGAGCGCCAAACTTCTTCCTTGCTCAAACGACTTACAGACGCTCGGCTAGTAACGTTTGAAATCAATCAAGAAGACAAACGCTCTCGTTCGTACTGTATCCGCGATGGATTCCTCGACATCTGGCTTGCAGTGCAATCGGGAGACGTTGTAAGTCGACAAGTATTTTTTGTTGCCGAATTTCTTGCCTCCTTTTATAGGAGATCCGACGGTCCATACCTTATCACAGGCGAGGAAAACCCACAGTTTAAAACGACGGATGATACAGATCCCCAATTTCCTGCATGTTACCCGGAAGATACCCATCGATATCTGCGATTCGCGAAAAAGCAGATTGAGCGTTGGGTTGCTAACAGACGCGGCGATCTTGAGCGTCTTTCTGCGGATGTTATTGCGATTTCGCAAGTGGCATCCAATAGAGCCATTGGCGAATGGTTCATGCGAACATCCTTTAAACGAAAGTTACAGATTGCCACCAGAAGAATTCTAAGCCAAGCAAATCCAACCAAGTTAATCGACAGAAAAACCGACCAACTCGAAGAGTCGTTTTACTACATCAACGATGAGAATTCGCAATTAGAAACTCATGCTCGCCTGAATCAGGAACATTGGCAGTTTGACGCCAGATCATTGAACGACGCACACGATTTAACTGATTCGGATGATATGGATTATGTTACCGAATCTCACGACGACAGCGACCGTTCAAAAATCGAACTCGAGTTTACATCGAATACAAGGGGCTTTGAATATCCCAAGTCGGATGGAAGAGCGACTTCCGGTACGAGAGCCGACAACGATAATTCAGCTTCGAAAAGAAACGGTATTGAAGCCGATCACGCGAGTACACTTTATGACGCAATCTCTGCGAGATTGACTAATTCAGGACTTGCGTTGGATACGATTCAGAATGCAAGCCAGTACGCTGAGGGAAAGGATTTTCTCGCTAACAATTCAATCGTCGTAAACTCGAAACAAAGAAGACTTCTGCTAATAAGGCTTGCCAATGCATTGCTGTTGGATTCGGAAGAAAAGCGAATTCCTAACCAAGGGCTGGATGATGCTCTGAACCTACTCGATCTGGCTGACCGAGAAAAATGCGATAGCGATCCCGAACTGGATGCGTTGACTCTTGCCACACGGCTGATGATTGATCATTGGCGCGGGGATGAGTCTCGATCGCTTGATGAGATCAAGGCAATTGACCATCCAGTAGCTTTCGCGAATCGCGTTCGATTGCTTTTTCTTCGGGAACAAATTGACGAGGCGTTTGATCTCGTTCATCACCAAGAGCTGAACTACCGATGGGCTGAGATTGCGGCTGCAATCTATGTCCGCAAGAATCGCTTGTCAGATGCTATCGAAATTTGCCAATCAATGCGAAATGGCACGCTGAAGGCCAAGGAAGAACCACATTTCAAGACGGTACGTTACTTTCGCTGCCTGATGATGGTTGCTGACGAATTTTACCGACGCACCTTTTCAGGACGCAATGTTGGAGACCGCATCTATTTAGATGACCTCACGGAATTGGAAAGCAAGCAACTTAAAGAACTGGTTGACCTTCTGAACCCAATTGTTTCAAAAGCCTTCGGCGCTGGCAGTGTCTCGAACGGCATCGAGCGTCAGTCACTCGAAATTGCACTGGATGCTGCGCACTTGCTGGGGGACCAAGAACGAGCAATTCGGATAGCAAAGCTGCTTGAATCTTCATCGCCGATATCGCGGAAAGTTCCGCAGGCAATTCGCGCGGGGTACTTAAAGGCGGATGTTGATATTCTGAAGCGATTGCGAGAGGATTGGCCAAATTCAGTCGAAGTCTCTTTGTCCATATGTGAGATTACAGCATTCTATCTCTACGATTCAACTTTTGCCTTGAGTGAACTTGAGGTCTTGGCAAATGGAGACCTTGATGAAAATGGAAAGTCCAGAGCGGCTACTATTTCATTGAGCGTTTACGAACGTGAATCGGGTGAGCTTCGAAATAGGGCCTTTTCACTTCTTGCACGAGTCGTTGGCGCTGACCACCACTTTCTGCGGATGGCAGAAGCAATTACCGCAATGGGCCAACAAGACTGGTCTCGCGCCGAGCAACTTCTCAACGATCGCAGTGCCCCAAAAGATTCCGAGTGGTTGAGCCTGCACGCCACGGTGCTGCAACGCAAAGGAGATTTGCAATCGGCTCTGACAGACTTGAAGAAATTAAGCGGGATGACAAGTTCACCGAGCGTTCTTCAACATGCAGTAGCCTTAGCATTAAAAGTCGATCCCAAGGACTTCAAGTTTGCGAATACGGTGCTTGAACGACTGGCAAAATTTCCGAATGAGCGAAAGAACGCAGAACGAACACTGGCAGAGATCGGTTGGGAATCGGGCACCGACGCAGGGCTACTGAGGGCGGCGCAGCTTTACAAAAAGTTGTTTCAAGAGTGTCCGAATGAACCTGATCTTGCCAAGAATGCAGCTATCTGTTTACGCAGTATGAACGAAATGGATCAGGCAATCGCATTGCTTGAAGATCTAGAACGAGGTCATCCAGAGTTTATCGAAGGATTCCTATTGCACGCAGATTTGCTTGAAACACAAGCTCGATCCGAAGATGCGTTTGCTCTGCTCGACAGGGAAGCAATCCGAACCCGATTCTGGAATGAACCTGAGTTTTTGCACAAGTACATGCACTTGGGATATTTGACTGACCACGAACTCGAAGCCCATAGGGCCATGAGTCAGATCGGTGCGATAGAGACTGGCATGCCGGAACAAGATAAAACGCTGCAGGCCAAGAGTCTAGAACAGCTCGTCGAATTCTTACAGGGACGACGGCAGTTTTCCGAACAGATCGATGAAATGGTTTTACGGGGACAATCGCCGTGGACATTGCACCCATTTCAAGAACACATTCCGATTATGTCAGCATGGGTGTATCGGACCCAGAAGCTGATTCCATGGGAGACTCGTGCTGGCCGAGCCCAATTTTCAACCTATGCTTCTAATGCGTTCTTTGCGAAATCGAACGATGTTGATGAACGCCAGCTTGAACCGATCGAAGCTCCGAAGGCACCCCAGACCATTGTCGTAGATATCAGCGCATTAGTAACCTTGTTCAAGCTAGGGTTGATCGAGAAAGCAGCCGATTACTTTGGCACTATTTATGTTCCAGCGGCTTACCGTGATCTGGAGTTGTTCGAGGCAAAGCGACTTCAACCGCATCAATTGTCACGCGTTGAACAATCCCATCGACTATTCGAATTGATGGTACGCGGACAGCTGCGCCGTCCCAGCGAGAATACGAGCGAAGTCGAGGTTGTTGACTTCCAAACGGAAGCTGATCCTACGTCCTTTTCCGTCGGCGATGTCGCCTTGTGGCTCAAACAAAGCGGGCTCGTTACCACCGAGCGATATAAACAGCTAACTGCCTCACAGAGTTTCATTGTAAGTGGCCGCGATGGTATCGCTAGCCTTTTGACTTCGAATCGGTGCCAATTCTCCCTTTTCGCACTCCAAACACTCGAGTCAGCGGCTTTGCTCGATATTGTAGTAGATCAGTATCGGGTAACCTTGACTGCCTCCGCCGTTCGTGAACTTGAACAAGAGCAGTTTGCATTTGAGCAACAGGCAAGAACTGCTCGTGAAAGTCGTGAGTTTTGGAGGATCATAAGGGACAACAATAAGTTTCAATTCAACGGCCAAAGTAAAAGAAATAGATCAGCGAAAGATTCGGATGACGAGGCGAGAAGCGATGAATCGGATTCGCTCTTTCGATTGAGTCTGTCTGCGTACGAACTGGCGAAGGAACACGGAATACCACTGCTAGCAGACGATCGCGTGTTGCTATCGATGGCTCAAAACGAATCCGATGGCCATACGTGCGTAGCATTTAGCACACTTGAGCTAATTCCATCGTTCGAAAACCATGGCTCGCTAGGTATCGAAGAAAGATTGCAGCACACACTTCGGCTAATCGACTGGCGGTATCGATTTCTGAAGATTGCTCCTGAGCTTTTGTTGTATGCTGCAAAGTTGACTTTTGAGTCGGGGAGTATACCAGGTGTGTGTTTGACGAAGATCGCCAGATATGTCCACGACTGTATGCTGGATGTTGGGTTATTTGGAGGGGACGAGAATGTTACCCCCAGGGTTTCCATAGCCATTGAACTGTACGCCTTTTGGACGAGAACAGTTGCGAGGTTCATAAACCAGTTATGGACGGACGATTTCGTGACAGACGAAACGGCGGAATCCTTTACTCGTTGGGCCATCGATAGCTTGCTTCCAACATCTCCAATTAGTGTTCGTCCAGATGTTCGGGCTAACATGGCAGAGAATCAAGCAAAGCTAGTTCTCGTTCATATTTTATCGGAACGAGGAGCGAATCCGAATACAACGCGGTCTGCAAAATTGATGGGCGTACTCCAAGAAGCGCTGGTGATGACGCAATCCGAATTTTATCGCACTGTCTTTAGTCTGGTTGAACTCGTTGACGACGGAGAGGGAACCGGTCTATCGCAGGAGAAGTGGAGTCGAGTTCAGCAGGCATATCGTCGCGGAATTGCCAAGCATGCTCTAGCGCCATTCCATCATGAGGGTGGTTACCAAGTCGAGGCTCGAGGTATTGCACTGCTCGAAGCTTCGAAGTCGCTTCGAATCAAGCCTTCGGAGCAGGATGTTCCCGAACACGTTCTCAATGTCCTGCGAGATGGATCGGACGAGCACGTCATTCAAGCGGCTCCTCATGGGCCACTTGTGTTCCATCGGGAGTCGGACCAAAAATCATCGAGCGTTTTCGAAGCGTCTGATTTGTTGATTCATCCGAATCAAAAGTCCAGAGAAGCCGTCGTCATCTACTTCCGCCAGTTGGCACGGCGGTCCGAGCATACGATGTCAGAAAGATTGAAGAAGGCTGTCAAAGACAAATCGACTTCGATAATGAAGAAGCGGTCGGTGAATTGGTATCCTGCAGCCGAAGATCTTATGGAGATCATTGAAAATGATTGGGAACTCAATCTTGCAGGATTTCGACAGGTCTTACTTACGAAAAATCAAGACTGGATTCATCGTTATTGGTATCGATGCATACGTCCGCGATTTCATCCTGCTAGTACACTTCCGACTGCGGCCTTCCATGCCTGCACAGATCCAATTGCGATGAAAGATCGTGTTCTTCCCTCCGTATCTCAAGAAGCGCAAAGGAACGGGATTGTGAGCGCTTACTGCAGGCACTTAGGGCACTTGCCTTTGGTGGGTGACTGGTCACTCTCCGATTTCATTCTTCGAACAAACGATGCGGTAAGTGAGGAAGATCTGTTCATGCTTGCTGAGCATGACAACTACTTCAATGCATACCACGGTTGTATCGCGCTGGTTGCTCGATGGGATAAGCTTGATAGTGACCAAAAAAATCGAGCGGCCAATTTACTATCCGACTTCATTTGTTTATCTCGAAATCCGGATCTGTCATCTAGTCGCGGAAGATACTGGACAATCGCAAACCGCCTGGCCAATCATTTTCTGGCATGGATTCCTTTGTATGGTCCTGAGTTGGGGGACGACAATTCGGCTAGCTTATCCTGGTGGTTGGCGGGACGGCTTACTGACGTAGTCATCGAAGATGTGGAAGGAAAAAAAGACCGTCAGTCACATATGCGGTTTGTCTTGGAACGTAACATCGAGCCGCTCGTGCATTTCGGCTTTGCAATCAACCAACTGATTCGAGGAGGCGCGACCAGTTCTGTGTTTCACGCCAATACAAATCTGATTCAACAAGGCGGCCCGTTCTTCGCGTCGATAGTAGCCAGCTTAAAGCACAAGTTCGTTCCGATCTACGAATTATTGAACGAACAAGCGAAATCTGAAATCGATCAGTGGATGTTCGTCAACACGATGCATCAGCCAATCGGCCTTCCGAAACAGGGAAGCCTAGTGTTTGTCGACCATCTGATAAATCTACAAACTGTTACCGAAGCGTGGGAACTTGCCATCAATGCAGACGCAGAAACACATGTCGCTTTTGGCCAACTCAGAGTTGATTGCGCAAAATTGAATGACGAAAATTCTCTGGAATTATTGCTCTCCTCCTTTGGTGCGCTCAGTGTGGACGATCAAACGATCTGGCTTGAAAGAATGAAAGCCGCCGTTTGGCGGCAAGCGATTCATTTAAATCCACTACTTGGCGTATTGCGTAGCCCCAATCGTAGTAAAGTACTTGTTCAATCGATGAAAATAGACCAGCTCTCCATGACCATGGAGCTATTTCTTTCGATTCAACAGTTTGGTGGTGAAGTTTGGCAACAGGAGTTGCCTCATCGATTGGTGGATTGGCTAGATTTCGTAAATCTTGTCGAGGAGAAAGCAATAATTTTTAACGGCATCGTTTGTAGCTCGATTGCGGGTGACTCCCCATCCGCAATCGATCGCGTCAGAGACCGCGACGATTTTGCACAACTTGAGAACATATTCGCGTTTCAAGAAGAGCGGCTTGAAACGTCTCGAGGTATCGTTCCGCGGTGGACATGGTCGAAACTGCGAAACTACCTGGACCGTTTACGCATCGACAACACGGCGATCTCGACTCGCTTCGACTAACAAGTCTGCCAATTTGGTGACTTCCCTATTTACTCAGCCCGCATCGGTTTAGCAAACCGACGCAGATTGAGCCTAAGGGTTTCCTGATCCATCCACCTCGATTTGATAGTTGTTCTCAGGAGCTTCGACCAATCTGAGTTACTCACGCAGGTCTAACCGACCTGAGTCATCAACGGGATTTCCATTTCAACGCATAATTCGCCACCATTCCGCTCAAAACGGTTTGTTAATAGCTAAAAAAACCTACCCCGCCATTGACGACAGAGCAGGTTTTATTGGTCAAATTTGGATTGGTGCATGAATTCGTCGATGTTTTGGCGTCGTAGCTCAGCTCGCTCTTCGGCGCCCGCTGCTCGCTCGGCTTGGCTCGTACAGATGCGTTGGGCTGATGTCAGATCGCAATTCAGCCCCAGATTGGTTAGGGGCCTCCAGTAACGGTCGAAGCCGCTAACCGCCGGACGCTGTACTGGCTTAGCATCGTCCGCTGCCAAGCGTCATGCTGGCAGCGAAGACTCGATCCGCCCTGCCTTCGTGTGCAGGCAGGCCAAAACGCCAGAGCGGAAACTGGACTATCAGGAAGTTGGTACGCACCACCCTTTCCGACTTATCTGCAAGGCCGCTGTAAACTTCGACTCTCAGGTCTAGCTTCTTGAAAGTGCGCGCAGCTGTATCCCACCGAAGCCATTTCTGGGCAGTCGCTCCTCGCGTCCGAGCCCTAATCTCTTCCTATTTGAGCTGGATAGTAGCCGTACAGTCAGCGGTACGACGGTGCGAGCCGAATCCTTGGCTCACGGTACGCCTTTCCACCTGTGAAAACCTAAAAAACGGCACGAATAGCTGGCACATGTCAGCGTTGGCCGCAGGCGTCTACCAATTCGGCAATGTCAAACGCCATGTATCCGGTTCATGTCGAACCGTCCATTACGCCATAACCGCTCCTCTTCATTCGAGTAAAAAACTTTGGTCGTCGAGCTTTCGCAGGTCGATCGTATTGCCAACCGAAAGACCTGCGGAATCAAATTGCCAGTTATGGCATCACCGATTTTCGAATGAAACCTACTGCCACCGGCCACTCCCCAGACAAATGCCTGGGGATTAGAGCCAGATTGGCTAGTTGTCGGCAGTCCTGCCGACCTAGATGTTCAAAACATCTCGTGGGATAGTGGAACGTAGCCTAGAACCAAATCAATAGAAATAACTCTATATGACGTAGTGGTGACGTTATACGAGTAACACGTGGTAGTAGTGCGGAATGGAATACGTGTAGAGGAGTAAGTAGGAGAGTTAGGAAGAAGGAGCGGACGTTGTTACTCGCTGTAGAAGCTTGTACGTTCCGTCGTCCGTCGTGCCTTAGGCTCTCTGACTCGCTGTCTCGTGCCGTTTACCAGTCCGTAGTGGGTTCTGGCGGAAATGGGATGTTGTGTCCCGCTACTCGATATTTCCACTCGCTTACTGCTGCGTTTTCTACGGAGTCCTGCGAGACCCCTTCGATACCCGCCGTAGTGCAGAGCCGAACCAACCTGACTGTGATCCTCGTAACTCCGTAGGACGCTACTATATGGCTGTTCTTCGCGATCCATCCGGATAACATGTTCGCAGCTCCTGCTACAGGGTCTGCTAGGCAATATGTACTCCAGATGTCTCGTTCGAGCTTCTGCCAGCCACCGACAATTGGGCGATACGCTAGTGCGCCGTTCCGGCGTGTCAGCGTGGTGCCCAAAATGTCGATACTGGCTTTGCTCGACACTAGGACGATGCTTAGTGAATCGGGTGCCTTAAGGTTCATTCCGATCTTTCCAAGCTCATCCTGGTGTTTCAGGTTGGCCTCAACAATAGCTTCCGCTGATCCGCTGACGTACACGAGGTTATCCGAGTATGCCAGTCGTATCATTGTGCCGTCCGCTGAGTCTGGGGGCCCCCAGGTCAGCCGATGCGACAACGTAAGTATAAACAGCGTAGTAGAGGTCGCGAGTCCTTGTGGCAAACCTTTTTCCGACGAACCGGGAAAAGACAGCCGAAGCAGCAGGTCCTGCAAAGCTGCATCGGGTACGAATTTCTTCAAAGCGGCTGTTACAGCGTCCTTGCTTGAACTTCGCCTTCGCTTACTAGCCGGCCAATCCGAGAGTTTGATTGGAGAGGCGATGGGTATCGATCACCAGATTGTCTTTTCTTACTGCATCTACTATTTCGACGTGCGCGATTCAATACACCAGCAACGGTTCATTCATCAATCGCAAGGGCGGATTCATGGATTTAACCAAAACAGTGATGATCTAGTGTACGACGGTATCGAAAACTATTGTTACTTGGCAGCGAATTCTTTTGGTCCGACCGAGATTCCATCGCTCGTTGACGCCTACAGGCACTAGGGAGACGCTCACGACCTAAACACGTCGATTGGTCGTAAGCGGGAAAGTACTGAGCTAAGTTATTTATCAAAAACGATAGAGCTTGGCCACCAAGCCATCCGGACGTTTCTGGCGCTAGATGCGCAAAAACAGACGAAAATGTACCGGAACGAACGATTTTCGACTGTATTCAGCGCCTACGCCATTGACAGGCTTTTTACCAATGTTTCACCTGCATCGCGAACAGTGATGGATGTGGAAGGCAAAGCTTTGCTGGAGCGGGCTAAAGAAGTTAGTCGTGAGGTAAAGTCCATTTGGAAAATGTACATGGAATACAAGGTACTATCGGAATCGGGTTGGACTAAGCTTCCTGGTGAATTACTACAGGCCCATAACATAATCATGGAAAAAGCTGTGCAAGCTTAGTGTCTAACGTTCTTGCATGTGACGCTCGTGTTCAACCTGGTAGCAGGATTGAAACGATGCTTTTCGAGCATCTGCAGTGTTTTGGAAAACTTCGGCGAATGTGACCTGACGTTGTATATGGTACTTTAGTACCAGTTTGTAGTCGAGAAGATTTTTACGGAGGAAATGAAAATGAGCGGTAATGGATTAATTAGCCAATATATGGTAGGAGCAAGCGCAACTCAGACGGAAGAAGGGCCTTGCAATCCAAAAGGCCTTGCCCCGGAAGTTTCTCAAATCTGGGACGAACTTCGAAAACATATTGATACGGACGCCTGGCGGTCATCTAATCAATATTTATTCCAAACGTTGTGCGAGCTGATTCTTCAATCGAGGACACTTGCCTTTGCAGCCCGGGAACAACCACTCGAAACCAAGATCACCCGTTCCTGGTTGGCTGTTGTCGATCAAGTTCGCAAGCTGGCTACGGCATTGGGTCTTTGCCCAAAGAGTCGCACAAGATTGGACAGCGAAACCGACGAGTTTGAGCGATGGAATAGCCACGATCGCAACTAAGGACCGTTGAGTTAAATTCGAGTGAACACGCTCCAACAAGCGGTATGGCAAGTCCTCACCGCTTCATGGGGCCAAAGCCAGTTGCTTGAAGTCTCGCCGGTTGGGTCCGAACCTGGCTTCATTGAACAGTCCGCGGACGAGCGATATAGCGACACCTTGGCCGAGTCGTAGCTTTCCGCCTGCCCACCACCATGACCGGTCTTGCAATCCAAAGTGCCTTTAGTCGGCTAAACGATTTCAGCTTCGATCCAGCGGCTAAGCGAGCCTCTTGCAATCGCGTGCAATGCCTCTTGGTACCTTCGGTAACGCCTAAAGAATCGTAACTGGTAGACGGCGGGGTTTCTACTGCAACCTCTCTACGGGCAATTGCAGCGATGTCGCTGACCAGCGATACTAGCGCTTATTTTGCTCGGAATCCGCGTACGCAAGCAGCCATGAAGAAATCGAAGCCAACTAAAGTAAGTGCTACCAAAGCGAAGGGTGGCAACGACCCTCCGCTATCGTCTCAGGCTCGAATCAATGAAAAAATCCTTGGCACTCTGCGCGAACATTACAAGCTCGGTCAAGAGGCCCTGAAGTATCGCCAAAATGGTGGTTCTCTAGCGGATTTTGCCGCGAAACAAGGTCTCGTTGAGCGGACGGCAAGGATGCGCCTTGCGTTCGCTAGGCAGTACACAAAGGCCGACTTCGAGCGTCTCTGCAAGCTACGAAGAGCGCGTTCTGGCAAGCCGCTCCTAAGTGGGCACGTAACGTACTTACTTACCATTGAAGCCGCAATTAAAGCCAGCAAGAAGAAGGGGCAGCTCACTCGCAAGGATTTCGAGCGGTTGGCAGCCGATGGTGATTGGTCACCTGCCCAGTTGCATGCCGCTATACGTAAAGAGTATCTAGGAAGTAAAAAGACGCACGGAAGGACATTCATTGTGGAAGCGGAACCAACGAACGCAGTCAACAAAGCTATCGAGCAAGCCAGCAATTGGCATAAGCGTAGTGAGGCTGCCTACCAGCTTTTGCTTGATTCAAAGGGGAAGCAGGAGAAAGCGATTGCAGCTTTTGCGGCCATGATTAAGGCTAGCAAGCAGTGGTGCGGCGAGATTGAAAAACGTCTAAGCAAACTGCGAGGGACGAAGGGTATCAAGGCTTAGTCGAGGCAATGATCCGGTACGTTTTGGGTCATTGGCTAAGACTGTGCTTGACCATCTCGCCTAAGTAGGCAACAGCATATCGATCACCACATCCCGCTAAGAGACCACTGGGATGCATTAAGCCAAATCGGAAATTCTCGTACGGCATACTAGGGGCGGTATGCGTTGAGCTGGATCGACCTACTGCCATAAGCGGGCGCTAACTGTCAAAGAGACAAATTCGCATGATGGCAATCATTCGCATTTCGGTCGGCTGGATGGTGGTACACTGTGCTACCAGGATGGGACGACAGGAAATTCTCAAGAGTAGGCCTGCCTCGCGGTTTGACTGCACAGCGAGTCAGCCTTTGCCAGAAAAAATATCGCTGATCTCCGTGTTGCATGATTGACAATAGACTCGCCGGGGTTCATCGACTGAGATGCGAATACCAGATCGATCTGCTAGGTTGATCAGTACATCGCACGACGGACATTGCACTTTGTCGGTGTCTCCTTTCCTTTGCTGATCGCGTCCCAACCACCCTGGTGTATCGGGCA
>Ga0136639_10000352_pt1 | contig 14971 bp, 6 predicted proteins | sample AntDrymUQ8592106_2_FD_113739 | JGI IMG/M metagenome (GOLD analysis project Ga0136639, IMG submission 113739) | Polar desert sand microbial communities from Dry Valleys, Antarctica - metaG UQ859 (21.06) | ecosystem: Environmental > Terrestrial > Soil > Desert | place: Antarctica: Dry Valley...
AGTGGACGCAAAAGTGAGGCCCACACCTGCCGTTCCGCGAGCCATAAGGGCGGAGTTCGCTGAAAGACTGGTCGCGCCAGTCCATGTGCTCATGCCCGAGTTGCTGCGCGCGCGAATCGTGCCACCCGCCAGTTCGGTGACCCAGGCATTGTAGCTGGTCGCCGGCGTGGCCACCAAACCGAGATTCACTACCCCTTGCGTCAGCTTCAGATCCGCTCCGGCACTTCCGAAAGCTGCCGCATTGCTGATGACAATCTGGTTGTTGGTTGTGTTGAGGCTCACTTCGGTCGAAGTCAGTCCGGTGTTGGTTCCAGCGAGGTACACCGAAGTCGAAGTGGAGAGCGTGCCCCCACCGCCCGTGTTCTGAATTTTCACCACGCCGGAGAGCGCCGTGCTGAACAATCTGGTATCGCTGGATATCTGTGTATTATTGAAATCCAATATTCCACCGGTTCCAAAATTGATCGTCCCCGCCCCGCCAAACGAGTATTGGCTGGTCGTGATCGACATGGTTGCCACATTGAGGGTGCCAGTGACGGTGACCACTGGATTAGCTACTACCCCACCGAACACCGCGGTGTGAGTCCCCGCATTGTTCCAAACCTCACGCGGCACCGCGCCTCGATCCCAGTTCACAGTCGTCAAGTCCCACGCGCCAGTTCCCCCAGCGCTCACACCGTCTCCAGTGCCGCCAACGTTCGGGCCATCGTAAAAATACGTAAGAGCATTCGCAACCGGAGCGGCTGCGAGTGCGCCGAGGGCCGCGATGGCGGTGACAAAAGCAAGGGAGCTTTGCGGGATCAAGCGCGGCTGGCGGGTTGCAGTTTTACGTTTCATGGAATATTCGGTGGCTAGGATGGATAGGATGGAAAGACTTTCTCAGGCAAGGAGAGGGAATTGATGCGCATTATTTCCAGCGCGCCGCCCCCAGACTTAAGCCATTCCGACGACAGGCATTTGCGCAGAGGCTGGTTCCAATGAGGCCAAGCGCGGCCAGGGCGTGAAGAGATTGATTTTGATTGAACTGAAGAGCCTTGCGCTCATTCGCAACTTACTTGAACAGGTGCGCTCATGCACCTAACCAATTCCGGAACGACGAGGCAAGAAAAATTTGCAAGCCTGTCCATTGCTGCCGTGCAGTGGGTTGCCGCGCTGCCACTGGTGCGCAAGGACGGAAGAACCATGCTCAAACCGCGGAGTCCCGCCAAAGGATCCCGAAACAAAGAAATACTTGCAAAATCCCACATGGCCCTCTGGATAGGCAATTGAAGCGTCGAAAAACGCAGACACGCGGTGCGGTGGGATAGGTCCATGGAATAAACCTTCGACGCCTACCTGGGTGAGCTGCCAACTTATCACGCCGAGGATTAGAATAGGCGTTTGAATTCGTGCGGATAACGTTCGGGGGATCACCGTGAGGGGAAGCTTTGGGTCACTGCGTCAATATTCGAACCGCTTGGAGGCTCCTCTTGCGGGTCTGCTCGTCCGTTATCAACTCCGAGTAATTGATTGCCGACTGATGATCGAAAGGAGCAATTTTCTGAGCAAAACTTGCCAATCCTCTATCCCTCAACTCTCCCACGGGCAAACGGTACAACCACTGCGCGGGCGCCTCAAACTCTTGCGACGTCCATATACCTATAAGGTTGTCCAGCGCATCAGCCTGCAACCTCCCGTCCGGAAATTGCGATAACCATTCAGCCGCTGAATCTGGATCCTGCTTCGCCCAACGCTGCATCACCGACACCACAGCTCGGTCTTGCTCCTGCCCCGGCGTCAGAAACGTCGCCGCCAATTTGGCGCTCAGCTCCGGTTCTTTGCCAGACCAGACCGTCGCCAGCCTGGCCAGCGACACCTGTCGCAAAGACTCATCTTCCATCTGCAAGACCCACTCCTGGGCCTCCAGCGGATTTCGATTTCCCCATTCGCCAACAGCCTGTTCGACCAGTTGCGTGCGCCGTTGACTGTCGATCAATTTCGAAGCCAACTGCAATGATTCCATCGGATTTTCACGTATGCGCTCAAACCCAACGGCTAAAACTGCGGATTCCCTGGCCTCACCCTGTGGTAACGCCAATGCCCAGCCACCGGCTTTGTTCGGATCCGTTTCGGACCAGACAATGGCAACGTGACTGAATGCCTCCTGCTTGGTTTGGGGATCGGCAAGCACTTCAGCCCACGAAGAAGCCGACACGGGATCCAGTGCCGTCCACCGTCGAAGCAGCAGCTGCCTCATGATCACGGCCGAAGCGGTCTGCCTTGGGAGCGCCAGAGCGTTCAGCGCTTCAGCGAAGATTTGCTCCGGAACTGCTGCAACTTCATATTCCAGTTGTTCGGTTTGCTGCCCAGGATCAGTTAAGCTATCGATCCTCTTAAGCGCTTGCGCCAGATAGGACGGCAGAGGCGGCGCGGATTTCTGTTCGAAAACCGGTCGCGAAGTAGCCTTTGTTTTTACAATACGGGATTTATCCGGCTGCCGGAATGGCGCGGACCTAATGTGAATTTCCCCTCCCGAATCTGCAACTGTCTTCTTTGGCTGTGTCTGCCAAAGCTTGTATGTCGCGAACGCAAATAACAAACCGCTCACCGCGATGATACCCGCGTGGGTTCCAGTTATTCTCCACCAGATTTCTCTTTTCATGTTCACAGTCTTTTTCCTGCATAACCGATTTTGGTTATGCAGGGCTTCCTGATTTCCCGGCGCTATGGCACCACCAACACGTTATCAATTGTCGCGGTGCAGAGGTTGGCGTTGTCGTGGCTGGTGAGTGCCATTCCGATGAAGACGGTCGTCCCCATGGATACCGTCTGTGTTTGCTGCAGTGTCCAGTTCGTGCCATCGGTCGAGTGATATCCGGTAAACGTGTTACCGCTGCGCGTCAGCTTAACCCAGTATGGCGCAGTTGGACCTACGGCCTGGTTGTAGCTGGAGGTGCCGCCTGTGCTCGTTCGCCACTGGCAACTGACACCATTGCTCGGCGTCACGAATACCGAGACATTCCGGGCATTGGGGTTAAGTGATTCTCGGATCATCACGCCCGCCTTCGCCCAAGGATTGGTATTCTGCATGCTGGACACCCTCATGACGATCGAACAGTCAGCATCTCCCGTTTGGTAAACGTATTGGAACTGATCTGACGTTGACCAAATGTCCGCGCCCGATCCCTTTAACGTATAGACGGGATTGGAAAACACCGCACTGCCCGCAACGCTAGGTGCCCCGACATCCAGACTCTGCCACGGATTGGGAAGCACAGGAGTTGGAGTAAACCATTTGTTGATTAGATAATTTTCGACCTGTAACCGTTCGGATTCTGTCAATAGCCGGTCATAGATGATCACTTCGGCCTGATATTGGTCGCCAGCATGGTGGGTTCGATCTTTGTTAAAGGAGTCGGCTTGCACATTACCAACCGTGAGGACTTCTACAAGATTGAATCCGTTATGGCTATTCAGAGGCATAGGGAGAGTTGTCCCGTTGACTAACGTTCCGTTCACATAAGTTGCCCCGTTCCTGATATTCGGACTAGACCAGCCTTTTGTTGCCTCCCATAACGGATCGGCTGGATTCCAATCGGTAGGGCGGTGGAAATGGTATGAGTTGGCAGCGGTCAACAGGAAGCTATTGCCCTTGAAGACGGAGAAGACTGTCCGAATCGCGCTGTCTCTTGGGAACATGAGGGCCGCGCTGTTGGTGGCTCCTCCATTCTTGGCAAAATAGACAGCCCCAAGGCCAGTGCCGGTTCCCGCATCCGCAACATATACCGGAGCGGCATTGCCGGACGGCACCGTGGCGTCGGCGCCATTTCCGCTGAGGTCACTCCATCTGGTCACGGGGTCACCATTAGATAGCCCGACAAGCTGTGATGCATCAAACCAGCGCGCGTATCCGCTTACCGGAGGAACGGAGTTGACGATTTTTGAGAACGTCGCCGTGAGAGTGTGATTCGCTGTCACATTCCTGAACATGTAGCTCGCTAAATTGCCCACTGAAATGCCGTCAGCCTTCACGTCTGCGATAGAATATCCGGTGTTCGGCGTGATCGTATACGTCTTGCTGGTGCCGGAGTTCACCGCAATGGCGCCGGATGGACTGATTGCGCCGCCTGCGCCCGCTGTCGCGGTCAGCGTGTAAGTTTTGATGGCAAATGTCGCCTCAAGGGAGTGATTCGCTGTCACATTGCTGAACGTGTAGCTCGACAGATTGCCCACTGAAATGCCGTCAGCCTTCACGTTTGCGATATAATATCCGGTGTTCGGCGTGATCGTATACGTCTTGCTGGTGCCGGAGTTCACCGCAATGGTGCCGGATGGACTGATCGAGCCGCCTGCGCCCGCTGACGCGGTCAGCGTGTAAGTTTTGATGGCGAATGTCGCCTCAAGGGAGTGATTCGCTGTCACATTGCTGAACGTGTAGCTCGGCAGATTGCCCACTGAAATGCCATCAGCCTTAACGTTTGCGATAGAATATCCGGTGTTCGGCGTGATCGTAAACGTCTTGTTGGTGCCAGAGTTCACCGCAATGGAGCCGGATGGACTGATCGCTCCTCCGGTGCCCGCTGTCGCGGTCAGCGTATGTGTCCCCACTGGGCCGGTCTGAACATAATCTACATAATAGTAACCTGTCAGAGCATCCAGTGTGAAGGGAATTTGGGTATTTGAAGTTTCTATTCCGCCGCCCTGCACGTCGACGACGGAAAGGGATTTGATGACTAGCGGATTCCCTGATGTGCCGTCCTGCGCCTTCAGATAGTAGCGGGTGGGGGTAGTAAGAGAAGCTGGCGCGACATCACTGATATCGAAACAAAACGCACCATCAATTGCCGTTGAGCCACCATTAAAGGCATTGGGGCCACCCTGTCTCTGAAGGCAGTTCATATCGAATGTCGTTGTCGGAGTGGTTGCAGATGTTGATGACACGCCCAACGTAATTCTGATCTGCTCTCGATATCGATGATTTAGTGTTGTTTTAACTACGATACGCGGCGTATAGCTCGTTCGTGCTGTTATTCCATACACGCTCCCGCCCCAGAAAATTGGTGCGGAATGTGTCGGCCCTCCTGCCACGCCCGTCGTGGTTTTTAATGCATCATAAGCGACCCATGTGAAACCTGCTTCGTTCCAATCTCCCCACGAATTACAAATTCTTAGAGCGCCCTTTTCGCCAGGATCAACGACTCTGTTGGAATTTATATCGCACCAGATATTATCGTTGTAGCCAACTACGGTCATTGCGTGTCCGGATGGACTGTTGACGGTGCTGTAATAGATCGTTTTTCCCGCCAAGGAGTCGTCAGCGGTCGTTGAAGGGTCGTTTCCTGCACCTTTCCCAACCCAGCCATAGATATCGGTTGCGAAGTTGAGAATATAGCCATTATTTAGAAGCATTTTGACCTGCTCCAACGCAGTGGTGTTATTGGCAGCGGTCAATCCCTCCACGGCAATTACCTGATCAGCCCGGTAATTGAGGGCATCACGCCAGACCGCCGCGTCGGTGCTCCACTTTTTGTAATCTCCTGACACGTAGGGAAAGGTTGCCATTGTCGCGCAGCCGTGTTTCTGGAGAAGCTCCCATGCGAACCAACTACCACTGTCATTTCCTCCGTTAACCATATTATACGTCCAAGACGGACTAAAGCGAACGGCGTTGCCCCCGCCCTTTGCGTCCCAGTTCCGCGCCATGGCGTTCATATAAGTAAACGTATAATAGATGGAAGAGTACTGTGCGCAATCATTGTAGCGTTGAGACCCAATGGGAGGGAAGAACTTGGACGTGCTGTTGTCAACGGAGAGAGGAAGACTGGCTGCCACCTGCTGAACCCCCATCATTTCACTCACGCCAAATTCTTCAACACCAACAATTTCGTTTCCAAACGGAGCGATTTTGACATCCGCATCCTTTATCGACTTCTTTCCACGCATCTTACGGTGCTCATTAATCCGCTCCAACCCCATCTTGTTCAACTGGACGTGCCTCACCTTCTTCACGTTCTCTTCCATCCAATTCCGCTCCTGAGCATTAGGAGGCCGAAATCCAGTGCGATGCTGTACCGGGTCTTGAGCCATTGCGGCACCCGTTGTCCCCATCAGCCCGAGAAGAAACACTGCAGCGAACTTAAATATCCCCCAAGACGATTGGTTATCGCGAGGAAATTGTTTTGCAAGATGCTCCTGCTCTCGAACCGGCTGTTGGGCGGAGCTTCGAGGTGAGGATCGTTCATCAATACGCCGACTGTTTGTAGGATGGGGGCTTTCCATTTGGTAAGATCTAGATTTTTCAAAGTTGGCTGTCAAGGGGCCGCGGATTTATTTTGGGTCAAGCGCCAGCGCGCGCGGCAGGATGCCGTCGTGGGCGGCGAGCCAGCTTTGGAGGGTTTCGGCGAGGACGTTGGGATCTAAGAGCCCGAGGAGGTGGTAGAGGGCTTTGTAGCTGGGGGCGCCGCGGCCGGGGGCACCCCGGAGCTTGGGCAGGAAGTCGAGCTAGGCGCGTTGCTGCTGAGTGAGGAACTGGCCGTAGCGGTGGATGGAGGCGAGGTTTTTGCGTCCGGCAAACAGAACCATGCAGATGAGTCTTTGGTGAGGCCGCAGGGTTGCCAGTTGGAGGCTTTGTAACAGGTGCCCTCGAAGCTTTCGATGTCGGTGAAGGTCTCGGCGAACAGGGGAAGATAGCCGTGTTTTTCCTGCCACTGGCCGGGCAGATTTCGCAGGGCGATGCCCATGGCGCGGGAGGCGAGGTTGGGCATGCGCGTCTGGGCGAGCACGAGGAAGCGGTGGTTCTGGACGATGAGGCCGTGGCGTTCGGCTCGCTGGCGTTTTATCGGCGCTTCATCGGCGGCGTTGAACCTTGATCCCATCCGTGTACATCCGTGTGATCCGTGGTCAACATTCTTCATTCATCGGTCCTTAGGCTCCGGCGTGATGAATAAAGATTGTTAACCATGGATTTCACGGATTTCACGATTTCAGTTCGGACTGGGCCGGCTTGGACGATGGATTGGCACCCGGCGTTCGGGCGGCAGGCGGTTGAGCCCGCCGAAGTTTCACAAATTTCATGACGTGGAATGCAAAAACGGGCCCGGTGGATGAATCCGCCGGGCCCTTTTTTCGAGAGCGCTCAAAAATCAAGTGCAGCGGCGGCTGACGAAGGTCGAAGTGGCTGCCGGCGTCCTTGAGCGCCGCCAAAGGGGGCGGGATGAAGAAGAACCGTGCTCCGGAGTCCCGCCAAAAGGGAAACAAAGAAATACTTGCAAAATCCCACATTATCCGCTGGATAGGCAGTTGAAGCGTCGAAAAGCGCAAACACCGTTGCGCCCTCCCGCGCGCTGCGGTGTCCATGGAATAAACCTTCGACGCCTACCTGGGTGAGCTGCCAACTTATCACGCCGAGGCCGGGAAGACGGTGGAGTTCAACGTCACCGCACAGTGGCGGAGGGGCTGGTTTCAGACCGGAAACTTTCGTTATGCGTGGCGCGAGACTCCCACGGTGGCGAACTGACCGCAGCTCATCCTCACCTTCGGCAACCTGGAGCCCGAAAATTTCGATCCGGAATATCTCCCGATAACAGTCCTGTCCGGAAGGCCCGGCTGTTTTTCTCCTCTAAATTTCATGAAGCCCAAACACCTTCAGTTCGCAGTGATCGCGATCCTGCTTTGCTGCTCCGCATTTTTTGCGTGGCGAATGATTTCACCCAACCCGCCGTCCCCCTCGCAAAGGGTTCCCGTGGTCGTCGTCCCGGAATCCCGGGTCCGGGAAAGCGCGGTACCCGCCATGATGCCATCCTCCGCCCCGCAGGCCATCGTGGAGCCGGCGGAACCTGTTGTGACTTCTCCGAAAGCAGGTGGTGTGCCCCCAGAAGTGACCCTACCCATGCGGCAGGATTTGCGCTGGCAGACGCCGGTTCCGGAGCCGGCCTTCGCAGCATTCCGCGATTGGACGGAGCGCTTTGCAAGTGCGCCGGCGGGGGAGGGGAAAGCGGCCCTGCTGGAGGACGGACGCGCGCTGGCCGGGGAGCGGCGCACCCAAATGGCGGAATTGATCTTCCACGATCCGCGCCGCGCGCTGGAACTGGCCGTGCCGGTTGCGCTGCGGCGGCAGTTGCCCGCAGACATCGTCGCCCTGCTTGAAGAACCGGTTGCGGGACGGGGCGACTTGCAAGTCATCGCTGCGATGCCGGCGCAGGGCATCCCTTTTACCGCCGAGCCGGTCGAGCGCACCGTGACCATGCGGGATGGCCGGAAATTTGCGGCGTTCACTTTCGGCCAGCGCGAGTTGGTGCCCACCCGCGCGAACATCGCGGTGCAGGGGGTGGCGCTTGACGGCAGGCTGGCGCTCACGGAATTGCCAGGGCGGGTGCTTGAGCCTGTGGAGGTCGCTGACCTCCGCGCCGCGGGCGTGGACGCGCCGGCATGTCCGACATCGGGTTTGATCACGAGCGCGACCGAGGACGAGGTCGTGGTGGATTGGGACGGCGCGAGCGAAACGTTCTTCTGTGGACCAACCCACGCGCTTGAGGAGCTTTTCGACGCCTCATCCGAAGAGGCGATGGCAGGGGGCGAAGGCGATGGCGGCGGCCCGATCGCGCAGAGCGCAAATACCGAGGGCACCAAGAAATTGCTCATCATTCGCGTCGACTTCCCGGATTTCCCCGGCCAGGTCGTAAGCGACGCGACACTGACCTCGCTCATCAACAACATGTCCACGCATTGGACGGAAATGTCGTTCGGCAAAATGACCTTTGCGAGACACGGCGCGGGCTCGGATTTCACTCCTACACTTCGCCTTCCGCTCGGGCACGCAAACTACACGGCCTTTGGCACCATGCTCACGGCAGCTCGCTCCGCGGCCACGGCTGCGGGCTTCGACTACCGGAATTACACCCACGAGGTGGTCGTCACGGCGAGCAAGCCGAGCGCGGGATTCGGCGGTGTGGCCTATGTCGGCGGGCGCGGGGCGTGGCTGGCGAACTCGCAGTGGACTCTCGGCACGTGCAGTCACGAGGTAGGACACAATTTCGGACTCAATCACTCGGGCTTCTGGGACACCACTGACGGCACGACGATTGGTGCGGGCGCTGCGGTGGAATATGGCAACTCCTATGACCAGATGGGCAGCGGGGGCAGCTCGACTGACGCCCACTTCGGAGCCCGCCAGAAAAATTTCCTCGATTGGATCGTGGACGCGGATGTGGTGAAGATCACGACCGACGGCAGCACAACCACGCGCATTCGCACGCTCGATCGCTCGGCTGCGGTGGGCGACAAGGCGATCGCGGTCGATCGCGCCGGCACGAGCAACGACTATTGGATCGAATACCGCCAGAATTTCGCCGACACGAACAAGTGGGCCAAGGATGGCGTGCTGTTGAACTGGGGCAACATCAGCATCAATAGCATGAAGCCGCTGCTGCTCGACTGCGCCCCCGGAACCAGCACCAAGGACGACGTGCCGGTGTTGATCGGCCGCACATTTTCGGACACGGAGGGAGGCATCCACATAACCCCCCTCGGGCGCGGTGCGGACGCCGACGGGACGGCGTGGATCGACGTGACGGTCAATCGCGGCGCATTTGCCGGAAACCGCAAGCCGACGGCCGTGGTATCCGCCACAACCGTCAATCCGGCGGTCAATGCCAGCGTTACTTTCACGCCGACGGCGAGCGATCCGGACGGCGACTCGCTCGGGTATTTCTGGGACTGGGGCGATGGGACATTCACCGCAAACAACAGCCCGACCGCCACGAAAAGCTGGAGCGCGACGGGCGCGAAATCGGTGCGCTGCCACGTGACGGACAAAAAAGGCCTGACCACCACCGGGCAACTGCTTGTGCAGGTGGGAACGAGCAGCACGTTCTTCGTCCAGGGCGTGGTGAGAACCACGGCCGGCATCCCGGTGGAAAATGCGGTGGTGCGCGCTGACGCAACCCACAGCGATACCACCGACACCGAGGGCTATTTCGCCATCACCGGCCTCGCTGCCGGCAGCTACACGCTCACCGCAACCAAAACGGGGCTGACGATCCAACCGGACCCTGCGTTTTTCACAAACCCCGTTGCAGTCGGTCCTAACAAACAAAACGTCAATTTCATCGCGCCGCCGGGATCGCCCTATTTCGCCACCATGAAACCGGGTCTCCTGGATCAAGGCTCCATAACCGGAGCGGTCATCGTGCCGGTGTCCGACGCCGACACTCCGGTTACGTCGCTGACACTCACGGGCACCTCGTCGAACACGGCAATCATTCCAAATTCCAGCATCACCTTCGGCACCGTCGGCACAACCGTGCGCACGATCACCGTGGCCGCGGCGAGCACAGTCAGCGGACCGGTGAACATTACGATCACCGCCACCGACCCGGAAGGCGGCACGGCTAGCTACGTCTACCCGGTGACCGTGAATGCCAAGCCCGTGCTGTCGAATCTAACCGGCAAGGCGACAGCGGAAAACACGCCGCTCGATATCGATCTACGCACCCTGGTGGCGGACGACCTGACCGAGGACGACAAGGTGGCGTTCGACGTATCGCGCGCGCGCGCCGGACGGGTGGAGCTGCTTGCGGATGGCCACACGGCACGTTTCACCCCCGCGCCGGACTACCATGGCGCGGCCTCGTTCCGACTGGTCGCGCGGGACCAGTCGCTCAGTGCGCAAACGCTGTTTCTCTACGATTTCGAACCCCCGGATACCATCTCGGATGCCCGGGTCAGCGACCTCTCGAACCACAATCGATTCGGCGGTTTGGACTCCCAGGGCGAGGGCGGCGAATACGCCTACACCGCCAATGTGCCCGGCCGCACGCCGTATGCGACCACATCGGTCAGCCTCACGGGAGCGACGACCGGCGCCGCGCGCATCCGCAAAACGCTGGCGAGCACGGACATCAACTACAACGACGCGGATTGGAGCTTTTCCACCTGGATCAACCGCACGAGCCGTGACACGGCCGATATCGTTTTTCATCTGGGTACGGGCGATGGTTTTGGCCCGGACGGAGAATTGCAGCTCTACTTTCCGGCGGGCAGCGACACGCTGAAGGTTGGAAAATACGGCGCTGCGGGTCTCGAAAAAGAGGCGGTCGGTCCGGCGATCGCGGTGGGCACGTGGCATCATGTCACTCTCACCTACGACCGCACGGCGACGAACGTGGGCACTCTCGCTCTTTATGTAAATGGCTTTGCTTACGGCACGGTCGCCTCCGTGGCGATGAATGTCAGCCAGGCCGCGCCGCTCTACATTGGTGGTGCTTTCAACGATAGCACGGGACTGGATGCTTGGTTCGACGGGTTCCTCGAAGACGTTACCTTGCAAAGCGGCGTCAACAGCCGCACCGACATCTGGGGCATGGCAATCCGCGGTACCCAGCATTACCACGGTCTGGCGACCGTCGGCTTCGTGAACATCAACGTCACCGGCGCGAATCAGCCGCCTTCTTTGCCGGCATTTCCCGATTTCATCGTGCCTGTCGGCGGCACCGTCGGGCCACTCCCGTTCAAAACGGCCGATGCGGAGACGGAGGCTCGCAATCTCACGATCACGGCGACGTCGTCCAATCCCGCACTGCTGCCCGTGTCGGGAATCGACGTCAGCGCGGCACCGCCCGCGTGGGCGAGCGGCGACATTGGCGCGGTCGGCGCGGCCGGCAGCCTCACGCAGGACCACGGCACGTTTCTCGTGGGTGGAGCGGGCGCCGACATAGGCCCTGCGACGGGTGACGAGTTCCGCTGGGTGCGACAGGATTTCTCCGGTGACGGGGAAATCATCGCGCGCGTCGCCAGCATCGATTTCACCAACGCCGACGCCAAAGCGGGCGTGATGATGCGCGAGTCCGCGACGGCGACTTCGCCTTACGCGCTCGTGGCGGCGACCGCTGCCAACGGGATCAGCTTCCAATATCGCGCAACCGATGCGACGGCCGCCGTGGTAAAGGCGACAGTCAATGGAGTGGCGGCTCCGTGCTGGGTGCGGCTGGTTCGCAGTGGAAATAATTTCACGGCATTTTACGCGGCGGACAACGGCGGGGTCGCGGGCGGGTGGCAGCCAGTCGGCACGGCGCAAGCGATGACCTTCGCCGGCGCGAATCATGGCGTCGGACTTGCGGTGACGAGTAAATTTGACGCCACGGTTTGCACCGCGGTTTTCGACCAGCTCGGTGGCACGGTGAAGCTCGGCGGCGAGCGCACCGTCATGCTCACCCCCACGGCGGGAGCATCCGGATCGGCGCTCGTCACGCTCACCGCCAGCGACGGAACAGCGACGACCGCGCGGACTTTTAATCTCACCGTGGACGGTGCGCCGCCGAGCACGACGGCGTGGAAAGCGACGACGGCCGGGGAGCTGCTGTGGAGCGATGGCGCGAACTGGACCGGTGGCACGCCGCCGCCCAACAGTCGCTTTGCCACGATCGATTTTTTCACCGGCCAGAATCACACCGCGGGCACAGTGACCGCGATCAACGACACGGCGGGCGGCCACGCGATGAATGTGTTGAAGTTCGGCGGGGTCGGTCCGACGAGTGGCACGCGCACGGTTTCCATCGCGGGTAACGCGCTTCTTTTCAGGCAGGAAGCGACGCTCGCCCCCGTGGTGACGATGACCGCGACGAATGGCACCGGGTTGACCTATCACATCAGCGCGCCGGTCACGCTCGACGCCACGACGACCTTCCAGGGCAACGGCACCGCGGGCTTCATCTTCAGCGGCGGAATCAGCGGCGCAGGCGGCCTCACCAAGACCGGCACCAGCAAGCTTATCCTTTCCGGTGCGAATAGCTATCTCGGCACCACGACGATCAGCGGCGGGATATTACAAATCGGCAACGACGGCGCGACCGGCACATTGCCCGCCGGCGACGTGATCAACAACGCCACCCTGCGCTTCGATCGCAGCGGCACGGTTCTCGTGCCAAGTCACATCAGCGGCAGCGGCGGCATCACGATCGATGGCCCGAGCGGCAGCCTCGTCACGCTGAGTGGAACCAATGACTTCACCGGCACCGTCACGATCACCGGCGGTGGGGCGCGCATTACAAACAGCTCCGCACTTGGCAGTGGCACGAAGACCATTGCCATGCATAACAGCTCGTTAAGTCCACAGCTTCGCCTCGACGGCAGCGGTGTCGCCATCGACCTGCCGGCCACGATCAAATTCACAACCAGCAATCCGAACGGCTCGATCATCAGCGAAGCGGGGAACAACATCCTGCGCGGCGATTTCACGCTGGCGGGTGGCGCGGGCGACACGGCGGTCTTTGTGCAAGCTGGCACACTCACGCTCGCGGGCAACATCGCGCCAAGCATTGAGGTGCGCGGACTCCGGCTCTCCGGCGCGGGCACCGGATTCAGCACCGGTGTCATCCGCGATGGCAGCGCGGCATTCATCCCGACCGTCATTAAAAACGACTCCGGCACCTGGACGCTGGGCGGCGAAAATACCTATTCCGGCACAACGACAGTCAATCTCGGCACGCTCAAACTCGGCCACCCGAGTGCGCTCGGGAATGACGTGGGCGACACCACCGTGGCGTCTGGCGGGATGCTGGATCTGAACGGGCAGACGGGGGTCATTGAAGTCATTACCCTGCGGGGCACGGGCGTGGGAGGAACCGGTGCGCTCGTGAATAACGCGGCCTCCGCCGCGGGCATCGGCAATGGCGGGGCGCTTACCCGTGTCATCCTCGCCTCGAATGCCAGCATCGGCGGCACGGGCGACATCGTCCTCGACACGCCCGTTTCCGGGGGATTCGCGCTTACAAAAAGCGGGAACGGCTCGCTCACGCTGAATGGCGCGAACACCCACGGCAGCACTGCGATCACGGCCGGAACGCTCATTCTCACGGGCTCGCTGAACGGCGCGGTGGCTGTGGCAGGCGGTGTTTTCCAAGGCACCGGCGCCATCACCGGAAACGTTGCCATCAACGGCGGCACCCACGCGCCGGGCAATTCTCCGGGCATCACGCACGTCAACGGCAACTACACTCTCGCGGCCAGCGGGACCCTGCAGTTGGAGATCAACGGCACCACGGCCGGCACCCAGCATGACCAAGTGAAAATCCAGGGCGCGGCCAGCATCATCACCCTGGCTGGCACGCTCGACCTGATCGCCGCCCCCGCGCTCCCCGCGGGCAGTAGTTTCACGATCCTCGACAACACCGGCAGCTCCGCGGTGAGCGGAACGTTCGTGGGTCGGCCGCAGGGGGCTGAATTCTATGATAACAACCAATGGTGGCGCATCAGCTACACCGGCGGCACCGGCAATGACGTCGTCCTGACCCGCATCGCGCCGACGCCATGGCAGAACTGGCAGGCTGCGAACTTCGGCGTGAATACCAACAATGCGGCGCTCGCAGGCGACTTCGCCGACAGTGATCGGGACGGCCTCTCCAACCTCCTCGAATATGCCCTCGGCGGAAACCCGAACGCCGCCTCAACCGCCGTGCTGCCGCGACCCAGCGTTCCCGGCGGCAAGCTTGCGATCACCTTGACCCGCACCGTCGCCAACTCCGACCTCACCCTGACCGTGCAAGGAAGCAACTCCCCCGGAGACCCTTGGGCCGACCTTGCCCGCAGCACCGCCGGAGCGCCATTCACCGCGCTCATCGCCGGGGTCGCCGCCACCGAGTCTGGCACCGGCGCGACCCGCACCGTCGAAGTCCGGGACCTGTATTTCATTGCGGACCCCGCGCACCCCCGCCGCTTCCTCCGCCTTTTCGTCACACGCCCCTAACTTGGCATTCGCCCTCCATGTTTCCCGCCTCCCCCGCCATCAAACCTGCGTGCGAAGTGACGCCAGCCCGAAACGCGCGAAGCCCCGGTAGGGCGATGCGTCCCCGCAGCGCTGCGCAGCATCGCCATTGACGCGCGCTTCCCAGCCATCGGCAGAAGCTGGGAGGCCAACTGGGCCGAGCTCACGCCCTTCTTCGACTACCCGCCGGAAATCCGCAAAATCATCTACACCACCAACGCCATCGAGTCGCTC
>Ga0136639_10000353_pt1 | contig 14966 bp, 12 predicted proteins | sample AntDrymUQ8592106_2_FD_113739 | JGI IMG/M metagenome (GOLD analysis project Ga0136639, IMG submission 113739) | Polar desert sand microbial communities from Dry Valleys, Antarctica - metaG UQ859 (21.06) | ecosystem: Environmental > Terrestrial > Soil > Desert | place: Antarctica: Dry Valley...
GTTATATTTACGCCCGATAGAATAGTAGGTTTCTTTGGCTTCGACCTTATGAACTATTGTTTTTTTTCCGTTAAGGTTTTCAACACTTATCGAATCTATTTTTATTGATGCATTTGCTTTACACGCGAAAACTATAAAGCAAAGTGAAATCACTAGTCGTATGTGCATTTATGAAATTTGTTAAAAGTTAGCAATTATATTAAATATGTAACTATTTCCCCTTTATTCCTGATATAGAACAAGTGATTTTGCTGAATAAAGAACGCTTCAGGTTGTAGTTTCTGTATACCAGAAATCAATATGTCGTCTATTAATACCCTATCTCCCTGATATACAATCAATCTTTGTTTTAAATAATCATTTTCAACTTCATGGAAACTGAGAAAAACCTTATCAGAATATCGCAATGTGGATAATTCACCGGCTACAGCTCCATGATCAATAAATGATGGGATTGTAAATGGACGATTAGTTTCCGGAAAAATTATACGCGGATAACTTGCACCTTCAATTGGCAGCGCTATATCTTCTGCTGTCAGGTGATCGATCCAATAGTATTTTCGTGGCTGGAATCTAGAATCATATACCTGCAGACCTGCGTCTTTAGCCTGGTTTAAGGAAATATTGAATTTTTGCCATATAACAGACCCGTCTTCAATATTTATTGATAAAATGCCCTTAGATTCAGGAGTTTCCGCATGTTCATAAGCGTTGAGAACCAGGTTCTTTCCTCCAGCAAAGGCGAGGCTCAGGTTCCAGCTTTCCTCGTAAACATGTTCCTTAAAGTAAGTTTGACCCGTAATAAAATTGAAAGCGCTGAAAAGAACTTGTTTAGGATCTGTTTTGCGTGTTTCTATAGCAATAACACCACTTGTATGCACTTTAACCTTCCAAATCATTCCTGAAAATCTTTCCGATAAGCTTGGCTGAAGTGTATTATTATTTGGACGCATGAATGGCAAAAATACGGCAAATCCACTGTTTTATATAAAAGAAAGCTAATTAGGTGGTTGGGGCAGGAAATTTGTATGAAGTTATTGGAAAATATTTTAACCAAACGTAATCACCATGAACGCAAAAGAAATAAGCCTTGAAGAAAAAGAAGTACGACCAATTGTAGATCAATTGAACGACCTTTTAGCAAATTACCATGTTCATTATCAAAAACTTCGTGGCTGTCATTGGAATATAAAAGGGCCACATTTTTTTACCCTTCATATTAAGTTCGAGGAGCTTTATACGAATGCACAACTGACAATTGATGAGCTAGCTGAACGGATTCTAACACTTGGAAAATCGCCATATAGTACATTTACAGACTATATTAAAATATCGAAGATAAAGGAAGTTAATACGATCGGAATGAAAGACAGTGATATGGTACTGGCTGTCCTTGATGATTTCAGTAATCTGATAGAACTTGAACGGGAAATAATGACAACGACTGCTGAAGCCGGAGATGATGGGACCAACGATCTAATAAATAAATTCATGCAGTTCAAAGAAAAGAATACCTGGATGTTAAGATCATTTGCAGGTAAAAACTAGTAAGTCCGGAAATAGTTAAGCCGCCCATTCGCTAATGGGCGGCTTAATTATTATACCTCTTTTAAAAACGAGTGCCAACGGTTAGAAAAACATTGTGCCTGGTATTTTTTAACGACGCTACCGGCCCTGTGCCGTTGTTAAGCGTGTATGGTTTAAAGTCCGTATTTGAATCTACGTTCTGGTATGTAAGGTCAACATAATAGTTCTTAACCCGGTATCCGAGGCCGCCACTGTAGGTGTTGATATTTAGATCGGTGTCAGTAAGATTTCTATATGGATTTCCCTGTACTCCGTAACCAGCCCTTACCATGAGACTCTCGATTTTATATTCTGCTCCCAGACGATAGTTGACTGCACTTTTGTAATTATTTAACACTTCACGGTTATTATCGCTAATCACGTCACCACTATTATTATCTATTGGAAGGAAATTGATGGTTGAATAATCAATAAAATCTACATCCGCAGAAATAAAACCCTGATTATTAATGAAATATCCGATTCCTCCACTTAATTTCATTGGTGTACGTAGTTTATAACTAAAGTCATAAACTTCTTCATCATTTAAATATTCTTTCGCACCATTTACATTTTTAGTGTACCGGGTATCTAGCTTTTCAGCATAGCTATCGTCAATCGTGTACCAGGTTGGGCTTTGGAAAGTTGCTCCAAGCCGCACGTTAGGTGAAGGCTTGAAAATTGCACCCAGCTTTGCATTGATTCCCGAACCCTGGGTTTGTTGTCGTTGCTTAAAAGAAAGTAGATAGTCGCTGGCTTCAGTTACATTATATCCATCTTCTTTGTATTCTGAATAAGATTTATAGTTGATGCTTGCAAGTCCGATACTGGCGCCGATATAAAACTTATTCTCATAGTTTGCGCCAAAAGCAAAGTTCAGTTCAGACTGAGAACCCGTCCTATCCGTATTATTTGTCTGTATATTATTCACATCCGTTTCGGGAAAATAGTAACCAGAAGCATCATAACCTATCAAATAGTTATCATACGCCATTCGTTCCAATGTACCCACCGGAAGCGTACCAGGAGCGCCGTAGTTATCTGTAGCTATTTCGGAATAGTAATCGGCAACAGAATTTACTCCATTTGTTCCTGAAAAGTTAACATTATTACCATATCCTTTTGTTCTGTTATACCCCAGTCCAAAATTAAAGCTAATCCAACCTTTATCAAGAGATGCACCCTTCGGTTTTGTTACCGTTGAATTCCATACAACTGCTGCATGAGCGAGACTCATTTGGTCCTTACGACCCAAGTTCCGCTCTCCTAAGTAATTAGCATCCGAAGTGAAACTATTAAATTCCGGAGTTATGCTAAATTCTGAACGGGTGAATAAACCTAAGCCAGCAGGGTTAGCTCCAACAGAACTAAGGTCACCACCTACGCCTGTCTGCGCGCCGATTGCTTTAAATCTTGCAGTACTGCCGAAAGGTGTTTGGGAAAACCGAAGCGCATCGCCCGAATATTGGGCATATACTTGTCCTGTAGCAGCCACTATGGCCGCCATGGATAATATTATTCTGAAATTCATAAAGGTTTTACTTATAGATATTTAATTTCCTCTCGATGGTGGGGCACCTCCACTGCTGCTACCGCCATTGTCATTGCTACTTCTACTACCACCGCTATTATTGTTTGATGGAGGAGGTGAAGAATTAACCCGCTCAGGTTGAGAAGTCCTTTGCGGCGGTGCTTGTTGTACTCTCTCAGGTCTTGGAGCGGTTGTCGCGGGTCTGCTGTTTCCTGACGATGGAGTTGTAGAAGTTCCTCCATTATAACGTCCTGCCCGACTTCCCTCAGATTGAATAACATTGCCATTGTTGCCATTTCTGATAACACCTCCGGGATTACCACCAGCAACTGCACCGGGATCAATTGGAAAGCCGTCTGTACGTCTTACCGGCCGCGGACGATAATTAGGCGAGGTGTAAACCGGACGATTCACGCCATATCCACCGCCGTAATATCCATTATTACCATAATATCCGCCAAATCCTAAACCGTAAGGGTTATAATAGGAGGTAGTTCCCCAGAAATTGCTATTATAATTGGAACCGTAATATCTCCAGGGGTTATAATTGAAATAACCCCCATTTATACCCACAGAAAGGTTGATTCCAGGGCCGCCATAAAAACTGTAAGGATTATAGTATGGTTCGTAATAGCTGTTGTACATATTCCCATAGCCGTACATATTATGATCATAACCGTACAGGCTACCTCTTCCATAAACATTGCTGTAATAACCTCTCCAGGGAGTATAGTTACGGAATCTATTGATTCTTAAGGCATAATCCTGCGAATATGCATCACCGTATAACTCTTCATCAGTAACATAATCAGACTCCCGTCTAATTTCTGGTTTCGCCTGAGCAATAACCACTACTTCTTCTTTGGCTTTAGCTTCAGAATAATAAACATCATCATTCTGATCAACTTGCTGAGCTGTTTGATTGCTAGTGGCGCATGAGGCCATGAATAATAGCGATGAGATGGCTAGTAGGTATGTGATTTTAGTTCCCATAACGGTAGATATTTGGTTTATAATTAACGTTTAAATTTAAGACGATAGTATTCATCGAATGGTTGCATATCAAAAATTATAATACCTCATGTAGTTTTATAACTTTGCAGACACGCAGTTTAATTACTAAATATACGAAATTTATTCCGTTTCAAGTTATGAGCAAGGGTTTAACAAGCAGAGAAGACGATTATTCACAGTGGTATAATGAACTTGTTACAAAAGCAGACATGGCCGAGCACTCCGCTGTCCGTGGTTGTATGGTAATAAAACCTTATGGGTATGCAATTTGGGAAAACATGCAGGCCGCGCTCGATAAGATGTTTAAGGATACGGGGCACAGTAACGCGTATTTTCCATTATTTATTCCTAAATCTTTTTTTTCTAAGGAAGCATCCCATGTTGAGGGTTTTGCTACTGAATGTGCGGTTGTAACACATTATCGATTAAAGAATGACGGAAATGGAAATATTGTTGTTGATGAGGATGCAAAACTCGAAGAAGAACTTATTGTAAGGCCCACATCCGAGACTATAATCTGGAATACCTATAGAGGCTGGATCCAATCTTACCGCGATCTACCTATTCTGGTAAATCAGTGGGCTAATGTGGTACGATGGGAAATGAGAACCAGGCTTTTCTTGAGAACCGCAGAATTTTTATGGCAGGAGGGACATACCGCACATGCTACATCTCAGGAAGCTATCGAGGAAACCGAACGTATGCTTGACGTATATGCTGATTTCGCCGAAAACTGGATGGCATTACCGGTAATTAGGGGTAAAAAAACTGCTAGCGAACGATTTGCCGGAGCGCTGGACACCTATTGTATCGAAGCCCTAATGCAAGACGGAAAAGCCCTTCAAGCTGGAACAAGCCACTTTTTAGGACAGAATTTCGCGAAAGCATTTGATGTTAAATTTACCAGCAAGGAAGGGAAACTTGATCACGTGTGGGCTACGTCATGGGGAGTTTCAACAAGACTGATTGGCGCTCTGATTATGGCACATTCAGACGATTCTGGTCTGGTACTGCCACCAAAACTTGCCTCAATCCAGGTGGTTATTGTTCCAATCTACAGGTCGGATGAAGAACTGGAAAAGATTTCCCAACTCGCAAAAGAAATAGCGACCGACCTTAAACTCAAAAACATCTCTGTTAAATACGATGACAGAGATACACTTCGCCCGGGCTTTAAGTTTGCAGAGTATGAATTAAAAGGGGTTCCAGTGCGTCTTGCAATTGGCGGCAGGGATCTCGACAACGGTACCATAGAAATAGCACGAAGAGACACCAAAGAGAAACAAACGATATCGAGGGAAGGATTAACCTTCCATATAGAAAACTTGCTGGTTGATATGCAGCAGAATATTTTCGACAAAGCTCTGAAGTTCCGGGAGGATAACACACGGGAAGTTAATTCATACGACGAGTTTAAAACTATTCTTGATGAGAAAGCTGGATTTATTTCTGCTCATTGGGATGGCACTCCAGAAACTGAAAAGCAGATCAAAGATGAAACAAAAGCAACAATTAGATGTATTCCATTGAATAACAAGCAGGAAGAAGGATTTTGTATGGTTACTGGAAAACCATCTTCGCAAAGAGTATTATTTGCAAGAGCATATTAAATAATTGTTAATGGTTAATTGTTAATTATTGATTAAGGATAAATCACCGTTAATAATTAACAATTAACCATTAATCATTAAAATTAGTGTATGACAGATATTACTTCTTATGATCATATTCTGAAGCTACTTGAAGATAAGGCCGTCCTCAAGCAGCAAATATTCAGTACAACATTAGACGTATTTAACAGGTTTAAATCCGAATTGGAGAGTATAGGAACCAGAATGCGGACTGATTTTCAAGATAAAAATCCCAGAGTTGAAATCTCTTTTTCAGATAAAGGGGATTTTGAAGCGCAACTAAAATTTTCAGGTGATGTTTTAGTTATATCAATGCATAGCAATGTGTTCAGTTTTCCACCGGTACATGCAGTAAACAAACTGGCTTATGTTAAGGAGGACCCTGCAAGAAAATATTGCGGAATAATTCATATTCATAACTTTTTGGCCGACTCATTAAAATACAATCGAACGTCGGATATGGGCTACCTGCTCGGCAGGATTTTCATAAATAAGGATGAACATTTTTTCGTGGACGGACAAAGCCAGCTAGGCTTTTTATTCAACTCTTTTGGAAAAGGGAAGATCAAGAAAGCGCAGATTGTTGAAATTCTGCAACTGGCGATTGTCTATTGTATGGATTTTGATCTTTTAACTCCGCCATTTGAAACTGTCAGACAAATAACACTTCAGGAAAAGGAATTTATGGGCGCCAATTCCGGATACCCAACCGGGAAAAGATTAGGCTACAAATTCAGGACTGAGCTCGATCCGGGTTTGATACCTAATAATCAGAAGAAATAGGAGTTTTGGTTGTCAGTTGCCTGTTGTCATTTGCCAGGCTGGGCGGAGATGGGCGGATAAACTTATAGCACAAGTGCAATTCATTCTGTTGGTATTTGTATTTTTGACTAACGTTATCAAATCTGCATGGACTCGCTAACCTTCAACGAGCCATTGCTAACAAACTATATACTAATGAAATTCGGAACTAAAGCAATACATGCAGGTCAGGAACCTGATCCTACAACAGGGGCTATAATGACCCCCATTTATCAAACGTCTACCTATTGGCAAAAATCGCCGGGTGATAATAAGGGATTTGAATATTCACGCGGAACCAATCCTACACGCCAGGCATTAGAATCGTGCCTTGCTGCATTGGAGAATGCTGAACATGGGTTGGCTTTCTCAAGTGGAATGGGGGCGACAGATGCTGTGATGAAGTTGCTTAGTCCCGGAGATGAAGTAATTACAGGCAATGATTTGTATGGTGGCTCTTACCGGATTTTTACTAAAATATTTGCTAATTATGGTATCAGGTTCCATTTTATTGATATGACCAGAGCGGATAATGTAAAAGCATATATCAATGCAAATACAAAACTAATCTGGATAGAAACGCCAACCAACCCCACAATGCAGATCGTTGATATTGCAGCAGTATCAAGCATCGCGAAAGCAAATAATGTACTCTTGGCTGTAGATAATACATTCGCTTCTCCTTACCTTCAAAATCCGATTGATCTTGGTGCAGACATAGTAATGCATTCGGTAACCAAATATCTTGGCGGCCATTCGGACGTGGTAATGGGTTCTCTTATGTTAAACGATGATGAGCTTTATAAACGCTTATGGTTTATTTATAACGCTTGTGGGGCTACTCCTGGACCGATGGATAGCTTTCTTGTCCTGCGCGGATTAAAGACACTTCATTTAAGAATGAAAGCCCATTGTGAAAATGGAAGACAAATTGCTGAATTTCTCAAGGATCATCCAAAAGTGGACAAGATTTATTGGCCTGGTTTTACGGATCATCCCAACCATGAAATTGCCAAAAAGCAAATGCGGGATTTTGGCGGGATGATTTCAATTACCCTGAAAAATGCAGATCTGGAGGAAACTTATCGTGTAGCATCTTCGTTCAAGGTTTTCGCTCTAGCCGAATCACTTGGAGGAGTTGAATCCCTGATTAATCACCCGGTCTCAATGACGCATGGATCAATTCCAAAAGAGGAACGGGAAAAAGTCGGAGTTACAGACAACCTGCTTCGATTAAGTGTTGGTGTAGAGGATATCGAAGACCTGCTTGAAGACATTAAGCAAGCGCTTTCGTAAGAATTCGGAGGATGACTAATGTTCAACTTTTAAATCTTACATTCAATGATTTAAAGGAATTTTTAGATCAAAGGGTTGATTTTTATAATCGTCCGGACTTTATTGAAAATGATCCTGTTTGTATTCCGCATAAGTTTAAACTTAAACAGGATATTGAGATAATGGGCTTTTGGTCGGCAATGCTGGCCTGGGGACAACGGAAAACTATTATCAATAAGTGCAACGAGCTTATCCGCTTGATGGACGGTGCACCTTATGATTTTATGAAAAATCATGAAGAAACTGACCTCAAACGTTTTTTAGGGTTCAAACACCGTACTTTTAATGATACGGATGCGCTGTATTTTGTTGAGTTTTTTAAACAACATTATAAAGCAAATGAATCTTTGGAATCAGCTTTTGTTCCTGGACTAATCGGTCAGAAAACACCCGTTTTTCGGGATGATTTCTCAAATGTTTCTTTAGTTGGTGATCCATTGGTCAGCCCATCATCGTCACCTTGTTACGCTCATCAAATGGACTCGCGGGTGGTTGAAAATTGCTTGAATTATTTCAGAAGCTATTTTTTTTCCTTACCTGATTTTCCACGTCGGACGATTAAACATGTGTCGTCACCCTTGCAAAAATCAACTTGCAAGCGTTTAAACATGTTTTTCCGTTGGATGGTGAGGAATGATGATAGGGGTGTAGATTTTGGCATCTGGAAATCAATCCGTCCCGCCGATTTGATATGTCCTACTGACCTTCATGTTGAACGTGTTGCGAGAAAACTAAAGCTCATTACCCGAAAACAGGTGGACTGGCAGACAGCACTTGAGTTAACTCACAACCTCCGTCAATTTGATCCGTCCGATCCGGTAAAATATGATTTCGCATTATTTGGCTTGGGAATTGAAGAACAATTCCAAAATCAAATTTTATGAAATACATAATTACCACCGCCCTTTCACTAATCATTTCATTTTCTGCAATTGCACAAAATGATTCCCCTTACAAAACTTCTTTAAAAGCAGATGGTCCAATAATTCTTGGCAGCCTCGGCCTGGGATACCTTGGGCTTAATATGATAAAGAATAAAAAAAGTTTGACTGTAGCAGAAGTTGCAGCCAAATCACCTGCTGACGTTAACGGATTTGACAGATTTAGCGCCGGTGATTTCTCCGACCAAGCTGATAAAGATAGCTATATACCATTTTATGCTTCTTTTGCGGCTCCTGTTGTTATGCTTTTGAATAAAAATGAAAGTAAAAAGGCCGGTCAAATCATGGTTCTGTTCACAGAGTCAATGGCAATCACCGGGGCCATGTTTAGTTTGAGCGCCGGTGCAATTCAAAGAAGCAGGCCGTTTGTTTATGGTACAGGAGCGCCAATGGATAAACGCATGGATAAAGATTCCCAACGATCATTCTACGCCGGCCATACTGCAGCAACTGCGACTGCAACATTTTTCTTGGCTAAAGTCTTTCAGGATTTCAACCCCGATTCGAAAGCCAGACCCTACGTTTGGGCGGCAGCCGCTCTGGTACCGGCGTCCGTTGGATATCTGCGTCTAAGGGCAGGCCAGCATTTTCTTAGCGACAATCTGCTAGGTTATGCACTGGGAGCAGGGGTAGGTATTCTAGTGCCTCAATTACATAAGAAAGGGAGTAACAGCAATTTCAGTCTTAGCCCGTCCATAAACCCGAATTATAAAGGAGCGACGCTGGTGTATAGTTTGAATTAGCGAACTTGCAAATGGACCTAATCTCCGAGAGTTCATATGCTAATTTACACTTCGATCGCGGCGAAGACCGTGATCTCCCTAGCACCAAAAAAAAACTGTCATTCCGGAGGAGGAGGGAACCTTATATTCATCTCGTGGATTTACTCATTTACTCATTTACTCATTTGCAAATTCACTTCTTCGCTTTCAAGGGCTTTATATTGTCGTCCTTTTGTATTTCTTCGATAACCTTGCTGCTCTTCTTTCTCAGCCTTAAGAATGTCATGGGACTTCTTTCCGGCCGTTCATCACCGAGCAAAACACCCCACTGTTTAAACATTTCTGCCCGATCAAAAATGATTTTTAACACTGCTATCATCGGTAGAGCAAGGAACATTCCGGGTACGCCAACAAGACTTCCTCCGATAAACACACCGAGAATTGCAGCAAAGGCATTGATCCTTACTTTAGAACCTACAATTCTGGGCATCAATATATTATTATCAAGGAACTGAACAAAAGCTATAACTCCAAGTACAATAAAAATAGGCCCAATTTCCTGTGAGGAGGTTAAAGTAAGAAGAACACCAATAAGATTTCCTACTAAAGCGCCGACGTATGGGATAAGGTTTAATATTGCAAAGATAACTCCGATTAGCAGGGCATGTTTTATTCCAATAAGCAACAATATCCCACCCAAAAGAACCGTGATATAAGCTATTTGTATAATCAGTCCGATCAAATAGCTTTTAATAATTACCTCGGTTTCTTTCATTACCTCTTCAACTTTTTTATGCTGACTTGTTTCAAACCAGATAAATACGAATCGTAGTAAAAGATTTTTATAGAACAGGAAAAGATAGATGTAAATAGGCATTAGCCCTAAAAAAATAAAAACAGAACCTAGCGAACCTGCTGCACCGCTTGCCATCGCACCAACGTTTGCCAGCATTTTTGAGCTCTGTTCCTGTAAAAACTTAACTTGTTCCTGAGTACTGAAGTTTGTTTTTTGATTAATCCAGTTGCTTAAACTGGTTAAGTGGATAGAAACATTTTTTTGGATAGATGGAAAGTCTGCAACCAGCCTGCTTACTTGTGAGGAGAAGAACCAAACAATAAGTCCCATAAATATAGCGACGAGCAAAATAGGCAGCATTATGGCCAAAACTTCCGGGAATTTGATCCTTCTTAAAAAACGATAGACCGGGAGCAGCATTATGCTAATAAAAAATGCCATTAGGACTGGCATGATGATGCCTTTCCCTAAAACAAGTAACGTCCCTAAAAGACAAAGGCCGAGTAGTTCAATTGATCTTCTTACGGTTAGCGGTAAATTCTTCATAACTAATTTAGTTAATCCATGAACGTGTTAAAAACAATTAAGTTTGATCTGATGAATAATTGAGATTATAAGGTTATATAGCCCTGAGTAATGAAAATTTCATCTACTAATATAACATTAAGCTACAAAATTGAAAGTGGGCGTGCAGGTTTTGGAATTTATAATTCTTATACTACATTTGCGTCGCTTTAGGTTCCCGATTTCACGATCGGAATTAAAAGGGAACCGGGTTAGAATCCCGGACAGTCCCGCTGCTGTGTTCTCCACAACGGTTATCCAATCTTATGGTCACTGTTTCCGCCAGGCGGAGATGGGAAGGCCGGATAAACCGGGAGTAAGTCAGAAGACCTGCCTTGGCTTAACAATTCATAGCTTTCGGGGATTGAAGCTTGAATGGTATTGGTGTACAACAGTGCCATTTCTGTATTCCTTCATTATCTGTTTGCTGTGGGATAAATAACTCACAACAAAATGAAAAGAACTAAATTTTATGTTGTAGCAAGCCTGGGGCTTGTACAATCTCTATTGCTTTACAGCAATGCACTGGGACAGGCTCGGACTCCTGATACTCTTGGTGAAGTGATCGTTACGGCTAGCCGCTCACCAAAAAAGATCTCTGAAATCGGAAAAGTCGCGCGTGTTATCACAGCAGAAATGCTTAGCAAAAGCCAGGGGAGAACTCTCCCCGAGGTGTTAAATAATGTGGCAGGTTTGACGATTGGCGGAAACGGTAATAATCCAGGGGATATTAAATCCGTTTATCTTCGGGGAGCATCAGCTGCTAATACCCTCATTCTTATTGACGGTATTCCTGTAAATGACGTTTCAGAAATTACTGGCGAATATAATATTGCAGCAATTCCCGTTGATCAGGTAGAGCGTGTGGAGATCCTTAAAGGGGGAAATTCAACTTTATATGGTTCTGATGCCGTCGCAGGAGTAATTAACATTATAACTAAAAAAGGTACTGGTAAATTATCTGCTAACGTACTTGCTACCGGCGGAAGCTATAATACCTACAAGCAGGTGTTGGGATTAAACGGCGAAATCGGGACTACATCTGTGTCGTTCACAGCGTCTAACCTTGATTCAAAGAGTTTTTCTACAGCAGCCCCTGGTAAAGGTGAAACTAATTTTGATAAAGACGGTTTCCATCAAAAATCAGTTTCCTTAAATCTGGGACAGAAGCTGAGTAATAAGTTCATTTTAAGTGGTAATTTCCAGGGCAATAATAATCAGGCGGATCTGGACAATGGCGCCTTTGCCGATGCTAAAAACTACACCTACAACAAGACAGCTTTTTTAGCGGGATCGGGAGGGAAGTACTCACTTAATAAGGGAGCCTTAGGGGTCAATCTAAGTCAAAATAACGTGAGGAATACCTATAACAACAAAGGATCTGTTACAAATAATGGCGGCAAAATCAGCCATCTTGAAAGTAACCTTAATTATGCTTTCAATAGGTTCTTAGATCTGGCAAGTGGAGTGAGTTATCGCTTTTCCAGAACCGACCAGCATAATTCATTTAGCCCGCCGTTATTTGCAAATAACAATATCAAAAGCCTGTTTACTTCCTTGTTTATCAGATCTAATAGCGGTTTTCAAGCGGAATTAGGCGGCCGGATGAATGATCACAGCCAATATGGAAGCAATTTTACATATACTATTAACCCATCGTATCTTATAGAAGACAAATATAAACTCTTTGTCAATGTGTCTTCTGCATACAGAGTTCCGTCTTTGTATCAGTTGTTTTCTCAGTACGGAAATCTGAATCTTGAACCCGAAACTTCTGTATCCTATGAAGCAGGCTTCGATTTCAATTTTACAGATAAACTGAATTTGGCGCTATCTTATTTTAAGCGGGATATTGACAATGTTATAGATTTCGGTCAGATCAGGCCAGGAGTGTTTGGGTATATCAATCAGAATAATCAAAAAGATAACGGTTTCGAAGTAGAGTTAGGATTTAAACCATCTGCTTTGATCAAATTGAACGCTTTTTATGCTCACGTAGATGGGAAAGTTACTACACCTTCCAGCCAAGTTTTTAATTTGTTCAGACGACCTAAAGATTCATTTGGTCTGACTGCTGGTTTTGATATCAGTGAAGAGTTTTCGCTAAACCTCATTTACAAATATACTGGCGACAGGAAAGACCGGTATTTTGATAACTCCACTTTCAAAACTGTGGATGCAAATATGGATGCTTACAATATGGTGGATCTGTATGCTCAGTTTAAGCCGGCAAATCGGCTGACAGTATTCACAGATGTAAAAAATATCTTAGATAAGCAGTATGTAGATTTCTCTGGATATACTACAAAAGGCCTCAATTTTAACGCCGGCGTCAGACTGGAGTTTCAATAATATACAATTTGTTTAAAGGCTGTGGAGCCCGTCCGGCCACTCTGTTCGGACGGGCTTACATGAGCTTTTATTCACAAATATGACGAAATTGACAGTATCTTTAATTTATATCAGACATCTTCACGGACAACAGTAATAGCCGATAAAAAATGATTAAAAGAAAATTTTACTCATACGCGGAGTAGAAGATACTTTCAACAAATACTTTCATCATGAAAAGCGCTTATTTTGTAATTATATTTTCAACTCTTTTCCTTAATGGTTACTCACAAATTGAAAATTGTGAAAATCTTGTATTTGAAGGGGCCGGAATGAGAGGTATTGCCTATTCTGGCGTTATACGGCAATTTGAAAAATCCGGATTAAGTAATAATATCAAAAAAGTTGGTGGGACATCGGCAGGGGCCATTACTGCATTAATGTTTTCATTAGGTTATAATTCAGACGAAATTTACGATATTATTTCTGGAACAAAATTTCAGAAATTTAATGACGGGGAATTTATCTTTTTCGGAGGCTTCGCAAGGTTAAATGGAAAATACGGTTGGTATAAAGGAGATAATTTTATTAAATGGCTTGAAAAAATAATAAAAAGCAAAACAGGAAACTCTGAAATAACTTTCAAAGAACTTCAGGACGAAGGTTTTAAACAGCTGTATGTTACGGGTACGTCTTTGAATAAGCAGAAACTTTTAATTTTTTCTTCAGAAACATATCCGCAAATGAAAGTAAAAGATGCTGTGAGGATTTCAATGTCTATTCCACTTTATTTTGAAGCAGTATTTATAGACAGCATAGGGCGGGTTTATAAAAAGCATCAGGGGGTTGAAAACCTTGACGTCGTTGTAGATGGTGGTATCATGGGGAACTTTCCAATATTTATGTTTGACAGTATAGGTATCGACTCATTTAATAATAAAATAAGAATACCAAATTATAAGACCATTGGAGTACGGATTGACTCTGACTTACAAATTAAAAGTGATTCCGTGGACAAAGAGTTAGTTCCAGTTCAAATTAGTAATATTGGTGATTATTTGCAGGCATTTTATCTGATAATACTGGAAAATCTTAATCGAAATAAATTAATTCCTGAAGACTGGGAACGAACAATATCTGTTTCATCGGCGGGAATTAGTCCCAAAATTAGAAAATTAACCAAAGAAGAAAAAGAAGCACTAATTTTTAGTGGTGAGCAACACACTTTACAATTTATAAAAAAAAATAAATAGTGCCTGACACCCGCTATCAACAGTCGGCGCCTCAGTATTCATCCCGACCCCAGTGGTCCGGGGAAATCAAGATGTTATCTTCATCTATAACAAGTTATGCCTAAAAAAGCAGTTGTTTTAACCGGAGCAGGCATTTCTGCAGAGAGCGGATTAAAAACTTTTCGGGATGCAGGCGGATTATGGGAAGGACACAACGTTTATGATGTGGCAACTCCTGAAGCGTGGCAGCGGGATCCCGTACTTGTTCAGCAATTCTACAATGAGCGTCGGAAGTCAGTTCTTGCTGCGGAACCAAACGATGCGCATCTTGCTTTGGTCAAGCTGGAGGAAAAATATGATGTCAAAATTATTACCCAAAACATAGACGACCTACACGAGCGAGCCGGATCAACCGAAATAATACATCTTCATGGCATCATTACAAAATCTCAATCGGATAAAAGACCAGACCATACCTACGAAATAAAAGGATGGGAATTAA
>Ga0136639_10000354_pt1 | contig 14957 bp, 14 predicted proteins | sample AntDrymUQ8592106_2_FD_113739 | JGI IMG/M metagenome (GOLD analysis project Ga0136639, IMG submission 113739) | Polar desert sand microbial communities from Dry Valleys, Antarctica - metaG UQ859 (21.06) | ecosystem: Environmental > Terrestrial > Soil > Desert | place: Antarctica: Dry Valley...
GCGGTTTCGGGTTCACCCTTTGGGTGAGTGGCACGACGGGAGGTGGACTTCGGCATCTCCAATAGTTTCCATCACTTGCCGGCTTTTGCAAGCACGGATCAAGTTTCAACTGCCGAAAATAGGTTCATACAACCCCCAACTGATGTGAATTGGGGAGACCTTACCATGTATTTTGCTGGGTGATCAATAAATTTTTTTAATGGCGCTAATGGTGGACGAAACGGTAGACTGTTTCGAATTTACCTTTCGGTGCACAGCTAATGCTCGAGGAAGTGGACGAGGACGGGCGGTTCGGCCGGACGGGTCCGGGAATGGGTTTGGGCCGGTGGGCGCTTCGTTCGTTTGGGCTATAAAGGGTTGCCCGGTGCTTTTCTTGACGATGCGGACTTCGCCGCCGCTCGCTAAGGTCTTGAGCTTGTCCCTGGAGTCGTCTGCCGCCTGGACGCTCAAAGAGACACAATAGGCTGATCAGGATTTGGTCGAGTGCCGGTTGTGGGCCAATGGGCAGGAAGTGCTGCTGGTACCGAAGACGCTCAACCTACTTGTGTTTCTGACCAAGCACCCCAATCTGCTATTTAGTCGCGAAGAATTGGTTGAGGCGCTGTGGCGCGGAGTTTACGTCGACGATCATGCTTTGTCGGTGCAGATTGTGGAACTGCGCCGGTTTCTTGGCGACAACCCCAAGGCACCTCGTTATATCGAGACGAGGGCTCGGCTCGGATATCGGTTCCTTCTTCAGTTGGCTCCGCCGGCGCTGATCCCCGTTGTTCTTCCTGCTGTTCCGATTCGCTCCGGAGACGCACTATACACAAAGCGGGCAGTAAAACATCGCCTATCAAGTAATCGGCTCAGGACCGGTCGACTTGGTGTTCGTGATGGGATGGGTTTGTCATGACGCCGCAGTGAGAGGATTGGCAGCTGTTTACGGTGAGCGCCTGTTAGGGCGACGAGAGGCTATGTTGGTCCCCTCTCGTCACTTCCGGATTTATTTTAGAAGGCGTACAGGGTGGTGAGCGGTGCCTCAGTGGCGGGGCCGGCACCAACAGTTGCTTCTTCTTCCATCCCTTGCCCGCCGATCTGCCGACACATGATACCAGCATCGCTGAGTGAAATTTCGAATTCAGAGGGCCGCGGGAGAGATCCCTGGATGAGGGCTTCCGAGAGCGGGTCCTCAATGTACTTCTGGAGCGCCCGGCGAAGGGGCCGCGCGCCGTAGCTGCGGTCTCCGCACGTTTTTTCCAGAATGTATTTCGCAGCGTCTTCGCGCAGATTGATCTTGATCTGCTTGGTAGCCAAGTTCACATTGATCTGAGCGACGAGTAGGGTGATGATTTGGAGCAGGTCCTCCTCGCTCAACGACATGAACAGAATCACCTCGTCGAGCCGGTTGAGGAATTCGGGGTTGAAGGCCCGTTTGACCTCGCTCATCACCTGCTCCTCGATCTTGGCGGGCACGCCCTGGCCAGGAGAACTGAAGCCTAACTGAGACTTCTTATCGAGGAAGCGGGCGCCGAGGTTCGACGTCATGATGATGATCGTATTCTTGAAGTCGACCGCATTGCCGAGCCCGTCGGTTAACTGGCCATCTTCAAAAACCTGCAACAGAATGTTGTAGATGTCGGGATGTGCTTTCTCGATCTCATCAAGCAGAATGATGGAATAGGGCTGGCGCTTCACCCGTTCGGTAAGCTGGCCGCCTTCTTCGTAGCCGACATATCCGGGAGGCGAACCGATCAATTTCGACACCGAATGCTTTTCCATGTACTCGGACATATCGAAGCGAATCAAGCTTTTTTCACTACCGAAGAGGAAGTCGGCGAGGGCACGGGCGACCTCGGTTTTGCCGACGCCGGTGGGGCCTAGGAACAGGAACGAACCCGCCGGGCGCTTGGGCGATTTCAGGCCGGCGCGGGAGCGGCGGATCGCTCGGGCGAGGGCGTTGATCGCTTTCTCCTGACTGACAACGCGTTTGTGGAGCTCTTCTTCAATCCGAAGCAGCTTCTGGATCTCTTCTTCCTTAATCGAAGTCATCGGGACACCGGTCCAGCGGGCGACCACGTCTTCGATGTCGTCCTTGGTTACGGTGCCGGTGGAGGCATCGTCCAAGTTGTACTTCTCGCGGAGTTGGCGCAGGTTCTCGCGTTCCTTGCGTTCTTCGTCGGAGTAGAAGCGAGCCTTTTCGAACTCGTGATTGGCGATGGCGTTCTCCATCCGATGGACGATGAACTTGATCCGCTTTTGGATTTCGGAGACCTCGGCGGGCAAAGTGGTCTGCTTGAGCTTGACCCGGGCACCGGCTTCATCGATCAGGTCGATGGCCTTGTCGGGCAGAAAACGATCGGGGATGAAGCGGCTGGAAGCGTAGACAGAGGCCTCGATTGCCTCGTCGGTATAGGCGACGGCGTGGAACTTTTCGTAGCGTTCCTTGATGCCGTACATGATCTTGATCGCATCGCTTTCATTGGGCGGGGGAACTTTGACGGCCTGGAAACGGCGTTCGAGCGACCGATCCTTTTCGATCGATTTGCGATATTCGGCCGGGGTGGTGGCACCGATGCACTGGATTTCGCCGCGGCTCAGCGCTGGCTTCAAAATATTGGCCGCATCCAAGGAGCCTTCGGCCGAACCGGCTCCGACGAGCGTATGCAACTCGTCGATGAAGATGATGGCATTTTGATTTTCCATCAGCTCTTTCATGATCGTCTTCAATCGTTCTTCGAACTGGCCGCGGTACTTGGTGCCAGCGACAATCAACGAAAGATCCAGTGCGAGAATCCGTTTATCAGCCAGGAAAGACGGTACGTCGCCATCGGCGATGCGTTGGGCGAGACCTTCGACAATTGCCGTCTTGCCGACGCCCGGTTCGCCGATCAGAACTGGATTGTTCTTGGTGCGCCGGCAAAGAATTTGGACCACCCGCTCGACCTCAAAGTCGCGGCCAATCAGCGGATCCAACTGCGTATCGATGGCCGACTGGGTTAGATCGCGACTGAACTCGCTCAGCAGCGAGCTTTCTTTCGGCCGGCTGGAAGTAATCTTCTCGGAACTGGACCGGGCGATTTCTTCGCGAACCTGGCTCAGGCGAAGGCCGCGTTCGTGCAGGATCTCGGCTGCAAAGCATTTTTCTTCGCGCAGCAAGCCGAGCATCAGATGCTCGGTGCCGATATGTTTGTGGCTCAACCGCTCGGCTTCTTCGGCACCATAGGCGAGCACGCGCTTGCACTCGTGGCTCAGCGGCAGGTCGACCGAGGTGGAGACCTTTTCGCGGATTGTGGTGTGCGCTTCAATCTGTTTGCGGATCGATTCGATGGCGGCATGCGAACGCAGAAAACGGTTCGCCAACGCCTTGTCCTCGCGAAGCAATCCCAACAGCAAATGCTCAGTCTCTATGTAGGGACTTCCGAACTGCGAGGCTTCGTAGCGGGCGAAGAAGATCACCCGGCGCGCTTTCTCTGTATATCGTTCAAACATTTGCTAATTCTCCATTCTGCAAACACAAGACCCGGTCGCAGGACCGGGCAAAATTCGGGTTGTGGGTGACGTAGACCGAAGTCAACCCGTGGGTCCGGTGCAAATCGCGGAGTAGGCCCCCGATCTTTTCCCCGGTCCGTTCGTCCAGATTCCCGGTTGGTTCATCGGCCAATAGGTACTTCGGCCGACCGACCAAAGCCCGCGCCAACACGACTCGCTGCTGCTCGCCGCCGGACAATTCGCCGGCCCGATGATGCGCGCGAGCTCGCAACCCAACCTCGTCCAACCTTTCCAACGCCTCCCGCGAGGCTACCGCGTGCGGAACCCCACGGATGAGTAATGGCATCATTACATTCTCTTCGGCAGAAAACTCCGGCAGCAGGTAGTGAATCTGCCAAACAAAACCAACTTCCCGATTTCGAAATTCGGCGAGCTGTTTTTCGGTCAGCGTTTGCAGATCGCGGTCGCCGCAAAAAATCTTGCCCTTCGACGGGCGGTCCAGACCACCGAGACAGTGCAGGAGAGACGATTTGCCAGCGCCGCTGGCTCCTGTCAGCGCCACCCGCTCCCCCTGAGCCACCGAAAAAGTCAGATCCGCAAACACGGTAAGGTCGTTCGCACCGGACTGGTACGTCTTCGTTAACCCTTCCGTGCGTATGGCTACCTGATCCACCTTAATTTCAGGCTAGCACCAATTTCATCGAAGCATTAGCCACGCGTGGGCATAACGACGCCCAAATTCCCGCAATGAGGTGGAATCGAAGTGAATTCCGTCCTCTTTCGCCTTCAAACCGCCGGAACTGACGAAAGCGACCTGGGGCAGCCTGACAACGAGCGAGGCTAACTGCTCGCTGACGGCCTGGTAGTTCGGCTTGAACTGCCCCAGTTCCCCCACGACGATGGGCACGTTGCCCACCTCCTTTCGCAAGGCTTTCATGACGATTAGCCAGCGTTCCGCGTAGGTACTGTCGAGGCCCGCACTCGAATCGGCTTCGCCTTGGTGCCACAAAATACCGCGGAGCCGCCCGCCGGCGGCTTGGGCTCGTTCCACCGCATTTGTAAAATGTTCGCTGCCCGGCGACCATTCCCGCAGACTCGACCCCCCGAAGGCCGCCGGGACCAGCCCGATTTCCTTCAGGCCATCCTGCTTTTGGAGGGTCGAGGCAAACGAACGGCCGAGACCGACGCCGACGATCGCCGGCTTGTCAAAGTGCAGCGGGTCAATGGCCGGAGCCCACGTCTTTTCTTTTGTGAAGACCGAGACTCCGGGTAAGGGCAGCTTGTCTTGCGCCTCGACGACGCCTCGACCAGCCATGTTCGACTGACCGGTGAGCAGAAAGACATCGCGACTGCTTTGTGCAAACAGGGGGCTGGCGAGAGTGGGGACGAACCAACGGCGCGTCATCTTCCTAACACCATTCATCACACCACTAATTTCCAGGGTCCGCGCTCCTCGCGCTTCAAGAACTTCCTCGCTTCGGGCTGCACGATGGTCTGTTTGGCGTCATCCCAATCGACCTTTACCTTCGAGCGCAACGCGATGTTGGCAAGCAGGCAGGTGGCGGTCGATTTGTGGCAGATCTCAATATCGGAGTTGGGACTTTCGCGGGTCTTCACGCACTGCAGGAAGTTAGCCCAATGGGCCATGCCGGAGTTGTTCGTGCTCTTGACTTCGATCACTTCGCCGGGACCCTCCGGATGGATGCGGTAGAGCGAGCGGTCGACGAACAGGGTGGCCTTGGTTCCGTGAAACATGGTGCCGTAGCTTTGCTTGAACATCGAGTTGCCGTTGAACATACGGTTCTCGTAGTGAGCTAGAAAGCCGGGAAATTCGTAGACGGCGGTCAGGGTGTCGGGGGTCTCGCGGTTGTCCTTAATCTGGAATTTGTCCCCCAAGGCGACGACGGACTTCGGCATCGGCTCGCCCATGCCCATGCGGGCGATGTCGAGGACGTGCACGCCCCAGTCGGTCATCATGCCCCCGGCGTAGTCCCAGAACCAGCGGAAATGCGAGAAGTTTTTTGGGTCGACGCCGAACCGGTTGGCGTTGAAGGACCGCTTGGGCGCCGGGCCGAGCCACATGTCCCAATCGAGGTCAGAGGGCGGAGCGGCATCGGGTGGGTTGCCGATCCCTTCTGGTTTGGCGTTGCCGTAGTTCCAGGTTTTGACGACGGTGACGTCGCCGAGGTCGCCGCTTTTTACGACGTTGCAGGCTGCGATGAAATGGTCGCCGCTGCGTTGCATCGTACCGCCCTGGACGACTCGCTTGTACTTGCGGGCCGCCAGAATCATTTTCTGTCCTTCTTCAATCGTGACGCTGGTGGGCTTTTCGACATAGACATCTTTGCCCGCCTTACAAGCTTCAATGGTCATGTAGGGGTGCCAGTGATCGGGGGTAGCGATGCAGACGATGTCGACGCTTTTGTCGGCAATGATTTCGCGGAAATCCTTAATCATCCGGGCGGCACCGCCGGGTTGTTTGGTCGTCATCGCGCCGGCTAATTCAAGGTTCGGCTGGTAGACGTCACAGACGGCGCTGACGTGAAGATTGTCCTGTTTCAGCGCAATGCCGAGATTGCCTCGACCCATGCGGCCCATGCCGATGAAAGCCGCGTTGATCTTGTCGTTGGCACCGCGCGATTGTCCGGTAAACAGGTTCGTTGTGTAGGCTACGCCGGCGGCCTGTAGCAACGCACGACGACTGGATTCTTGGGGCATCAGCAAAGCCTATCATGTCGCGGGCCCGTAGGATCATCCGAATTCGAAGCCGCAGATGGCGCTGGCCGGGACATCGGGTATTGCCGCGCCGCGACGCATCCGGGTGAGTTCGCGAACGCAGCGAAAGCCGTAGCGATGGGCGAGGGTGACGGCCTCGCTATCGGCGGGAAAGAGGTCCCAATAGATGGCCTCGCCGCCTCGGCGGGCGATCGTGAATTGGAGTGCCGTTTCCACACCTGGGCCGACCCAAGGGCCGAAGTACCAGGCTTTGCGGCCGGGGCGGCCGATGGACTGGCAGTCGCCGGTCAGTGCGGCGAGCAAACGGGCGTCGTAAACAGCGGGGGCGCGGGGGCGCTCCCACCGTTCAATGGGCTGTTCGTCGATGAAGCCTAGTTTTCGGTAGAGGGGCGCGCCCATGACGGTCGCGTCGAGCCGGAAAGATTTAGTGTTGATTTGGAGGGCTTCTTCGACAAGTTGGGTCGCGAAACCGCGTCCGCGAAAATCGGGCGCGGTGAGGACCATGCCGATCCAGACGACCCCGTTGGAATGGCGGACGGCGGTGGTGGTGGCGAGGAGGTGGGAGCCCTCGAAAACACCCCAACAGGATTCGGGCGCGAGGTTGATGATCCGCTCCCAATCGGCGGGGGTTTGGTTCCAATCGGCGGCCTCAACCAGGCGCATCGCGGCGGGAATATCGTGTAAGCCTAAGAGGTGAATCTCGCTCATGGGGTGAGGAACCATCCTATATCCTAATCGATGAACCTTGCGCACAACGGACACGCTTCGGCACGGCAGGATGGGCGAGTTCCCCGTTCGCTTGAGCCGTGCCTTCGCGGCCTGCGCGCTTTTGAAGAATTCGCGCACACGGACACGCTCCCGCACGGCAGGATGAGCGAGTTCCCCGTTCGCTTAAGCCGTGCCTTCGCGGCCTGTGCGCTGACAGGGGCATTGGTTCGTGGCTCTGGCCCTAGCTCGCTGCTTGTGTTACCGTCTTTTTTACTCTCCTCATCATGAACCGCCGGACTTGGCTCGCTCTATCGACCGCCGCTGCTCTTCCCGCGCAGGAGAGCCGCGTTTATCCCGGCGTTGCTTATCGCAACTATTCGCGGTGTCTGCCTGACTACCTGAAGGGCCTCGCCGAGGCGGCTTACACCCGTCGCCGGGCGGAGATTGAAAAGCTGGCGACGCCAGAATTGATTGCGGAACGAAAGCGTTGGGCCCGGCAATCGTTTTGGTCGTTAATCGGCGGCCAGCCAGAGCGAACGCCCCTAAATAGCCGGACCGTCGGAACGATTCAGCGGGGTTCCTATCGCATCGAAAAAGTGATCTACGATGCTCGCCCTGGGCTGCCCGTAACCGCCAATCTGTACGTACCGAGTCGAGGCCGCGGGCCATTTCCCGCCGTGCTGCTCCAGATGGGCCATAGCCCGTTGGGCAAAGCCTACACAACCTACCAGCGCTGTGCGCAGGGCTTGGTGCAACTTGGCTTTGTCGTACTCGGCTTTGATCCGCAGGGCCAGGGCGAGCGGGTCTACTATCCTGATTCTTCGGGAAAAGTTAGCCGGCTAGCTAGCGCTGATGACGAACATTCGACGCCCGGGCGCCAGATGCTGCTGACCGGCGACACCGTCACGCGGCTGCAAACGTGGGATGCGGTTCGTTCGCTCGACTATCTGCTTGCGCTGCCATACGTGGACCGCCGCAACGTGGCGACGACCGGGCAATCGGGCGGCGGTACGATCTCGATGTTTTTAATGGCGGTGGATGATCGGCTCTCTTGCGCGGCGCTGGCAAGTGCGAACACCGAGAACTTCGCATGCGCCAATTTCGAGGCACCAGGTTCGACTGACGACGCCGAACAGAACCTGATCGGGGCAGGCCCGTTGGGCTTCGATCGGTGGGATACGCTTTACCCGTTTGCGCCCAAGCCGCTGCTGGTCAGCGTCAGTGACAAAGACTTCTTGGGTACTTACAGCCCTCATTATTTAACCAGTGGTTGGGAAGAGTTCCAGCAGCTCCAAAAGATATATGGCACTTTAGGCAAGGCCGACTATCTCGCATGGGGCGGCACGGCGCTGCCGCATTCGCTGGAGTACGACAGCCGGCTACAGATCTACAACTGGTTTTTGCGCTGGATGAAGTCCGACGCTCGTCCGGTGACCGAGGAGCCGCCGACCAAAGTGGAGACGCCCGAGGCGCTGCAATGCACCGATTCGGGCAATGTGATCAAATCTTTGCAATCGCAGACGCCTTTTTCGATGCAAATGAAGCGGCCCATTCGGCCGCGTCAGGAGTCCCTCGACCGATTGCTGCAACTTGAGCGAACCTCTTACGGGCCGCTGCAGGTGCTGAAGACATTGCCGGGCCGTGGGGTGACGATTGAAGCCGTTGAACTACAGTCGGCCCCAGGCGTGTATGTTCCGGCCTGGGTTTTCTCGCCCCGTCCGAATCGGGACAGCCGGCCGCTTCTACTGCTGCTCGAAGGCGGCGGGAGGAGTACGGCATGGCACGAGGACGAACTGTGCCAGACGCTGGCACGGCAAGGATTCGCCGTCTGTGTGCCCGACCTCCGGGGATTGGGCGACCTGCAGGCGGAAATCGGACCGGGCAATCCCCGCTATACGCGACGCCATAACGAGGAAGAGGAGTATGCCTGGGCCTCGTTGATTTTGGGGAAGCCTCTGCTGGGGCAGCGGGTAAGCGATGTGCTGGCGTTGGTTCGTGGGCTGAAACAGCATCCGGTGCTTGGTTCCCGGTCTATTGTCGTCGCAGCGCAAGGGCGAATGACGGTCGTGGCGCAGTTTGCGGCGGCGCTGACTCCTCAGATCACCCGCCTCTACCTGACCGGCGGCCTAGTGAGTTTCCACAGTATCGCCGAAACGGAGAACTACGGTCACGCTTTTTCCAATTTCGTGCCTGGTATCTTAAACGTAACCGATCTGCCGGAAGTGACGTCGCAGATGGGCACGCGAAAAGTGACCCTGGCCGGCCTGATCGACGGCGCCGGGCGGCGCGTGGATAGCGTCACTGTGCGCAAGGCCTACGAGAAAGTTCGCAATCTTGAAGTTGCCGACCAGCCCAGCTGGACCTCCGAAACGCTCGCCCGCGTTGCCACGTAGTAATACCGGGAACTTTTTGGGCAGTGCTGCGTATCTGTTCGCATGCGCTTGTTCCTGCTTGCCCCCTTCGCTCTTTTCCTGGCCGGTTGCGACTTTGAAGATATGGCCCCCGGCCCCCGCGAACAGGAGGAGTTCCAGATGAACTTCCCTCTCCGGTCGGGCGGACGGTTGGTGGTTGAAAACTACAATGGCTCGGTCGAGATTACGGCCTGGGATCAGGAGACCGTCGAGATCTACGGGACCAAGTTTGCCAATACGAAAGAGCAACTGAAGGAGATTCGGATTGATGGCCGTGCGGTGACCGCTGATTCGGTAACCGTTCGAACGATCCCGCCGATGGCTCGGCGCGGCAACACGGGCGCTCGCTACGTGATTCGGGTCCCGCGCCGGGTCCAACTGGAACGGATTACGTCATCCAACGGCTCGGCTAGAGTGGACGGAATCGAAGGGCCGGCGAAGATTCAGACGTCGAATGGGGCGATCCGGATCGGTCAGCACAAAGGTAGCCTGGACGTATCGACGTCGAATGGATCGATCGAAATACGGACGGTGAGCGGCCCGGTGGTGGCGCGGACCTCGAACGGTCGCATCAGCGTCGATGAGGCGTTTGGGTCACTGGATGCGGCGACCTCGAACGGCTCGATCGTCGCGACGTTGGCCGAGACGCCGGTGGATAAGACACAACGGTTTACGACGACGAACGGTGGCATCGAGTTGACGGTGAAGAATCGGCTGCTGAGCGATCTTCGAGTGAGCACCTCGAACGGCGGGGTGACCGTTCGCCTGCCGTCGGCGACGAACGCCCGCGTCGCAGCGGCGACGTCGAATAGCTCGATTACGAACGAATTCCAGCTGACCGGCGACGGTGCCACGACCACGAAACGGCGCATCGAAGGAAAAATTGGAAACGGGGGACCGACTATCGACATCTCTACCTCGAACGGTTCGATCCGATTGCTCCGTTCTGGCGTATAGAAGATGCTTGGGCTCTTGCTTGGGCTCTTAGTTTGCAGTATGCTCAGTTTGGGTACATCGGCACTAAAACCGGGTCCCACAATCCAGGGAGGATTATATTTCAATGAAAAAGTTTACTCTGTGTATGGCTCTCTGTTCGGTGGCTGCCTTTGCCGAAACTTGGAAAGGCACAGTCTCCGACGCCAAGTGTGGCGCGAAACACGCTGATGCTTCGGAGAAATCCCAGGCTTGCGCGAAGGCTTGTGTCAAAGGCGGTTCTGCCACCGTTTTCGTAAACGAAGACGGCAAGGTTGTTCCGATCCACAACGGCGACGCCGTTGCCGAACATCTCGGCCACAAGGTCACCATTACCGGCAAGATGATGGACGGCGCCATCCATGTCGACACCGTAAAGATGTAAATTTTAGCCGGGGTGGGGCTCGCTGCTACAGCAGCTTGCCCCGCCCCGCAACCTCCCACGTTTCCACCACTTCCTCGCCGCGAATCCCATAAATCCTTTCCTCCATATTCACCGTTACGCAAACGTGGTTCATCAGAACCCGGACTCGATCCCCCACCTTAAATTTTGCTCCGTTCCGCTTTACGTACCCATGCTCTTCGTTCATCTTGAAGAAGGACGATTCCGGAGCCCCCACGATTTCCCCATAACCCCCTGCCGCTGTCTGATCGCTGGTGAAGGTCTTGGATCCCCCGTCCATGATCATTTGATCTTCTACGCTCGTAGAAACTACGGTGCAGAGAATATTCGCGGCGCAGTCTTCCGGGCCACATGCCCCACTTGCGATCGTATTGCGGTCGTTAAAGATGTAGGTTCCGGGGCGCATCTCGTTCATCCCATCAATTTCATGAGAGTGCCACATCGTGGGAGTAGATCCGCCACTGACAAGTTGAAGGTCTAAGCCAGCCGCGGTCGCTTCGCGGGTGACTTGTCCAACTAATTTCGACACTTGTAAGATTCCAGCGGGATCTTTCGCTTTGAGATGTCCGGGATAGAAGGCCAAGCCGCGGACTTGCTTACCTAGTCGTTTGGCGAGCGGGATAACCTCTTCGGGTCGGACGCCAACGCGGCCGAGGCCGACATCCATTTCGACCAGAAATTCTACGCCGGTAGGAATAAGGGGTTCGGCGACCTCGTAGCTGTCGATGGACACCGTCAAGCGGGTCTTTTTTGCCACTTCGGCCACTCGCGGCCACTTTTTTGCCCCAAATAAGGGGTAGGCGATGAGGAGGTCCTCGACCCCGGAGGCGAGCATGACTTCGGCTTCGCTGACTTTGGCCACCGTGAGACCGGCCGCGCCCAGTTCCAATTGGCGTCGGCCGAGGGCGGGGATCTTATGTGTCTTGGTATGCGGTCGGAGCCGGAGACCGTGGTTGGCGGCGTATTCCGACATTCGTCGGAGGTTGCGGTCCATGATGTCGAGATCAATGATCAGAGCGGGGGTATCGAGTTCCGAAATATGCATTAGTTTTTAAACCGTACGGCGAACTTTCCTGCAGGTCCGCGGTAGAACAACTCCAAGTCCTTTGCTTTTTGCTTGCCGTCGAAGCCGAAATAGAGCAGACCGCTGAACGGCTTCACTGTTTTGCCTTCCGGGAGCACTTTTTCGCGGAGGGTGAGCAAAACGGGGTCCTCTTTGGTGTCGGTCAGACCTTTGTTTTCTGGGACTTTGGCGTCAGCGACGCCCCCTCCGACGGCTCCGCGATTTTTCTTCGGAATTCCTACGCCGCCTATGCTGGGGCCGGTGGGATTATTGCCTACGTAGGTTACGCTCGGCTGTGGGACGCTGACGACGAGAGACCCGCGGCCGGCGAGTTGAGTGGGATGAAATGGCGGCGACCGCTGGGCATCCTTGGTCGAGAAGAGTTGAAACTGCTCGCGTTGAATGTCGAGCGGTTCGTCGCCTAACGGAGTGACGGTCAACTCGACGACGATGACCGAACCGTCGAAATCGCTGCCGAGGAGACGTTTGACGTCGGCGGGGTCGGGATAGACGGTGGCTTTGATTTGAATCCGGTCATCTTCGTAGACGCCGGCCGGGAACTTTCGCTCAGCCGCGTCGAGGCGCAAGATCAGTGCCAATGCCAAAATGCTCAGCCGCATGGGGCAATTATACGCTCAAATTCGCTCGATTCCGGTCGAGAAGGTAAATTGTGAACGCCTTTCTGACAAATGCCGAGTCCATCCTGGCGACTGCCGAGAGCAATCCCGACGGAACGAACTGGACGATCCTGACGGGAGCACCTGGGGGCATTCGGATGATCGCGAACTCGGATTGGCCGCTCGATTCGCTGCAGGTCGACAGCGGGGCGGACGCGGTGTATCGCATTCATCGGCATGCGGGTCAGGTGACGGTGGAGGGCCGCTCGGCCCGGCAGTCTTGTGCTCTCCGCTCGGACCCGCCGGCTCGAATCGCGCGGTTCCTTTTGGGATCCACGGTCGCGCTGGGTTACTGCGGTTAATGTACGTAAATCACGATTTCTGCGGGGCTTGCGGGAGACGGTAGAATAGAGCGATATGAAGACCCGTTTGGTTTGCGTCCTCTTTGGTAGCCTTATCGGTACGGTCGGCCTGTTCGCTCAGACGGCAACTGGTCCGACGGTTCGGTTCAACACATCGTTGGGCGACATCGACGTTTTGCTTCTGTCTGGCAGCGCGCCGGCGACCGTGCAGAACTTTCTGAACTACGTCAACAGGGGAGCTTTCAACAACTCGGTGTTCCACCGGTCCGTGCCTGGGTTCATCATTCAAGGCGGCGGCTTCGGCTTTAGCGGTGGCGATTTTCGGACCTTGGCCGCCGATCCGCCCGTGAGGAACGAGTTTCGAACTTCAAACTCTCGTGGCACTATCTCGATGGCCAAGCTGGGCAACAACCCGAACAGTGCGACCAACCAATGGTTCTTCAATCTTGCCGACAACTCTGGGAACCTGAACAACCAGAATGGTGGCTTTACTGTCTTCGGACGGGTTGTCAACGGGATCGCTAACATGGACCGCATCGCCGCGGTGCCGGTTTATCGCTTGAACGCAAACGAACTGACCGATATTCCTCTTTTGAACTTCCGCTCTGGGCAGAGGGTGACTGATTCCAATGTTGTTTTCGTTCGCTCGATTACCGTCCTTGATGAGACTCCGTTACCGGTGATCTCGGCGGGCGGTATCGTTTCGGCAGGCAACTTCGGCGGCTTCCCGTACGCTGCTCCGGGCTCGTTTATTGAGATCTACGGGACGAACCTCGCGGGTGATGTGAGCAGGGGATGGACAACCTCGGACTTCGTCGCAGGGGCTGCGCCGACCACCCTTGAGAACGTCAGCGTCACGGTGAACGGTCGCCCGGCGTTTGTGAATTTCGTGAGCAAGACCCAGTTGAACGTACAACTCCCGGCCGATTTGCCGACGGGGAGCGCGGCGCCGATTGTCGTGACCAACCGGAACCAAGCGAGCGCGGCCTACCAACTCGAACTCCGTCCGCTCGCGGGCGGGTTGCTAGCGCCGGCCAGTTTTAAAGTGGGCGATAAGCAGTTCGTCGCCAGCGTCCATTCGATCGATGGGACGTTTGTGCGCGCCGATTCGCCGGCCCGTCCGAACGAGATTCTGTTGTTCTACGGCATCGGCTTTGGTCCGGTAACCCCGATCACGGTGCCGATTGCGGGCCGCGTGGTGGAAAGCGCGGCGACCGTCACCAACCCGGTGGAGTTTACTTTCGGCGAGACCAAAGGCGAAGTGATTTATGCCGGTCTGGCGGGCGGATTGGTGGGTGTATATCAGTTCAACGTGCGGGTTCCGGCGGACGCGGTGGGTGACATGGCATTGAAGGTCACTGCCAATGGCCAGCCAACCGGCCAGGACTTGTTCATCGCCGTGCAACCGGCAAATTAGCCTACTCCAGCGGGTGCCTCCGGCCTCTTACGGGGAAACCTGCCGTTGGGCAAACTCCGTTTCGTCAGCCGCCCGGCAGACGAAACGGAGCGAACCCGAACGGATTTTATCAGCAGTTGACGTGCTGTGCGCGAGCTATCCCTGTCGGGCGGGTCTTTAACCTGCCGCTCCGAAGTCGCATTCTGTCGCCTCGGCGCTCACGGGAAAGTAACCACTTGTGTTCAGATGGAGCAGACCCCACCCGGAATCAGGCATTGCCACGGGGCAGGCCCTTGAAAATCGCGGCAGCATCCGCGCCGAAGGCGAGTATGTCCTTCCTCATGCAGAGACATTTTTAAGTCGACATCACCCTACGAAGCAATGCCGCGTGGCAGATAGCCGGAGGGCCGGTGCCGCGAACGCCGCGTTGATGGTCAACTTTTGGTGAGTAGGGGTGGGTATTATGTTGAGTTCCTAATCCTGTTGTGTCAGGGACGCCGGAGATCGAGATGCTGTGGTCTGGAAGGGCTTTCGACTCCAGGGGATTACCCATAATCGGGGGACCGCCCGGAACGGCCGACGTTCCGTCATCTCCGATGAGTGAAATTTCGGCGGCAAAGAAGGAGATGAGGGGCGTCGCCGCAAACCGCGTCACCATGGGCTTCGGTTGCCATCGGGCATGTTTTGAACACAACGTGCTCGTGCTCTTGCCAGCTTAGGCCTCCTCAGCTGGCGACCAAGACGATCCCGAATACGAACGCGATTATGTTGAGCTCTCCACTGAAAAACGTCTGGCCCGGGCTAGCCGCCATTTCTCA
>Ga0136639_10000355_pt1 | contig 14945 bp, 12 predicted proteins | sample AntDrymUQ8592106_2_FD_113739 | JGI IMG/M metagenome (GOLD analysis project Ga0136639, IMG submission 113739) | Polar desert sand microbial communities from Dry Valleys, Antarctica - metaG UQ859 (21.06) | ecosystem: Environmental > Terrestrial > Soil > Desert | place: Antarctica: Dry Valley...
GCCCATCAGGAGCCCCATGGCGAGGGTCGCGTAGACTACCGGACCCCCGCTATCCCCGTTAAAGCACCTGAAGTTCACACCAGCAAGATCATCAACTCTTGGCCAGGTGTTCGCACATGTGTATGCCCCACACAAATTCGCGGGACCGTACGTTATTGTTGACACGTAGCCGCATGAGTAGCCCGTACTGTTGCCTCGATGACACGTGTAAACTCCGTCCATCTCGCTGCGATCTAAACGCCCCTCAACGGGCTGCGCGGAGGTCGTCGAAGTTCCGAAAAAGTAGCCAAGTGGTGTCAGATCAATCTTGAACCATCGAATGTCAGCACTACCGTCCTTGATCCCGGTCTGAGGGTATACCGGCTCGTTAGTGTTACTTGCCCAAAACCGCCACCACTGGTTGGCCGAAAAGCAGTGCGCTGCCGTAAGCATGCCCCACGCGCCGGATCCTTCGGCGGGACGCACGGAGAAACCAGTGGTGCAGCCATTCATATCGTAGCCACCTCGGCGCATAAGTGTGCCAGTCGGAAACGCAATCGGGCGGACCGTAACGGTTGACCCGGGCAAGTCATACTCGCCATTGATGAGTTCAGCGATCTCGGCCGCGCGGGCATCAGAGACACCCCGCGCTTCGAGCGCGATAGTTCCAGTCTCGCCATCAATTTCGCTTGCTTCGATGGCTGCGAACCGCTTCTTCCAGTCACCCAGATAGAGTTCCGTCAACTTCAATAGTGTCGAAAGTCTTGCGGTTGGAACGGTCCTAACCTGGACTGGCACGGGGCTCTCTTCAATCACAGCCGTGGCTGCCTCCAGGTTGGCGCCTTCAACGACGCTCAAGAGGATGGAGAACTTTGGTGTGTGTACTAGACGGACTCGCGCCAAGTCGTCGCCTACCGATGCGACCAACTTGCCAGAGGTCCGTGCGGCCGCAGGCTGCAGCGCAAGTACCCGCTCTGCTTCATCTCGCGTAACCCCGAAGGCAGCCATATAGTTTTCGACATCTAGGTCTCTGTCGCTTGACGTCGCCGCAGTCGCCGCGCTCGCCCGCGCTCGGTGTCCTTCGAGCGGCCCCATGAGAGAAGGTCCGGTGGCCAGAAGAGCGAAACAAAGCATCGTGAAGCTGAACAATCGGACGCGCAAGAATCGAGCCATGGCTCAAACAGTACGCGGATAGGCGCCTCACAGGTCGACTTTGAGCTCCAAGGCTCTTTGCAATCCAGAGGGACGTTGGATCCCGGCGGCTTGAAACTTCACGCGCGCATGGAGGACGGTGCGGACCAAGGGCGTGGTGCAGTCGTAAGTGACAACTGACTTCTGGTGCGCAGCACTGGAAGGGAGGATGTCTCTATGCCTGCTCCTTATCCGCAAGAGTTCCGTGATGACGTGGTCGCGGTGGCCCGTGGCCGCGATGCAGGGGTCACCTTGAAGCAGATCGCCGATGACTTCGGGATCAGCGAGGCGACCCTGTCGAACTGGCTGAAGGCTGCCGATGTCGAGGCCGGTGTGAAGCCCGACGTCGCTGCCGAGCTCAAGGCTCTGCGGCGTCGCACGAAGCTGCTCGAGCAGGAGAACGAGGTCCTGCGCCGAGCGGCTGCCTACCTGTCCCAGGCGAACCTGAAACTGGGCGGCTCGTCAAAATGATCTACCCGCTCGTGAGCGAGCTGGCCGAGGACGGGATCCCCGTCACGGTCGCGTGCCGGGTCCTCAAGCTCGCCCGCCAGCCGTGCTACCGGTGTCGCGAGTCCCCGGTCACCGATGCCGAGTGGATCCAGGCTCACCGGATCAACGCTCTGCACGATGCTCACGGCGAGGATCCGACCTTCGGCTACCGATTCTTGGCCCACGAGGCCAGGAAGTCGGGCTGGCGGATGAGCAGGCGCACGGCTTGGTCGCTGTGCTCTGAGTCAGGAATCCTGTCTGCTGCCCAACGGCGTCGTCGAGGGAAGGGCAAGAAGGCCGGCCCGCCGGTCTTCGATGACCACGTCCAGCGGATCTTCGCCGCGGACGCACCGAACCGGGTCTGGCTCACCGACATCAGCGAGCACCCCACAGGTGAGGGCAAGCTCTACTGCTGCGCGATCAAGGACGTCTACTCCAACCGGATCGTGGGCTACTCGATCAGCGACCGGATGCCTTCCATGCTCGCCGTCGATGCACTCAGCAACGCCGTCACCCGGCGTCGGATCGAGGGTCAAGACGTCGCGGGCTGCATCCTGCATGCCGACAGTGGCAGCCAGTTTCGAAGCCGGAAGATGGGCCACGCGTTGAACCGACACGGCATGGTCGGCTCCATGGGTCGTGTCGGTGCGGCCGGGGACAACGCCGCGATGGAGAGCTTCTGGTCGCTGCTCCAAACCAATGTGCTGAACCAGCGCCGCTGGACCACCCGCCAGGAACTCCGCCTGGCGATCGTGGTCTGGATCGAACGCAAGTACCACCGCCAACGCCCTCAGGACTCACTCGACGGGTTGACCCCCATCGAGCACGAGCACAAGATCACCACTAGCGCAGCAGCCGCTGCCTAGACCGAACCTGTCACCAGCTTCTGCATCACGCCCTAATGCTGGTGAGATGACGCCGATGGCGGTGCTCAGCGACGAGATGTGGGACCAGATCGAGGCGGTCCTGCCGCCAACGAAGGGGCCGATGGGCAGGCGGATGCGTGATCACCGGCTGCTCATCGAGGGACCATCTACCGCTATCGAACCGGTGTGGCGTGGCGTGATCTGCCGGCGGAGTTCGGTCCGTGGCAGACGGTCTGGAAGCGTCATCACCTGTTCTCGACCGATGGGACCTGGGACAAGGTCCTGAGTGCGCTGCAGGTCCAGGCTGATGCCCGTGGGGAGATCGACTGGCGGATCTCGGTCGACTCGACCAGCGCGCGTGTTCACCAGCACGGGTCCACCGCTGCGAGGTCGCAGGGCAAGCCCAGTTCGCACACAGGGGGCACTATCGAATGACAAGGATCTCGGTGGGCCCTGCGAGGAGCCGTCCGATCACGCGATCGGACGATCGCGCGGAGGGCTGACGACCAAGACCCACAGACTGGTTGACGGAAACGGGCTGCCGCTCGTGATCGCGGTGACTCCGGACCAGGCCAACGACTCACCGGCACTGCCGAAACTGCTCGCCGAGCTCAGGGTCCCGCGGGTCGGGCCCGGACGACCATGCACCACACCAGACGCGCTGCGCGCAGACAAGGCGTACTCCGCGCGTGGACATCGTGCTCATCTGCGATCTCGCGGAATCACCGCCGTCATCCCTGAACCCTCCGACCAGGTCCGTCACCGCAAGAACAAGGGGTCACGCGGTGGACGGCCAGTGGACTTCGACGCCAGCGACTACAAGCACCGCAACGTGGTGGAGCGGGCTTTCAACCACATGAAGAACTGGCGCGGCCTGGCCACCCGCTACTACAAGCACGCCCTGGTCTACCGCGGAGGAGCCGTCCTCGCCGCGATCATGCTCTGGCTGGCATGACTTCAGAGACACGCCCTGGCAGTGCGGCGCGGAGGCTGGTCGAACCGGGGTGCCCGGACGCTCGGCGCTGTTTCGCCTGCCCGATGAGGGCGCGGCGGCGTGCGCCTCGGCTTAGCGAAGGTCCTCAGGACTGTCATCGGGCCACTGTCACGCGGGCGGAGCGCAGCCGCCGATGTGTCCGCGAGCACCGTGGACGACAACGCTCAACTCACCTCTTTTTGACTCATCGGAGGCCCTGAACCATTGAACGATGTTGAAGAACGACGACACCGAGAATCTCCTGCCGATGCCCCTTCCATCACGCGGGATTTACCCTCAGATTCGTCGGCACGCATGCTACGAAGAACGTAGATGGGCCGCCCGGTGTCGGGTGGCCCACGACGCGTTTTCGGGCCTGTTGTTGGAAATCGTTGGGGGTGGATTGTCGTGCATGGTGGGGTGAAGGTTTACCGGGGGAACCCGGCCGCGGCGCGCAGTTATGTTGAGGCCGATCATGCTCGTGTCGATGACTACTACCTGGCCGAGGGGACGGGGTTGGCGATGCGTTTCGTTGCCACACCCGATGGTGTCGAGGCCGTCGGCGCACTAGACGGGGACGGGTATGAGGCGTGGGTCGCCGGTCTTGATCCGCCGACCGGACAGCCGCGGGGTCGCCTGCGTCAGGGTGCGTCGGCGGTGCGGTTCGTCGAAATTGTGGTGAATGGGCCTAAGACCTGGTCGCTGGCGGCCGCACTCGACCCAGCTGTCGCCGTGGCGTATGACGCGGCCCAGGACCGGGCCGCGGGTGAGATCATCGGGTGGTTGGCGCAGCACGCGACGACGCGGGTCGGACCTCGTGGCCGACAGGTACAGGTGCCGGTTGAGCGGATTGAGGCCGCGACGGTGCGTCATTACACGTCGCGCGCTGGCGATCCGCATCATCATCTGCATGTGCAGATCAACGCGCGAGTGTGGGCTGCGGGCAAGTGGCGTGGCCTGCACACTGTCGGGGTCCGGGACATGATCGACGGGGTGAACGGGATCGGTCATGCGGCGGTGATGTGCGATCCGCAGTTCCGCCGCGTGCTCGCTGAGCGCGGGTTCAGCCTCGACGCAGATTCGGGCGAGGTGAACGAGTTGGCCCGGTTCGTGGGTGCGTTCTCGGCCAGGGCACGCCAGATCGGCCAGAACATTGCCAGGTATGAGGCCGCCTGGCGTGACACCCATTCCGGTCAGGAACCGGGTCCAGAGCTCCTTCGCACGTGGGACAGGCGCGCATGGTCGCAGGCACGCCCGGACAAGGTGGTCCCGACCGACGGCACCGTGCTTAGGGACAGGTGGGTCGATGAGCTGCATCGGCTCGGATTCCGTGCCCCTACCCACCGGGCGGCACTGAACGCAGTGCGCACTGGTGCTTTGGACCGTGACACGGCAGTCACCACGGTGTTGTCACGGCTCGGGGCGAAGCGATCGGCATGGAACGCTGCCGACATCCGCGGCCACGTTGAGTTGCTCATCGCAGGCGAGGGCATCATCACTGATCCCGCGGTGCGTATCGAACTGGCCGAAGACCTGACCGCCCGCGCCGGCGCAGCCTGCGTTCCGTTGCTCGCCCAGGACGGAACGCCTGAGCACATCCGGGCACTGACATCGGCCACCGTGCTGGGGGTCGAGGCCGACCTCAATCAGTCGTTCGCCGTGCGTGCCTGTCTGCCCGGCCTGTCGGCGAACATCACCGGCGGGGACCTCGACGAGGCCCAGATGCGGGCCGTCGCCACGCTGGCGGGCAAGCACCGACTCGTCGTCGTCGAAGGTGCCGCCGGGGCGGGGAAGACCGCCACTCTGGCCGGCGCCGCATCAGTTGTCGCCCAGAGCGGGCACCGGATGATCGTGGTGACCCCAACGCTGAAAGCCGCCCACGTCGTCGCGACCCAGGCCGGAGTACAAGCGCACTCGGCTGCCTGGCTCGGACACCAGTACGGCTACGCGTGGGACACCGACGGGTGTTGGACCCGCGGGCGCTCGGACCCGTCCGGACAGGCTGTGTTGGGTCGTGGTGACTTGTTGCTGATCGACGAGGCCGGAATGCTCGACCAGGACACCGCGGCCGCACTCATTCGGATTGCTGATGAGACCGGTGCCCGTCTCGCCCTCGTCGGGGACCGCCACCAGCTACCCGCCGTCGGCAGGGGCGGCGTCCTCGACCTCGCCGCACGTTGGGTTGATCCCGAGGCGAGCATGACCCTCGATACTGTTCACCGGTTCGTGGACCCCGACTACGCCACACTCAGCCTCGCCATGCGTGTAGGCGAGAACCCGGCAGCGGTGTTCGACCAGCTCGTCGGTCGCGGCGAAATCGTGATCCACCTTGACGAGGCCTCGCGCACTAACGTGCTGGCCGATGACGCTGCGGCAACCGGGGCCCTCGTCGTGGCCGATACCCGCGAGCAGGTGGCCGATCTCAACCAGGCGATCCGGCAGCGGCTCGTCAGCGCCGGGAGCGTTGATGACTCCCGGGTGCTCATCACCGATGGAGGCGAGCGACTCGGGGTAGGCGACAGAGTCGCCACCCGCCGCAACGACTACGACCTCAATGTGGCCAACCGCGACATCTGGACGGTCACCGGCATCGCTGAGGACGGCACCATGGCCCTGGCCGGCGGGCACGGCCGGCGCACGATCCCGCCCGCCTACGCCGCCGGGAGCGTCGAGCTCGCCTACGCCTCGACCGTCTACGGCGCTCAAGGCGAGACCACCCGAAGCGCCCATCTGGTTCTCGGGGAACACACCGGTGCGGCATCGGCCTACGTCGCCATGACCCGCGGACGCGACACCAACACTGCGCACGTCGTCGCCGAGGACCTAGTCGACGCCCGAGAACAATGGGCACTCGTGTTCGCCCGGGACCGCGCCGACCTAGGCCCCGCCCACGCGGGTCGACTCGCCGCCGAAGAAGCAGCCAAATACGAGCGCTATGACCACCCGGCACACACCGAGGGGCGCAAGGATCCGGCACCCGTTGCCCGCCGGCATCGGCAGCCGCCCCCCAGCCATTCGCGCCCTTCGCGGCCCAGCCCGGGCATTGGCTTCTGAGCCCCGGTGGCCGGATGCGGCCGCTGTGAGGGGGGACGTGCCCTGACCTGCACAAACACCAACGTTCCCCCCTGCCAGAAGGGCCACGAGCAACCATGTCAATCTCACCGCCCGTTACCGATATCGCAACCGACAAACATCACTGGAAGCACCGAAAACCGCGCCGTGCAAGAAGTTCCGCCAACTTTCGGGGGAACGTGGTCTGACCTGCGCAAACACCAATGTTCCTCCTGGGGGGGACGTGCCAGGGGGGACGAAAGCGGTAACGTTCCCGGCCCAGAGTGGTGACCACAACACTCGACAGTCCACGGGAACACGCCACGGTTCTCGTCGGGAATGAAGCAACGGCAACAAGGAGAACGTCATGGCCACCAACACACATCTGGGCGCATCACCAGAGACCCCCCACGCAGGCGACGAACTGCTCACCATGACCGAAGTCGCCGACATCGTCCGTGTCCCCATCGCCACCCTGCGCTACTGGCGCCACCTCGGCTCCGGACCGAACAGCTTCCGCATCGGCCGCTCCGTCCGCTACTGGCGAACCGACGTTCTCCAATGGCTCGAAAGGCAGTCCAGCCATCCACACAACACCCGCTGAAGCCTGCGACTGTCGGCGACCAGAGGGACGATTGGCTTTTGCGACAGGCAACCCGCGGAGAAGGGAACACGCGATGGCGAATCTTCAGAAGCGTCCCAACGGGCAGTGGCGCGCCCGCTATCGCGACGCGTCGGGCCGCCAGCACGCGCGCCACTTCACCCGCAAGGTCGATGGTCAACGCTGGCTGAACGAGGTCACCACGGCGGTTGTGACGGGTCAGTATGTCGATCCTAAGGCCGGAAGAGTCACCTTCCGGGACTACGCCGAGCGCTGGCGCACGACCCAGATCCACCGGCCGTCGACTTCGCTGCATGTGGAGACGATGCTCCGGCGTCACGCCTACCCGACGTTCGGAGAACGATCGCTCTCGTCGATACTTCCCAGCGAGGTTCAGGCATGGGTGAAGCGCCTTGGTGTCGACGATGCGTCCGCGAAGCGGAAGGCTCTCGCCCCGGCGACAGTAGGCACGTTGCACAGCATCGTGTCCTCGATCTTCAAGGCGGCTCTCCGCGACAGGCGGATCATCGCGAACCCGTGCGAGGGGACGAAGCTCCCACAGGTGGAGCGCGCCGAGGTCGCCCCGCCTACGACCGCGCAAGTCGAGGCGATCCGGGAGGCGATGCCCGATGAACTACGCGCGCTGGTGACCTTCACGGCCGGTACGGGGATGCGCCAAGGCGAGGTCCTCGGGCTCACAGTTGACAGGCTCGACATGCTGCGCCGGACGGTGATGGTTGACCGGCAGCTCGTCACACGTCCGGGCAAGGTGACGGAGTTCGGCCCGCCCAAGACGAAGGCGAGCAACCGCACGATCCCGCTCCCCAAGGTGGTTGTCGATGCGCTGGCGGCCCACCTAGCGGCGTACCCGGTTGGGGCCGAGGGACTGGTCTTCCGGCTCGACGGGCAGCCGATCACGCGCCAGGCGTTCGGGCACGTCTGGCGCCCCGCGGCCCGAGCCGCGGGCCTCCCGACCGGCACCGGCATGCACTCGTTGAGGCACTACTACGCCTCGTTGCTGATCCGCTACGGCGAGAGCGTAAAGACAGTCCAGGCGCGGCTCGGACACGCCTCTGCTTCCGAGACGCTGGACACCTACAGCCACCTGTGGCCCGACAGTGACGACCGCACCCGTGAGGCCGTCGACAGCGTGCTCGGGGACAGCGGTCAGGGGCCGGAGACCGCGACTTCTGGGGACTCTACGGGGACTGGCGAACCTTGTTGACTGCGTTGCTGCAGGTCACAGGCTTGGAGCGGATGGGCTGGCCTGTAGGCCGGGTTCTGTGACTGGCAAGCCAGCCGGCGACCATCCATCTACGACTGCCGTTGCCGACAACCTCCAGCGATCTACCCGTGCACTCGGGCGAGCAGCCCTCGAACGCGCACTGTCTGATCTTGCTCCAGGTGGGGTTTGCCGAGCCGATCCGGTCGCCCGGGCCGCTGGTGGTCTCTTACTCCACCGTTTCACCCTTACCGACCACTCCCGGAGGAGCGGCTGGCGGTCTCTTCTCTGTGGCACTGTCCCGCGGGTCACCCCGGGTGGGTGTTACCCACCACCTTGCTCTGTGGAGCCCGGACCTTCCTCGGGGACCAGATCACTCTGGTCCACGCGGTCGCCCGGCCAGCCCATCCGCAGGCCACACCTTAGCGCCACGCGTGCCGGAATCCACAGCCCTCCCGCTGGTGTCCTGGAGAGCATGAACGACGACATCACGATCTCGGGTCCTCCGGTGCCAGCACCGGCCCACCTGATGCGTGCCCAGCTCCAGAAGGCCGAGACCGAGCTGCGTGGGGAGCACGAGGCGGAGGGGCTGCGCGTCGAGCGGCTGCTCGCCGAGGCGGCGCGACGAGCGCGTGAGGTGGCGATCGCCGAGGCAGTGACGCGGATCGCGTGTAGTTTCGGCGCCATGAGCGACAGCGAGTTCTGGTACTGCATCAAGCACTCCCGGGTCGAGGGCCACGACGGCTGCCCCAACAAGGACCGGCTCGGCCCCTACGCCACGGAGGCCGAGGCCTCCCGCGCGCTGGAGACGGCCGCCGAGCGCACCGAGGCGTGGGACAAGGAGTCCGACTCCGGCTGGGACGACGAGCAGCTCGAGGACTAGGCGAAAGTGCTCTCACGTCGCCGGAGCGCGGGTCCGCCCCGTGCCGTCGAACCGTGGCCGTTCGTCGGGATGATCCTGATGGCCGCTGCGTTCTTCCTGTACGCCGCCAGCGGACTCGTCGCGCCGTGGTGGGGGGTGGTCATCCTGCTGGGCGTGTGGCTGGCGCTGTTCGTGCTCTGCTGTGCCTGGTGGACGCCGCACCCGAAGCGGTTGCCGCTCGTTGCGCTCTTCGCGTTTGCGTTCTGGTTCGGCTCGCTCAATGCCGGCGGGGCGTTGCTGGGCTGGACCGCCTAGCTGCCCACGGGGCGGACCCGCAGGACCGCACCGCCACCGGAGTCGGTGTCGGTGGTGATGAGCAGGTCGCCGTTGGGGGCACGGGTGACCGATCGGAGCCGACCGAACCTCTCCAGGATCGTCGGCACGTCCTTGCGGACGAGCTTGCCCTTCGCATCGAAGGTCAGGAACACCACCCTGGTGGCCTTGAGCGCGGCGACGGCGAGCGCTCCGTCGAGGGCGCCCCACTTCTTGCCGTAGACGAAGGACGCGCCCGAGGTCGCGAGCGTCGGGTCGCCCGAGCGCCAGGCGGCGCCGTACTGCTTGCCGGGCAAGGAGAAGTCGGTCATCGGCACCGACTCGTCGTAGCCGGGGACGGGGTTCCAGCCGTAGTCGCCGCCGGTGACGAGTCGGTTGACCTCGTCGTCGCGGTAGGACCCGTGCTCGACCGACCAGAGTGTGCCGTCGCGGCGCTGGGCAAGACCCTGCACGTTGCGGTGTCCGTAGGTGTGGACGTAGCGCTGGCGCCGGTTGTCGGAGGAGATGAAGGGGTTCGTGGGCCAGGGAGCGCCGGTCCTGCGGTCGAGCCGCAGCGTCTTGCCGCCCAGCGAGGTCAGGTCGCGCGGGTTGGTGCCGACAGCCGCGTCGCCAGTGCCCACGACCAGGGCGCCGTTGCGGGCGATCAACAGGCGACAGCCGCCATGACGACCGGTCGTGGTGGGGAGGCCGCCGACCAGCTTCTTGACCAATCTGGCGCGGGTCAGGGACTTGTTCAGCGTCCACGCATTGACGCGGACGTCGTGCCCGCCGCCGGAGAGGAAGCCGCCGGAGCAGGTGTAGAAACGCCGGTTGCTGCTGAAGGCCGGGTCGACCTCGAGGGACATCAGCCCGGTCTCGCCGGCGACCCACACGGAGTCGGACGGGAAGGCGACGCGCCGCTTCGCGCCCTTGCCTGCCACGAACAACCGGGCGGTGTCGCGCTCGGTGATGAGCAGGCGGCCGCCGCCGATCGGCTTGACGTCCCACGGGTTGCTGAGACCTGTCACCCGCTTGGTCACCATGAGCCGAGGCACGCCGGCGCGGGCTGCAGCATCCTGCGCCGCGACAGCGGTCGGAGCCGCGGGGACCCCGGCCGCCGAGGTGCTCAGCGCACCCGCCGGGCCGACTGACGTCACGAGGGCGAGCAGGACTCCGAGCGTCAGCGATCGCATGACCTCACGGTAACCCCCTCCGCGCTGGATCGTTGGGCCCACGACACCCGCTCGTGGCCAGGAGGATCCCCGTGCCCCACACCCCGCTGACCCGCATGACGACCCGTACGACGACCCTCGCGGCAGCTGCCGCAGCCCTGTGCCTGGCGGTGCCCACCGCGGCGGTGGCTCACGAGGGCGCCGGGGACGTCGCGACCAACGAGCGGGCCTTCCAGGTCGCGGCCAGCGGCGAGGGTCAGCGGATGTCGCACGTGGCCAACCTGCAGTACGACCGCACGGGCGAGGCGCAGAACGGCTCTGACATCGAGTTCGTGCGGATTGCCGGGCGCGACTACGCGCTGGCCGGCACCCTCGACAAGGGCATGCAGATCATCGATATCAGTCGGCCGACCCAGCCGAAGCGCATCGCGGTCTTCGACTGCCGGATCAGCCAGGGCGACATCCAGGTGTGGAGGAAGAAGAACCGGGTGCTGGCCAGCTACACCGCCGATGGCACCGTCGGCACCGACGGCGCCCGGTCCCGCTGCGGCCGCGACCTGAAGCTCGACGCTGCGGATGCCGGCACGGTCATCGTCGACATCACCCAGCCGGCCCAGCCGCAGTCGGTGAGCTTCCTGCCGGTGCCACGTGGCTCGCACAACATGACGATCCACCCCAGCGGCAACTACCTCTACAACTCCAACTCCGACCTCATCTCCAGCACCCGGCCGGCCGTGACGATCTACGACATCCGGCGCCCGAGCCTGCCCAAGAAGGTGCAGGACTTCCGGATCCCGTTCGTCCCGACGTCGTTGGGCTCGGAGTCGCACGACATCACCTTCAACACCGCAGGCACCCGCGCTTTCGTGGCTGCGCTCTCACAGACGCTGATCCTCGACACGAGCAACCCAGCGCGACCGAGGCAGATCGGGCAGATCATCGACCCTGCCATCAATGTGGTGCACCAGTCCGATCCGATCACCGTCGAACGACCCGACGGCACAAGGCGCACGCTGCTCGTCATCACCGACGAGCGTGCCGGGGCCGCAGCGAGCGTGGAGTGCCCTGGTGGGGGACTGCACGTCTACGACATCACGGGCAGCCTGGTCCGCAGCCCGGTCAAGATCGGAGCCTGGTTCATCCCGGCCGTGCAGCCGCAGGACGGTGCCACGTGCACCTCGCACGTGCTGCGGATGTATCCGCGCCAGAAGATGATGACGATCGCCTGGTACAGCCAGGGGGTCCGGGTCCTCGACATCAGCGGGCTCGCGACCGCGCAGGGCACGCCCGCCACGATCGCCGTCGGTCAGGGCATCGGGATGCGCGAGGTCGGTCACTACACCTTCCCCGACTCCGACACCTGGTCGTTCAAGACCAACAAGATCAACAGCGACGGCTCCTTCTACGGCTACGGGAACGACCTGGTGCGCGGCTTCGACGTCTACCGCTTCCGTGGCCTGCCTGGTCGCACGGTGCCGCCGTTGGTCCCGCGCGAGCTCGCGAAGGTCGACGCCTCGTCGAGCTCACACCTGCTTGCTCCTGCGGCCGCCGTGGTCCCGGCGTTCGCGCTGGCGCTGTTGCTGCACCGCCGCGCTCGTCGCCGGATGACGGCTCGTTGAGCGGCGTCGTTCAGCGAGCAGTGCCTCAGAACGTGTGCTCGGGGCCGGGGAAGGTCCCGGCCTTCACGTCGGCATCAAAGTCCTGGGCGGCCTGGAGCAGGACGGCGTGCAGGTCGGCGTACTGCTTGACGAACTTCGCCATCCGCCCCGTCCGCAACCCGAAGGCGTCCTGCCAGACCAGCACCTGACCGTCGCAACCGGCGCCGGCCCCGATGCCGATCGTCGGGATCACCAGCTCCTGGCTGACCTGGGCGGCGACATCACCGGGGACCATCTCCATGACGACGGCGAACGCTCCGGCTTCCTGGATCGCCTTCGCGTCGCGCAGCAGCCGCTCGGCGGTCTCGCCACGGCCCTGGACGCGGTAGCCGCCGAGGGTGTGCTCGGACTGCGGGGTGAAACCGATGTGGGCCATCACGGGGATCCCGCCCTGGGTGAGCTTCTCGATCTGGGGGGTCATCTCGACACCGCCCTCGAGCTTGACGCAGTGCGCGCCGCCCTCCTTCATGAAGCGCACGGCGGTCAGGTAGGCCTGTTCGGGCGAGGCCTGATAGCTGCCGAACGGCAGGTCGCCGACGACGAGCGCCCGGCGTACGGAGCGGCTGACGGCGCGCGTGAGGGGGATCAGCTCGTCGACGGTGACCGGCAGCGAGGTCTCGTTGCCGTAGACGTTGTTGCTGGCAGAGTCGCCGACGAGCAGCACCTCGATGCCGGCTTCATCGAAGGTCTGCGCGGCGTACTGCTCGTAGGCGGTGAGCATCGAGAAGCGCTCCCCACGCTCCTTCATCTCGCGCAGGTGGTGGGTGCGGACCCGCTTCGCAGGCGCCGGTGCGCGCGCGTCAGGGCCAGCGGCAGGGCCAGTGCCGTAGGGCGCGGTCTCTTCTGACGTGCTCATCATCGAGCTCCCATCGACGTGCATCTCGCGGCTCCCTGGTGGAGTCCACGGACTGCGGCTCAGGCTAGCCCCGGACCGGCCCCCGGCGCGCTGTGGCTCCGGTCACCCGCAGCCGTCTTCCCGCGACCGTCACCGTGGCGAGGCACAGCGCCACGACCCCGATCGTGAGCAGCAGCGCGCCCTCGTCGCCGGTCCCGGCGCCACTGATCGCTCCGAGCGCGTAGGGAGCGGCGAAACCGACGTAGGTCAGGGCGTAGAAGACCGCGACCGTCGCCCCGAGCTCCCCGTGGTCGGCGACGCGCTCGGTCTCGCGCAGCCCGGAGACCAGGCAGCAGCCGTAGGCGGCGCCGAAGACAGGTCCGGCGAGCAGCAGCAACCACCGGTCATCGGTCTGGAGCGCCACGATCGCGATCGCGGTGGCCAGCATCGCGGCGACCAGCCCCACCTGGCCGGCGAGCAGGGGGCGTCGGTCGTCGAGTCGTCGCGCGGTGCCCTGGACGAGGACGCCGGTGCCGAGGGTGATGCCGGTCAGGATCCCTGCGAAGGCGATCGCCCCGCTCTCCGCGCCCCCGATCTCGGCGGGCAGGAACGCGATGGAGATGGCGGCCGACCCGAACACCCAGGGAGCCACGGGGGCGACCAGCAACAGGAACGGTCGTGTCCGGGTGACGGCCGGGATCCGGAGCAGCGAGCGTGGAGTCCCGGTCGTGGGACGCGGACCGGGCACCGCCAGGAGCAGGACCAGGGCGACGATGCCGAGGACCACGTGGGGGAGGTAGGGGACGGTGAGGGGGTACGCCGTCACCTCGGCGACGAGCCCGGCCACCAGGGGGCCGACCCCGAAGCCCGCCGACAGGGCGATCGCGGCGCGTCTGGCCGCCGTGCCCGCGACCTCGTCCGACGACAGCTCCGAGACCCACGCGCTGGCGGCGCTGAACACCACGCCTGAGCACACGCCCGCGAGGAGTCGCGCGACCGCGATCCCGGCGACCGACTCGTGCGCGGCGATCAGCAGGAGCGACGCCACGGGGGAGAGCACCACCAGGGGCACGACCACGGCGCGGCGTCCCCACCGGTCGGAAGCGGCGCCGCCGACGAGGAGCGCCGGGATCAACCCCACGGCGTACACGCCGAAGAGGAAGGCCCGCGTCTGCGCCGACATGTCGAGCTCGTCGCGGTAGGCGATGAGCAGCGGGGAGAACTGGTTGGCGCCCCACCCGACCGAGAACATCGCGAGGGCTACCCGTTTCCACGCCGTCATGGCGCTCACGGTAGGTGTCGCGGGTCGGTCAGGCGCTGGCGCCCTCGGCAGCGGCCTCGAGATCTGCCACGACGATCTTCTGCATGCTCAGCATCGCGGCCTGTGCCGCCTGGCCGCGCGCGCGGTCGGCATCAGAGAGCAGCTCGAAGAGCCGGCTCGGGACGACCTGCCACGACAACCCGAAGCGATCCTTGAGCCAGCCGCACATCGACGCTGAGCCGCCGTCGAGGAGCGAGTCCCAGTAGTGGTCGACCTCCGTCTGGTCTGCGCAGGTGATGCTGAAGCTGACCGACTCGGTGAAGCGGGCGTGCACAGGCCCTCCGTTGATGCCCCGGAAGGTCAGGCCGTCGAGGTCGAAGTCGCCCGCCAGCACCCGGCCGTCGGGCATCCGGGCGAGGTGGCCGACCGAGGAGTTGGGGAAGATGTCGGTGTAGAAATCTGCCGCCTCCTCC